>Ga0302326_10000232_pt1 | contig 163139 bp, 137 predicted proteins | sample Palsa_T0_3_FD_202264 | JGI IMG/M metagenome (GOLD analysis project Ga0302326, IMG submission 202264) | Peat permafrost microbial communities from Stordalen Mire near Abisko, Sweden - Palsa_T0_3 | ecosystem: Environmental > Terrestrial > Soil > Palsa > Peat permafrost | place: Sweden: Abisko... | reverse complement strand
CTCGAGCCTCGAGTTCATCCTCAACCTTGCCCGCGATCTGGGCGTAAACATCGCTGGAATTGCGATCATCCTGCAGATGCGCGAGCGCATGGAAGAGATGAATCGCCAGATGCAGAGCTTCGTCGAATACGTGCGCTCGGAGATGCTGGCGCATTTTCAGCAGGGCGCGCCGAACGCACCCGGGGCGATTGTGCCCTTGCGTAAGCAGCCGGTAGTGATGAAGGCATCTTCCGTTCGCCGGGACCGATAGTTCGCGCGGGACCGATAGATCGACGGGGAGATGACCGAAAGATCGACCGGGAGGTTAGCCGACGGGATTTCAGTTCGGCGAGCATCTTGGAACGCCGTAGTTGCTCCGGCGAGCGCGCCTGACCGAGAGCGATTAATCGAGCGCGACTTATGCGGTCCTGGAATCCTGCGGCCGACCCAGTCTCTCTCCCAATCTCTTTTTGAACTTTTGTGAATAAGGACGAGTCCATGCGTCCCGGTTTACCGCAGGTCGATAAAAGGCTTAGCGCAAGGCGGCGCTTGTTTCCTCTAATTCGCCGACCAGCTCATTGAGTAGAACCCTCCTGCGAGGCGCCATGTCCACGAATTCGAGTCCGGTTACATGTTCGTCGGGCTTGGGTCGGACCAAAGCGCAGATTCGATGAGGAAATCCATTTCCGGAAAATTGCACTTCCACGCGCGTATCGGCTCGCAGCGCAAACGGCGTCTCGGAAAATAGGCGGCATCCGCTACGGCTCAGCTCCAGGAGCGAGGCTTGCATCATCTCGCCCTCGTTCGGGATATAAAGTGCTGCCGGCGATTCCAGGCTGTAGCGTGATTCGATGCGCCGCTCAGTCCCGTCTGGAGGCGGAAGGTACAGGACCGTCTTCTGCTCCGTCTTGGTGCGCTTGCTGGCGCGCGGGGTTTTTTCCCGAGGAGCGGCGCTTTCCGCGGCCCCAGCGGAACTCCCTGGATTGCGCCCCCTGGCCATATTCGTGCGCGTCACTTCGTCGAAATCGAGCAGGATGGTCCGGCTGGCTTCGCGGGAGACCGCCGACCCGGTCAAAGTATACAGCGTATCGCCGAAAAGGAAGCGTGCTTGTGCTTTCACCTTGCTGAATAGAAAGCATGAGCCGTAGGGCACAATTTCCGCTTGTGTGGAATTGATGCTCAGCATCTGGCCGTCCAGCGAGGTACCCGAGGGTTGTAGGGAAATCTGCACCGGGCGGTCACCCCGAACCAGGCCGACACCGATTTCCTCCGGTTTCCACGGCGGGATAAGTAAGCCCGTGAATGTCATGCGCGAGTCGTTCCTGCTAAGGCTGTGCCGCGGCGCTCCACTCGCCTGCTCAGCGGTTTCGCGCAGAGTACACAGTGATTCTTGTTCTTATCGGCAGTCCATGCTCTCCGGATCAATCTTAATAACTTCCCCGGCGGGACCTGACTGCTCCTGTATCGGAAAAAACAAGAGAAAAATCAGATGCCTGGAACCGGTACAATCTCCCAAATACTCCGTGGTCCGTCATGGGTGCAGGCCAATCGGTATTCTTGATCTGCATGCTTTTCGCTCTCGCCGGGCTTGCCGTCTTCGGCCTCATTACGTCCACTGTGTTTGCCGTCATCGTGCTCTGGACAGTTCCGCGCTTTTTGCGCGAGAGGCGCGAGGCGCTGGCGAAAGGTGCCGAGCGGCCGGGATTCACGCCGCCGCTTTCACTCTTTAAGCCGCTGAATGGCGGCGAGCCGGGACTCGAACAGCAGCTCGAGGGCTTCTTCGTCCAGAATTATCCGGAGTACGAAGTTCTGTTCTGTGCGCGCAACGCCGACGACGCGGGCCTGACGATGGCGCGGCACGTGGCGGCGCACCATCCGCACATTCCGGCGAAATTCCTCTCGACCAGCGGCGAGCCGGATTACATCAACGACAAGGTGATCTCCATGGAGAAGATGGAGGCCGCGGCGGCGCACGGAATCTTCGTCATCAGCGACAGCGATGTGCGCGTGACGCCGGATTATTTGCGCGCGGTGGCGCTGCCCTTTGCCGATGTGAACGTCGGCGGCATGTGCTGTCTATATCGCGGCGTAGCGGAGCAGGGTGGATTGTGGGCGCGGCTGGAAGCGGTGGGCATGTCGGTTGAAATGTCCGCGGGCGTACTGGCCGCGCGCGCGATGGAGGGAATGCAGTTCACGCTGGGGCCGACAATGGCGTTCCAGCGCGAGACGATCCGCCGCATGGGCGGATTCAAGGTGACAGCGGAGTACTGCGCGGACGATTTCATCCTGGGAAATGAGACGCACAAGCTGGGCGAGACGGTGATATTGAGCCATCACGCGATCGATCACATCGTACTGAACTTGAGCTTCATGGCATCGATGAAGCACCAGGTGCGCTGGATGAAATCCACGCGCTTCTCTCGGCCGAAAGGGCACTTCGGCACGGCGCTGACTTTCAGCGTGCCGTTCGGCGTGCTTGCGATGGCGGCATTTGTGGGTCTCGGGCATCCGGTGTGGGGGGCGGCGCTGCTGGCGTGGAGCGTTGCGACGCGGCTGGCGCTTTCCATTGGAGTAGGGCGGATGGTGGTGCAGGATCCCAGCTGGCTCAATCTGCTGGTGCTCTACCCGATCCGCGACGCGATGGGCTTCTGCTTCTGGGCGGCAAGCTATTTTTCCAGCCGCATCCTGTGGCGCGGGCGCATCTTTGAGCTGCTGCCCGGGGGAAAGATGCGGGCCACGAAGTAGAGTTGGGTCCGCAAGGAGTGCCTATTCGCGATGAGAGAATCGTGGAGATGATCAAGGCCCGGCTCGACGGATTCCAAATGCTGCTGCTCGGCAGCGTCTTTTTCATCGCCATCGGCGGGACGATGGAGTTCCTCAATCCGCTGGGCGGCACCGATTTTCTGCAGATCTACGCGAGTTCGCGCTGCATTGCGCACCATTGCGATCCTTACCAGCCGGACCAGCTACTGGCGTTCTACCAAGGTGACACGGGGGGCATACCTACCGATTCGAGCGTGGTGTCGCGCACGTATCGCAAGATCGTGTTGATCGCGCCCAACCTGCCGACAACGCTGTTCCTCATCGCGCCCGTCGCGGCGCTGCCGTGGAGAATCGCGGTCGCGCTATGGATGGGGCTGATCGCCGGCTGTTTTATCCTAGCCTGCTTTCGCGTGTGGAGCTTCGGCGCCGATTCTGGGCCGCGCATCTACGGCGGGCTGATTTTTCTCATCCTGGTGAACAGCGGATTGCTGTTGTCTACAGGCAACACCGCCGGGCTGGTCGTGAGCCTGACCGTGATCGCCGCCTGCTGTTTTCTACAGGAGCGCTTTGTGGGCGCCGGATTGGTTTGCCTGGCCGTGGCGCTGGCGATGAAGCCGCATGACGCAGGTCCCATCTGGCTCTATTTTCTGCTCGCCGGCGGTCTGCAACGCAGGCGCGCGCTGCAAGCGGCGGCGCTGACTGCTGCGATTATCGTGCCTTCGGTTTTGTGGGTGGCTCACTCCGCGCCGCACTGGGCGCCGGAGCTGCAATCGAATCTCGCCGCAGGCCTATCGAGCGGGGGGTTGAACAATCCCGGGCCGACGACGCAGGGCGGGCGCGGCATCGGGCAGATCATCAGCCTGCAGGCGGCACTGAGCCTTATCCGCGATGACGCGCGCTTCTACAACCCGGTCACCTATGTGATCTGCGGCGTGCTGCTCCTCCTGTGGTGCGTGAAGACGCTGCGCCTGACGTTGCGCTCGGCGCTGCCGCAACCGTGGATGGCGCTGGCTGCGATTTCAGCGCTGACCATGCTGCCCTTCTATCACCGGACGTACGACGCGCGGCTGCTGCTGCTGGCGATTCCGGCTTGCGCGGCGCTATGGCTCGAAGGCCGCCGTGCGGCATTGTGGCTTACGCTGGCTGCGATCGTGCTCACCGGCGACGTCTTCTGGGTAACGCTGTTCCAGATCACGCACTACTCCGGCCCGTCGGTGACGTGGGGAATGATTCCAGCGCCGGCGATTCTGCTGGTGGTGAGTGCGTTCTACCTGTGGGTGTACTGGCGAAGCGCGGACGAAGCCGAACCGGCGCCGCGATAGAAGCCTCGCGGTCGCCGACTACTGCAGCGGCCGGTCGGTCCAGAGGGTTTTGTCTGCGAGGGTCTGCACGGGATAAAGACGGCTGGCGAGCACTTGCTCCACCTTGTCGCGATCGGGATCTTCGGCAAAGATCCACTTGCGCTCGCCCGTGCCCCAGATCTGCGCGAGCTTGGCGTCGTTCAGGAAAATATCGGGCGCATCGGGGTAGCAGGAGCCCCAGAGCAGCGTGGTTCCCTCGCTGTGCTGGCCGCAGCGGGGGACGACGAGGAGCGCGGGTTTGCCTGAGAAGAATCGGTGCGTGTAAAAGATGACGGAAGAGCCTGACGACTGCTCGCCGTAGATGATGAACGTGTCGGCGGGCGTCCCTTTTTGCATGATCGTGTCGGCCATCGGCTTGGAGCTGAGCATGGGCGTGAAGCGCACGAAGGCGATGTGCGCGGCGATAAAGAAAGCGGTCATGGTGAGGGCGATGCTGACCGTGGAGGAGATGTGATTCCCGCGCAGGCGTAGCAGCCAGCCCGCCGCTGGGCCGATGAGCAGTGTGACGAGAGCGAGCGCGGCCGGCAGACGCAGCGCGGCGAAAGAAGGCCCTGTGAGATCGAAGAGATGCGACATGGAGAGCGTGTAGTCGCCCACGCCGCGATGCGCAAGCAGCGTGCCGATGTCGGGAACGAAGGGCAGATTGCGCGAGGTCCACAGGCCCCAGGCGAGCATGGCTGCGGAGACCACGCCGATGACAGTAAAGACTGCCTGCGCGCCGGTAAGCCATGCGGTAGAAAGCGCGGGACGGCCGCCGTTCTCGCCGCGGCGCTCTTCAATATCGGCGACGATGCCGGCCGTGAGCATCAGCAGCGGCGGCCAGACCGGAAAGGTGTAGTACTCCTGGTTGGTCGAGATGGAAAAGAAGAGCAGCGTCCAGGCAGAGAACAGGCTGAGCAGCCAGATGGTGCGCACGCGGAACTTGAGGCGCACAACGTAGCTGGCAACGTCGTTGCGCATGGCGTGGTCGAGATAGAAATCGACGGTCTGGCCCGCGTCGTGGCGAAGATGATGCAGCCAGGTGCGGCGCGTCTTCCAAGCGGTGACGGCGACGGCCGGAAGAAAGATGCTCCACGGGAAAAGCCACGCCAGGTGCGCGGCCCAATACCAGAGGAACGGCATTTTGTTGTAGTCGTGCGGATAGCGCTGATTGAAGAAACGCAGCACGTGCTCGTTCATGAAGTAGAAGTAGAAAAATCCGTGGACGTTGCCAACGGTGGGGTGGTTGCCGATGGGATGGCCCTGGTCGTGGTTGATGATGCCGCACAGAATGTGCCACGGCGCGGCGATGGCCAGAAAGAGCAGAAAGCCCGTGACGGGCTTGAGCGATCTCCATTTGCGCCACTGGCCGGTGAGCATCAGATAGGGAATTGCCGCGCCGAGGAAGAAGACGGGCGCGATGAGCCCCTTGGTGAGAAGCGCAAGTGCGACGCTGGCCCACATCCAGTAGATCCACTTCGCATGGCTCATCTCAAGGCCGGCAATCAAGCCGTAGAGCGCGAGCAGCAGGAAGAAGGCGAGGATCGACTCCGGAATGATGAAGCGCGTGAACAGGAAGGGCCCGACGGAAGTGAGCACGCCGAGGCCGGCATAAAGGGCGGCGCGATCGCCCCAGGCGCGGCGCGCCCAGGTCCACGCCAGCCAGGCAAGCCCGAACATGGCCAGCGCGTTGGGCAGATGGGTGGCGAAGGTGTTCTGGCCGAAGATGCGGTAAACGATGGCGATCGCCCAGTAGGGCAGCGGCGGTTTTTCAATGTAGCGGATGCCGTCGATCTTCGATGTGATCCAGTCGCCAGTCTCCGACATGCCCTGCGCGGCCTGGGCGTGCGCGGCGTCCACATCGTCGAGCAATGGCGGCGAGAAGAGCGAAGAAAAATATACGGCCAGAAAGATGACCGAGAAGAGCAGCCACACGGTGCGCGCGGAGGGAGCGGCGGGCGGGCGATACAGAGTTCTCGAAGCGTGAATCATCGTGAATTTTCTTGATTTTGGCGTTCAGGTCCAGAATACCAGCCGGGTTCGCCGCGTTTCCCACTCCGAACGAGCGCGGCGCCGCCGGAACCTGCTTCGCTGAGCCCTTCGATGTGTTGGGCCTATGTGTCGGGCGATGAGAGACGCCCAATAACTTATGCCTGATTCGTGACCCGGGACCCTGATCCCCGATCTCTGCCACTCCCACGAATTACCATTCTTCCGGGGAGCTCCCGCTACCATTTCTCCAGGGGGGCTTGCGCCCCGAGGGGACATCGCTCGTGATCGTCTGGAAGGCCTTTCTCATCGCATTCAGCGTGCTTCTGCCGCTGATCAACCCTTTGGGGTCAGCACTCGTCTTTCTCGGCCTCGTGGGTCAGGCGCCGCCCAAGCTCCTTCACTCGCTTGCGCGACGCATTGCCATCAGTAACATCGTCTTTCTCGGCGTCTTCGAGGTAACTGGCGCAGCCATCCTCAACTTCTTTGGCATCTCGTTGCCCATCGTCGAACTCTCCGGCGGCCTGGTCGTCGCCGCCATGGGATGGGCCGTGCTCAATGAGCGCAGCGCCGGCGCCAACTCCCGCAACAAGGAGGAAGAAACCGGCCCCACCGCCGAGCCCGACACAAGCCATCTTGAAGAAGGCGTCTTCTATCCGTTCACTTTTCCCATCACCTCCGGCCCCGGTACGCTGGTTGGCCTGCTTACCCTCACCGCGCACATCTCCGCTAAGACTCTCAGCAAGAATCTTCAAGCGCACGTCGGCGTCTTCCTCGCCGTCGTCGCTCTCAGCGTTCTCTGTTATTTCTGCTACGCCTACGCCCCTAAGATCACAACAATCATCCCTCCGTCGACCGCCCACGGAATCCTGCGCGTCATCGCTTTCATTCTGCTCTGCATCGGCATCCAGATTGCCTGGAACGGCCTCTCCGCCCTGCTCGCCACGGTGATTAAGCCGTGACCGCCGGGATTGGAATCGCATAGGCCCGCAGATCATCAATTCTGCGGATTCGTACACCCGCAGCCGTTAAATTTACACCCCAGTTCTTCTGTCCAATTGTGCACAACAGTGCACCAACCGACGTCGTGTATCTTGTCGATGGATCGCTTCTTCTCTGAGAGTGCGTCCTTGAATCTCCCATGCCGACATTCGCCGCCATCGATATCGGTTCCAACTCCTGCAGACTGAAGATCGCCAAGGTTGCCGCGCATCAGTTGAAGACGGTCGCGGAAGACCGCGAGGTGACGCGGCTGGGCGCGAGCGTCTTTGAATCGGGGCTGATTTCGCCGGAAGCGATGGCTGCCACGCTGCGCGCGCTCAAGCGCTTCCAACGCGCGGTGCAGTCGCACGGCGTGGACCGCATCCGTGTGGTGGCCACGGCGGCGATGCGCGACGCGCGCAACGCGCCGGCGTTTCAGGCATGGGTGAAGGCCGAGACCGGCTGGGCGATGGAGATCATCTCCGGCCTGGAAGAAGGCCGATTGATCCACATGGGCGTGATGAGCGCGGAGCCGGGCGCGGGCGGCCGCGTGCTGCTGCTTGACCTGGGCGGCGGAAGCTGCGAGGTGACGCTCTCCGAGCACAAGCGCATCCGCGATACCGTGAGCCTTCCGCTGGGCGCGGTGCGGCTCACTGAGCAGTTTCTCTCCTCCGATCCCGCGCCGGCCGATGGGCTGACGCGCATGCGGCAGTTGATCGCGCGAGAGCTGCGGCGCGCGCATCGCAGAATCCAGCCCGGACGCGCGCCGCTGGTGATTGCGACTTCCGGCACTGCGGCTGCACTGTCTGAGGCTTGTGCGCCCGGCGTGAAGATCGGCAAGGGCAACGGAAAATCGGCGGCGAAGATGGTTGCCAAGCGCACGCACGCCGGCCGTGCACACCGCGCCGCGGTCCTGGCGGGAATGGTGACGACCAAGGCGGTGCGCAAGCTGGCGGCAAAGCTGGCGAAGATGTCCCTGCCGCAGCGCGAAGCGGTTCCCGGCATCGGTCCGCGGCGCGCGGAAATTATTGTGGCCGGCGCGCAGGTGTATGCGGAGATTCTCGAGAGCTTCGGGCTGGCGGGGTTTCGCTATTCGCCTCTGGGATTGCGCGACGGCATCCTGGCGCAGATGCTTGCCGAGCAGGATGCGCGAGCCAAGGCGCATCGCGAGTTCGAACTTGAGCGGTGGGAGAGCGTGCTGGCGACGGCGCGGCGCTACGGCGTAGATCCGCGGCAGGCAGAGCCGGTGCGCGCGCACACCGAGCAGCTTTTCCGCGAGCTGAAGCCGATGCACGAGCTGGGAGCCGAGTACGAAAGCTGGCTTTCGGCGGCGGCGATGCTGCGCGATACGGGAAAGTTCATCAACCACCAGGGCCATCACCGGCACACGCAGTACATCATTTCGAGTTCAGAGATTTATGGCTACACCCAGCTGCAGCGCACGCTGGTTTCAGCGATCGCGCGCTACCTGGGCAAGAGCCGGCCGCAGCCCGGCGACCGCGCGCTGCGCAACATTCCCGCAGAAGAGCACAAGAACGTGCACCGCGCGGTGGTGTTGCTGCGGCTGGCCGTGGCGCTGAACCAGGATCGCGCCTCGGATGTGCTGCGCGTGGGGGCAAGGATCTATCCGAAGCGTGTGTACCTGGAACTGCGCGCCGGGCGCACGGGAGCGGAGCTTGAGCTGTGGTCTCTGCGCAAGGAGGCGGGCTACTTCCGCGAGGTCTTCGGGCGCGAGCTCTTCGTAACGCTCGAGTAAATGCCGCGGGCCGTGCGCGGGTCGATGAGCATCTGCAGCCGCGGCGGATGGTTCTCCATGTCGACGCGCGCGATGGAGCCTTTGCGCATGCGGATCGACGCGCCGCCGTTGCCGGTAACGAGCCGGCCGAGAAACTGAAAGAGATTGGGATTGTGCCCAACGGCGAGGACTCCTTCGCGGCCGGCATAAGTTGCGAGCAGCGCCTGGAAGTCGGGATAGCTGGCGCTGGGGCCGAGTGCAGGGCTGATCTCGACCCGGGCGTCATAGCCCAGCTCGGTGCCGACAAACTGCGCCGTTTGAAGTGCCCGTTTGAGGGGGCTCGAGACGATGACGTCGATGGGCGCCTTGAGCGCATTGAGCACGCGGGCCATGAGCATGCACTGCTCTTTGCCTTCTTTAATGAGACCGCGTTTCGCGTCCAAAAGCGGGTTGCCGCGAATGGTTCCGGCATTCGCGTGACGCATGAGATAGAGAATCATTAGGGGGGTGGTCCGGCGGGGGTATCAACGGGGTTGCCGAGCTCCTTGCTAGCTCAATTTTAACAGACTTGTAACATTGACTAGCTGCCACTAAGGGGGCGGTAGCCAGCGGCGTAAGGCCTATCCGCTATTGCGCAACCCGCGTCAAACCAAGGACATAGACGTTCGCGCTCTAATCACTGCTGGCAGGCGCGCACTTATGCACAAGCTTGGGGTTGCCGGCTCTTCCATCGGATTTCGGAGGTGGCATCGACGGGGCCGCTAATCTCCCGCCGTCATCTGTTTTTCAGCGGCTTTCTCAGCGCTCTTTTCTGCAGCTTTTTCGACGGGTCTGGCTTTGCGCTTGCCGGTCGCCGGAATGGCCTCAAGATCCGTTTTGCCCTCGGCGAGCTGCATGAGGAATTCCTGCGCCGAAAACACCGGCGCGTCCTTGAGCACTTTGCTGGCGTGGTGGTAGCCGCCATCGGGCTGCTGCAGTCGCGCTTTGACGGTGTCAGCAAGATAAGCCGGCAGAATTTCGCCCTGGATGCGCGCGATGGCGGCGGGATCACGGACGGGGAAGGCGACCTCGCAGCGCTCGAAGAGATTGCGTGGCATCCAGTCGGCGGAGCCGAGATAGATTTCGTCGCTGCCGCCATTCTCGAAGTAGAAAATCCGCGAGTGCTCAAGGAAGCGGCCGACGATAGAGCGGACGCGGATGCGGTCAGAGAGGCCTTTGACGCCGGGGCGCAAAATGGACAGGCCGCGAATGATGAGGTCGATCTCGACGCCGGCCTGCGAAGCCTGATAGAGCGCCTCAATCACCGAGGGCTCGAGGAGCGCGTTCATCTTGGCGACGATGTGCGCCGGGCGGCTGGCCTGCGCGTGCTCCTGCTCGCGGCGAATGAGACCCAGAAAGCTTTCGGCCATGGTGAGCGGAGCGACCAGCAGCGGGCTGTAGTCGTCGATTTCAGCATGCGCGGTGAGGTAGTTGAAGACCATGTGCACCCGCTCGCAGATCTGCGGATCGCTGGTGAGCAGGCTGAGGTCGGTGTAGAAGCGCGCGGTGACGGGGTTGTAGTTGCCGGTGCCGAGATGGCAGTAGCGGCGCGTGACGCCGTCTTCATCGTGGCGGACGAGCATGGCCAGCTTGCAGTGCGTCTTGAGGCCGACCACGCCGTGAAAGACCTGCACACCGGCATCCTCCATGCTGCGCGCCCAGCGGATGTTTGAGGCTTCGTCAAAGCGCGCCATCAGCTCGACCACGACGACCGCTTCCTTGCTCGCGCCCGCCTCAGTGAGCGCCTGGAACATCGGGGAGTCGTGGCTGGTGCGGTAGAGCGTCTGCTTCAGGGTGACGACAGCGGGGTCCTGCGCGCCCTGCTGCACGAATTCGACGACGGGCTCGTAGGAGTCGTAGGGATGGTGGAGCAGGATGTCGCGGTGGCGCAGCTCGTCGAAGATGCCGGTGGATTTGCGGCTGAGCAACAACGGCTTGGGTGAGAAGGGCGGGAACTTGAGCGCGGGCTGCTGCACATCGTCGTACAAGAACATGAGGCGCGAGAGATTGACGGGCCCTTCGCAGCGGAAGACCTGATTCTCGTCGAGCTCGAAGTTGACGCGAAGCCTTTCCACGATCTCCGAATCGGCATCGGCTTCGATCTCCAGGCGCACCGCATCGCCTTTGCGGCGGTTATGCAGCTCCCCGCGGATGGTTTCCAGCAGTGAGCGCGCTTCTTCCTCTTCGAAGTAGAGGTTGGAGTTGCGCGTGACGCGGAAGGATGCCGACGCGAGGACTTCGTAGCCTCGATACATTCCAGTGAGGTGCTGCTCGATGAGGTCCTGCAGCAACAGGTAATCGTGGCCGCCATTGCCCGAAGGCAAACGAACGAAGCGAGCGAGCGCGCGCGGTACGGTGACGACGCCGAGAACGAGCGGGCCGGAGCTGCGGCGCTTGGCGCGCAGCAGCAGCGCCAGGCAGAGCGCCTTGTTGAGCACGCGCGGGAAAGGATGCGTGGGATCGATCGAGATGGGCGTGAGCAGCGGATCGACCTCGCGCTGGAAGAAGCCGCGTGCGAAGGCGGCGGCGTCTTTGCTCAACTCGTCCCACCGGAGAAGCCGAATGCCCTGCTTGCGCAGCTCGGGAAGCAGCTGCTTGGTCCAGCAGTGATACTGCGCGGCGACGAAGCTGTGAATCTCGGCGGTGAGGACTTCGAGCGACTCTTCGGGGCGCAGGCCGTCGTATCCCTGCTCGCGATAGCCATCTTCAATGCGCTGCATCAGTCCCGCTTGGCGAATCTCCACGTACTCATCGAGGTTGGAGCCGGTGATGGCGAGAAACTTCACGCGCTCCAGCAGCGGATTCGCCGGGTCCTCGGCCTCTTCCAGCACGCGCCGGTTGAACTGCATCCAGGAGTAGTCCCGGCCATTGAAGAGCTTAGGTTTGCGCACGGCTTTGGGCATCTTCGCGTCCTGCGAGGCGTGTTGGCTAGTCTACAGCGCAGGGCTGGCGGCTGACAGCCCGGCAGAAATCTGCCGCCGCAACCTGCATACACGTGGTGTGTGTCAGTGGTGTTAAACGTAAAAGCGGGTCAGCCGCCGTGTCTGGTAGTCTTGCGGCGACCATGAGGAAGTGATGGATAAGATCAATCGCCGCGCCGTTCTGCATAACTCGGGAATCGTCCTCGCCGCTGCCTGCGCGCTGCCCAAGGGAATGTGGGCGCTCGGCGATGCGGCTAGCGGGTCGAGCGCGCCGGTTGCCAAGAGCCGTTACGGCGCGGTGAGCGGCACGCTTGAAAACGGGATCAATTGTTTCCGCAGCATTCCTTATGGCGGAGACACTGCGTCAGTGCGCTTCCAGGCGCCGCTCGCGCCCACTTCATGGACCGGCGTGAAGGCGTGCGATGAATTCATTACGCGTGCGCCGCAGCTGATGGCCGCACGCGTGCCGCAGCAGCTGGCTGCGCCCAGCCTGGGCCCGGCGGGAGCGGGACCCCGCGTTGCGCCGGAGGCTGGCGTACAGAGCGAAGACTGCCTGCACCTGAATGTTTTTACGCCGGGACTGCGCGACCATCGCAAGCGCCCGGTGCTGGTGTACTTTCATGGCGGCGCCTACAACAACGGATCGGTCAACAGTGCGCTTTATGACGGCAAGCGGCTGTGCAAGCGCGGCGACGTGGTAGTGGTGACGGTGAACCACCGTCTCAACGCGTTCGGATTTCTCTATCTCGGCGCGGTGGATGCGAAGACGTATCCCGATTCCGGCAACGTGGGCATGCTGGATCTGGTGCTGGCGCTCAAATGGGTGCGCGACAACATCGCCGAGTTCGGCGGCGACGCTTCCCGCGTTTTGATCTTTGGTCAGTCGGGCGGCGGAGCGAAATGCGCCACGCTGATGGCGATGCCGGCGGGACATGGGCTGTTTCATCGGGTGATGACGATGAGCGGCCAGCAGGTGAAGGGCGCGTCGATCGAGATTGCGTCGAAGCGGACCGACATTCTGCTTGGCAAGCTGGGAATCGCGAAGGCGAATCTCGGCGACCTGAAAACGATGGAATGGGAGAAGATCCAGGCGGCGGCTGTGGAGACCAGTTCCGATTGGCTGCCTGTCGTCGATGGCGTAGTGCTTTCGCGCGATCCGTTCACGCCGGATGCTCCGCCGCTCTCAGAAGGCGTGCCGATGATCCTGGGCAATGTGCACGATGAAACCGCCGTGGCGTGGCGCGGGACGCTCACATGGGAGGAAGCGCCGGCAGCGCTCAAGAACGCTGTCGCTATCTATCTCGGCCCATATTCGGCGGACGAGGTTGTCGCGAAATACCGGACGATCTATCCGGACAAGTCGCCCATCGAGGTAGTGATCGCGGCGGCAACGGCGTTCCGCGCCTGGCCGGGGCAGGTGATGGAAGCGGAGCGGCGCGCGAGCAATCCGAAGAGCAAGCCGCACACCTGGGTGTACCAGATGAACTGGCATCGTAATGCACCGGGAGCGCGGGCGATGCACACGATCGATATTCCGTTCATGTTCGACAACCTGGCTGCCGCGCCGGGGCAGATCGGATCAGCTCCCGAAGAGCTGGCGGTCGCGCAGCCACTGGCCGATGCCATGTCCAGCATGCTGATTCATTACGCCGCGACCGGAAATCCGAACCATCCCAGGCTGCCCGAGTGGCCGGCCTACGACCTGAAGGCGCGCAACAGCATGATCTGGGACAATCCGCCGAAGATCGAGCAAGACCCGCGCGGCGAGGAACGCCGCTATGCCGCTGGCTCTCCCTATCGCCAGCCCGGAACCTACTAACCTCCATCGTCTCAATGGCGAGCAAGATTCGATACACTAGATTTAGAAGCGCTGTGCCTTCCTAGTGCATCCATTCACGTAAAGCCATTTTTCGGGCGATTACGCCCCCATTGATCTCGAGTAAGGTTTCGAACTTGTCCAAGCAAACCATCACCAGCACAATCGGGTTTTGTGCCTGCGGATTTCTGTTGGCGCTGGCCTGCGGCAACATTCTGGCGCAGAGCGTGCCGAGCCTTGCCACGCCGCCGCCCTCCGGTCCGAACGCGCAAAGCTTCCAGGGCAGCGTGCCGAAGGGCGATGTTTCGGCGCAGCCGATCGACCTCTCGCTGGACGATGCGATCCAGCGCGGGCTGCAGACGAACCTGGGCATCCTGCTCAGCAGCACGCAGATCACGGGCGCACGCGGCGAGAAGCTTGAGCAGCTGCAATCGCTGCTGCCGTCGATCGATTTTTCGGCCAAGGAGACGGCCTCGCAGGTTGACCTGCCGGCCGAGGGATTGCGCATCAAGGGATTTCCCACGATCATCGGGCCGTTCGGCTACACCGACGTACGCGCGTCGATGAACTGGTCGCTGGTAAATGTGCAATCGCTGCGGAATTATCTGGCGGCTCGGCACAATTTTGCTGCGGCGCAATTATCCGCGCAAGACGCGCGCGACATGGTGATCCTGACGGTGGGCAACGCCTATCTGCTGGTGATCGCCGATGAGACGCAGGTGGACTCTGTGCAGGCGCAGGTGAATACCTCAAAGGTTTCGCTCGACCAGGCGGTGGATAATCACGAGGCAGGCACCGCTCCGTTGCTCGATGAACTGCGGGCGCGTGTGGATTATCAATCGCTGCAGCAGCAGTTGATTGCTGCGCAAAACTCGCTGGAGAAAGACAAACTGGCGCTGGCGCGCGTGATCGGATTGCCGCTGGCCCAGAGTTTCAATCTGACCGATAAGGCGCCCTACACGCCGTTTGATCAGCTGGACGCGAGTACGCTGATTGAGCAGGCAAAGAGGAACCGCAAGGATCTTGCCGCATCAGTGGAACAGGCGGCAGCGGCGAGCGATCAACGTAAAGCGGCAACGGCGGCGCGGTTGCCCACGCTCTCAACCAGCGCCGACTACGGCGACATCGGCACCACGCTGGCGCACTCGCACGGCACGGTGGATGGGAGCGGCACGTTGAGCGTGCCCGTCTTCGACGAGTTCGCGCTGCGCGGCCACGCACAACAGGCGCAAGCCCAGCTCGACTCTGCGCAGGAGCAGTTGAACGACAGGCAGGCACAAGTAGAAGCCGACGTGCGCGACGCTCTCCTCGATATTGCCTCTGCACAGAAGCAGGTCGAGGTGTCGCGCTCCAGCGTTGACCTTTCGAACGAGGCGCTCAAGGAAGCGCAGGAGCGCTACGCCAACGGCGTGAGCGACAACCTCGCGGTGAGCCAGGCGCAGCAATCGGTGGCGCAGGCAGAAGATCAATACGTGGCCAGTCTCTATCGGCACAACGTGGCCAAACTCAGCCTTGCCCGCGCACTGGGCGATGGGCAGGAGTACAAGAAATACCTAGGAGGGAAGTGAACGTGGCGGACTCAACTCCAGCACCAGCACCAGCACCTGAGCACACAGAATCGGCAGAGACAGAGATTGTGCGCCCGCGTTCGCGCCGCCGTGGCATCCTGGTCGCCGCAGTTGTGGTAGCGGTGCTCGTCGGCCTCGGTGTGTGGTGGCGCTCTACCTTCAGCGAAGATACCGACGATGCGCAGGTGGACGGCCACCTGATCCAGGTGAGCGCGCGCGTCCAGGGACAGATCCTGAAGGTCTACGTGGAAGAGAATCAAGTGGTGAAGGCGGGCGACCCGATTGCGGATCTCGATCCGGGCGACTACCAGGTGGCGGTGGAGAACGCGGAGGCCGCGCTCGCCAGTGCAAAGGCCGCCGCGGCTGCAGCGCGCGTGAACGTGCCGATTATCAGCACCAACACCGGCAGCAATTTGAGCTCGGCGACGGCCGATGTCTCCGGCGCCCACGCGACGGTGGAGCAGTCGCAGCAGCAATTGAGCGCGGCGCAGGCCAATGTGGTGCAGGCCGAGGCCAACAACACCAAGGCACAGGCCGACTTGGCGCGCTACAAGCCGCTGGTCGCGAAAGACGTGATCAGCAAGCAGCAATTTGATGCTGCAGTGGCCTCGGCCGAGGCCGCGCAGGCCACGCTGGCGAGCGCACAGGCGACGATGCAGGCCGCGCAGGACGGCATTCGCGTGGCGCGCGACCGCGAGGCGGCGTCGATGGCCGCGTTGAGTTACGCCAAAACCGCGCCTCAGCAGGTGGCGGCGCAGGATGCCCGCGCCAGGCAGGCCGAAGCGCAGGTGCAGCAGGCGCAGGCGCAGCTGGACCAGGCCAAGCTGAACCTTGGCTATTGCAAGATCATCGCGCCGGAGACGGGCATCGTTACGCGGAAGAGTGTCGAGGTCGACCAAAACGTTTCCTCAGGGCAGAACCTGCTCACTCTGGTCTCGCTGCAAAATCTGTGGGTGACGGCGAACTTCAAGGAGACGCAACTGCGGCACATGGTAGCTGGCCAGAAGGTCGAAATTCATGTGGACGCGACAGGCAAGGACTACAGCGGAAGCGTGACACAGATCGGCGGCGCAACCGGCTCCGTGCTCTCACTGTTTCCGCCGGAGAACGCGACCGGCAACTACGTAAAAGTGGTGCAGCGCCTTCCGGTACGCATTGACTTCACCAACCTTGCCAACGAAGATCCGCACCACGAGCTGCGGCCCGGGCTTTCAGTCGAGCCGAATGTGCGCGTGAAGAATTAAGAAAAAGCGAAGGGCGAAGGCGTCGATTTCCGCGAGGGTGCATCCGGGAACCGGCGCCTTTCTTGCCTGAATGGTTTTGTCGTAGTTGTTTCGCGCGAAGTTGTTGCCCTTCCGAGTTGTTGCGTTCCGGGCCTCATTGCTCCATCACAATAACGGCCGAGCGCGCGGGAATGCTGATGCTTCCGTTGACGGCGCGGGCTTCGGGTTGCTCCGGCGTGGCGGCCATTAACGAGCCGGCTTTGGGAACGTCGAGCGTTGCACTGATGGCTTTTTTCTGTTCGAGATTCAGCACCACCACCGCGCGCTTGCCATTCGGCTTGTGGAAGACGGTGTAGCGCACGGCGCCGTCGGCAGTCACGTTCGCGCCAATCGTGTCGCGGAACTCCGCATCCCACACCCACTCCTTGTAGCGCTTGCGGAGCGCGTCGACCTTCTTGCCGTACTCGAGCGTGAGCGGGAAGTCCGTAATGCTGCCTTTGAAGTTGTAAGACTCGTACTCGATGATGTAGCGATAAGCCAGCGTGAGGTTGACCTCGTCGCGCGCGTCCCAGCCGCGCACCGCGGCCATGAGCGGCGCGTGCGGATCGATGTAGCGCAGCGCATGTACCGTGCCCCAGCCGATGCGGTAATAGCCGAGCACGTAGTAGGGCATCAGCCAGTCGCACGGACCTTCACCCGAAAAAAGGAAGTCGGGATTCGTCTTGTCTGCGGCGGCGCGGAACTGCTTCACCAGCGGGATATCGCTCGAGAAAAGATAGCCCGGCGGATTGTAGCCGTGGCCGGCGCCGAAGTTGTACATCACGCCGTTATGCTGCATCACCTCATCGAAGAGCCAGCCCGAAGCGCCAAGCTTTACCGTCTTCTCGAACTCGTGGGTTGCGATGTCGCGGTACTCCTGGCTGCACACATCCATGATCGCCCGGCGGCGGTTGGCGATGCCGGCAAGCTGTGTGGGTGTGGTGTAGCTATAGCCACTGGATTCGTACTTGTTGCCGTAGGGATCGACGGCTTCGTATTTGTAGAGCACTTCCTTGTACCAGTCGGTGGACATGTCGGCAAAGATCGGCTTGCCGAAGAGGATCATCTTCACGCCCTTGGCCTGGATTTTCGCAATGGCGTCGCGCAGTTCCTCCCATGTCCCCAAGCCGGGATCGGTGTCGAGCGACGGATCGCCGCCATCCTGTCCGCCGTGGTTCCAGCCCACGAGCTGAATCGCCTTGACGCCGTTCTCGGCGCATTGGGTGCCATATTTGATCAGCTCGCGATAGGGAACGAGATAATCCTGCTCCGCGCCGTCGATCTGGAGCTGCTGCCAGGAATGCACGTCGCGCGCCCAGTCGGGAATCATCGGCTTGGTGAACCACGTCGCGCGCCATTCCTTGTAGATATCGAGGCCGGCGTGCCAATCGCCGGCGTACGGTTTCATCACGATCGGCGCCATGTCAGTCTTCGAGTGCGGATGCACGAAGAGGAAGTGGCAGGTGCGGAACTCCAGATGCACTGGCAATCCGGAGATCTCGTCCATCTGCGGGACCGCGTTCTCATTCCAGTCAATGGTGCCGGGATGCTGCTCGAAGGTGAACTGCAGCAGGTAGCGGATCGCGGGATCGTGGATGGCCACATAAACCCCCTGCTGCGGGGTTTGAACCAGGCAGAACTGGCTCTCGCTGGAGTTGAAGGTCTTGGTGGGATAAAGCACGCCCCAGTAGCCAAGATTGTTGGAGAAGTGCGGATAGATCTCCTGCCCACCCAGATTGCCGACAAACATGTGCTCGGCGGTCATGCGCGCATCGGCCGCGGGCGGGTTTAGATCGCCGAAGTAGGGATAATCGACGGTCTCAATGTGCAAGTCGGATTGATTATCGAGTGTGCACTCGAAGGTGAGGGCGCCGTTCTTCAATGTCGCGGTGGAAGTGAAAGTGATGGGCAGCACGCCGCCATACTGGCTCTCCAGATCGCTCCAGACGATGCGGACTTGATTGGGCGCGGTCTTTTCCACGCTCTTGGCGCGGTTTTTCGCGCCGAGGATGAAGTTGGTGCGGCGCGTGGGCAAAGGAGCGTGCATGCGGAAGGAGGCGCCGAGAGCAGGACGGCGCTCAATATCCCAGTGAGTCGTCTTGTTCTCCATGCGCGTGAGCGCGCCGGTGCCGGAGTCGAAGGCGACGACCACGTCGCTGTCCTCCAGCACCACCTCGCCGGCCACCGAAGCCGCCTGCGCGGCGCTCATCTCCACATCGGCCATCGCGCCCAGCGCGGCAAGCCCGGCCAGCTTGTTAAAGGTTCTCCTGTCCATCGATATTCTCCTTACTCTTCGGCAGGCCCGGGGCCCGGATTCGATCGCATTGCTCTTAAGCACAAACGCGACGTCAATGTGTATGCGACACGGGTCAAACACGCCAGAAACGGTGCATTTCGAGGCCCGGAAAATCCTGAGAGACCGGTCTCGCAGGCGATGCTATCCGCTGCCAGGCGCCAGTGTCAATCCAGAATTGCCGGTACACCACATTCATTCGGGGAGCGATTAGACTGTTGAAACGCGCCATGAAGGACTCGATCCACGTTTCGAAAGAGAACTATCTCAAGGCGATTCTTGAGGCTGAGGCCGAGGGCCGGCAGGTGATTCCCGCCATGCTGGCGCACTGGCTTGAGGTTTCAGCCCCCGCCGTCACCATGGCGTTGAAGCGGCTCAAGCGCGACGGCGACGTGCAGGTGGGCGCGGACGGAATCGTGCGGCTGACGGCGTCGGGCCGCGAGACGGCTTATCGCACCGCGCTGCGGCACCACCTGATCGAACGCATGCTGAGCGAGGTCTTTGGCATGGAGTGGCACGAAATCCACGAAGAGGCGGAGCGGCTGGAGCACGCGGTTTCACCGGCCTTCGAGGCCAAGCTGAAGGAGAAGCTGGGGGAGGGTGGCGCCTGCCCGCACGGGAATGCGGTGCTGCCGGCCCCTCCGGCGGAGCGCAAGCGGCGCGGCGAGCTGCCGCTGTCAGAGGCAGCCGCGGGCAAGCAATATACGGTGGTCAGCCTCCACGAGCGCGATCCCAAGCTGCTGAGCTTTTTGCATGAGGCGGGCATCGGGCCCGGCAACCGGTTGAAAGTCGTCAGCCAGAATTACGACCAAACCGTTTCGATTGATATGGATGGCAGCAAGTCAATTCTGGGAAGGCCGGCCGCCGAAGCGGTGTGGCTGCGGGGACGACCGGAACGGTAAGCTAAAAATAACAAGAATAGTTAACTATAATTAATACGTTGTGGCATACTGGGGTTAGGCGGTTCTTCCCGGCCGCATCAACTCCCCAATGGCCTCGCACTCGGCAATCCGTACTGCGCTTCCCGCGCCCTCGCTGGGCGAGGTGCATTCCAGCGTTGCGGTTTCGCGGTCGCCGCTCTACTGGCGGCGGCTGCTGGGTTTCATGGGGCCCGGGTTCCTGATCGCCGTGGGCTACATGGACCCCGGCAACTGGGCCACAGACATCGCGGGCGGATCGCAGTTTGGTTACACCCTGCTGTTCGTGATCATGCTGTCGAACCTGATGGCGATCCTGTTGCAGAGCCTGTCGCTCAAGCTGGGCATCGCCACCGAGCGCGATCTGGCGCAGCTGTGTCACGAGAGTTATGGCCGCGCCGCGAGCTTTGCACTCTGGATCCTGGCGGAGATTGCGATCGCCGCATGCGATCTGGCCGAAGTGATCGGATCAGCGATCGCGCTCGAGCTCCTGTTCCATATTCCGCTGTTTTACGGCGTGCTGATCACGGGCCTCGACGTGCTGCTGATCCTGGTGCTGCAGCGCTGGGGCTTCCGCTACGTCGAGGCGCTGGTGATGGCGCTCATCGGCACGATCATTGTGCTCTTCGCCGTGCAGATGTTCCTTTCGCACCCTGACTACTGGCCCGCCCTGCGCAGCCTGCTGATTCCGTCGCCGCAGATCGTGATTAATCCCGGCATGCTGTATATCGGGATCGGTATCCTGGGCGCGACGGTGATGCCGCACAATCTGTATCTGCACTCCTCGATCGTGCAGAGCCGCAGTTACCCGCGCACGCCGGAGGGTAAGCGCGAGGCCATCCACATGGCCAATGTGGATTCAGCGCTGGCGCTCACGATTGCGCTGTTTGTGAACGCGGCCATCCTCATCGTGGCCGCGGCGGTGTTCTATCGCAGCGGGCATTTTGAGGTTGCAGCGATCCAGGACGCTTACAAGCTGTTGAGCCCGCTGCTGGGTGTAACCGGAGCCAGCACAATTTTCGCGATCGCGCTGCTGGCCAGCGGCCAGAACTCATCGATCACCGGGACGCTTGCCGGCCAGGTGGTGATGGAGGGGTTCATCCAGATCAGGCTTTCTCCCTGGCTGCGCCGGCTGATCACGCGCTCGCTGGCCATCATCCCCACCATCATCGTCGTGGCCATCACCGGAGAGCGTGGCACGGAAAAGCTGCTCATCCTGAGCCAGGTGATTCTTTCATTGCAGTTGAGCTTCGCCGTGGTACCTCTGGTGCTGTTTACCGGCAACCGAGCCAAAATGGGCCAATTTGTGAACGGCCGGGCGCTGAAGGCGCTGGCGTGGGCTACGGCCGTAGTGATTGCCGGTCTGAACGCCTGGCTGCTGGTGCAGACGGCCATGGGCCGCTCATGAGGCACGCCGCGCTGCCGATTAAGTCTGTCAGGAGCTGAGACGTCTTCCCTGCGACGGGGTCGGCCTGGAGCATCCTCCATGAACCTGGAGCCGTGCCGGCCATCACACGGAGTGGTTATTGCCGCTGCTGGAAAAGGCATGCTCCAATCACTTGATCTGACCCAATGCGGAATCGAAGGGCACCCGTCTGAGCGATACGGTCCAAGCCGAACAGAATGAGCCAGTAGCGGCCAAGAGCCCAGCGTCACAGCCTGCCCCTCCACCCTCCGAATACCGCTGGAAACCGGGCGCCGAACGGCCTCCCACAAAGGAGCTGTACGCCTTCCGAGCAGCCTTTACGCTGCCTTCGCAGGAAGACGAGGCTGAGCAGAAAGAGAAGGCCAAGCCCAATTGGACGGCGTGGCTGCTGCAAGTTGGGATCGTCGCGGCGGCGGGCTTGCTGATCTACGGTGGGATTACGCTGGTGAAACCCAAGGCTCCCTCTTTCATCGATCTGGGAACGGAGCGCTACGACCCGGCAGGACTGGGTGGGCGGCTGATTGCCCAGTGGACGGGCAGCGCCGGGTACAAATTCACCCTCGATCCGCTCGACGCGTCGCAGATTTCCGGATTTCAAGCCGTGGTAGCGAATCCGGCGCATGCAATCACGTTTACGATCCGGCTGAAGGATGCGACCAATGGCGTAGCCTGCCAGAAGGACATCGTGATCCCGGCGGCCGGCCAGGGAAATTCGGGCTCACCTGCGACGGAAGCTGCAGCAGGCGAGGCCGGGCAGGCGCTGGCGCCGCTGACAACACCAACCGGCGACACGATGCAGAACGCGAAGGGAGACAGCGGCAAGATTGGCGAAACGGAGCTCTCGGGCTCGCTGCCCTGCTCGCTGGATGCGTACCGCCGCATTGTGGCCTGGGATTTCTCCACCGATTTTCCTCCGCTCGCCAGCCAGCAGCAGTGGGAGAAGCACGAAGATGCAGTGGCGGCGCAGCGTAACGGAAAGGGTGGCGCCCACGGCTCGAAGACCAACCACGGCGGCTACACGCTGGTGAAGGCGCTGCCCGCGCCGATCGAGGCCGATGACGTGATCGTGAGCGACAATCCCTCGAAAGGAGTTGTAGCGACCGCAGAGGGCCAGGCATTCCTGGTCGGCTCGAGCGTCCTGGTGAATCCGGCACTCGACTGGCAGGTGTTTCCTGCACAGATCCACTACCGCTGCGAGAAGACCGCCCTGTGTATGGTGACGCGATTGAACTCCCACACTGCGGTGCGCGCGCACCTGTTGAAGTAGCCGCGCGGCAACGCCGATTTCCGATCGGCCGACATCGTGGGCCCAATGCGGCTTCAAGGCCGATTCCTAATTCCACTGAAAAATCGTTGCGGCGAAGGTATGCGCCGCATTGCGCGCGCGTCGCGCTGTCGTGTACTTGTCGTGACTCTGTCGTACCATGGTTGCGATGCACGTTCTCTCCGCAGCGGAGATGCAGGCCTGCGACCGCGCCACCACGGAGCGGTTCGGCGTACCGTCGATCCTGCTGATGCGCGCGGCTTCGGCGGCCGTAGCCGCGTTTGCACGCGAGCAGTTTCCGCAGGCGAGGCGCGTGACGGTGCTCTGCGGCAAAGGCAACAACGGCGGAGACGGAATGATGGCGGCGCGGTTGCTCATCGAAGCCGGGCTCACCGTAACCACGCTGCTGCTCGGCGATCCAGGTGAACTGAAAGGCGACGCGGCCGAGGCCTGGCGTGAACTGGCGGATCCCAAGCAAGGGCACGTGCACGTCGTGAAAACGGCGGCCGATCTGATCGGACACAAGGACGCACTCGATGCGGATCTGATTCTGGATGCGGTCCTGGGGACAGGATTCAAGCCGCCAATCAAAGGCCTCGCGCTCGCCGCGCTCGAGTGGCTATGCGGCAGTAAAGCGCCGATCCTCGCAGTCGACTTGCCGTCGGGCTGGCCTGCTGACGAGACGAGCGCAACGGTCGCAGATCCCGTATTCCCCGCTGATGCAGTTGTCACTTTTACCGCGCCCAAACCGGCGCACGTGTTTGGGCAGCTGACGCGGCGCTGGGATCAGCCGGTAGTCGTCGCGCCGATTGGTTCGCCCGATGCGGCGATCGTTTCGGCGCTGAACATCGACTGGGCCGGCTCGTCGATGCAGCTTGTGCAAACACCGCGCAATGCCGACTCCAACAAAGGCAAATTCGGGCACGTGCTGGTGGTGGGCGGCACATTTGGTTCGGCGGGCGGCAAAGCAGGCGCGCCGTCAATGACTTCGCTGGCTGCGTTGCGCTCGGGAGCCGGCCTCGTGACCGCGGCTGTGCCTGCGCCGGCGCTGCCGGTCATCGCGTCATTCGCTCCGGAGCTGATGACGTGGCCGATGGCGGCGACCGCGTCGGGAAGCGTTTCATCGCGCGAGCTTGCGCCCAAGCGCATGGCCGCTCTGCTTGAGGGAAAGACGGTGCTCGCGATCGGGCCGGGACTGGGGCAATCTGCCGAGGCAGCGAAGTTCGTGACTGGCCTGCTTGCGGCGACGCAGATTCCCGCGGTGGTCGATGCCGATGCGCTGAACATCCTCGCAGGCAAAGCGGCTCTGATTGCGAAGCTCGCGATGAAGGGCAAGCGCACGCTGCTGCTCACGCCGCATCCCGGCGAGATGGCGCGGCTGGCAGGAATCACGATCGCTCAGGTGCAGGCCAATAGGCTGCTGACAGCCCGCAGCTTTGCGCAGCGCACTGGAGCGACGGTAGTGCTGAAGGGCGCGCGCACGCTGATCGCACACCCAGACGGCCGCGTGGCGGTGAATACCACCGGCAATCCCGGCATGGCCAAGGGCGGCAGTGGCGACCTGCTGACCGGATTTGTTGCGGGCCTGCTCGCGCAGTTTCCCGCCGATGCGCAACGCGCCGTGGAAGCGGCCGTCTATCTTCATGGGCTGGCCGCGGACCTTGCGGTGAGTGAGGGCGATGAGCACACGCTGCTCGCCACCGACAGCTTGCCGCAATTGGCACGCGCCTTTCAATTAACGCCAGATAAATTCGCCATCGGCAGCAAGAACGGGTATGTTTGGTTGCAAGGGCATTGCATGCAGCGGGCTAGGTGCGCGTGCGGCAGCCTCAAAAGCGTATGAGGCGGCCCAAGAGCGTGTGCGGCGGATCGCAGCGAATCAAGATTGGATCGGTAGCATTTCGAGAGCGGATGAAGCAGAGACCCATTGCTGCATTGATCTGAAAGAGGGCCGAGCGATGACCAACGCCGCAGCGACGAATACCGCAGCCGCCACGCAAGGCAAGGTGTACGAGTTCACGACGCAAAGCAGTGCGGACACGATTGCCGTGGGCCGCAAGCTTGCGGAACTGCTGAAGCCGCCGCAGCTCCTGCTGCTGCACGGCGACCTGGGCACCGGCAAGACGACGCTCGTGAAGGGAATTGCGCAGGCGCTCGATGCCGCCGAGCCCGATGAGGTGACCAGCCCCACCTTCACACTGCTGCACGAGTACGACGGCGCGCGCAAGGGCAAGCCGGTGAAGCTCTATCATCTCGATGTCTATCGTCTTGAAGGCGAGCGCCAGTTGGAGACGCTCGGACTCGACGACCTGCTCACGCCCGACGCGCTGGTGCTTGTGGAGTGGGGCGACAAGTTCAAGAGCATTCGCAAGCGCGCGACCGGCGAGATCACCATCAGCGCCGAAGGCGGCGATGCGCGGAAGATCACGGTGACGCTGAGAGACTAGCCAATGAGCAACTCGGCGGGCCGGCGAGCCGGCACAAAACTTTCCGGCGTTCTGCTTTAAGCTCATTGCAGAGCCCATGAATCGCATTCCCTTCGAAACTGTTCAAACCACGCTGGCAGCTGTGTTGCGGAAGCTTGGTTTTGCAGCCGGCCGCTCCGAAACGTGCGCGCAGCTCTTTGCCGAAACGACGCGCGACGGCGTCTATACGCACGGCATCAATCGCTTTCCAAGATTTGTCGAGACCATTCGCAACGGGCGCGTCGATCCTGCGGCCGAGCCAGAAACCGTCGCGCAGTTCGGCGCGATCGAGCGCTGGGACGCGCACCGCGGGCCGGGCAATCTGAACGCGCTGGCCGCGATGGGGCGCGCAATTGAGCTGGGACGCGCGCACGGCATCGGCTGCGTGGCGCTGGGCAACACCAACCACTGGATGCGCGCGGGAACGTACGGTTGGCAGGCCGCGGAGGCCGGCCTGGTGGGCATCTGCTGGACCAACACCATGCCCAACCTGCCGCCGTGGGGCGGAGCCGAGCGCGCCATCGGCAACAACCCGCTGGTGATTGCAGTGCCGCGCGGGGCAGGGCCAGTGGTGCTGGATATGGCCATGTCGCAGTTCTCCTACGGCACGCTCGAAAGTTACAAGCAGCGCGGCGAACTGCTGCCGGTGGACGGCGGCTTTGACGCCGAGGGCAATCTCACGCGCGATCCCGCGGCCATTGAAAAATCATGGCGGCCGCTGCCCGTCGGTTACTGGAAGGGATCGGGGCTCTCCGTGGTGCTGGACATGATCGCGGCCATGATGTCGCTTGGACTCGCGACCAACCAGATTGCGAACGACCCAGTGCGTGAGACCGGCGTCTCGCAGATGTTCCTCACCATGGATCCTGAGGCGTTCGGACCTGAACCTCGCGTCGCAGACATAGTCGAAGGAGTTGTTGCCTCGCTGCACAATTGCCAGCCTGCGAAGCCGGGAAGCAGTGTGCGCTATCCCGGCGAGCAAACGCTGCGCGCGCGCGAGGAGAATGCGCGGCTCGGCCTTCCCGTGGAGCCCTCTGTCTGGGAACAGATTCTAGCGATGCTTTGAGAGAGCATTCTTAGAATATCCTTCGAAACCCTTATTGGAATCTCCAAATTGTTCCACCCCGACCCGTTTGCATTGCGGCTGGTTCTGTTCTTGCGCAGATCAAAAATGAATTTCCGCCGATAGTCCATCGATCAACGGTTATCCAGCGAGAATCTACCCATCGATATGGACTATACGACCTTCTTCGTTACAAATATTGCTACAGTCGCCGTGTTTACGGCGTGCCTTAGCCTGCTGGCCTGGCACAACCGCGAAGTCATCGGGATGCGCTGCTTTGCCGCCGGACTGATTGTTAACTTGTTCCGGCTCGTGATCCAGCTCTTTGCGGGCAGAACTCCTTCGGCCACCGCAGGCATGGCGATCGGCGAGTGCTATCTCATCTCCATGGTCCTGCAGACGCTGGGGATGCGCTGGTTTCTGCTGAGGAAACCGCTGCGCAGCCCTTTGCCGTGGCTCGCCACCGGGCTCGTCTTTGTATTTTCCGCCGAGCTTTACTTGTTGCGCTCTGCCGCTGCCCCGGATATGACGAACGCAGCTTATATCCTGTTGTGCGGCCTTACCGCGTGGCTCCTGTTTCGCCGCCGCACGGGCCGCTTTGGCATGGTTTCCCGTGTGGCGGGAGTGATTCTCACCCTCCAGACGGGCGTAGCCGGCTATCGCTCAATCCTGATGTACCTGGACTATGGGCGGAATGTGGTCGATCCGCTGTGGGTTGACGCGGTGGCGGTGGAGGCGTTTCTCGCCACCATCCTGGTGATGTGCGAGGTGTGGTTTCTCGTCATCGAGCTGCATCGCGAGCTGGCCGATCAGGCGCGCACCGATCCGCTCACCGGCGCGATCAACCGGCGAGCGCTGCAAGAGATGGCACTGCGGGAGACAGCGCGCTCCCACCGCCATGTGCGGCCGCTCTCGATGATTGTCATCGACATCGACAATTTCAAACGGCTGAACGACACCCGTGGCCACCCCGCGGGCGATTGCGCACTGCAGGCGATGGTTTCAAGCCTCCGCGGCACGGTGCGCGCTCATGATCTGGTGGCACGCACCGGCGGCGAGGAGTTCGCAATCCTGCTGCCCGACACCAATGAGCTGGGTGCACTCGTGATCGCCGATCGGCTCAGGCAGACCGTGGCGGCGCTGGCCGTTCCGTTTGCAGATGGCGCGATCCGGCTGACGATCTGCGCCGGCGTGGCGCAGCTTGATACCGATAGCGGCTGGGAGGCGATGATGCGGGTTGCCGACGCCGCCATGTATCAGGCCAAGAAGCACGGAGGCAATCGCATCTCATCGCGGATTGCCCTCCCCGCTATTAATGACGACGTGCGCTGGAATGTCGCAGTAGACACCCGCCGCTACGTGCAGACCGTGGAACGTGATGTGGGTACGATTAGAATCCCTGACGTCGTCCTTGATGTTGGCAAGAGTTTTGGCCGTCAAGAATATGTCCGGGATCTTGAGTGACGCCCGCCGGCGCCCCGCGCCTGCACATTTGAACGAGGGCGCGCCGATGCCGTAGAGAATACCCGTGTTGAGAAGAAACCCTATCGTCCGAATCTCGAGCGATCCGGTCAGAACCCCATGATGTTGTAGCCGCAATCGACGTAAATCGTCTCGCCGGTCACGGCGCTGGCCAGATCGCTCGCGAGGTAAAGGGCTGTCCCGCCCACTTCCAGCTGATCCACGTTTCGGTGCAGTGGCGCGCGCTCGGCGTGCGCCTTGAGCATGTCTCCCAGCGCTCCCACGCCGCGCGCGGCGAGCGTCTTGATGGGCCCGGCACTGATCGCGTTGACGCGGATGTTTTTGGGGCCGAGATCCCAGGCGAGATAGCGAACGGCGGATTCGAGCGACGCTTTGGCCAGGGCCATCACGTTGTAGTGCGGCACGACTTTTTCCGCGGCGTAATAAGTGAGTGTCATGATGCTTCCGCCTTCGGTCATCAGCGGCATGGCTGCGCGGCTGACAGCGATGAGCGAGTACACGCTGACGTCGTGCGCGATGCGGAAGCCGTCGCGGCTGGTGTTGATGAATTCGCCCCTCAGGTCCTCGGCGGGCGCGTAAGCCACGGCGTGCACCAGGATGTGCAGTTTGCCGTATTTTTCTTTCAGCGCGGCGAAGAGCGCATCGATCTCGCCGTCGTTCGAAACGTCGCACTGGAAGCCGCTGGCGCCGGGAAGATCGTTGATCAGCCCCTCGGCCTCGGCCTTCATGCGCTCGTTCTGGTAGCAGATGGCGAGCGTGGCACCTGCCTCGCGGAGCTTTTGCGCGATGCCCCACGCGATGGAGCGCTTGTTAGCCAGCCCGAAGATCACGGCCGTCTTGCCCGCGAGATTGATCATGCTGTTTTTGTTCCTCCCAGGCTCAACTCCAAAAGGGAAAACAGCGGAGCTGCGCGCGTACCAGAATATCAAAGTGAATTTGCGCCGACCGTTTTGTGCGGGCGGCGAAATTTGCATGACGGGAATTTCAGTCCAAAGCTAGCCTCCTAAATCGACCAGCTCGACGTGGCCCACAGGCCGGCCAAGAAAGCGCGAGCCGAGGCGTTCGAATTTCTCGACAGAATCGGTAGCGAAGCAGCGGATTTCGGTTTCATGCCGCGTACTGCCGTCGGCAGCGGCGCATGCGAGGAGCTCGACAGCAGCCTGTGCGGCGGACTCGGCGGAATCGATCACCTTCACACCGGACGGCGCCGTCCGCTCGATGAGCGGACGCAGGAGCGGGTAGTGCGTGCAGCCCAGCACCAGGGTGTCAGGATTCATGCCTTGCCCGGTCGCTTCCTTGCGCAGCTCGTCGAGATAGATGTCGATCACGCTGGCGGTGACGGGATGATCGGTCCAGCCTTCTTCGACCAGCGGTACCAACAGGGGGCAGGCTTTCTCCAGCACGCGCAGGCCCTGCGCGCGGCAGGCGGCGGCATAAGCATGGCTGTGCACCGTGGCTTCGGTAGCGATCACCAGCGCGTCGCCGGTTCGCGAGGCGGCGCGCGCAGCGGCTGCTCCCGGCTCGATGACGCCGAGGACGGGCATCGGCACAGCTTCCTTGATGGCGTCGAGCGCAAGAGCGCTGGCCGTGTTGCAGGCGATCACCAGGAAATCAGCGCCTTGCTCATTGACCAGGAACTGCGCGCTCTGCGCGGCGTAGCGCGCGATGGTGCGGCGTGACTTGGATCCGTACGGCAGGCGCGCCGTGTCCCCAAGGAAGGCGAAGCGCGCGCCCGGCAGCCGCGCGATGAGCGCGCGAAGAACGGTGAGGCCGCCGAAACCGGAGTCGAAGACGCCGATGGTGCTCATGGCTGGGCTCCGGCGATCGGAACGGTGTCTTCAGTAAGATACGTGCGCGTGAGGTCGGCGTGGCCGGCGAGCGTGGGGCGCTGTTGGCCGTCGACGAGGAAACGCACCTGCGTGACGTCAGGAAAATTCGCGTGAAGCGTAGAGCAGATGGAGAGGATGGTGAGGGTTTCGGTTTCGATCCCCGACGGATGGGTCGACACAAATCCGCCGGTAAGGTTCACGACCGCGAGCACCTGGCCGGTGGGATTGGCCAGAGACGCGGGCGAAGGCCCGGCGTCTCCGTCTTCGCGATGAATGTTCGTTTTGACAATGGGCACCAGGAAGACCTGCGCAACGGAACTTGCTCCGCCGGCAACACGATGCGTGGCATCGGTAGCGGCGTAGAGATCGAAGAGCTTGCCGAGGAGAGCGCGGGCTCGTGCCTCAGGATTCTGCGGCAGCGGGAGCGTGAGCACGCGCGCGGTAACGGTGTTGTCGGCATCATTCGCGACCATCAGCGTGGCCTGCTCGGCGGGGGCGACCTGCGGCGCCTGCGTGGGTTCGGAGACTTCGCCTTTGAGCAAACGCTCATGCGCGCGCTCGCGCAGGTTCCATAGCACCGCACCCATGACGATGGAGGCGGCGAGCAGCACGATGAACAGGATGGTCTGGTGACGAGGAATCACGGCGCGCGCACCCCGCGGCCGGCAGAACGCCAGTCGACGAGCGCGGCGGCAAGCGCCTCGGCCACGCGCGCCTGTGCGCCAAAGTCTTCCAGGCTCTCGCCGCCGGGTGAATCGGGTGTGCGCTGCGGCGCGATCTCGACAGCGACGGCGGGGCAGGTCATGCTGTCGAGCCCCGGCATTCCTACGCGGCCTAGCGTAACCGTGACCCCCGCGTGCTGCAGCGCAGAGTTGAGCACTCCGGCCAGGGTGAGGCTGCGCGTGACCCAGGCGGACTGCGCCGTCTTCCACGGCAGAAACTGCGCGGTGCCGGCAGGCGCGAGTGAGGAGACGAAGATGTGCACGCCGGAGCCGCTTTCTGTGGCGTGGAGGCTGAGGCACGCGATGGCGCCGGCGTGATTGGCGATCTCCGCGCGGCGATCGGGCTCGATGGTAGCGTCGGCCTCACGCGTGGTCACGACCTGAAAGCCGCGCGCCATGAGCAGCGAGCGAAGGCGGACGCTGAGCGACAGCGTGTAGTTCTTTTCCGGCGTGTTGCCAAGGCCCGCGCCGGCGTCGTCGCCGCCGTGCGCGGCGTCAAGCACCACCACAGAGTGAGGGGGCGCCGCGCCAGAGGGCGCCAGTGCTGGCGCCTGTTGCGAAGACCCTTGCGCGATAAAGCAGAGCAAGACGAGAGATGGAAGGGTTCGGGAGAGAAGAATGTGACCTCGGAAAGTGTAGAAAATGCGAACAGGATTGGGCCGGGGGAACACGATACCAGCATACTGGCTCGCGCCCGAGGGAAAGCCATGCAGGCGTTGCTCTCCAGAGACTCCAGCTCGAATCGATAAACTGGCTTTCGAGCGTCCTCTCATGGCCGAAGCGATCGAAGCAGCGAAGAATGGAACGGACGAAAGGAACGGCAGCTGGGTGATTACCCTGATCGGCCGCGATGAGGTGGAGTCTGCCTTTAATCCGGTGCTGCGGGTGGTCAAAGAGCAGGGATTGGAACTTGATCGCATTGACCTGCTCTCGGGCGCGCAGGTTCCTTCACTCAGGCGCGGCGATGGGTATGCGTGCGCGGCGGTGCACGTTTATGGCCAGGCGGTAGACCAGGAGCAGTTGCGCGCCGAGCTCCGCAAGCTGGCCGATGAATTGGCTCGCGACATTGTGTTGCAGACCGAGAGGGACTGGAAGCGGCCCAAAAAGATGTTTTTTTTCGATATGGACTCGACACTTATCCAGGGCGAGACCATCGACGAACTGGCGAAGATGGCTGGCGTAGGTGATCAAGTGAAGGCCACCACTGCGGCGGCCATGCGCGGCGAGCTCGAGTTTCCGCAGAGCTTCCGTGACCGCGTGGCCTTGCTGAGAGGGCTGCCGGAGACGCGCGTGCTGGAAGTCTTGGAGCGCATTCCGCTGATGGAAGGGGCGGAGCGGCTGTTTCGCAATCTCAAGCGGTTGGGCATTCGCACGGCGGTGCTGTCGGGCGGATTTACGTTCTTCGGCACGCATGTGCAGCAGCGGCTGGGCGTGGACTTTCTTCATGCCAATTTGCTCGACATCGCCGATGGAATCGTGACCGGCCAGGTCCACACGCGCATTGTCGACGGGCAATACAAGGTGGAGCTGCTCCAGGAGATCGCAGCGCGACAGGGCGTTCCGCTGGAGCAATCGGTCGCAGTGGGTGACGGCGCAAACGACCTCCCGATGTTGAAGCTTGCCGGGTTAGGTGTGGCCTTCCACGCCAAGCCATTGGTGCGGCTCCACGCCTCGGCGGCAATGTCGCACGTAGGGCTCGATGGCTTGCTTTATCTGCTCGGAATCCCCGATTGGCAATGGGAGTAACGCGCGGCAGTCGATCGCGGGCCGCAAAAGCTCTCGCGAACGGCGCCCTCCCGCTTGCCAGCCTACGACCCTGCTCGCGCCACGCGTTTAGACCGCGCGCAGCGCGTCTATAGACGTTTTCACCCTTTTCGGCGTCAAATAGCTGAGGCAGTCCCAAAATGATGCGTACAAAGATTGAAGGGGCTGCGCTGGTGATATGCCTGTTGCGTGGCCGGAGAGATTTTGTCGTAAGGTTGGTTGACCGCGTCTTCCAGGCGAATTGCTGAAGGATTGTAGCGCCGAGCGCGAAACGGGTAGATTACGAGCCATGAAGACGGTCTTGCTCTCCGTGGTGGAGGGTAAGGTGGAAAAGCACGCAGATTCAGTGCAAGTGGCGACTCCCCACGCTCGGTTACACCCAGCGCCACAGGCCAAAATTACCGATTACCCCACGCGGATTTGATGATGACTTTCGCGTGTGGAGGTGGGCGATCGGCGGCATGCGGTGAGACCGGACCGGAATTACAATCTGGTTACCTCCGAGGCGCGCCCAAGTGCTACTATCCCGTTCATCTCCAAGGTGCTCCATGAAGACCGCCGGCAAGCAGGGCCCCTGTCGATTCGGCTGGAAAGTCGCCGGCAGTCAACTCGCGAGTGGCAAGCATCCAAGCAGCAAGAATCCAAGAGCGTTTTTGCGCCGGCCCGAATTGCCGCGCTCGATCGGCCTGCTGGGCTTGCTCGTTCTGATCGCCCTCTTCTGCCTGCCGCAGGCGCGTGCGCAGGATGACCAGCTGAACAAAGTGCATGTACAGCCACCGGGCTCGAACTCCGCGCCCGTGGCGGAGCCGAAGGGAGCCGAAGCGGGGCCGGAATCCGGCTCGGCGTCGATGAAGATTCATCCCGGCTCGTTCATTCGCATGAATGTGGACATGGTGCTGGTGCCGGTGACGATCACCGACCCCTTGAACCGGCTGGTGACGGGCCTCGAAAAAGACGATTTCCAAGTATACGAAAACAACGGCGAGCAGAGGATCGTGAGTTTCGCCAGCGAGGACGCGCCGGTTTCGATCGGGATCATCTTCGATCTTTCCGGTTCGATGACATCAAAACTGGTGCGCGCACGCGAAGCGATCCTGCAGTTCATCAAGACGGCCAACCCGCAGGACGAGTTCTTCGTGATCGGCTTCAACGACCGGCCGGAGCTGATCGAGGATTTCACCAGCTCGGTCGAGGACATCCAGGCGCGGCTGGCGACGGTGCACAGCGGGCACCGCACGGCGCTGCTCGATGCCATCTACTACGGCATCGCCAAGATGGCGGACGCGCATCACGAGCGCAAGGCGCTGCTGGTGGTTTCTGACGGCGGCGACAACCGCTCGCGCTACACCGAGGGCGAGGTGCGCGCCAAGGTGCGCGAGGCCGACGTGGAGATTTATTCGATCGGCATCTTCGATCCGTACGCGCCCACTCCCGAGGAGCGCACCGGGCCGCAACTGCTGGACGACATCAGCTCGTCGACTGGCGGCCGGTTGTTCCGTGTGGATGACGTAGATGAGATGAGCGATATTGCGGAAAAGATTTCGACCGAGCTGCGCAATCAATATGTAATTGGCTATAAACCCGCCGATATGTCGCGCGACGGCAAGTGGCGTAAAGTGAAGGTGAAGGTGAACCCGCCTCCGGGGCTGCCACCGCTCACGGTCTATGCTCGCACCGGGTACTATGCGCCTTTGCAATAAATCGATCTTCCTTATCCTCCTCGCATCGGCCGCGCCCCTGAGCTTTGCGCATCAGACGCCGCAGGCGCCCGCCGCCAAGCCTGCGCCCTCGCTCACGCAGGATACGGACCCGGTGCGGTCGCCTGACGCGACAGCGCCCGCGCCGCCCACCGGCGACATGCGCAAGCTGGGCCAGGGATACCTACTACACACCGACGTGGAAGAGGTGGTGCTGAACGCCACGGTGCTCGACGGCTCGCAGCTGGTCGAGAATCTCACTAAAGATGACTTCCAGATTTACGAGGATGGCGTGAAGCAGACGCTGCTCAGCTTTCAGCACACGGATTTGCCTGTTTCTATCGGACTCGTGGTCGACAACTCCGGGTCGATGTACCGCAAGCGTCCCTCGGTGAACAAGAGCGCGCTGGATCTGATCCAGGCGTCCAATCCCGACGATGAGGCGTTCGTGGTGAACTTCTCTGACGAGGCGTTTATCGATTCCGACTTTACCAATGACATCCGCAAGCTGCGCGACGGGCTTTCGCACATTGACTCGCGCGGCGGCACAGCGCTGTACGACGCTGTCGTAGCTTCCGCGGACAAGCTGGTGGCCGACGCCAAGCGGCCCAAGCAGGTGCTGGTGCTGATCACCGACGGCGAAGACAACGCATCGAGCCTCAACCTCGAGCAGACCATCCACCGTGTGCAGCAGCTCTCAGGTCCGGTGATTTATTCGATCGGGCTGCTCTTTGGCGACGAGATGAGCCGCGCGGAGGTTCGCCATGCGCGGCGCGCGCTGGAGATGCTGTCGGGCGAGACCGGCGGCATGGCCTTCTTCCCTAAGTCCATCGATCAGGTGGATGAGATTGCCGCCGAGGTCGCGCGCGACATCCGCAGCCAATACACGCTCGGGTACCACTCCACCAAGCCGACCAGCGAGCCCGGCTTCCGCAAGGTGGAAGTGACCGCCGACGGAAAAGGCAAAGCCAAGCTGACCGTCCGCACGCGCACCGGCTACTTCCCGGTGACGCGCACTGCGAAACAGACTGCGGCGGTGAGGCAGTAGGCGCGATTGCGCGTAACGCAACCAGCCGTGCAGCTTTTCGGATTGTGGAAACCGCACTTCGCGAAATGGAATAGATCGGCGGTTGCAATTCGATGGCGATTCCTTCCGTTCGCTGCGCATATTTCTCATTTGCATGAACTTGCACGGCCGGTTCAACGCTCAGCACGATAAGCTAAAGGCTAAGCAAGAACCGGGAGTTCGCGAAGAGCAGAACTATGTCCCAATACAAGTACGCCACCCTTGCCGTGCACGCCGGGCAGCATCCTGACCCGCAGACGGGCGCGGTCAATGTTCCGCTTTATCTTTCTTCGACCTTTGAGCTCACCGGGATCGGCAGCGACCGGGGGTGGGATTACTCGCGCGCCGGCAATCCCACGCGCGACCGGCTGGAGACGGCGCTGGCCGCGCTCGAAGGCGGCACCAGCGGTCACGCCTTCACCACCGGCATGGCAGCGATTGCGGCATTAGTTGCGATGCTGCGTTCGGGCGATCACGTGATCTGCTCGCGCGATGTCTACGCCGGTACGGTTCGGCTATTCGATCAGATCGTCAGCGGCTACGGCATCGAAATTGAGTATGTCGATACGAGCGATCTGACCGCGGTGGAGAAGGCGATGCGGCCTGACACCAAACTCGTGCACATCGAGACGCCGAGCAATCCGCTGATGATTCTGACCGACATTGCCGGTGTGGCGAAGATTGCGCACGCGGGCGGCGCGGAAGTGAGCGTCGACAACACGTTCCTTTCACCGGTGCTGCAGAGCCCGCTGGCCCTGGGTGCGGACATTGTGATGCACTCGACGACGAAATATCTGAATGGCCACTCGGACGGGCTGGGCGGCGCGCTGATCGGTTCCAAGCCCGAGCACAAGGAGCGCTATCTGCTGATCCAGAAAGCCGCGGGCGGTGTGATGTCGCCCTTCGAGTGCTTCCTGGTGCTGCGCGGCATCAAGACGCTGCCCTTGCGCATCCAGCAGCACGAAGAGAACGGCCGCGCGGTTGCGGAGTTCCTCTCGACGCATCCCAAGGTGAGCAAGCTCGCGTATCCGGGGCTCAAGTCGCACCCGCAGTACGAGCTGGCCGTGAAACAGCAAAAGGGATTCGGCTCCATGATGAGCTTCGAGCTCAAGTCGCGCGCCGAGGCTGAGCGGTTTCTGAAGGCGATCAAGATCTTCCTGAACGCCGAATCGCTGGGCGGCGTGGAGTCGCTGGCGTCGCACTCGGCCACGACCACACATGGCTCGGTGAGCGAAGAGGTGCGGCGGAAAATGGGCATCAATGAGGGCCGCATCCGCCTTTCCATCGGCATCGAGGACAAGCAAGACCTCATCGCTGACCTCGACCAGGCGCTCAAGGCCGTGTGACGGATCGCCATGGGCGTCTTTCCGCTCCTGCTCGCGATCGACACCTGCGGACCCTCCGGCTCCGTGGCGCTGGGGAGAATTCCCGGCCGTGACCTGGAGATTCTCGGCCAGACTGAACTTGCCGGTCGCACCTATTCGGCTACGTTGATTTCGGCGATCGCCGATCTGCTGCAGTCGGCGGGCGTGACGCTCGACGATCTGGACGCCATGATCGTGGTGAATGGGCCAGGCAGCTTTACCGGCGTGCGAGTGGGGCTAAGCGCGGTAAAGGGGCTTGCCGAGGGCAGAGAACTGCCCGTAATCGCTCTCTCTCGCCTTGAAGTCCTCTCTCGCAAGTCCAAAGTTCCCTCCGCGGCTCTCGACGCCCATCGTGATGAGATTTACCTTCGTCTGGAACGAACCGGTGCGACGCCAAACGAGACGCTGGCCGGCGCGGAAGAGCTAGCGGTCATCGTTCCTGCGCCATTGCGCGTGGCGGTTTGCGATGAGGGCGCTGCGTCGCTGCTGGCCGCGGTGTGGCCGGAAACGCAGCTGGTCTGCGTTGCTCCGCCGCTTGCGTCCGATGCGCTGCGGCCGGGCGAGGCGCGGCTAGTTGGCGGAGCAGCGGTGGACCTGGCGCTGCTCGACGGGCATTATCTGCGGCGTTCCGACGCGGAGATCTTCGGCAACGACTTGCAGAAGCAGGCCGCGCAAGGCAAGCGGAGCGCATGAGCGATCGCGGCGAACGTTCCTCGATCCTGCCCATGACCGAAGCCGATCTGGATTCGGTCCTCGCGCTTGCCGCCAGCCTGCCGGAAGCGCCGCACTGGCCGCGGACCGTCTACCTCGACATGCTCAATCCCGAATTTACACCGCGCCGCATCGCCCTCGTCGCAGATCATTCGGGCGTAATCGCAGGATTTGCTGTCGCCAGCCTCGTTCCACCGCAGGCGGAGCTTGAATCGATCGCCGTCGCGGTCGCCCGGCAGCGGAGCGGGCTGGGCCGTCTGCTTTTTGGCGGATTGCTAGAGGAGCTGCGGCGCGGCGGCGTCCGGGAAGTCGCATTGGAAGTGCGCGCATCGAACCGGGCGGCGCTCGGCTTCTACCGCTCGCTGGGATTCGTGCAGACGGGCCTGCGGCGCGGCTACTACGCTGATCCTATTGAGGATGCGGTCCTGATGGCTCTCCAGCTAGATTAACGCCTCCATCCTGGCTGTCACGGCGGACTGATCGGGCGGACCCGATTTTCGGTTCTTCCCGCGCGGTGCAGGAGCATTTTTGGCGCCCAATGTCCAGGTATCGGTCAATGCTTCCGTTATCGGTTCCCGTTATGCACAGCCGCCGGTTACCTTCAGCTCTTTTGCGCCTTGCGGCGTGCCGGTGAATGGAGCTATACGTAAGTGTTCGGAGAAAACGGTGGCCACGGTCTGGAAAGTGGCCATCAGAAAACTTCGAACTGGGAGGTGTTGGATGGACGAAATCAAGGACTCCTCGCTGGGCGGAGAAATCGATCGTTTACAAGCAGAACATCGCCGTTACGCTCAGCGGCTGGAAGAATTGCTGGAAAAGCCCTACCTTTCTGAAGATGAGCAGCTGGAAGAAGTCCGGCTGAAGAAACTGAAACTGCACGCCAAAGACCTGATCTTTGCGCTGGAGCACCGCGTGGCGCCCGCCATCGCGTAAGCTCGCGCCAGCGATCACGATCGGCAGCCCAGCTCGGCAGCGCCGGTCGGCGGCACTAGGGCTTTGCTGCAGTTTGCCAAGAGGAGCGCTTAGATGGCGTCGCGCCTCTCCTGTGTCACTTCGCCCTTTGCCATCCGCCTGCCTGCAATGCAAATCACCGTATAATCGTCGAGGACGATGGTTCGCGATGGTTATATCTACGGGCTCAGCCTCCTGGCTGTAGCGGCGGTTGTTGCGTGGTTCACCGCCAGCTGGATCTGGTGTCTCGTTCCTATCCTTCTTGCCGGCTTTTTTCTCTGGTTTTTTCGCGATCCCAGGCGCACCATCCCCGCGGGTGAAGGGTTGATTGTTTCGCCGGGTGACGGTCGCGTCACGGAGACGGCGGCGATCACGACTCCGGAGGGGCAGCGGCAGCGCATCAGCATTTTTCTCAGTGTGTTCGACGTGCACGTGAACCGTTCGCCGATCGGCGGCGTGCTGACCGAGGTGCGGTACCAGAAAGGCCAATTCCTCAACGCCATGAATCCTGCTTCCGCAGAGCGCAACGAGCAGAACACTGTGACGGTGCGCGGTCAGGGCCCTGACGCGGGCTGCGAGGTAACGTTCAAGCAGATCGCAGGACTGCTGGCGCGGCGCATCGTCTGCAGCTGCACAGAGGGCCAGGTGCTGGTGCGCGGCCAGCGCGTCGGGCTTATCAAGTTCGGTTCGCGTGTGGATGTTGTCTTGCCGGCCACGGCGAAGCTGCGCGTGAAGGTGGGCGAACGAGTGAAGGGCGGCGCCAGCGTCCTCGCCGTCATGCCCTTTGGAGAGCGCGGATGAACCAATTGAATCCCGCGCAAACGAAAGCCCGGAATCAGGCGCGGCTCCGCCGCGGCATGTATCTGCTGCCTTCGCTCTTTACGGCGGGCAGCCTCGGCGCGGGCTACTTTTCCATTACACAAACGCTTGACGCGATCAGCCACGACGCGCCATCGCATCTCGACTGGGCGGCGATCGCGATCCTCTTCGCGATTCCCTTCGACGCGCTCGACGGGCGCATTGCGCGCATGACGAACACGACGAGCGAATTCGGCAAGGAGCTGGATTCGCTGGCCGACGTGATCACCTTCGGCGTCGCGCCCAGCCTGCTTGCCTTTGTGTGGGGATTTCATTTTCTTCCCGATTCGCTCAACCCCCAGGTGCACCAGCACCTCATTCAGGCGGGCGCGTTCGTAAGCTTTCTGTTTCTGCTGTGCGGGGCATCGCGTTTGGCGCGCTTCAACATCAGCCACGACACGCAGCCGCGCAATCCGGGAAGGCCGGGACGGAAATATTTTGTAGGCATGCCGATTCCTGCAGCGGCCGGCCTGCTGGCGGCGACCGTGCACTTTTTCAACGCCTATCCGGTGGAGGAGTGGTGGGTCGCTTTGCCCTGGCTGCTGCTGGTCGGTCTGAGCGCATTTCTGATGGTCAGCACCTGGCGCTTCTGGTCGGCAAAGGAGATTAATCTTTCGCGCAGCCATCCCTTCCAGCTGCTGGCGCTGCTGGCGGTGGTCGCCTACATCTTCATCAGGTTCTCGAATCTGGTGGTCTTCGCGGCCGCCCTGGCGTACATGTTTTCCGGCATCTGGGCCCGCGCCGTATACGGCTGGCAACGCCGCAGGCGCCGGCGGCCCGCGGCAGCGGCAGTTGCCGCGCCGGAGCCCGATCCGTTCGGCACCCGCTTCTCCGATTAGTTAATCTGTTCCCGATGCTCTGTTCTTGGCGGCGACCCAACAACCGCTTTTATCGCGCCGACCCTGCTGTTCGATTGAATCGCTCGTTCGCAACTTCCATCAAAGGACTGCCGTGTTCAAGATCGCCATTGCCGGAGCTTCGAGCCTGCTGGGCCGGGAGCTGAAAGATGTTCTCTCCGACTCGCCGCTCGCCGACGCCAACTTTTCGCTGCTCGATGAAGAGGTGGCGCAGGGCCAGCTCGATCAGGTAGGAGATGAGGTCACCTTCATCCAGGCCATTAGCGCCGACGCCTTCGATCATGCCGATTTCACCTTCTTTTGCGGGTCAGAGAATCTGACACTGCGCCACTGGCGGCAGGCGCTGCGCGCCGGATCGACCGTGCTCGATCTCTCTGGCGCACTCGACCAGGAGGCCGGAGCGCTCATCCGCGCGCCCTGGCTCGGAGCCGAGGAGCCGCCGGCCGATCTTTTCACGCCCGCGATCGTGCCGGCACATCCTGCAGTCATCACGCTGGCGCTGCTGCTCGACCGGGTGAACCATGCGGCTCAAGTGCGCTTTGCCGCGGCAACCGTGCTCGCGCCGGCCAGCGAGTTTGGCCGCTCCGCGATGGACGAGCTGCACCAGCAGACCGTGAGCCTGCTCAGTTTTCAAAATATTCCGCGAGCAGTTTATGACGCGCAGGCCGCCTACAACCTGCTGACCGGCTTGGGCGAGAGCGCCACGGTCAGCCTGGGCGTAATGGAGCAGCGGATTCGCCGCCAGTATCAAATCCTGATCGCAAACCGCAGCACGATGCCTGCGCTGCAGGTCGTTCACGCCCCGGTTTTTCACGGCATGGGTTTCTCCATTGCCGTGGAGCTGGACCGGCCGGTCGAGACTATCGCCCTTGAAGAGGCGCTGGCCGGCGATCACGTGGACCTGGTGCTGGAAGACACGGATTCGCCCTCGAACCTGGCCGCAACCGGGCAGAACGACATCCTGGTGCGGTTGCGACCGGAACCGATGGCGCGAAATGCCAGCGCCGTTTCACGCTTCTGGGTCTGGGCGGCGATTGACAACCTGCGGCTGAATGCACAAAATGCGGTGCAATGCGCGCTGGATCTGCGGCGGATGCGGCCGCAAGGAACGGTGCAGTAGAACGGTGAGCATGGGGAGGACGAAGATGAGGAACCAGATTTTGTGATCATCGACCCGCCCGAAGTGGTCGCCGAAAAAATCCGTCTAGCGAGAGAGATGAACGAGCGTCCGCCCGATGTGCCTTCGCTCTTTGAAGAATTCATGGAAGACCGGCGTCGCGAGCGAGAACGAGAGTTGAGAGAAGAAGGTTACTAGCGGCTCCCTGCTAAGTACTCGTTGTTGACTGGACGGGCGGGCTGTCTGACGTGCCTGCGGTGGCGCGGTTTGGTCAGTCGAGCAGGTCGTGCCCACTTACCTTGGTACGCGCTTCTCCCACAGCTCGACAATATAGCGATCCGTCATGCCGGCAATGTAGTCGGCCACCGTGCGCGCCAGGCCCTCGGTAGGAATTTGCGCCTGATGGTCTTCTGGCATGAGCGAGGGTTCGGTCATCAGGTGCGCGAAGAGTTCGGTGACGACCTCCTCGGCGCGCGCGTGCACTTGCTCCATGTCCGATGAGTTATAGAGATTCTCGTAGAGGAATTGCTTCTGTGCCGCCCGCTCATTTTCCATGCGCTGGCTCAGCGCGACCAGCCTCTGTGGCGCGCGTCGCACAGCATCGAGCGAATCAACGCCGAACACCGCGACCCGGGCGCGGACTTCTTCCACGAGGTTGGTGACGAAGGCGTTGAGCATGCGGCGGAGAGCCTCATAGACGAGAACCTTGGGCGCAGTCGACGGAAATCTGGCCCGCGCCGTATCGTGAAATTCGCGGAAGAAGGGAACGGACTCGCGGACCTCCTCGAGCGCGAGAACCCCCGAATCCAGGCCATCGTCAAGATCGGCGGTGAGGTAGGCGATCTCGTCGGCTAAGTCGATCAACTGCGCTTCAAGCGGCGGAAAAAGCCCGAGAAAATACGCGGCTAGCTCGGGATGCTCAGAGGCTGTGTAATCGTGCGAATGTTTCACGATGCCCTCGCGCACGCCGAGGGTGAGGTTCAGCCCGCGAAAGGCCGCGTAGCGCTCCTCAAACCAGGTCACGATACGCAGCGCATGCAGATTGTGATCGAAACCGAGGCCGTGAGCGCGCAGGGCGCGGTCGAGAGCCTTCTCACCGGCGTGACCAAACGGCGGATGGCCGATGTCGTGCGCGAGAGCGAGCGCTTCCGCAAGCTCCACGTTGAGGCCGAGCGCCCCCGCCGCGGTGCGCGCGATCTGCGTCACTTCGAGCGTATGGGTGAGCCGGCTGCGAAAGTGGTCGGAGAGCCCGTCTTCCGGCAAACGCGTAAACACCTGCGTTTTTCCGGCCAGCCTGCGGAATGCGCGCGCATTCAGGATGCGCGCAGCGTCGCGCGCGAATGGCGGGCGATAGGCGTGGGGCGGCTCGGCGTGAACGCGCTTCGTGAGCTCGCTGCCGGTGTCGACCTTCACAGCGATGGCCGCGGGCAGTGCCGTCATCGATTCAGTTTTGAGCGCAGCCATCGTGTGGGAGCCGAGCCATGGTGTCAGAAGTCAATGCAGGTTCGGTTATACAGCAAAAACGGCGGCCCGTCTGGACCGCCGTTGGATTCCATTCAAACTTGCGAGCTACTCCGGTTTCACTGGAGTTGATGCGCCTTCTTCCTTGGCCAGGCGCAGCCGCGCGCCCTCGAGCTTTTTCTGCACCTTGGCGACATCGCCCGGATCAACATCGGCAGCGGCCGACTTGTTGTACTCGTCGAGCGAAAGCTCCCACTGCGCGGCGGCAAGGCGGATGCGGCCAGTTTTCTCATAGAGATCGCCGAGGTGCTCGTGCACCGTGGGATCTGTCTGCGTGCGGTTGACGGCCTGGCGCAAATTGTCTTCCGCCAGCTCGTATTCACCCATCTTGAAGTAGACCCAGCCGAGCGAATCGAGATACGCGCCGTTCATGGGTTCCATCTCGACGGCCTTCTTGACCATCTTGAGCGCGTCGGGCAGTTTGATGCCCTTGTCGGCCCACATATAGCCGAGATAGTTGAGCGTCATGGCGTTACCAGGATCGAGATCGAGCGCCTGCCGGAAGTTCTGCTCGGCCTGATCGGTGCGCTTCTGCCGCTCGGCCAGCTCGCCGCGCAGGAAGAAGAGATAGGTGCGGTCTTCTTTCTTGGTGGTGAGCGGCTCGGCCTTGTCAAAGGCGTCTTCGGCGTCTTTCCAGCGGCGCAGGCGCACGTTCATCTGCCCGATGGCCAGCCACACGGCGCGCTGCTCGTCGTTGGTTGCGCCGTCAAGCAGGCTCTTGGCCAGGGCGAATGCCTCATCCGGCTTTTGATCGGCGAGCTCGCCGGCCAGCATCACCTTCAGGTCGCGATTCTTGGGGTCGTTGGCAACGGCCTTGCGCGAGACTTCGATCGCCTTGTCAAACTCTTTGGCGTCGCGATAGGCATCCACCTGACCTTGGTAGCCGCGCTCGGCGTAGCTGCCGCCCATTTCGATCATCTTCTGGTAGGCAGCGATGGCCTGGTCGATCTTGTTCTCCTCAAGCAGCACAGTGCCGAGGCGCTCAAGGAAGATGGCACGATTGTTCTTTTCCTCGTCGGTGTAGGCTCCATTTGCGTGCGAGGTGACGTCGACCATCTCCTGGTAGGTCTGGATGGCCTCATCGAAACGGCCGAGAATGTCCAGCAGCAGGCCCTCGTTGAATCCGGCTTCGAGAAGGTTGGGATCGAGCTTGCGCGCCTTCTTCACGGTCGCCAGCGCGTCCTCATACTTGCCTTGGCGGCGCTGGATCTCGGCAACATGCGCTTCCGCCTCGGCGCTCTCGGGATCGGCCGAGGCCAAGTCCTTGTACTCCTTCAGCGCAGCGTCAAGCTGGTCGTCGTTGAGTAGAGCCTGCGCCAGCGCGTCCATCGTCTGCAGGTCGCCCGGCTCCTGATCTTCTGCGCGCTTGTAGGCGGCGATGGCATCTTTGGGCTGCTTCAGCTGGTCATAGAGCGCGCCCAGAGTGAACTCCATCTTGGGGGTGCGCCCGTCAACGGGAACCGCCTCAATGGCTTTTACTGCGTGCTGCATGTCGCCGCTCTCGGCGTAGAGGCGCGACAGGTTGAGAACCACGTCTTCTGATTCGGGCTCGATGGCCTGGGCCGTCTTGAATTGCTCCTCGGCCTTTTCCGGCTGGTGCTTCACGGTGTAGAGCTGGCCAAGCACCATGCGGTCTTCCACGCTCTTTGGCTCGAGCGAGACGATCTTCTCGAATTCCGCGATGGCCTGATCGAGCACGTTATCCGGCGGAGCGGCCGATGCGCCGTTTTCACCCTCGCCGAGCTGACGCAGATAGATGCGGCCCAGCAGCTTGTGGGCGTCAATGTCATTGGGCGAGGTCTTAAGCAGTGTGCGCGCGGTGACTTCGGCATCGTGTACGCGGTTGATGCGGAAGTAGAGATCGGCAAGCCCGTCATTCAATTCCGCCGAGTTGGGATCGGAATTGAGCGCCAGCTTGTACTCTTCGATGGCGCGGTTGGACTCATCGGTGCGGCCCTCGGAGATGGCATCGTCCTCATACACGCTCGCCAGCGCAAGGTGGTAGTAAGAAAGTGCGCGATTGGGTGCCACGCTAGCCGTCGATTGGTTGGAAGACTGGCTGGCGGCCTGGGTCGGCGCGGCAGCAGCTTGCGGCGGCTTGGCCGGGGTCCCGTTCGGGGCGGCATTCTGCGCGCAGACGGCAGCAACCGGGATCAAAAGCAGCGCGGCGGCAAACTCAGACGCCAGGGTGGGCAAGGTCAGCTTTTTGTTCATCTTCAAGGGTTCCGCGCGCCCTCCGCCGGCCAAATCGCCGAACGGGCCGAAAAGCCGTAGCGCCGCAGGCAGCCGTCCTGAGCAACTCTGCCTACCAGTTAAAGACGATTTTACCCGGCATTTGTCGCGCGTGCGCGGCCGAAGGCTCGAAATTCCGCCATCCGAATCCCGCTCAGCGGGAAATCCGCTGGTCACGAGGGCTGCGCACCTCGGTACCGCTAAGAAGCTGCCACAAAAGTGTGAGCGGCTCGACGATGCGCCGATCGCGTCAGTGCCGGAAGTGCCGCATGCCGGTAAAGACCATCGCCGTGCCCAGCTTGTCGGCAGCGGCGATCACTTCCTCGTCGCGTACCGAGCCGCCAGGCTGGATCACCGCGGTGGCGCCGGCCTGGGCGACGGCCTCGAGCCCGTCGGGGAAGGGAAAGAAGGCGTCGGACGCCGCAACGCAGCCCTTGAGCGGAAGAACCGCCTTCATGGCGCCGAACTTTGCCGCATCCACGCGGCTCATCTGTCCGGCGCCGACGCCGAGCGTCTGCCCGTCGCGCGCGTAGACAATGGCGTTCGATTTCACATGCTTGCACACGCGCCAGGCGAAGAGCAGGCTACGCATCTCTTCGGCCGTCGGAGGACGTTTGGTGACGACCTTCAGCTCCGGCTCCGTGACGCGGCCGGTGTCAGCATCCTGCAGGAGCAAGCCGCCCGACACGGGCTTGACCACCACACTCGGAGCAGCCGTCTTCACCTCAACGAGGCGCAGATTCTTTTTGGCGGCGAAGCGCTCGCCGGCCTCGGCGGAGAATGCCGGCGCGGCGATGGCTTCAACGAAAAGCTTGCCGATTTCTTCGGCGGCTGCACCGTCTACCTCGCGATTGATGCCGATAACGCCCCCGAAGGCGGAGACAGGATCGGCGGCGAGCGCTTTCTGATACGCCTCGAGGACGGTCGCGCCGGTCGCGGCTCCGCAGGGGTTGGTGTGCTTCACGATGATGACGGCCGGCTCGGTGAACTCCTGCGCCAGCTCCCAGCAGGCATCGAGATCGACGAGATTGTTGTAGCTGAGCTCTTTCCCTTGGAGCTGCTTCGCGCCGGCAACGCCGAGACCCGATGCGTCGGCGAAGAGCGCCGCGCGCTGGTGGGGATTTTCGCCGTAGCGGAGTGACTGCGACCGTGCGAGGTTGATGCGCAGCGTGTCAGGCAACGATTCTTCGTCGAAAACTGCCGGCGCAGCCGCGGAAGGAGCTTCGGCAATGCGGTCCAAAGTGGAGGCGATGGCAGTGTCGTAGGCAGCAGTGGTGGCGAACGCCTTCTTTGCCAGGCGCCAGCGCGTGGCGCGGCTCAGCGCACCGTCGTTGGCCTTCAGCTCGTCAATCAGTGCAGGATAGTCAGAGATACGGGTGACGATGGCGACGTCTTCAAAGTTCTTGGCCGCGGAACGCACCATTGATGGGCCGCCAATGTCGATGTTCTCGATGAGATGGCCAAAGGCGACGCTCGGCTGAGCGGCGGTCTTCTCGAAGGCGTAGAGGTTGACGACCACCATGTCGATGGGCTCAATGCCGTGCTCGGCAACCGCGGCCTCGTGCTCGGCGTTGCCCCGAATATAGAGCAGTCCGCCATGCACGCGCGGGTGCAGCGTCTTCACGCGGCCGTCGAGCATTTCGGGGAAGCCGGTGAGCTCGCTGATTTCCTTCACCGCCAGTCCTGCCGAATGCAACGCCTTCGCAGTGCCGCCGGTTGACACCAGTTCCACGCCGTAACCTACCAGCGCGCGCGCAAACTCCACCAGGCCGGTCTTGTCCGTCACGCTCAACAGCGCGCGGCGAATCCTCTTCTCCCCTGTTTCCACTGCCAACCCCTCGCTCTCCTTTTTTGTCTCCTCTTGTATCTCGTTGTTCTGAGGTGGCGCACTTGTGCGCCGCAGCGCGAATCACTTGCCACCAGACTACATGGCGTGGCCCGCGCGATTTTTTCCGCAAAATTCACATGCAAGAAACACCCAACGCAGCGCGACCTCCTCCACACTTCGAACATCAACCAATGCATACAGCAATTTCGGAATTGATCTAGGCAGAATGCACACACTCGAGTGGCTTTTTTCCCAAAGAAAAAAGCCACCTTTCACGGCTCTCAAAAGGTCTACGTGTATTCCAAAAATGCTCTAGAGTGGAACTATGGGAACGCACCCCACGACTCCCGAGGCGGAGATTCTTCCGCCGAGCCCTGAAACCGCGCCTCCTTCAGCGCCTCCGCCAGGCCCGCGACGCCGCGTGACGCGCTGGGCCTCAGCTCCGGCGACTTACCTGCTGGTCGGCATCAACTGCGGCGTGTTCCTGGCGATGGTCTTGCATGGCGTCAGCCTGTGGATGCCGACCGATCCCCAGCTCATGACATGGGGCGCCGACAAGGCGAGCAGCGTGCTTGTCGATGGGCAATGGTGGCGCATCGTGACGGCGATGTTTGTGCACGTCGGCATCATTCACCTTGCCACCAATATGTGGTGCCTGTGGAACCTGGGACTGCTGGCCGAACCTTTGATGGGGTCCTTCGGGTTGTTTGCCGCTTACATCCTCACCGGAGCCGCCGGCAACCTCCTCTCCACGCTCGACAACTGGATCTGGCCCATTCACGATGCTGGCGGAGTAAGCTTTTATCCTGCCGGCGCGGGCGCTTCGGGTGCCGTCTTCGGCATCGCCGGTGCGCTGATTCTCCTGCTTCGATCCAAGCGGCTTCCGCTTGCGCCGCAGGAGCTCAAGCGGCTGCGGCGCTCCGTGATTTATTTTGCGGCGATCAATCTGGTGATTGGATTCTCGGTGAACTTCGGCAGTGGCTTTACCGGCGTTGCAGTCGACAACTCGGCGCACATCGGCGGCGTACTCTGCGGGCTGCTGTTTGCCGCGCCCTTGGTGCCGCGCATCGGTTCGCCGCGCAGCGACTTTGAGATGCGCATGCGCTTTGCTGTGGGGATGGTCGTGGTGCTGCTGGTTCTCTTCGGTTTTTATCTTTCGCGATCGCTGGGTTGACCCTCGCCGCACCGGAAATGCGATTCGCTACTGGGGAAATGTTTTATTCCTGAGAGCCGACGCTGACAACCGCAGCCGCAATGGGTTTATTTCATCAGCGCAGCGTCATAGATCGCTTCCAGCTGTTCTCCAATCTTGTACGCGTCGTGTTGCCGATCGATGTGCGCTGTCGCTCCCGCGGAAAGCCGTTCCCAGGCGGACGGCGAATCGATGACGGTTTCCAGCTTCTCGATAGCGAGCCGGGCCAGTTCCGTGAATGTTTCGTCATACGTGCGCCAGGAAACGGGTTTGCGGGAAAGATGCGCCCAGTCTCCAATCGAGTCGACTTCGAGCGGCAGCAGAAAACCATTTTCACCGTCGTGGACCACCTCGGGAAGAGCGGCTGTCGCAGTTACGATTGCGGGGATTCCCCTCGACATCGACTCCAATACGCTGAATCCGTACGTGTCGTGCAGCGTCGGCAGAATCGAAAAGTGACTGTTTTCGATCAGCGCCATCACCTCCGCGTTCGGCAGCTTTCCTCTTAACCTCACGTTGGGCAGATTTAGGGCTTCAAGATCGCGCTGGTAGACACTCGCGTCCTCGTGATCGGTGTAAATTCCCGGTCCATATTCGAGCGACGAAACGAGCTCGAAGCGGATCGGCAGCTTGCGCTCGAGCGCAAGCCCGGCCATGCGCAGAGCCACGATTCCGCCCTTCCTCGCAAAATGGTTTCCGATAAAAGTGACGGTCAGTTCGCCTCCCGAATACTCCTTCACAGCTTGTTTGGCCTCGATATTCGGGTGGATGATGGAAACCTTGTCCATGAGGCCGTCGAATGCCGGCCATGCTTTGCGCGCGCGCCTCACCGCATATTCGCTGATGGCAATGATGCGGCGGCATTGGCCGGAGTGCAGTGGCCTCTTCAGAAAGGAACGGACGGCATCGCTGCCTCGGCCGAAAGTCCGCGGCAGCGCGCTTTCGAAGCTGACGATCCACGGCTTGGTGGAAAAAGCCGGAATAAAATTCCACGAATGCACCAGGTCGTGCTGGCCGAGTGGATTGAAAAATCCAATGTGGGCGATGCTGTTAAAAATGCGGGCGGGAGGATGGAGGATGTATCCGCGCTGAATGGTGTGCTTTTTTGGAAATCGCGGCGTGTTGAAGATATATAGGTAGGTTGTTCCGCTAAAAATGGCCGCCATTGCGCCTCACTATCGGGCGTTGAGTGCGTGACTCGACACGGGGCCTGCAGCCGGATTCAAGTGCACTGCGAGCATCTGGCGGAGCGGGTCTCTTGTGCCTGACTGACTGCGCGCTTGGAGCATTTTTCGGAATTGCTGTAGACCGAAAGCACGCACCCAAGCGGCTTTTTGCTTAAGAAAAAGCCACCTTTCACGGCCCTCAGAAAGTCCACGTAGTATTCCGAAAATGCTCTACCGCACTGCCGTCGCGGCGAATTTCTTCACCATTGCCAGCAGCAGCCTGCGGTCGCTGTCATTCAGATTATTGGAATAGCGCCGGATCTGCGTGAGGAATCGCAGCTCGTCGTCAGAGAGATTCTGCGCGTTCATCTGCCGTGCCAACGTGTCACTGGCGAAGAACTGCGCGATCGGCAGGTCGAGCGCGTGGGCGATCTTGGCCAGCGTATCGAGAGAGGGAACGGTGTGTCCGTTTTCCACGCGCGAGAGATAGCAGCGCAGCAGCCCGGTCCTCTTCTCGATATCTCCCTGCGAAAAACCCTTCTGCAGCCGGTAAGCGCGAATCGTGGTGCCGATCTTCATCACATTGCACATCCTTGCGATCTCTACCCGTGTTCACCGCGTTCCGTGTTTACCAACCAGGTAGCAATCAGAAAAGTATTGTCATATTGGTTAACATGCACCGACGGGCAATGCAAGCGAAAAGTTTCCCGTTTTGTCACACTTGTGAGGCGGAGCGAAACAGCAGGAACCGTAATCGGGTCCCGTAAACCTTCGAGCCGGGTGACCCGTCAGACTCAATACGAGCAAGAGAGGTATGGTGATCGGGGATGCGGCACCAGAGATGGATGCATGCGTGTGCTTTGGGTATGGCTGTCTGTGGCGTAGCCGCATCGGCCCAGACACCCGCAACCGCGCCGCCGCCCCAGACCAATACGCCGCAAAGCACGCCGCCGGCCAGCGCCTCTTCGGCTGAAGCACCCGCTCCAGCTGAAGTTCCCGCACCGGCCGTTCCAGCCGCGCAAACTCCAGCACAGGTTCCAGCACAATCCTTTGCACCCGCTCCGGCCCCAACACCCACCACCCCCGATACCGCCCCAGCGGTTGCGCAGCCTGGCGCGGCGACTGTCGCCGGCGGCAAGCTGCGCGGCAACATCAAGAGTGGCAACATTCCGCTGCCCGGCGTGACGGTGACCGCGCAGAACACGCTCACGGGCAAGCGCTACTCGACGACGACCGACGTCACCGGCGCGTGGACTCTGAACATTCCGCAGAACGGCCGCTACGTCATCCGCACGCAGTTTGCGGCGTTTGCGCAGGGCTCGCAGGAAGCAGTGCTCAACGCCACGAATCACGACCAGCTGGTGAACTTTCAACTGATTCTGGCTTCGCGCGAGGCCGCGCAGGAGCAGCAGCAACAGCAGCAGGCGCAGGCCACACAGGGCGGCGCCGCAGCGGGACGCGCAGGCACAAGGCAGCTCGCCGGCAACGCCCCGGCGAGCGTAAGTCTCGAGAGCGCGCTCTCAGTTGACACGGATACGGAAGCGGGCACGGCCGGCGCCAGTGGAGCCGCGCTGCCATCGATTGCGAACAACTCGGACTTCAGCGAGGAGTCGGTCGCGGTCACGGGCGCGGCCGGGCAGGTGAGCTCGTATGCGAACGCGGGGCCCGATGCACGGCCCGACGCTCTCGGCGGATTCGGCATGGCGGGGCAGGGGTTACCCGGCGCGCAGGGCCAGCCAGGGGCGCCGGCCACCGCCGGCCAGGGTGGGCTCTTTGGAGGAATCGGCAGCGGATCCGGCTTTGGAGGAGCCTTCGGTGGTGGTGGTTTCGGAGGAGGCGGCGGATTCGGCGGCGGAGGCGGTGGTGGGTTCGGCGGACGTGGTGGAGGCGGTGGGGGTGGGGGCGGTGGTGGCGGCGGTGGAGGGCGCGGCAACTTCCGTGGCTTTAATCCTGCGCAGCCTCATGGCGCCATCGCATGGAACGGCAGCAACTCCATCTTCAACGCGCAGCCCTTCGCTTTGCTCGGCCAGTCGCAGGATCAGCCCGCCAACGGCACCAACCGTTTCACAATCACGTTCATGAGCGCGCCGTACATTCCGCACCTCACTAAGCCCAGCGGAAAAGACACGGTGTTTCTCACGGTCGCAGGGTCCCGCTCGTCCACACCGGACGATTTCTACTCGACGGTTCCGACGGACGCCGAGCGGGCAGGCAATTTTTCTGGCCTGCCCACAATCTACGATCCGGTCACCGGCCAGCCGTTCGCGGCCAACATGATCCCCAACCCCTCAACGGGCGCCACCTACGTTCCGTATCAGTCCATCTCACCGCAGGCCGCGGCGCTGCTCAAGTACTTCCCCGAGCCGAACCTCGCTGCCGGCAGCACGGTGAACGGCTACAACTACCACCTGCTGACGACAGCACAATCGAACTCAACGCAGGCAGGCATCCGTTATAACCGCAGCTTTGGCGCGAACGCCACGCAGCAGCGCGGTGGCCGCGGAGGCGGTGGCGGCGGAGGCGGACGCCGCAACCAAAGCGCAAACCAGGGACTGCGCCAGAGCATGAACGTGAACTACAACTGGGCGCACTCGGCGTCCGACCAGGTGAGCTTGATCCCTGAGCTGGGCGGCAAGAAGGCTTCGGACTCCTACGCGCTGCAGGCCGGCTACACGGTGGGCTACCACCGCCTCACCAACATCTTCAATTCCAACTGGAACCGCAGCAACGCGCACACCATCAACTTCTTCACGGATACTTCGGTGAATCCGGCTGGTGCCTCCGGCATCACCGTGCCCAACAACGTCCCGCTCAACTACGGTGTGCCCAACATCTCGCTCAGCAACGGTCTGCAGGGGCTGAGTGACACGCAGCCGAGTTTTTCTGTCTCGCAGACCCTTTCGTTCTCTGAAGTGCTGAGCTGGATCCACGGCAAACATAACCTGCGCTTCGGCGCCGACTACCGCCGCGTGCATCGCGACTTCCTCGCCGGCTCCAATGCCACAGGCAATTTCTCCTTCACCGGTTTGTTTACCGAGGGTTTCGCGGGCGGCAGCGTGGTACCGGATACCGGCTCCTCGTTTGCCGATTTTCTTCTCGGCCTGCCGCAATCCACCACGCTCAACTCGTCGGTCGCCAAGAGCTATCTGCGCGACAACACCTACGACGCCTACGCCATGGATGATTGGCGCGTTCTTCCCTCGCTCACTCTCAACGCCGGCGTGCGCTGGGAGTTCTACGCGCCCTACACGGAGAAGTACGGACGGCTGGCGGAAGTGGCGACGAATCCAAATGCAGGATTCACCAGCGAGACGGAAGTCGTCGCGGGCACGCCCGGATTTCCCGGGTCGTTGGTCTATTCATGGCACAAGGCCTTCCAGCCTCGCGTCTCACTGGCCTGGCGCGTGCCCAAGATCAAGCAGACGGTGCTGCGCGCGGGCTTCGGCACCAATTACACCGTGGGTGAGTACGCGGGTTTTGCCACCAAGATGGCGCATCAGCCGCCCTTCACCGACGAGCAGACCAACCAGGAGGCTGTCGGCAACACCGCATCCAGCGCCTGCGCGCAGACCGCTAGCTGCTTCACGCTGGCCAACGGATTTCCCGCACCGGCCACTGTAGGCAACTATGCGCTCAATCCCAACTATGGGCTGCCTTACGTGATGGCGTGGAATCTCGACATCCAGAAGACGCTGCCCTGGGGCATCGTGATGAACCTTGGCTACAACGGAGCGCGCTCGAACCACCTCGACGTGCAGCTCGCGCCGCGCGCGCTGCCGACCAGCCCAGGCACTGACCCCACGGCGCTCGTCTTTACCTACGATGAAGCTGAAGCGTTCTACAAGATGAACTCCGGCACGGTTCGGGTGAATAAGCGGCTGCAAAAGGGCATCGCGGTCGGGGCGAACTATCAGTACGGCCACATGATAGACAACGCGAGCTCCGTGAACGGCAGCTCCGCCTTCGTGGTGCAGGACTGGCAGGACCTGGCCGCGCAGGAGGGCCACTCAGCCCTCGATCTTCGCCACCAGGTGCAGGGAACTTATCTGTATGAGCTGCCCTTCGGCGAAGGCCGCACCTGGGCGACGTCCGGCGTGCCGTCACACATCCTTGAGGGCTTCTCGGTCTCGGGTACATTTCAGTTCGCGACTGGCGGCTGGGTGTCGCCGGCATTCGAGTCCACAGCGCAAAGTGTTGAGTGCGGCAACTCCACCGGATTGCGGCCTAACCTGACAGGGCAATCGGTGACGGCCGGTGGTGGGCATCTCCGCCAGTGGTTCAACACCGCGGCCTATGCGCCGCCCTCGGCAACGCCGGGCTTCTGCAACTACTTCGGCAACGCGCCGCGCAATTCGATCCAGGCGCCGGGCGTTGTCTCGAACAACATGTCGCTTTCGAGAACGGTGCAGATGGGCGAGACGCGTAGCCTGGAAATTCGCGCCGTGATCAGCAACGTCTTCAACACCGTGCAGTACTCGGGCGTGAACACCACGTACGGTTCGCCGACGTTTGGCGAAGTGAATTCCGTGAACTCGATGCGCTCGTTCCAGTTCATGGCGCGGTTCAGGTTCTGAGTCAGCAAGTGAGCAAGCCCGTAGAAGAAATGAGCAGGTCGAAAGAGGGGAACGCATGACGGGCACCGCGCAACAACTCGCCGCAACATTCGCGCTGGCTGCGATGTTGCTGCCGGCCGCGCCGCCGCTTGCGTTAGCGCAGGCTGTGCCCCAAAGCCAAAATGCGAGCCAGAACGCCAGCCCGGCCGCGACCCCGGCGGTCGGGCAAAGTTCAACGCCCGACCCCAGTCAGATTTCCAACACCCCGCAGGGCGGATTCGTGCTCAAGGCCAACGCTGACCTCGTTCTCACCAATGTTGTCGCGCGCGACAACAAGACCGGCCAGCTGATCAAGGGCCTCAAGCGCAGCGACTTCAAGATCTACGAGAGCGGCAAAGAGCAATCGATCGACACGTTCGATTTCGAAAGTGTCGACATGGCCACGCCGCTCAATGAAGCAACCGTGAGCGGATTGGCCGCCGGGCCATCGGGCAGCAAAGCGGTCGTCGTCGCCAAGCCGGAAGAGCTGCGCAACCACCGGCTCATCGTGATGTTCTTCGATCTCACATCGATGCAGCCCGAGGATCTGGAGCGCAGCGTGGATGCGGCGCAGCAGTTCCTGAAGACCAAAATGCAGCCGGCGGATCTGGTGGCGCTGGTTTCGCTCGGCGACGCGCTGACCGTCGACCAGGATTTTACGGCAGACAAGAATGCGCTGATCAATGCGGTAGGAGCCTACAACGGCACCGAAGGCCAGGGCTTTGCGCAGGGTGCCAACGCGAACTCCAATCAGGTGGAAGACACTACCGCCTACACGCCGGACGAGAGCGAGTACAACGACCTCAATACCGACCGCGAGCTGTTCGCTTTGCGCGCCGTCTCGCAGTCGCTCTCGCGGATTAACGTGAAGAAGTCGATGCTCTATTTTTCCGGTGGCATCTCGCGCGACGGCATCGAAAACGAAGCCTCGCTGCGCGCGGCCATCAACGCAGCGGTGCGCGCCGACCTCTCGATCTACAGTGTCGACACGCGAGGATTGCAGGCGATCGGCCCCTTGGGCGACGCCTCTACCGGTAGCCTGCGCGGGCAGGGAGGGTTCACCGGCGCGGCGCTCACCAATAACATGAACGCGAACTTCGCTTCGCAAGAGGTGATGGGGACCCTTTCTACCGATACCGGCGGCACGGCCTTCTTCGATTCGAACGATTTCGCGCCGGCATTCGCCAAGGTACAGGCCGACACGTCGGCTTACTATGAGATCGGTTTCCACTCGAGCAATCCGGCGCGCGATGGAAAATACCGCAAGCTCACCATCAAGATCAACAGGCCCGGCGTCAAGCTCGAGTACCGGCCCGGCTATTATGCGCCGGCGGACTTCAAGCACTCCGGCAAAGAAGATCGCGAGCAGGAATTGCAAGATCAGCTCGCCAGCGACCTGCCGGCGACCGATATCGCCGTCTACATGGACGCACTCTATTTCAGGCTCGATGAAAACCGCTTCTACATGCCGGTTTCGCTGGTCGTTCCCGGCTCGCAGATTCCTTTTGTGAAGGGCGGCGACAAGGACAAGGCGACCCTCGACGTGATCGGCGCGGTGATCGACGACAACAAGCGCCCGGTGGGCCGCGTGCGCGACACCGTCAAGCTGAATCTCGATCCTTCGCTGCAGGCGCGGCAAAAGAACATCCAGTACACCACGAGCTTCAACCTGCCGCCGGGCAAGTATCAGCTCAAGTTCGTCGTGCGTGAGAACCAGACCGGCCGCATGGGCTCATTCATCGCCGACGTCACGCTCCCCGACATGAAGAAAGCGCCGCTCAAGATGAGCTCCATCCTGCTGTCGTCGCAGCTCGAGCCCAGCAAGAAACAGGATCCCAAGAAGCCCGACCCGCTGGTGCGCAACGGCCAGGAGTACGTGCCCAACATCAGCCACGTCTTCCGGCAGGATCAGCACCTGTATCTTCTCTACGAAATCTACGATCCCACCAAGGAGAAGGCGGCAGGCGACGCGCCCAAGGGAACCAAGCCGGGCGTCGACTTGCTCAGCAGTCTCGAGCTCATTCAGGGATCGACCAAGGTCTACGAGACGCCGATGGTGCAGGCCAAGGCCATCAACGTGGAAGACCGCGATGCCATCGCCGTGGAGCTCGACGTGCCGCTGAGCGGGCTCAAGCCGGGTTCCTATGTGTGCCAATTGAATGTGATCGACGACGCGGCGGGCAGCTTTGCCTTCCCGCGCTTTGCCGTGCTGGTGCGCGAGCCGCCCGCTCCAGCAGCGCCGGCAACTACGCCGGCTACTACGCCCGCCAGTCCGCCGGGCAATGCGCCAGCCGCGACTCCGGCCACTGGAACCGGCGGAGCGCAATAGCTACCGCAATAACGAACGCCCCACCGGCGAGAGCGTGCCGGTGGGGTTTTGGGTTTATGAGCGCTACGCCGCCGCGCCGATCGAATCTGACGCGCCGATCGACCGTCCGCGCCGTCAGGCTCGTTTGAGCAAGCGGATGATCACGACCAGGATGACTGCGCCGCACACCGCGATCAGCGTGCTGTAGATGAAGCCGCCATGCGGATCGAGACCGAGGTGCGCCGCGATAAAGCCGCCGACAAAAGCGCCGGCAATGCCCAGCAGAATATCCACGAAGAAGCCGTAGCCTTCGCCCCTCATGAGCTTGCCGGTAAGCCAGCCCGCGATCAGGCCGGCAACGATCCATGCAAAATAACCCATTCTTTCCTCCATGTTTTCGTCGTGCGGAGCCGGGCCCTGGGGAATCGATCTTGGCGTTCCACGCAAAACGATCGCCTGTTTTCAGGCGCAATATGATCGCCTGTTTTCAGGTCCTAGATTTATAGCATTCGATGCAGCGATTAAGCTACTCGCGTAGCCCTTACGATTCGGTGTTCGCCGTCTTCGGTTGCTCGCCCGATTGCTTGCTAAGCGCGTTGCCGTAGGGGCAATGTCTGCATCCCGACCCGCAGCAGGAGCCGCGCTTCAGGTGGTAGGCCGCCGTGAACACCAGGAATTCGCCCTCGTAGTAGTAGTCTTCGGGCTCAAGTGGGGCTCGCGCCTTCGGCGTGCTCGCCAGGTCCGGGTTCGTGTCCGGTTCGCGGTCCATGTTTCGATTGTCGCAGCCGCCGCGATCGCCACAATACCCAAATCCGGGAACCCTGCGGCAACTTGCGCGTTCGGAATCCTCACTGTGCGCTCGAGCCGCCAGCCGCAATCTACAATGAATTCATGCCCCTGAACGCCCCCCCGTCTGCACCCCCGTCCGTTATTGATCGCGCCCGCGAGATCAAGATTATTCTCTTCGACGTGGACGGCGTGCTAACCGACGGCACCATCTGGCTTGTCCCGGGTCTTGCAGGCGGCAGCCTTTCGGACGAAATTCACGGCAAGGAGGGCCAAATCGGCTTCGCCGTGCACTCCGCCACATTGACCGAGGCCAAGGGCTACAGCGCGCACGACGGCACTGCCATTTCGCTGGCGCGCCTGGGTGGGCTCAAGTGCGGCGTCATCACCAAGCGCATCAGCGAGACCGTGGCCACGCGCGCCCGCGACCTGAAGCTCGATTTCGTCTATCAGGGCCAGTCATACAAGATGAAAGCTATCCGCGAGATCATGGAGAAGGAAGGCGTTGGGCTCGACGCGATCTGCTACGTGGGCGATGACGTGATCGATCTGCCCGCGATGCGCGAAGTCGGACTCGCTATTGCCGTGGCTAACGCTCGCGAGCGCGTGAAGGCCGAGGCCCACTGGGTGACTCAGAATAGCGGCGGCCAGGGCGCCGGACGTGATGCGGTCGAGTTTATTCTGGAAGCGCAGGGATCGCTGGACCGGTGCATTGAGTCGTATATTGACGAGCGTAACCCCATGGCGCCATCGATGGATATCGGCAAGGGCGCAATGAGCTAGCTCGGCCACTTAGCTCGTTCAGCCAGTTCGACGGGCGCGGGCAGTTGGGAGAATTTCATCTGGATCGGTGGCGGCCGCGTCATACGATTCAAAGTGCTCCCAGCCGGATCTCGAAATGACAGGTATGTCCTCGTTCAGTGTTCGCAAATCCGCAATCGTGCTGCTGAGCGGAGGCCTCGACTCGGCCACTGTGCTGGCCATCGCGCGCAGCCGCGGCTACGATCTCTACGCGCTGTCGTTTTCCTACGGGCAGCGGCACTCGTGGGAGCTCGAGGCTGCCAAGCGCGTGGCCTCCTCCATCGGCGTGGTGCAGCACCGCATCGCCAGCATCGACCTGCGCATCTTCGGCGGCTCGGCTCTCACCGACGATATCGCCGTGCCCAAGGGCCGTGCGTCCGCGGAGATGGCGAGCGGCATTCCCGTGACCTACGTGCCGGCCCGCAACACAATTTTTCTTTCGTTTGCGCTCGCCTGGGCGGAGGTGACGGGCGCGAGCGACATCTTTATCGGAGTGAATGTGCTCGACTATTCGGGCTATCCAGACTGCCGGCCCGAGTACATTGCCGCCTACGAGAAGATGGCGAATCTTGCCACCAAGGCCGGCGCCGAAGGCATCCAGTCGTTCAGGATTCACACGCCGCTGATCAACCTGACGAAGGCACAGATCATCCGGCTCGGCCAGCAACTGGGCGTCGATTTTTCGCTGACCAGCAGCTGCTATGATCCCTCGGCCACCGGCAAGCCGTGCGGGCAATGCGACTCCTGCCTGCTGCGCGCCAAAGGCTTCAGCGAAAACGGTCTTGTCGACCCGCTGCAAAAGTCGGAATACATTCGGCGGCCCGGCGTTTCTCCGGGGTAAACGAGTGTCTTGTTCCTGAAGTCCGCGGCATAAATACTGCACGAGCGCAGCCCGGGAGTGGGCTTGGCAGGCAACTGTTCCTATGTATTCGGTCAAGGAAATCTTCTACACGCTGCAGGGTGAGGGCGCGCAATCCGGACGCGCCGCTGTCTTCTGCCGTTTTGCGGGATGCAATCTCTGGTCGGGGCGCGAAGCTGACCGCGCGACGGCAATCTGCCAATTCTGCGATACGGATTTTGCGGATACAAACGGACCAGGAGGCGGAAAGTTCGCAACGACCGCCGATCTGGCAGCGGCCGTGGAAGAAAAATGGCCGGCGCATACAGCCGGGGGCGCTCGCTTCGTGGTCTGCACCGGTGGTGAGCCGCTGCTGCAGCTCGATGCAGCGCTCATCGATGCGCTCCACGCGCGGGGATTCGAGATTGCCGTCGAGACCAACGGAACCATCGCCGCTCCCGCCGGTCTCGATTGGATCTGCGTGAGCCCCAAGGCGGGATCGACGTTGGTGCAGCAATCGGGTGACGAGTTGAAGCTGGTCTATCCGCAAGCCGGCGCTGAGCCGGAGCAGTTCGCGTCGCTTGCCTTCCGGCATTTTTTCCTGCAGCCCACGGATGGGCCGCTGCGCGAGACGAACACGAAGCTCGCGCTCGCATATTGTCTTAGGCATCCGCAATGGCGCATGAGCTTGCAGACGCATAAGCTGCTCGGCATTCCCTAATTGCTCGGGCTGCTGTTTTTCTCGGCTTCGGCCAGCCATCCGCGCTTCAGCTTTTCCGGCGGCACACTCGAGAGATACGGCTTGATGTCGAGCACGGGCGTTCCGTCGAGCATGTCCACGCCGCGCACGTGAAGGGCCGCGCCGTCGCGGCGCAGAAGCTCCACCACTGTGAGTCCAATGGGGTTTGGCCGGCGCGGCGAGCGGGTTGCGAAGACCCCATGAATGCGCCCGTCGGAGGGCGGCGTCGCGGTAAGCGACGAGCCATCGGCGCGATCGAACTCCCACAAGACAAACAAATGGGAAAACCCTTCAATATCCGCGAGCCCCGGCTCGAATTCGTGCAGCAGCTCAATGTTCCCTTCGGCGTCGTGCTTCGCGTTCAAACCCTTGGGGATCGTGTGCGACTCGCGATAAGGACTGCGGATGAATCCGATGGCCTGCGGCGTGAACATGCTGCGCTCCTCTGGTTTTCATCGTAGCGCCGAGGCCCGCGCGCGCCTCAGAAGCGCCGCTCTCATCGGCGCTCAGAACGGGCGCGCTCACTTATGCTGGAATGGCGCAGGACTTTTCCGGCGGAGGCAGAATTCCATGCAGGCAGCAGTCGTGAACTCGCGCGGTGAAGCGCCAAAATTCCAGGCATTTCGGGACCCCGAGCCGCGGCAGGGCGAAGCGCTGGTGCAAGTGCGGGCCGCGGGATTGCATCCCGTAGTGAAGGCGATTGCCAGCGGTGCGCACTACTCGGCCGAGGGCTCGGGCCCCATGATTCCGGGAATCGATGGCGTGGGCGTGCTTGAAGACGGCAGCCGGGTTTACTTTCTGTGGGTGGGCAAGCCGTGGGGAACGATGGCGGAGCGCGCCGCCGCGCCGCTCGACAAGATGATTCCAGTGCCACACGGCCTCGACGATGCGGCCGCGGCGGCGATCGCCAACCCCGGCATGTCCGCGTGGATGACCCTCAGGGAACGCGCCGAGCTGGTTGCGGGCGAATCGGTGCTGATCATGGGTGCCACCGGCGTGGCCGGGCAGCTCGCCATTCAGGTGGCGCGTCACCTGGGCGCGAAGCGCATCGTCGCCGCGGGCCGCAACCTCGAGGTGATCGCTGGGGCGAATGTCGACGCACTCATCGGGCTCAACCAGCCGGAAGACGCTATCCGCGAGGCGCTGGCGGCCGAAACCAGGCGCGGCATCGACGTGATCGTCGACTATCTCTGGGGAAGGCCGACCGAGCTTGTGCTGGAAGCGTTGGCAAAGGGCTTCAAACCTGAAGCCACGCAGAGAACGCGCCTGGTGGAAGTGGGTTCGAGCGCAGGCCCGACGATCACGCTGCCGGGCGCAACTCTGCGCAGTGTGGATCTCACGCTGATGGGCAGCGGCTTCGGTGCGGCCTCGCTCGATCGCATTTTTGCCGCGATCCCCACGCTCTTCGATCTTGCGGTGAAGGGCGTTCTCACGATCGATGTGCAGCGCGTTCCGCTGGCCCAGGTGGAAGAGGCGTGGAATCGCGTGGAAAAAGGCCGCCGCATCGTCTTTACGGCCTAAGGCCGTCTCTACGGGGTGAGTTGGCTTTACGGTCTGACTGGGCCGCCGGCGATGGACCGTCCCCCGGACCGCGCCTTCGAGTCTCCCCGCGATTCTCGCGTCCCGATTCTGTCCAGATCCGGTCATCGAAAATTTAGCGAATTCTTCGCGTTTTAGCGAATTTGCTGGGAACACTTTGCGAAGTTCAGGTGTCTAAGATCACAGTACGAACCATAGTGCCGGACTGGGATGACCAGAGAACGCACACTGAAGCCCTCGCGAAAGCCAGAAGGGCGCCGGATGCGGTAACGTGGGAGGGCAGGGATTTGCAAGCGGACCTCACCATGGGCGATATGGCCAGCGCGTTGACGTTCCAGAACGAAGAGACGGCTCTCGTAGAAGAATTGCGGGCCGGATCGGAAGAGGCGTTCGCGTGGCTGATCGCTCACTACCACAAGCCCATCTACTCGCTGCTGGCGCGCACGGCGCGCAACCGCGCCGACGCTGCCGACCTCGCGCAGGAAGTCTTCGTGAAGGTCTTCCGCGGCATCAAGGGCTTCCACGGCGAGTCGTCGCTGCGCACCTGGATCTATCGCATCGCGCTGCGCGAGGCGGCAAACCAGCATCGCTGGTGGGCGCGGCACCAGCAGCATGAGATTCCCATTGAGCAGGAGATGTCGGCCGCCAATGGCAGAACGCCCGTGCGGCTGAGCGACATGCTTGTCGACCCGGGCGAGTCGCCGTATGACGCGGCGGTGCACAGCGAAAACCGCGCGCGTGTGGAAGCAGCGATTCGACAGGTACCTGAGCCGTATCGCACCACGCTCATCCTGCGCGACATTGAAGGATTCGTTTACGAGGAAGTGGCGGCCATGCAAGGCGTGAACCTGGGGACGGTAAAGTCGCGGCTGGTGCGCGGGCGAGCCTGCCTGCGTACGCTGCTGACGGAGCCAGTTCCCGGACCCCAGCATGCTACGCCGCACGGGATCGAACTGACCCTGCGAGAGGAGGCGCAATGAGCGGCTGCGATCGGGTGCGGGCAAGTTTGATGGATTATCTGGACGGGCGGTTGACCGGCTACGAGATGCAGTCGGTGGACGCTCACCTCGAGCTGTGCCCGGAGTGCGCGAGCGAGTGCGCGTCCGAGCGCGAACTGGGGTCCTCGCTGGCCGCACTGGGCCCGGTGCCTGAGCCTGCCGATCTGCTGCTGCGCATTCGCGTCGCGGTCAGCCAGGAGCGCGCGCGCAGCCATCGCAATGTCTTTTCCGATTGGGGCTTGGCCTGGAAAAACACAGTCGGCCCGTTTCTGCTGCAGGCTGGCGCCGGCTTGGCCAGCGCCACGCTGCTGCTGGGCTCGGTCATCCTGCTGGTCACCATGTTTGCCAAACCGGAGTCGGCACAGGCCACGCCCGATGAGCCGCTGGGCGACGCGACCGCGCCGCGGCTGCTCTATTTTTCAAACGCCCAGGGCAGCGAGCCGATGAGCTCCATCAACGGCCCCGTGATGGTTGAGGCCTACGTCAACGGCGAGGGCCAGGTGTACGACTACCGCATTCTCTCCGGGCCGGTGGACTCGCAGACCCGCTCGCAGGTCGAAAACATGCTGCTCTTCAGCCGTTTTGCGCCGGCGCGTTTCTTCGGCCAGCCGGTGCGCGGACTTGCCGTGCTGTCATTCTCCGGCGTCAAAGTCCGCGGATGATAAATCCCCCCGGCATTTCGTGCAGGCGGTCGTGAGAAGAGCGCGGCAAGCCAAGCCAGCGTCTTTCCTGCATGCAACCGCCGCTGGATCGCGGGCGGCCATGCAACAACTGCACCGAAACTGACATCACAACCATATAATCAAGGTTCTCTGTGTTTCTCTTTCGATTCGCGGGGAACGACTTTCTTTTGAGTGGAGACGGCGATGGCGACAGAATTCCTGGATAAATCGGCAACACTGGACGACGTTCTTCGCGAGGTTGCGAAGATCAAGTCGGTTGTAGCGGACGCCGTGGAAGACGGCATGAAGACGGCAGTGCGCGCCGTGAAGCAGGGGCGCGCCGCGGCCGAAGACGCGATTGAGGATGCGATCGACGACGCCAAGAAGGCGGTGAAGCAGAACCCGCTGGAGGCGGTCGGCATCATGTTCGCCGCGGGCGTGCTGACCGGCGGCCTGCTGACCTGGCTGTGCACGCGGCGGCGCTAGAGCAGGCGGGCTGCCACCTTCTTATGCGGCCTTGAGCTATCTCCGCATGAAGGTTTCAATCTCGATACTCCGCACGGGCGCAGCGCGTTTGAGGGGATGAAGCCGGGTTGGCCAACCGTCCTCTCGAAGCCTGCGGATCTACTTGCAGGTTCACAACAGGGCACGCAACCGGCGCTGGACGGTGGAGGAAAAATCTTCCGGTGGACGAAAAATCTTCCGGTGGAGGAAAAATCTTCCGGTGGAGGAAAAATCTTCCGGTGGAGGAAAAATCTTCATCGATCGCTGAGTTCTGAAAGCTCGCTTTAGCGCCGCCCGGCAGGGCTGCAGAAACTAACCGCGGCCTACCGCTAGGTAGACCACCGGGGTCCGCTTCGGTTTTCAGTCTCCGGGTACTCGCTGGGCGGCGCAGCAGCGGCTCCTCTGTGAATGTTCAGGAGCTGCTTCACCAGTCCAGTCAATCTGTTCAGGTCTTCCATTGCCTTGTGAATGAGCAGCTTGTTATCGGCACTTTCTTTCTCCGCCAGGAAGATCGTCAGCACCAGGCTCTGCAGTGGATTGTTGATCTGGTGCGCCAGGTCATTTGCCAGCGCCGCTGTGGCCTCGGCGGCTGCCTGCCGCAGTTGTTCAGCCCGGTCCCTTTGGTGCCGCACGCCGATTGCCGCAATGTCGGCCAGGCTTTGCAGCAGGTGATAGTCCTCGGAATCGAATAATTCCCAGGGGCCGTGCGCCAGCACCCAGATTGTGCCTCGCGCTCCGTCCACCTGCCACGGAATCAAAAGTCCATCCGTGACCGGAGGCGCTTCCACTCCGATCATGTCGAGATAGGCCTTTGAAACCCGGAACAACTGCGGCCCACCGCGATCCAGGCAGGTTCCGCAAGGGCTATACGCGCGCGGTAGAACGGCGCCCAGGAAGGCGCCATACTTTCCGGCCGTGGCGATCCAACGGAATTGGGTCTCGCCCTCGCCGGTCTCCTCTTCCAGCGTGATGCCGGCGCTGTCTGCGCCGCACATCTCAACGGAAACCTCGACAAGTTCCTGCAAAATATCGCTCGGGCTCTTGGCGAAAACATGCGTCAGCCGCTGCATTCCTGCAACGGCCTTTGCCACTTCATGCAGGCGCATGGGCCTTGTGCGGAACTCGTCGTTGTTTCGCAAGTCAACGACTTCCATCTCCGGCTTGGCTGGCCCAATTTCATCCGGCCCAGGTTTGCTCGGCCCAGCTTGGCTCGGATTGTCGATCAGTTCAGGCACGCTTGTCACCGTTCCGTAGGAACCTTGGGGAGCGAGAGAACAATTTTGTCACACATTGAGCGAGCCCGGTTGGAAAATCGAATAGAAGTGAAAATTAAGCTCGATTCCAGCATAGCGTCCGTTGCGAACCGCGAAGGCCAGCCGCTTCAATCCGTCGGCGCGCAGGCCGAAGATGGTCCAGATAAATTCCACGGTGACGGCCATCTGTGCCGCTTGCAGCGCAAAAAACACAACTTCCCATATCCGCCACGGTACCCGGAAAAGCCCTAATAGGTAAAAATCTAGGCAGAGCCCCGGAATCGAATACAGCAGCAGAAGTCCGCTGCACCAAAGCAGTTCCCGCCCGCCGGCAAAACGCCACAGGATCAGCAGCCCAAGCCCGAGAACAGCGATGATCGCATTCAGCCCCAGATACGGCCCGAACGCCAGCACGGCTGTCACCCGGGCATCGTGATTCAGCAGGAGCAAGTTGCGGTTGGCGTCGATCTCAAATTGAGTTTCGAGCCAGGAGTTGCGCCAGCGTGCTCCTAGCGGAAGCCACATTCGACAAGCGACGGACGCCGTCGATCCCGGCTGTACCAGCCCGTCCGGCAGCTTAACTACCGCTCCCGTAGGAGAAAAGATGGGATCTGCGCTGGGAGGGAAACCTCCGCGCGCGGCAACAGACTGGCCGTTGATGAAAATCTCATCGGAAATCGCGGTCCCGGTGTCGCTGGACAGCCGGATCACGCGAATTGCAAGCGGACCGGCGGCATCGCTCCGCACCGGAACGCGCACTCGGACCCACATGAAGCCATCCGAGCTTGCGGCAGGGACCGGCCAACGGCCGTTTTCCGCGACGGGCCACGCGCTGTCGTCAAAACCGGGATCGGCCCAGCCCAGCCTGCCATCGCGATCGTCGCCAAAGTGATAGTGAATTTGAGCCTGCTGCGGGCGGCACAGCCATCCCGCCGAACTCGACGGCAGAACAATGATTAGCAGCAGCACACCCGCCATGCGTTGAAGCATGCGTAGATCATATCCGGCGACGATCTTTTGACTGACAGGTAGATCGTCCGAAGTGTTATGCCTGCCGAAGTGTTATGCCTGGATCACCGGCAATCCGTAATGCACTTGGTAACGAAAATCCGCGCGGGCAGCCAGCGCGATTGTCATCTTCTCTACGCGGAAGTCCGGCGCCGGAATCCACTCGCAGGATTCTTTATACAATCGTCCAATGATCCAAATGACCCCAAGAAGCGTTGTTCTTTCTGCGCTCCTCATTAGCGCCTGTCTCTTCCGCGTAGCGCAGGTCGCCGGTCAAGACGCGGCGATCACCACCGACCCTGCACCGGGCAAAGACTTCCCCGCCGCCATCCAGACATTTCAGCTCCCCAGCCACGGCGTTTTGCTCAATGCATTTGTCTACGTCGCATCGGGCGCAGGCCCACATCCCACGGTCATTCTCCTTCACGGATTTCCCGGCAACGAGCGCAACCTCGATCTCGCTCAATCGATTCGCCGCGCTGGCTGGGATGTTCTCTTCTTCGATTACCGCGGCTCCTGGGGCACGCCTGGCGACTTCTCCTTCACGCACTGCATTGAAGACACTCAGTCCGCCCTCGCTTATCTGCGGGATCCTTCCACGGCCGCCAAACTCCGCTCCGATCCGAAGACGATCGTCCTCGTCGGCCATAGCATGGGTGGATTTGCGGCCCTTGAGACGGCCGCGCTCGATCCTGCGGTCGAAGCCGTCGTCACCATCTCCGCTGCCGACATGGGCGCGGGCCGGTTGAGGAATGTCCCCGCCGGCAAGTTCGATGCTGCTGTGGGAAGCGTCGCCGCGGGGTACGCCTCCGAAGGCATGGCGCCTCTGGCCGGCACCAGCGCGGAAGGCCTAGCCCGCGAAATTATCGCCCATGCCGGGGAGTGGGACTTCGTGAACCTCGCTCCCAAGCTTGCCACCAGGCCTCTGCTCGTCGTCACCTCCGACGACGGTCTCGCTGACTCGAACGACGCCTTCGTCGCAGCCCTGCGGCGGGCCGGTAATACGAAGGTGACTGCGATCCATATGCCCACCGACCACTCGTATTCCGACCATCGGATCGCCATGCAGCAAGCTGTTCTGAGCGCTCTCGAGCACCTCGATTTGAAATAGCACCTCGAACCGAAACCGCATCTCGAACCGAAACAATAGAGCCCGACGTCATTACCGAAGGAAGACGGCAACTCCGATCTCGATGAGCGTGCGGTTCTGCGTGCCCGTTGCCCCTCGCCACCGAAAACCCGTCTTTCGGAAAATTCGGAGCCAGGTTTTCTTGCACTCCGGTATTTCGCTGATACCCTTGCTTCATCCGCGGTCCCCCCAGGGAAAACCTATGCCGGAAACACCGGAAATCCCGGAAATGTTGCCGCTCGCCAATGCGGCGACGGCGCCCAATGGGGTACCCGCGATTGAGCGCGAAGGCGAGACGCCGGAGACTGCGCACGCCCCAGAGATTGCGAGGGGGAACGAACCCATGCTCGATGTACACATGCCGCACCGCGGACTCCACACGTGGAAAGACTTCTGGATTCATCTGGGAACCATCACGCTGGGCCTGCTGATCGCCATCAGCCTGGAGCAGACAGTCGAAGCTCTCCACCACAGCCAGCAGCGTCATCAGTTGGAAGAAGATCTCCGCGCCGAGGCCGAGAACAACCAGCGAGTCATTGACCGGGATCTACGCATGCAGGATATCGAGCCGTGGTTTGTCCACGCGCAGATGTTGGCATCGGCCACTCCCTCTGTGCAGAACAAGCTCCGCTTCCACCTTCCGCCCCCGCCCTGCATCTCCGGCTCTGTCGGTACCGCGAAGATTCGCTATTTCGCACCCTCTCAAGCCGTCTGGACGGCCGCCCAGGAAAGTGGCCTCGTCGCTTTGTTACCGGCCCCTCAAGCGCGGCTTCAGGCCCGCCTCGCCCATAACTACGACCTCTTGGCCGGGAACCGGGAGGCCGTGTATGAAGACTGCCAGGCAATCGTTGCCATGCGCCAACGGCTTTCCGCGCCCGGCTCCGCGGGAAGCGACGATACCTGGACCATGACCCCGGAGCAGGCGGAGAAGTTCGCCGCCACCGCGGCCGACACCAAGGTCGCTATTCAGGCGCTGGACTTCCGCCTGCGCTGGTCAAAGGTCTACGAACAGGGGATTGCCCACGGTGAATCCCAAGCCGACACCGACATGATGACCATGGATCAAACTCGCTTCGAGGATTCCAGCAACCAGTAAACGTGAAAAGGCCCGAGCGATTGCACTCGGGCCTTCCATCTATGACCGTTCTATTGTTTAGAATTGTTTGCTATTTGCGGCTGTCGCGCGCGGCCTTCACGTAATCGTGTGAAACCTGGATGTGCGCATACTGAGTGGTCAGCAACTGCTTGATAGGCAGCGGCAATTCCTTATCAAGCGCCTCTTGATACGCCTTCTTTGCGGAGTCCTCGCCGGCTTCGGCCGTCTCCAGCAGAGCGTGATCGCCGCCGCCGAGGTGAGCCTTCAGGTCGCCCCAGGCGCGGTGCACTGTGCCCCCGACCGTGCCTTTTTCCTTCACGTCGTGCACGCCTTCCTGGTGCAGCGCCTCTTCGAGATCGCCGCGGAACTGCGCGCGCTTCAGAGATTCCGCTGCGAAATAACGCCGCAGAGTCTCATCCTTCAGGTGCTCGCCAATCTTCAGGAAACCCTCTTGCCCGTCGATGAGAATCTGAATAACGGAACGCAGGGTGTCTTCAACTTCCTTGTTGCTCAATTTGTGGGGTGTTGTTTCAGTAGCCATGGAATCCTTCCGATTGCGGTTTGAGGGAGATATAGAGGCAGAGTCCGGGCGATGCCAGTGCGATTCTCCTTCTCGCCCAGTAAGCCCAGAAATCGCGAAAATGAGCGCCCCTGCCCCAAGGGCGGAGCGCACCGGCGGGAACCCGGTCGATGTCGGTCCCCGAAGCACGCTCCTACCCTATAGAGGCCGGTTTCCAGTGTGCAGTTGCCCCGTCGCCCTCGTAGTGCTCGCCATAGTTTCTTGCTGGAATGGAAGCATTATGGGGTCGCCCAGGCGAATTCATGGAGCGAGCAGCGGAGGCAGCACCTCTGACCGTCAGCAATGTATGCTACGAGTCGTGAGCGCTCAGAGCATTCTCCACGTGAGCAGTCGTGAGCTGGTTCAAAAGCTAAGAGACGACATTCTCCGGATCCAGGGCTTTGAAGTCGAGTCGACACTGTCTCTCAGCCAGGCTTTGGAGATGGCACAGCGAGCGAGATACAGCCTTGTCCTCATCGACGTCGAGGGACCGAATCGTGTAGCAGACGCCGAGCTTCTCTGCGACGCGATCAAGAAGGCGATACCCGATCAACGGGTCGCCTACGTCTGCAACCATCGCGTCTCTTTTGAGAGCGACTGTCCCGATGAGGTTATCCGTGCGGAATTCAACCCCGAACTGCTGGTCCGCGCCGTACGCGAGATCCTTGCCGATTCCTGAGTCGGAGACGCTCCATCCGGTCTCATAAATGTTCTGTGGCCGATTGCGCAAGGTTGGGACCCCCCGCAAGGTCCCTTTGAGAAGCAACCTGCTTGGTGGTTCAGAACATCAACCCTCCTGGGAATTCATCACAGTCGCACCCAAGGATCCGTGCAACGATGTGCCGTCTCAAGAATGGCGATGAGCCAGATCTTCGGGAACAGCTCCGAATAGCTCAGGAGGCTCTGCAAAGAAGCGAGCGGTTGGCGCTGGCCGGAAGGTATTCCGGCGCGATTATGCATGAGATTAACAATCCGCTTGAGGCGATCACAAACCTAATCTATCTCGTCAAGTTGGCGGCTCACGACCCGGAACGCGTAAGGTGCTATGCGCAACAAGCCGAGGAACAATTAGCGTTAGTCCGTACGATTGCTCGCCAGACCCTCGACTTCTATCGTGAGCAGCGAACAGCTCACGATGTCGATCTGATTGAGGTGCTTGAGGCAGCTCTGCGGATCCATACGAAACTTCTGCTTGAAAAGCAAGTGGACATTCAGCGCCGCCTGCCTGAGAAGCTGGTCATTCAAGGGAACTCAGGAGAACTCCTGGAAGTGCTTTCCAATCTGATTGTTAATGCCCTGGAAGCGCTTTCAAACCGCGGGACTCTTTATCTTCGCGCACGGTCGGGCAAAGAAGAAGCTCACGTCACGGTGGCCGACAACGGATGCGGTATCCAGGAAGAGGTCCGTGGAAACCTGTTTGTGCCTTTTCATAGCGGCAAGGGCGAGGCTGGAACGGGCCTGGGACTTTGGCTTTCGAAGGCTTTGATTGAAAAGCATCGCGGTCGGATTCGCTGGCGCACTTCAGTTCGGCCTGGGCGGAGTGGCACCGCTTTTCGCATCAGTCTGGCCGCTCAATAACGCCTACCGAATGTCTCGCGTCCGGGCGCTCGCCCTCCCGTCAATTACACTCTGAATCGTCATCTCTCCTACTGTTCATTCATCGGTGAACAGGGGGTGAATTCTCCCTCGCCTACAGCAGGGTTCGGGCGATGCCAGTGCGATTCTCCTTCTCGCCCAGTAAGCCAGAGAAATCGCGAAAATCCAGCGCCCCTCAAAGCGGGTAGGGGCCTTCTGGACTCCATGATTGAATCCGGGCTTGCGATTAAGCTCAACCACATATGCGTCTTTCCACGTCGCCGAAGGCCAATGATAGACTGGCAAATGTCGCGAATAGGCGCGTAGCTCAGTTGGTTAGAGCGCTTCCTTGACACGGAAGAGGTCGTTGGTTCGAATCCAATCGTGCCTACCAATCCCCAATAGAATCAACCAACATCCTACGGAGTGGAACTCTTCCATCTGTCCGCCCGGTGCTGATTGGTGCTGAGTTTTTTGTCCTCTTTTCGGTGCCGGGAGCAGCATCTTTACAACCCTGTCACGCCGACCTGTTATCGCCGCAGCTCTGATACACTGAGGGCTCCAACAATACAAAGCATCGGGCAGGCCGATTAAACGTGATCATGACGCGCAGCCCTTTGAGAATTTCGCTTGGAGGAGGCGGAACAGATCTGCCGTCCTATTACAAAGACCACGGCGGGTTTGTGCTCGCGGCAGCCATCGACAAGCACGTCTACATTACCGTTCACGAGCCCTTCGCCAACCAGATCGTTTTGAAGTATTCGAGGTTGGAGGTGGTCCGGCACCGGGATGAGGTGCAGCACCCCATCATAAGAGAAGCTCTGAAGCTCGCTGGAAACGACGGACACATTGAGATCGCCAGCATGTCGGACATCCCTGCCGGGACGGGTCTGGGTTCATCGGGTAGCTTTGCCACCGCGCTTCTTCGGGCGCTGCATGAGCTGAGAAACGATAGCGTGCAGCCCGAGGTCCTGGCGGAGCAAGCATGCCACATCGAGATGGATCTGCTCGATGAGCCGGTTGGCAAGCAGGACCCGTATATCGCTGCTTTTGGCGGCATCACGGCCTTCACGATTCAGCCGGACGGGAGGGTTGATGCGGCGCGGCTGAAGCTTTCGCCAGAAACGCTTTCCAATCTAGAGGACAACCTCGTGCTGTTTTTTACGGGTTTTACGCGAAGCGCGTCCGAGATTCTCCGCGACCAGCGGGTGCGTAGCAGCAGCAACGACCAGGCGATCCTGGACAACCTGAGCTTCATCAAGCAACTCGGCTATGAGAGCAAATCTGCGCTTGAGTCGGGCAATCTCCGCGAGTTTGCGCGGCTGATGAACGTCCACTGGGAGCATAAGAAGCGGCGTTCACCGGGCATAAGCAATGGTGCCATCGACGACTATTACGGTCTGGCCCTGAAATCGGGAGCATTGGGCGGTAAGTTGACAGGCGCCGGTGGCGGCGGTTTTCTGCTGCTGTACACCGAGCAAAAAACAGTTCTGCGCCGCGCGATGACCGAAGCCGGCCTCCGCGAGGTCCGAGTTCGATTTGATTATTACGGTACACGCGTAGTGGCGCGCTCCTGATCCCCATGCTTCCTGTCGCTATCCTCTCCGGCGGTCTGGCCACGCGGCTTCGTCCCGCGACTGAGACCATCCCCAAGGCCTTGATTGATATCAATGGTGAGCCGTTTATCGCGCACCAGTTCCGTTTGCTGAGCCTCGCGGGCGTAGAACGAGTCGTAATGTGCGTGGGATATCTGAGCGACATGATTGAGGAATTTGCGGGCGATGGACACCGGTACGGTCTCCAGGTGAGCTATTCTCGGGACCGGCCGACGCTGCGCGGGACCGCCGGAGCTGTGAGAAACGCTCTCCCTCTATTGGGAGAGCAGTTCCTGGTGCTGTATGGAGATTCGTACCTGCCATGTGATTATCGGGCCGTGCAGCAGGCTTTCATCAGATGTGGCCTGCCCGGACTGATGACCGTATTTCGAAATCGCAACCAGTGGGAGATCAGCAACGTTGAGTTTGCCGGCGGACAGATTGCCGCGTATGACAAAAGGACGCCGACGGCGGCCATGGAGTATGTAGACTACGGCCTCAGCGCCTTCCACGCTTCCGTGTTTTCCGCCGGTGCCGAAGAGGCTACAGATCTGACGGCTGTATTCCAGGGACTGATCGGGCAGCGGACACTCGCGGGGCTGGAAGTCAAAGAACGATTTTATGAGGTGGGATCTTGGGAAGGAATTCGAGCCCTCCAGGGGTTCCTGGGCCCGCGGGTATCACGAACAACGGTTTGACGTTCGTTCGGGAATATCTCGCGGAAGTGCGAAAGATCGCCGAGGATCTCGATGCCGGCGAGATCGAGCGTGCGGTTGGCATCCTTGTGAACACCAGGCTGCGGGGAGGCAGGCTGTTCATTCTAGGAGTCGGAGGAAGCGCTGCAAACGCGTCTCACGCGGTAAACGATTTTCGGAAGATCGCTGGCATAGAATCGTACGCGCCTACCGACAATGTAGCGGAGCTAACCGCCCGCACGAATGATGAGGGTTGGGCTACGGTTTTCGAAGCTTGGCTGGCCGTCAGCCGCCTGCGAGCCCAGGACACGCTTTTGGTATTCTCCGTTGGTGGCGGCAACCTGGAGAAAAACGTGAGTCCCAACCTGGTCAAGGCTCTCGAATACGCGCAACACATTGGCGCCAGCATTGTCGGTATCGTCGGCAGGGATGGCGGTTTTACAGCTCAGGTGGCGGATGCCTGTGTCCTGATTCCGACGGTCAACGCCGTTCACGAAACACCGCATGCCGAGGTTTTTCAGGCAACCGTATGGCATCTGTTCGTTTCGCACCCCGCGCTCAAGCAGGCGCAAACCAAGTGGGAGTCCGTACGGTGATTGAGCGAGGAATACGGGCAGTCTTTCTAGACCGGGACGGCGTCCTCAATCGGGCGCTCGTCTCCGACGGCAAGCCCGGCACCCCCAGGACTGTGGATGAGTTCGTCGTTCTCCCCGATGCCTTAGCGTGTCTGCAAGAGTTGAAGCACAGAGGCTTTGCGCTTCTCGTCGTCACGAACCAACCGGATGTCGCGCGTGGCCGGCAGTCGATTGCCGTGATCGAAGAGATGCATCGGAGACTCCGGGCGGCGTTGCCCGTTGACGATGTACTTGTATGTCTTCACGACAATGCAGACGATTGCCAATGTCGCAAGCCGCGGCCCGGGCTACTGATCCAAGCTCAGCGGAAGTACGGAGTCGACTTGTCGCGGAGTTTCCTGATCGGCGATCGCTGGAAGGACGTCGACGCGGGAAATGCCGCCGGCTGCAAGACCGTGTTCATCGACTACCACTATCGAGAGCGAGATCCCGCGACGGAGCCCTCGGCCCGTGTTTCCTCACTGCGCGACGCCGTGGATTGGATCAGTGCGCAGGGTAAAAAGTTGCCGCCGCAGGTGGGGCTCACTGAGGGACTGAGGCAAAGCTTTTCTCCTTCTCCTTAGGCACCGAGCTTTTGATTGGAAATTGCACTCAGATGAACGGCGCAGATTTGTTAGCTGGAAAGATGCTAAGAATTGCAATTGTCACGCGATATTTTCCCAGTTCGGCCGAGCCTTGGCAGGGCCGTTCAGCCTATCAGACGTTGCGACTGCTTGCACGCGAAACCGAGCTGCATGTTTTTTATCCCAACGCTGTATATCCCCGGATATTCAAGCCCCGTAGCCGCATTTATAGCAATCTCGACCCGGCATTCAAAACGCCAGATGTGAACGCCAGCTACCATGACATTCCCGCACTGCCTCTGCTTTCCAGGCCGCTGAACGGCTGGATGGCTGCCCGCATTTTGTTGCCTGTTGTTCGTCGATTCGAACCAGATCTGATCTTCAGCTTTTTTGCTTACCCTGACGGCTATGCCGCACTCAAGGTCGGCCAGGCTCTCGGCGTTCCCGTCGCCGTCATGAGTATTGGGTCCGACTTGAACAACGTCGGTGATCCCATCTCCGCAATGCATACGAGAACTGTTCTGCGCAAATCCGATTTCATCCTCACCGTCAGTGAGAACCTTCGCGCAAAGGCCGTGTCCCTGGGCGCAAATCCATTGCGGAGCCGCGCCATCGTCAACGGTTGCGACCACTCCGTTTTTCATGTCAAGAACCGTCCAGAAGCAAGGGTCAAATTGCAAATCGACCGTTCCGCAAAGGTCATCGTTTATATCGGACGCATGGATATGCGCAAGGGTCTTCGTGAACTCGTCGAGGCGGCTACCTCGCTCCGTCCAACGCATCCCGGTCTGCATGTGTATCTGGTGGGCGAAGGCCCTGATCGGCCTGTCATCGAGCGCCTGATCCAAGTGAAGAATGCTGCTGGCTACATCCACGCCATGCCCGCTTGCTCCTTCGACGAAGTCGCCGTTTGGATGGCCGCGGCGGACCTGGTCACGCTGCCCAGTTATATGGAGGGTTGCCCCAACGTTGTCATTGAGGCGCTTGCCTGCGGCCGGCCTGTCGTCGCAACGAACGTTGGCGGCATTCCCGAGATAATCGGCAGGGGATGTGGTCTGCTTGTACCGGCTCGTGATCCGGCCAGTTTGGCTGATGCGCTGGCATTAGTGCTTGGCAGCACCTGGGACTCAAAGGCGATCTCGGCTCATTGGAGCCGAAGTTGGAGCGTCGTCGCCGCCGAGTTGCTTGAGATATTCAATTCGCTAGTCTCCACCAGCAAGTCAGGGACAATTCCCGTCAGCATGTCCTAACGCCGCGCGGGAAGTCGCGCATGAGCTCCTTGTGCCAAGCGAACCAATCGGCAGCGACCCCGGCCATAGACATCATCTGATTGGATGAAAGCATCACGGAGCCGCCATTGCGCTACACTGATTATTCCCCGAACACAAAAAGGCGCGGAGGATGCGTGCACGATGATTTGTGGGAGAACGATTGAATGAACGAGAAGTCTACATTCAGCCTACGAAGGTGAGTCTGGCGAGCGAGGCTGGAGTGGCCATATGACACAATCCGGGCAATCTATTGGGAACGGAGAACCCGAGTCTGCCGTGTTCTGGCCCGCCGGGAAATCCTCATACCTGAAGCTGCTGCTCAGATACCCAATCTTGCTTCTGGCTTTTGGGCCGCCAGTCCTAAAAAGCCACTATTTACCAGTTCCTGCTGATATTGATCCGATCCGTCCCCATTTCGATTATTGGAGAATCTTTCAGGTTGCTTTGCCCTCCCTGGTCGCGGCCCGTGCGGCGTATCGGCTGGCTTTCGTTCATCCAATCGTGATTCCGCGCCCATCACGAAACATCCTGGGCCTGGCATTCGTCCTTTGCGCACTCTTCGCGGTTTCTTGTGTGTACTCGCCCAGACCTTTGGTAATGATCGGCTTCGCATTCCTGTATTTTCTTAACTTGATCTGTGTGCTTGAGTTTCTTATCGATGTTTACCGGAATCCGCCAGATTGGATGCAGTTTGTATTTGGACTAAGGTTCATCTGTCTTGCACTATTTGGTCTATTACTGCTGGTCCTTCCTTTCAAACCGCAGCTCGCCATTATAACCACCGGCTACGGAATTCGGCTGCTGGGAGGCGGCATTTGTTCGGTGTACATTGTCTGTCCAGTCATCGCCATCATCTCGGCATGCAGTTTCCTGCATTCCCTCGAATCGAAGATTTTATCTGCATTTTTCTTCCTCGCCAGCACCATCGCACTTATAGCGAGCCAATGGAGAGGTGCTGAGATCTCACTGATCCTCGTCTTGATTGTGCTCGGTATCGAATGGGCAAGAACAGGGAAGCACCTTGTCATCAAAATCAGCATGATTGCAGTAACTGCTGTCCTGCTCACCGGTTTGGTTTTGGCAATGTTTGGTTCGCACCGCGTTTGGGTTGCAGTCAGCCATAATCAGATAGGTGGAGATCTTCTCGGTGGCAGCGGTAGGGTCGTGCAATGGAAAGCATTATTACAATACTCCGTTGACCACCCGCTGGGGATGGGCTACGTTGCCCGCCCTGAACGACCAGTGAAAGGAGGGCCCTGGGAACAATATAAGGTCGAGGGAATCGATAACGGCTACTTAGAAGTCCTGGGAGTTGCCGGTTGGTTGGCTCTTGCCGTTTACGCAATGATCTTAGTCAAAACAGTCGCCTTGGGGTGGAGCTGCGCGAATAAACGCTCCTTCTTAAGCGTTCCAAACAACGCCGTGACTTCTGTTTCGTTACAATGCACTATGTTGTTGTTTATGTACTGTTTTGTGGAGCAGATGGAAAATTCGGAGTTTGTCATCCCCCTCAGACAATCTTTCTATATTCAGTACATTATTATCGCGATCATTCTCGGCCAGTCTGCTGCCATGCTGAGCGCAGCGCATTCCGCGGACGCTCGACTGACTAAGTGACTTTCATCTAACTCCGAGCGCGTGGTTGATCACTCCGCAATTTCGCCTCGTCCCCGATGAGGTGATCATCGCGCACCTTTTCGCTGAATGATCGTCTTGATCGTCTCAAATAGAATAAGCAGATCGAATCCAAGAGAAAGGTGTTTGAGATAGTAGAGGTCATACTCGAGCTTCACCTTACTCCCTTCCAGGGTCGCACTGTATCCATACCGCACTTGAGCCCAACCTGTGATTCCAGGCCTGACCATGTTACGCAGATCGTAGTATGGGATTTGTTTGCTGAGCCAATGCACAAATTCGGGGCGCTCTGGCCGGGGACCAATAAACGCCATATCTCCGCGCAGTACATTCCAGAGTTGAGGAATCTCATCCAGGCGAGTTGCGCGCATAAAACCGCCCACGCGTGTAATGCGCGGATCGTTCTCGATGGCCCAGACCGCTCCTTCCTTCTCAGCACCCTGCCGCATTGTCCTGAACTTGAATGCGGTAAATAGACTTCCATGCCGTCCAACCCGCGTCTGTCTGAAAAACACCGGGCCCGGCGAAGAAAGTCGGACTGCCAGCATGATAAAGGGAATAAACGGCAGGCAAAGCAACAGCCCAACAAAAGCGGCAGGAACCGATATCATGCGCCGGACAATCTGTTGCGAACGTTTCACTTTGAACGCATCCGTGAAGATAAAGGCACTTGGATTCATCTCGCTGAGCGCCAGCCTTCCCGTAATTCTCTCCAAAGCCGTGCTTGCACTTTCAATTACAACGCCGCGAAGTCGAAGATCGAGAAGTTCGGGTATCGGCACCGTTCCGCGACGGTCTTCCAGGGCCACAATGACGCGGTCGATACTGGCAGGAGAGCTGCAGTACCTACGAAGTTCCGCGGCGAAGTCGCTATGTTGCCCCTCGTTCCCGTCGCCTTCTTTCCAACCCACAATCGCCGTACCAGCGTCGCCGCAGCTGCGCAGTAATTCGACCACCGACCGCGCCCGCTGGCCGGAGCCCAGCACGTAGACGCGATCGCGAGAGATAAAAAGACCTCGAATGCCCTGATAAAGTTGTCGAGCACAATCGTAAATATCGACACGTGTATTCAAAGTTTACCAGCCGCGTTTTTGATCGCGCTGCATTTACTTTCCACGGCGAGCCCGCAGTTCAGCTTCTAGCTTCTCTAACACATTGTCTACAACTGTCTCCCAGGTATTTGACCGAACAGCTTTTTGGCGCAGAGATATCCGCTCGGGTGTGTCCGTTGCGAGCGCCTCCTCGATCGCGCAGACAAATCCTGGTCCATCTGCAACGACTTGCACCAGCGATCCGAACATCTCGGCTTCGGGGAATGGAGTTGCTACAATCGGCTTCCCGGCGGCAAGGTACTCCCGCACTTTTAAGGGGCTGGATCGCTCCGTCCAGGCGGATTGTGTGTAAGGCAGGATGCAGACGTCGATCGCCTTTGCCCACTTGGGTAGGTCGGTGTACGGCTTTGTTCCAACAAGTACGACGTTCGCAAGGCGGCTTAGTGCAGCCACATTCACCGCCGTGCGCCCGATGAGCAAGATTGTCCAGTTCGGACGTGCGACGGCTACATGTTCCAGAATGGAAATATCCACTCGCAAATCGAGTACTCCCCACCAGCCGATGACCGGCCGCCGTAACTCTTTCGCCTCTTCGGGAATCTCCATTGTGGGCGAAGCGGAAAGCGCGAACATCTCGAACTCCACTCCGTGTGGTGAGAGGTGGACATTGGCATTATGTCGACTGTGAGTCTCCATCAGTGTTTTGTTACAGGTAAAGACGATGTCCGCGGTTGCTGTGAGTGTGTCATCCATGTCTTGAACGGCAATTTCATCGACCTCCGGAAGCCTTGAGTAATCGTCAATGCAATAGAAGACGGTGAGCTTCTCTCCCAGTTGCTTGGCTAGAAATCCAGGATGCGGCACATGAAACCACGCGATTGCGTCCTTGAAGTCGAGGCTTCGAATTGCCCTGCGCATGAGAAAACGGGAAAGTATTCGATTTCCATTTCGGATGAACGCAAAGCGCCTCAACGGCATTTGCGGCAATGTCATTCGCCAGAAGTGGGGCGCCACCAATTGCGGCGGCTGAAAAGTCAATCGGAGCTTTTCCACTATCTTTCGCAGATCGCGCGTGCTCGCGCTGGGCTTTTTCAGCCCTGGCACCTCGACATAGAGCATCGGGTATCTGGTTCCAATTCTCTTCGCGATGTGATGGCTGCTGGTCCGGTTCTCCGCAAACCAGTCATTGCCGAAGTGTATAAATTTCATCGACTCATTCTTTGTCTGAACCCTGGTCCGCAGTTCTCTACATGAATCCCAAGGGGACGAGCTTGAGTCATCGAAGTCTGCGCAGGTAAGTACAATTGCGGACTGATTGGCGTCATCTTGACTCGAGCGGGGCTGACTGTGTTGAGACCCTTTCGGCGACTGCCTATCCAGGTCGCAGTCGGAGACAATAGAACCGGAAGGCCAGGTCGAGCAATGCACGCCATTCAAGACATCCGGATCCTCCGTGGCTGTCTGGTGTAGTCTAATCCGACGATCATCGCAAAATGAAAACCCCGGAAAAGGAGGAGCTCGTGCCGCATTCCTCTTCGGACCTGAGAGTCAAATTCTTTGTGGATGGCGGCGGTCAGGCAGACTTCATTCTTACTGGTCAAGCCCGGCTTCAGGTTCCGGATGGCGCCGCGGGAAGGGTCGAGTGAAACTTCCCCGACACGCTGAGCTCTGGCTACCCGGTTATTTGCGAAACACGTTTGCGCGATGGACCTCACCGGCCGCCGGCCCGATGCGCGTCTGGCTCGCCATTGCGGACCATTACGAACCGTTCGTAGGTCTTGCCGACGAGAAAACGGCAACGGAACGAATTGCGCTCTGGAGCCGGCACTGGCCCTCTATCGCTGAGCGTTACCGCGATTCCGCCGGGCGGCCTCCCCGTTACACGTTCTTCTATCCCCAGGAACAATACCGTCCGCATCTGATCGACGCTCTTGCGGAAATTACGCGCGCGGGAATTGGGGACGTGGAGATCCACATCCACCACGATGGCGAGGGCGAACAGGATTTTGTCGACCGGATGAGCGGCTTCCGGGACACGTTGTTTCACAAGCATGGCCTTCTCCGTAGACACCAGGGCCAGGTACGGTTCGCCTTCATTCACGGCAACTGGGCGCTGGATAATTCTCTGCCTGACGGACGCTACTGCGGCCTCAATAACGAAATTACCCTGCTCGAGGAGTTGGGTTGCTATGCCGACTTCACGATGCCCTGCGGTAACTCGCCGGCGCAGGCGCGGACGGTCAACCAGATTTATTGGGCGGTGGATGATCCGGCCACGCCCAAATCGTACGATCGGGGCAAGCGTTTCAAGGCGGGCGACTCGGCTGCCGGTCAAGCGAAGGCCCTGTTGATGATACCTGGCCCGTTGGGAATCCGGTGGGCCGAGCGATTCGTGCCACGGATAGAAAAGGGCGAAATCGCCGGATACGATCTGCCGTCGCGGTATCGGGTCCAGCGGTGGCTTGCCTGGGCGCCGCGGGTGGGCAGAGACGTTTTCATCAAACTGTTCACCCATGGTACGCAGGAACGAAATTCGTCGGCTCTGCTGCCGGAGGGACTCAATGCGCTCTTCGAGGCAGTTCAGACCGAATGTGGCCACCGGCAATGGCCGTTTTTTTATGTATCCTGTTGGCAAATGTATCAGGCCATCGATGCCATCGGGCGACGCGAGGATCCAGTCGCCGCGCTGACGAACCGTCTCGAGCCGACCACGTCCCAGGCAACGGTTGGAAAAATCAATGAGTAACACAAGTAAGAAGAAGTTCCGCGTGGGGTTGGTCGGGACGGGCTACGTCAGCAAGTATCATCTTCAGGCCCTGCAGAGGTTGGATTACGTCGAGGTGGCTGCGCTGTGCGATTCGAATCTCGAACGCGCCACGAAAGCGGCGAAGGGAGCCGGAATTGGCCGCGTCTACGAGAATCTTGACCACATGGCGCGCGAGGGTCTGGATGTAATCCATATCCTCACTCCCCCCGCATCCCACTGCGCGCTGGCCGTGCAGGCCCTGAAGATGGGGTGCCACGTTCTCGTTGAGAAGCCGATGGCAAACTCGGCGGACGAATGTGACCGTATGTTGAAGGCCGCAGGGGAGACCGGCCGCATCCTCTCGGTCAGCCATTCCGCGCGCATGGACCCGGTGGTGCTAGAGGCGCTACGTCTGGTGAAGGGAGGCGCCTGCGGCGACGTTCTGGCCGTCAACTTCCTGCGAAGCTCGGAGTATCCACCCTATCCGGGCGGCGCGATGCCGGCTCACTATCGGGAAGGCGCGTATCCGTTTCTCGATATCGGCGTCCACGGATTATCGTTGATGGAAACCTTTCTCGGCGCCATCCAGGGTGTGGACGTACGCCATGTCGCAACCGGCCGGGATCCACATCTGACCTTCGACGAGTGGCATGGGTTCGTCCGATGCGAGCGTGGAAACGGGCAAATGTACCTGTCGTGGAATGTGCGGCCGGTGCAGAACGAGCTCATCATCCACGGCACCCGCGGCGTCGTCCACGTCGATTGCTATCTGCAAATTTGCACCGTACGCAAACGGCTGCCCGCGCCGACGATGGTCCAGCGGATTGTCTCGGCGGCAACAAACTCGACATCCACCTTCCTGAAAACTTCCTTCAACGTTGTGCGCTTCGCCACTGGAAGTCTGCCGCCTTCACCGGGCATTGGAGTGTCGGTGACGAAGTTCTACGAAGCCTTGCACCAGGGAGTCGCGCCGCCGGTTTCCGCGGAAGAGGGCCGGCGCATTGTTGCCTGGGCAGAGCAAGCCACTCGCGCAGCTTCCGGCGACAAGCGAGCGATGTTGGAGCAGGCATCGGCCGAACCTCCACCCGCGCGAACGCTGGTCACCGGGGCGAGCGGGTTTCTCGGGCGCGCCCTGGTCGCACGGCTGCTCGGCAATGGTGAATCGATTCGCGTACTGGCGCGCCGTGCCGTTCCCAGTCTGGAAGGAAATCCGCGAGTGCACGTCATTCACGGAGACCTGGGCGATCCGGAGGCCGTTGAGCGCGCGGTCAAAGGCGTCGAACTGGTGTATCACCTCGGCGCCGGAATGCGCGGCGGAGCCGAGGCCTTTGAAAGTGGCACGGTCTGGGGGACGAAGAATATTGTGGCGGCTTGCCTACGCCATGGAGTCAAGCGCCTCGTATACGTTAGCTCGTTGAGTGTGCTCGATCAGGCCGGCCATCGCAATGGCCTTCCCATCACGGAATTCTCTCCTATCGAGCCGCACCCCGAGCTGAGAGGCGCCTATTCGCAATCCAAGCTGATCGCCGAAAACGCCGTGCTTGATGCGATTCGGAAACAGAATCTGCCGGCGGTCATCCTTCGTCCAGGGCAGATCTTCGGTCCCGGCGCGAAAAAAACGCCGCCATCTGGCGTCATTGGGCTGGCCGGCCGATGGCTGGTGATGGGTTCGGGCCGATTGCCTCTCAATCTGGTCTATGTCGAGGACGCTGTGGATGCGCTGCTCCTGGCGGCAACGCGTCCGAATGCGTCCGGTCTCGTGTTTCAACTGGTGGACCCCGTCACGCTGACCCAGCGTGAGTACATTGAAGTGGCCCAGGGGCACGGTTCGGCCCCTCCAGTTTCCTACGTACCGAAGCTCGCGCTCTATACTCTCGCCCTCGGCGTGGAACTGCTTGGGCGAATGCTTCGCCGCGACGTGTCTCTCTCGCGCTATAAGATTCGGTCGCTCGCGCCCATTTCGCCATTCGACGGCTCCGCGGCCCGCGACCAGTTGGGTTGGACGCCGGCGGTCGGCACGCGCGAGGGCCTGCTTCGGACTTTTTCCAAAGCTGATGTGAAAGACTCCGCCCTTCGCCTCGCCGGCACCACTCATTGAGGATCCCACCTGAATGAACTGGCGCGTCAAAGGTGTGGTCCAAGGCGTGTTGAGTAGAATGCCCGGCGGAGGCGCTATCAACAATTGTCTTCAGACCACGCTTGGTGGTCTTCGCGATTTTGAGGCGAATGTGGATGCCAAGGTAGTCGATGACTGGCTGGTCCTGATAGCGAACATGCAAGAGTTGGGCGTGAGACCTCAGAACCTCGACTACGTTGAAGTGGGAACCGGCTGGTACCCGGCTTTACCCATCTGCTACCGGCTGGCCGGTGCGCGCAGTTGCCGGACCTTTGACGTTACCCGGCATCTGAATCGCAAGATGACGTTCCGGATGCTTGGCCGCCTCGAGCATCATCTGCCGGCAATCGCGGAGGCGAGCTTCAGACCGCTTACCGAAGTTCAAGCGGACTATGCGTCGTTGTGCAATGCAAAGACGGCGGAGGAGCTTCTGCGCGCCGCCAACATTGAATATCTTGCCCCTCACGATGCGGCCGGCAGTGGATTGCCGGACTCTAGCGTGGACGTGGTTTTCTCCAACAGCGTTCTGGAGCACGTTCCCGCCGACGCGATCCTCCGCATCATGCATGAAACCCGCCGGATTCTCCGCAAGGGGGGCCTCGCCATTCACAGCGTCAACTGCGGAGATCACTACGCATATTTCGACCGTAACATCACTGCGGCTAACTACCTGATTTATCCCCAGCAAAAATGGTCAAAATGGAATAACGGCCTCCTCTATCAGAACCGTTTACGCCCCAGCGACTTCATGGATATGGCGGAACAAAGTGGCCTGCGGATTGTCTTGAACAAGAGCAAACCGAACCCCCAGTTGCTCTCCGTTCTGCCTACGCTCGCGATCGCGCCTGAGTTCAGGCATTATCCTCCGGAACAACTCGCCAGTACGAGCGTCGGCTTCGTTGCGCAGGCGTGAGCCCGCAGAGCGGAACTCGAGGTGCCTGACGGGCATCTCAGCTCTCACTGAAGCTCGTCGCTTGTCCCGCCTGCGGCGCGATAAACATTACGAACTCGCGAAACAAGGTCCGAATCCTCGCAGGCAATCGCGGCTCCAGGGACAATAATCGTTGACGATCTTCGGCCGCAAGCACTGACGCGAAACGAAGGCCCAGCACGAATACCGTAATGCCGGCTCCGATGCCTGCCGCCACCGCCAGCCAGGAGTGCAGTGCATAAACGGTCAACAGCGCAATAGCGGCCATCGCACCGCAAGCTGCGGTAAGTCTTTTGAAGAACGCGGCGTCCAGATGAATCGAATAGCAACGGCCGACAATAACCCAGACTCCGATTGCGGCCAAAGTCTGAGTCATCCCATTGGCAGCCGCGGCGCCAAAGGCTCCGAAGGATGGGATGAGCGTCAAATCGAGCAACACATTCGCTACACCGCAGGCACAGCTCCACATCACCAGAGGCTTCTGGTTGTCGGTGGCAAGTAACAGATTGTAGGCAGGCAGAAACACCAGCCGGGGAATCGCAAAGATGGCCATCATTTGAAACACGCCAACCATAGGCAGGTAGCGGGGTCCATAAAGCGTGCCGATGAGCGGTGCGCTGATCGCCGCCGCTCCGGCCAGCATCGGAAGGCCGCAGAGATACACATACTTCGCCGCCGTGGTGGTCATTCGAAGCAGCCGTTCCCGGTCGCGGCCGGATTCGTAAAACTGACTCACTCCCACCGCGGCCGCGAAGGTTTGCGGAACCAGCAACAGCTTTTCGATGATGCTGAATGCCACGGAAAAGAAGGCCAGTTGACGGGTATCGCTCTGCAGGATCCGCAGGAAAACCATGTCTGACCGGTCCCAGACCACCACATTCAGGATCAGGAGGATCATATTCTGGCCCGAGAACGAAATCATGCGCTTTTTCACCCCGGCCGGAAGCTCCGCCGCCGGTATTTCGCGGACCCAACCGAGCACCGGAATCAGCTTTGCTCCCAACTCCACCAGGCGGCTCAGAAACACTGCGCAAGCGATTCCGAGCAGGTCCCATCCCAGGAAAAGACTCAGACCTACCAGCAGCACATAAACCACTGTGCCGGCGAACGCCCCGCGGGTGTTGGCCGCCACCTTCTCGGCCCCCATATTCGCCATCGAGGGGATGAAGGCCAGCATCTGGATCAACATCGCCACAATCAGGAATATCGCCGCGCGGCGGTAGGCCGGATCGACGAATGCAAACACAAGGATCAAGCCAATGGTCGTCATCAGCAGCGCGATGGCGCTTTGCGCACGCAGGGTGAAGAAGAAAATCGTTCGCGCGACACCCCTCTCGCCGCCAGTCAGATACTCCGCCATGTACTTGCCCGTTGTGGCCGGGATGCCCAGGGACGCGAGTCCTCCAGCGGTGTTCGATAGCCAGTAGATGTAATTGAAATATCCCAGCCGTGCCGGTCCGATGAGCCGGGCAATCAGGATGGTGGTGGCCAGCGTCGCGACAATGCCGATGGCCACTTCGATGGCAGACCAAATTGAGTTGCGGGCGATTCGGCTCTGAAGGCTTGGGCCTGGTGCTACTGAAGGTTGTTCCGAGTCCACCGAACCCCTCTGTGGGCACCCTGACGGGTGGACGCCCAGCATTCACCATAGCGTGGGCCCCGAATCGCGTCAATTTTAGTCGATCACAGCTGTTAGTTGCTCATGGACTTCATATTTGCGCTGCTTCACATCGCGATGCGCCGTCTCTCGCCGGCCGACATGTTTCCGAAGCCGTGGAGACCGTCCGGAAGATCCGTGTGTTGGCTCTTGCTCTGGTTATTATTTCGGCGATCTCCTTTTTCTCACAGCCTCTTTATAGCCGATATCTGAATCAGCATCTGTAAAGTTACTTTCGCAAGTTATGGTTGTGAGCGCACCTGCGCAGCCGCATGTCAACTTACGAGGGATTAGATCTTCCGGACTGAAGGGAGTGCAATAGCGAACAGATAAAGACCCTGTCGCCGCGGGACAGGCCATATCTCACAGCATCGGCGCCATCGCTGGTGAACTCATCCAGAGAGAAGCCAGACACAAGTACACGATCCCTAAAATCGCCCCGTAGCACCTTACATGGTCCCACTGGCCAAAATGGATGTCACGGTCGGCCTCGCTGGTTATGGCAGGGTTCTCATAAGTCGTAGCCCATCCTTCGACGATTCGACATGCTCCAGAACATGACATGCTATGACGAAATCCATCGACTTGTCAGGCAAGTCGATCTTTTCGATATTCAACTCCATGGAGGCGACGCCAGTATTCAGATCGGCTGACCGATAAGTTGCGCTGGGTTTGCTGAGCTTCTTGATTACGCCGGTTATACAAGGTTCCGGTGCGAAATGCAGGATATTGTCGGAGTCACTAAGAAGATTGCACTGCACAAAGGCAAGATACAATAGCCGATGCCGCTCCAGAGAGGCGCAATGAGGACACTGTGCGTTAAGGCGTGGAGGCAAACCAAATGCCCCAAAAGGGCCGGTATAACCGCAAATTGGGCATTCGCGCGTTCCCGAGCCAGAGAGCTTCGCAAAAGCTGTCAGCCGGTATATCAAATATTGTAAGTGCTTCTTAGCCGTTGGTCCGATCAGGCGAATGATGAAGCGTTTCATCCGGATTCTCCTTTTTCGGCTCCGATTCAGTGGAATTGTAATCTAGCCGCATCCACGGCTCACGATGCCGGCCTGCGTTTCAACGCCATATTGTTTCAATGACGAGGGTAGACTGAGAGAGATGCTCAGCTCCTGGATGCGAAAGAAGTTTCTTGGAAGGGAACCAGTCCGCCTTCTGAGCGCCGCATTGAACTGCCCCACGGTATTGCGAAGTATCCTCGGCGTTGCGAAGTTTCGCCATCCTTTGCGACTGGCGCGGCACTACCTTCTCAGGACATGTCCATCCGGCTTGTACGTGGAAACAAGATCCGGCCTCCGTATTCGCCTCTCCGGCGACGAGGACGATGTTTCCACGCTGCTGGTTGTCTTCGGTAGAAGGGATTACGGCCGGATCGCCCGGAACGCGATCTGCATTGATGTGGGTGCGCACCTTGGCTCTTTCAGCCTGTACGCTGTCATTTCCGGGGCTGCGGTCGTGTATTCGTACGAGCCGGACCCGGTTCTTTATAAGACGCTTCTGCAGAATGTCGAGGACAACCGTTTGGGTGCGCAGATTCTTCCCTGTCAAGCCGCGGTTGTCGGTGCTGAGGCCTCGAACGTGATCTTCTACCCAGAGGGAAACGCCAGCGGACACGTTACTCCGCTGCCCCACGACAATCGGGGTATCTCGGTGAAGGCCCTCACTCTTACCGAAATTGTGGAAGGCCATCACCTTGAGAGGGTGGATGTCTTAAAACTGGATTGTGAAGGAAGCGAATACGACATTGTATTTGGCACGGCTCCCCGGATCTGGCGCCGTATTGAACGGGTGCGCCTGGAGTATCATTTTGGCCGTGCCGACGAGCTGAAGAAGCACTTCAGCGCGCTAGGATATCGTCTGGCATTTCGAACGGAACAGAGGGGCCGAAATAGCCAGGTTGGAGTCCTCGCGTTCGACCGCGCGGATTCGGCAATCGAGAGGAGATCCATCCATTGACCGCCTTTGTCACAGGCGCCGCCGGCTTCGTGGGGAGCAATCTCACTGACCGGCTTCTGGCCCTCGGGCACGACGTGGTCGGGTTCGACAACTTTTCCACCGGGCGCTCCGAGTTCCTCGTGCGCGCCCTGGAGAATCCCCGTTTTCGTTTGCACCGCGCCGATCTGCTGGATCTCGAAGCGCTCTGCGCGGCCATGGCTGGCGCGGACTTTGTCTATCACCTCGCCGCCAACGCCGACGTCCGCTTTGGGACTCACCATCCACGCAAGGATCTGGAACAGAACACCATCGGCACGTGGAACGTTCTGGAGGCCATGCGTATCAACAATGTCTGCCGCATCGCCTTCGCTTCCACGGGTTCCGTTTATGGCGAAGCTGAAGTCTTCCCCACCCCTGAAGGATGCCCATTTCCGGTCCAGACTTCTTTTTACGGTGCCTCCAAACTCGCCGCCGAAGGAGTCATCGCAGCCTATTCGGAGGGCTTCGGCATGCAGGCCTGGATCTTCCGCTTCGTTTCGCTGCTGGGGCCCCGTTATTCGCATGGCCACGTGATCGATTTCTACCGCCAGCTTCGGGAGCATCCCGACGTTCTGAACGTCCTCGGCGACGGCCACCAGCGCAAATCCTACCTCTACGTAGGGGATTGTATCGAGGCGATTCTCACCGCAACCCGGAAAGCGTCGGCGAAAGTGAATATTCTTAACCTTGGCACCGATGAGGCCTGTGAGGTGAACGATTCGATCGGCTGGATCTGTGAGCATCTGGGTGTAAGCCCGCGTTTGATGTATTCCGGACGGAAACAGGGCTGGATCGGCGATAGTCCCTTTATACTTCTTGATTGCAATCGGATACGGTCCCTCGGTTGGCGCCCGACCCTGTCCATTCAGCAGTCAGTAGTACGCACACTGGAATTTCTGGATGAGAGTCCGTGGCCGGCCAAAGCGCTGGCTGAATCGTCTTGTGTCTCTGCAGGAATCGACTTAGATGGAATCAGGGGTGGGGAGTCAAACAACTCCTGATTTAGGCTGACTGTCTATAACGGAATATCGCTTCTTCATTTGGAGGAATGGACTCTCCAGGTAGCGATAAGAAAGTGCCGCCATTATGATGGTCAAGCCAAGCGGTAAAAGAACTGTCCATCCAAGGTAGAGAAGAACCTTAAGAAAATAGCTGCGAATCAAAGGGTCAATCATATGCCCAACCTTCACGCGATTGGCAATAAATATTGCAAATTCATGATAGACATAGAGACCAAACGAGAGCCTTCCCATGTATATGGCCCATTTGGGCAGGAATTTTGCGATATCCGGAGCGTCGAGAGCGAGGTACATCGCTTGTGCCACGTCTTGCACCAGTACAAAAGGCATTTTGTTTTGTCCTTTGCCCCACGCAACAAGAGTAGTTTGACTAGGCCAACGCCCGATCCCTCCGTGATCGAGTCGGCCACCACTGCCCACAACGATGCAGGGGCGCATGATTACGACGCCGAGGTTGTGTTCACGCAAATGGCCGAGCAGCAGCTTCTCGCTCTCCGTCTTTCCACGCGAATACTCATTGCGAAGGTTCGGCCGAGGGTCCGGACCATCTGTTTCGAATATCGTTCCAGACTTGGATAGATCCCGAGCAGCATGTTCGTGAGTGCTCGTCCAATAAATCCTGTTCCTCCAACTATTACTACAACGTCGTCCTGAGCCATCTTCTTTACCGTTTCATCTCAATCTACGATCTTCATGTTTGCCGCAGCCAATTCACAATAGGCAACCACGTCATGTCCGGCTAGAGCGTCCTCGCTGAACGAATTGCCTGCCCGAGGTGCGCTGTAATAGTTTGCCAGCGCCGGATAGAAGCTGTTCGTCAGCCTGGCTGGCCGCAGCTTAAGCTTGACCATATAGTCATTCAAGAATCGTGAAATTCCCTGCTTCTGGAGGCGCTTTGCATTGTTCAGACTATCTCGAAGATGCGCGGTGATCGGATACGGGCTGTTCTCATGAAAGATAAGAGTGCCGCGCTTTATGTCCGCATGTGCACTTGCATCCTGCCCATAGACAGAAATTGATATCTCGTCGTTACCTTGACCAGCTGAAAAGTACAACTGCGCTGTGCCGCGCTCCGCGATTGCTGCAATCTCCCAGGAACAATAATATTTGTTCCCATTTGATAGTCTCTTCGAATCAGAGGCCAACGCCGTGACTTCTATCGCCCTTCCCAAGAACCTTCGGATAAGCGAAAACGAATGTGGGCAATACTCAAATAGAATGGCGGACGGAGTCGAAAACATAAAGTGATTCACTTCCCGTGTTGGAAGCTTGCCCGCACCTGCGCAGAATGCCACAGAAACGTGGTTTATCCTGCCCAACCTTCTGTTTCGGGTGGCTTGAACTATTTCGTCGATGAGCCGACTGTGAGTGAGATGATGATTGACGCCTGCCAAACGGCCATACTTCAGCGCTTCGTCGGCAAGAAGCCTGCAATCACTCGTCGATCGGGACAATGGCTTCTCAATATATACGTTGACACCCGCACGGAGGCACGCGAATGCGGGGTTGAGATGATGCTGGGGCTGCGTTAACATGTGGACTACATCCAACTGCTCGTGAGCAAGCATCTCTTGAACCGACGAATATGCATGAGGGATGTTGAATTTCTTCGAGAACGCTTGTGCTCTTTGTTCTTGCAGGTCACAAACGGATACGATCTCAGCGCATTCGAGCATGCCGAGAGCATCTGCGTGTTCTGGAGCAATTCCGCCCGCACCGACAAAGCCGACGCGGTAAGCAGACTGTTTGGATTCGCCAGAGCCTCCAAGGAACTTGGTCGATCCTGGCTCGAGTCCGGGCACGAAACGCCTCCCTGGACCACTTCCTGGCTTCCAGGAACAACACCCCCATCCTAGCGCGGGAGGTCGCCAGGACTGACAATGCCGAGATTTAGAAGGGGTCCGCTCTGAGCAGGGCTGGAGGCAATCCGGCAAATGCCGCTCAAAGGTAACCGGCATGATCGAAAACGTGTGGCAAGACCCAGGAGGTATCAACTTATCCCGACTGTTATCATCAGGTGGGTTGGCGCCCGAATTGCCCTCAGTGGCTCGGGTGAATGAGCTTCGAGCCGCAAAATGCAATTATGACCGGCACCGTCAGTAACAGCTCTGATTCCAACACGGTTGTTTCGGGCCGGGATGTCGTATCCCCGCAAGTCAGCGTCGTGACGTTAACCCGCAACCGGCCACAATTCCTGGGCCGCGCGATTCAAAGTGTCCTTCGGCAGACCCTTGAGGATTGGGAACTGATCGTCGTCCATGATGGGCCGGACAAGCAAACGGCGGCATTGATGGAGCAGTGGGTGCAACGCGACCGGCGTATTCGGTACTTCCATCGAGAGAACGCTGGCAACATCGCAAACGCCTGTAATTACGGTCTGGCCCGTGCCCGTGGCCAGTACATTGCCATTCTCGACGACGACGATTACTGGGTAGCGGCCGACAAGCTCGCAAAGCAGGTAGCGTTCCTCAATAGCCATCCCGATTATGCCGGCTGCGGCGGCGGCATGACCGTGATCGACGATAACGAGAACATTCTGATGTCGTATCTGAAACCGGAACAAGACGACGAGATCCGGGCCCGTGCGCTGTGGGCAAATCCCATGACTCACTCGACAAGTATGTTCAGGCTCTCGCTCGGCGAAGGTATCGGGTACTATGACGAGTCGCTGGCGGGCTACCAGGATTGGGATATCTGGCTTCGGTTTGGCCAGCTCGGGAAGCTTTACAATTTTCCGGAGGTGTTCACGCGATACACGATCTGGAGCAGCGGCGGGTCGTTTCAGCAGCAGCGCAAGAACGCGCTCTCAGCCCTGAAGATCGTGTTTCGTCATAGAGTGGGATATAGACGGTTCACGGGAGCCTTGGCGCTGGCGCTCATGCACCTGGCCTACGCGCATCTTCCATCTGGAATCAGGAAATCGTCCTTTTCGTTCTTATCGCAGCGAAAAAAGGCAATCTTTGCGGGGAAACAGAAAGGAACCGCATGGGAGCATCGCAGTTCGTTGGAGTCAAAGCCGGAGGAAGACTCGGGGCCGTGAGCACTGGCAAATGGCGGTTATTCGTGTCGGCTGCGGCTTTCGTTTTCACCACTGCTTATGTGGTGCTGGCCCATCTTTCACCGGCCGTTCTTTTTCCCCATCTGGCGCGATACAACATAATGGTATGGTTAGCAGCCGCTGCTGCGCTGGCCAGCCTGCCGCAAATACTTACGCACCGCTCCTTGTTGCGATCTCCACAGCCCTATTTAGTTCTAGGCATGACGGTGGCCGTGTGGGCCTCATTGATGGCAAATGGCCAAGCCCGCGATGCGCTGCGGGGTGTGCGTGCGTTTCTTGTTACGAGCGCAGTGTTCTACATGGTTCTTATAGCCGTAGATACCCTGGGAAAGATGCGCATGCTGGCTTTTGCCGTGGTCATGTCGGCGATCTATTTGCTCTCGCAATCCCTTCAAGGCTGGCGTCTGGATGGGATCTACAGTCAATATGTATATCGGCAGCACATCTATAACACCCAGGGAGATGTGATTGGGGAGTTCGCCCGTCTGCAATCCGTTGGAATTCTCCAAGATCCCAATGCCTTTGCTCAGTATCTACTGGTGGCGGCGAGTCTGCTCACGATGGCCTGGGCGCCGGGGCGTTGGCGGCGTAACCTGGCCTTCGTGATGCTGCCGACCGGGTACCTGTTGTACGGTGTTTTGGTCACCCACTCCAGAGGTGGTCTGATCGGACTCTCCATCTTTGTTTTTTTTCTTCTAGAGAAAAGATTCAACAGGATAATTTCATTGGTGCTGGCGGGTAGTTTGCTTCGCGTCTTGTTTTGGGCGGGGGCTGCGGGCCCGCGTTCGATCTCAGCCTCGCTGAGTGACCCCTCAACCGCCGGCCGCCTCGATGCGTGGCGATCCGCAATCGTTATGTTTCGAGCGTCGCCGGTGTTCGGCGTGGGCTTCCAGATGTTTCGTCTGCACTACCCGTCTCTTACAGCACATAATTCGCTCCTGTTGTGCTTGGCGGAACTGGGGATTCTTGGCGGTCTCGTTTGGCTTAGCCTTATTGTTTTCTCGCTCTGGGACCTGAACCGGATTGGCCAAAACGACAGTCGCCTGGCTCAGGAACCGGAACTCTTGAGCATTGCCAACGGAGTCCGAATTGCCTTATTCACCTTCCTGGGAACAAGTTTCTTTCTGTCGTCAACATATGTGATGACGCTTTATGTGCTGATCGGTATGGCTGCTGCTGCCCGCCAATTGTCTCGACGGTCACTTTGTAACGATGCACCTTGGCCCTCCTTCACGCTGCACAACCGGACTACTTGCGGCCCATCAACGAAACCGACAACAGCCACCTCCCCACAAACGAACGGGACAATGGAGTCCGTAGCCTCCACGGCAGGCATTCGAACGCGCCTTCCATCAGGCGGACCGGCAGGATGGGGACGGCGACGTGGTGTCCCTTGATCCTGCGCTCGATCCAAATCTCGCGGAACCCGACGCTCCGGAACAGTTTTAAGAGGTCAGTATTGGAATACTCCTTCAGGTGCAAGCCAGTGGCTTCACGGTCGAAGTCGCGCGAGATATCGTTCGGGCCGTACAGCCGATTAGGCGTAATGCAGTAATAGCAGCCGCCCGCCTTGAGTACCCGATAGATCTGTTTCAACTGCTCGACCACGTCCTCGGGATGGATGTGCTCGATCACCTGATAGCTGAACGCCAAATCAACTGTATTATCGGGCAGCGGCACATCGCAGTTCTTGCTAATCAGCACCTCGAACTTATCTGACTTAGGCAGCTTGCTGGTCAGCTCCTCCGACACTTCGAGTCCGTACGCTCTACGGACCAGAGGGGCCACCACGCGCGGCAACGCGCAATCCCCGGCACCCATTTCCATGAAGATGGTATCGGGGGTCAGATACGGACGCAGTAGACGCAGAAGGGCCTGGACTCTTAGCTCATGGGCGGCGGTATTTTGCTCGGTCAGCTGCGGATGTTTCGGTACCCGGCGGAATAGTTCGTCGTAAACCTGTGAGTACATCGCCGCGCGCTCGTCACGGCGGGCACGGCGGAGCCGATCACCTAATTCTTTCTCTATCTCGTAGTGCTCGCGGAGCTGTTCGGGTGTTCGCACCGGCGTTCCTTTGACACGTCTGACTCGTCGCATAGTTTAACCGAATGTTATGATCCGGACGTGTTCCGAGAACTCCAGCCGCGCGCGCATTTTCGGTCTGGTAGCGCTCGGGCCACACACTCCACCGCCGGCGCTCAGCCCAAATGCGAATAGTACAACTGGTGGAAACGCTGGAGACCGGGGGGCTGGAACGAATCGCCGTCGAGCTGGCGATGGCGCAGAAGAAGGCTGGCGACAGCCCCATGCTTTACTGCATGTTCACTGGCGGCACGCTGGCGGACGAGGCCCGCGCGGCAGGCATTCCGGTCACCGAATTTCACAAAGATCCGGGCTTTTCGCCAAAATTGCTTTTCACGCTGATAAGCCAACTGCGGCGCGATGCGGCGGACGTTGTGCACACGCACAATCCGGGAGTCCATCACTACGGCGCGCTTGCGGCATGGGTGGCCGGTGTTCCCGCAGTAGTGAACACGCGCCATGGGCCGGCAACATCGTCGGGCGGCGCATACCAGGAACGTTATTTTCGGGCGGCAATGCCACTGACCGATCGCGTCGTATTTGTGTGTGAAGATTCCCGACGTTATCTGGAGGAGAAACGTGGGTTAGCCAGCCGGAAATCAACGGTAATCATCAACGGAATCGAGCTGGGAGTTTTTCTGGAAAGACCGGCCGCGCCGATGAGTGCTTTGCCGCGAGTCCGCTTTGGCGCAGTGGGTCGCATGGTGCCCGTGAAGGCGCACTCGATTCTGATCGACGCGTTCGTCGAGCTCAGCGGCAAGCTCCCCGATGCCGAACTGCTCATTGTGGGCGGCGGCCCGCTTGAAAACGACTTGAAGGAACATGCGCGAAAGGCTGGCCTGAATGGCCGCATCCGCATTGAAGGTCTCAATCGCCGCGTCGCCGACGTGCTGCGGGAACTCGACATCTTTGTGATGTCCTCCACCAGCGAGGGCCTGCCGCTGGTTATTCTGGAGGCGATGGCTGCCGGACTTCCCGTGGTTTCGAGCCGCATTGGAGGAGTGAGCGAGGTTGCGCCTGAGGGGGACGTTTCCGTGCTGTGTGCGCCCGGGAGCGCCAGCGAGCTGGCCGAGGCGATGTATCGGGCGGCCACTACTTGCGATCTCGCGCGCATGGGCAAGAGGGCGCGCCAGATCGCGATCGCGAAATTCAGCCTGGATCAAATGTGGCGCAGCTACCGAGCGGTTTACGCTGAAGCACTCGGCCGGAATTAAGCAGTGATGCGCCACAAACGCTATCCTCCTGCCCGCACACCGTTTGACCCTGCACCCACCACAAACTAGACTTTATGCAGGGTTTTCTTCATGAAGTTGTCTCGCGCCGAGTTTCCGGCCTCCTTCCTCGTCTGGCCCGTCTTCGTCTGCCTTTGCTGCCTTCCGGCAGCCGTCGCTCCCGTCACTGCGGCCGCGCAGTCTCCCGGCAGCTCTTCTTCGTCCTCGTCGATCTCTTCGGGGCCGCCGCGGATGTATTCGCAGGAGAAGGCGCCATCGCTCATCGATCCTGCCGGGCCCACGATTTCACTCATCAGTTCGGAACCGGTTTTCGTGATGGCTGCCGCCCTGAACGCCTGCGGCTACGACGAGGGACTGGAACAGAGCGATCCTGTACGCAAGCACGTTCGCGACGAGATGAGCCAGGCCTTCGCGCAAAGCGAAGACGCGCGTAACAAGCGCGACGCAGTTTGCCTCTACATTGCGCAGCACAAGATGACGGGTACCGAGCGCGACATTTCGCAGTACATCTCGCTGGCGCTGTACCTCACGCCGCCGCCCGAGCTTGAGATCACCGCCGACCTGACGGAGATGCCGCCCGATTCGACGCAGGTGGCGGAGATTGTTCCGATTCTGCGCGCCTTTGTCGCGGCTGTTGATCTCCACGGGATCTGGCTGGCGGCGCACCACACCTATGACGAGGCGGCGGACAAGATTCACGATCCGCTCTCGCAGATGATCGTGGCGGCGAACACTTATTTGAAGATGCCGGCCTCGACCTACGATGGGCGGCGCTTCGTGGTGGTGATCGAGCCGCAGCTCTCACCGGGCACGGTGAACGCGCGCATCTATGGTACGGATTACGTTGTCGTCGTGTCGCCGGTGAACGGCAAGGTGCCGATGAACGGCGTGCGCCACACCTATCTGCATTACATCATCGATCCGCTGCTGATGGCGCGCTCGAACGCGATTGATCGCGAGCAGCCGATCTTGAAGGAAGTGCGCGAGGCGCCGCTCGATTTCCGGCTTCGCTCCGATACCGTGCCGCTGACCATCGAGTGCCTGATCAAAGCCATCGAGGCGCGCACCATGGATACGGGGATCGCCGAGTACAAAATTCCTGCCGGCATCGACCGCTCGCAGCTGCCGATCTACGAGCAGCAGCGCGAGCAATGGCAAAAGAAGGTCGACGCTGCCAAGTGGGCGCAGGTACAGCACGATATGCGGCAGGGCTTTGTGCTTACTCAATATTTTTATGAGCAGCTGCTGCAGTTCGAGAAAGACCCGGCCAGCTTGAAAGACACCATCGGCGAAATGGTCTACAGCATGGACGTGGACCAGCAAGTGCATCGCGCGCGGGCAACCGAGTTCGACAAAGAAGCCGACCAGGACGTGCTGGAGCGCGCCAAGCCGCGGCAACTTTCCGGACTGGACCTGGCCGAGGCGAAGCTCGCGTCAGGTGACGTGCAGGCGGCGGCAGCGATGGCGCAGAAAGTGCTCGCGTCGCAGAAAGATACGATCGCCTCGACGGCGGACGCGGCGCGCGCGCATTTCATCCTGGCCCGCGTGGATCTGATGTCGGTCCATCCCAATGAACCGGAAGACCAGATCGCGCAGATGATTGAGAACGCTACGAACGAATTCCAGAAGACGCTCGCTACCAGCAAGGATCAGCGGCTGCTCGCTTGGTCCCATATCTATCTGGGCCGGATGCTCGACGTGCAATGCAAGCGCGATGAAGCGCTGGCCGAGTACAAGCAGGCGCTGGTGGTGCGCGACGGGCAGGTGGATACGCGCCTGGCCGCGGAGCGCGGTGTGAAATCTGCCTACGGTCAAAACAGCAAGAATGGCTGTGAAGACCAGGACACCGGGGACAACACTCCCGGACCGGAAAATTCCAGGCCGGGATCGCCGGCTGCGCAACCGGGCCCGCAGTAAACCCGTAGTAACTTCGATTCGGTGGGCGGCAGCATGCAGTTTCGGGAATCGCACCCGCAGTTTGCGCCGCCGGGCTTACCGCTGGACTTTGCCGGACGCAGCGTCTCAAAATGCCTTAAAGACGATTTGCAGGAAGGTTTCGAACCGGAGCGATGCGCGCGTGGAAGCCGAACTGATCGAGCTTGAATCCGCACTGGGCCATGCATTTCTAAAATCCGATCTGCTGGAGTGCGCGCTGACGCACCGGTCGCTGGCCAACGAGCGCGCGCAGGCTTTGGCGCTCGATGCCTCGGCGGCGCAGGGAATTGTCGAGGGCGATAATGAGCGGCTGGAGTTCCTAGGCGACGCAGTGCTCGGCTTGGTCGTGGCCGAGGCGCTGTACGCTGCTCATCCCGAGTGGAGTGAGGGCGAGCTCACGCGCGTGCGCTCGCTGCTGGTGAGCCGCGAGCGGATGGCGCAGGTTGCTGAGCAGATCGGCCTGGGCAAGCATATCCGGCTGAGCCGCGGCGAAGAGCGCAGCGGACTGCGCAAGAAAAGCACCGTGCTCTCAAACACTATGGAAGCCGTGATGGGCGCGCTGTTTCTGGATGGCGGGCTGGGCCCGGTGCGCGCGTTCATCGCGCGGCACGTAATGGGCGAGGAGGCGGCGCGGCTCGCGGCGGAGCTTCGAGAGGGCGATGCGCTCGGCAACTACAAATCCGCATTGCAGGAGCGGCTGCAGGCGGCGCGCGCGGGTGCGCCAGTGTATCGCGTGAAAAGCGAGAGTGGTCCCGATCACCACAAACGTTTTCTGGTCGAGGTCCGTCTCAAAGGTGAGTCCGGACAGCCGGGAATTCCGCTCGCCCGCGGCATCGGGCACACCAAGAAGCATGCCGAGCAGGATGCGGCGCGCCGCGCGCTGCAGCGGCTGATCAATCCGGATTCCGAGCCTGAACCCGAGCCCGATTCCAGGCCGCCCGATTCCGAGCCGGACGCCGCGGAGGAGGAGCAGGCCGCGCAGTGACCACGTCTCCCCCAGCGCAACACGCTCTGCTGCCTTGGGTCGCGGCGTTGCATCGGCATCTGCCCACGCTGCCGCAGGCTTTCGCGTCGTTACTACGGACTGTCGTGGTGGCGCTGTTCGTTCTCACCTTTGTGCTGCAGCCGCTGCTCATCCCCTCAGAAAGCATGGAGCACACCCTGCTGGTGGGTGATTTTCTGCTCTTCAACCGCCAGATCTATGCGCCGTCGGGCAGGTTTACCCAGTGGCTTATGCCCTATCGCCCGGTGGAGCGGGGCGACATTATCGTTTTTCATCACAGCAATCCGCCGCTGCTAGTGAAGCGCGTCATCGGCATTCCCGGCGACAAGCTGCGCATTACCGGCGGCCAGGTCATTGTGAACGGCACTGCGCTTGACGAGCCCTACGCCGCGTTTGAGCCCGCGCCGCCCAACCCTTCGCGCGACAATTTTCCAGCGACGATTTACACCGATCCTGAGGTCGACATCGACTGGTGGCGGCAGATGCAAAGCCTCACCAGCGACGGCGAGCTGGTGGTGCCGCAGGGCGAATACTTTGTCCTGGGCGACAATCGCAACCACAGCAAGGATTCGCGCTTCTGGGGATTCGTGCCGCGGCAGGCGATCATCGCGCGCCCGCTGGTCATCTACTTCTCGCTCACGCGCCGCTCCACAACCGATCCCGGGCAGGATCTGCAGCAGGCGGCGCGGGATGCTGCGGATGATAGACTCGGACACGAGCCGGACCTTGCTGAAAAGATCACCGGATTTGCACGCTGGGGCCGCATCTTCCGCGTGGTTCGCTGAGGCCAGAGCGGCAGAATGACGAAGCAAAAGACGAGGGAAATGAAAGAGTCTTCGGGGCCGCAAGCCGATTCCGCGCCTGCCAAGGTTGAGGAAACTCCATTTGAAGCGGTCGCCAGCATCTGCTCCGTGCTGGTCGTGGGCCTGTTTATCCTCACCTTCCTCGCGCAGAATTTTGTCATCCCTTCAGGCTCCATGGAGAACACACTGCTGGTCGGCGATCACCTGGTCGTCGATCGCATCACGCTCGCTCCGCCCGCAAAATGGATGCCGCTGGTGCACTATCGCGAGCCGCGTCGCGGCGACATCGTCGTCTTCGTCAAGCCGGTGGCCGAGGACAAGCCCGACGCCGATGGCAAGCCGCAGTATTTCTTCCTGGTCAAGCGGCTGGTCGGCGTGCCCGGCGATCACATTCATCTGCGCAACGGCATCGTGATCTTGAATGGCGTCGCGCAGCCGCAGCCGCACGCGCAGCCCACCACGCCGGAGAACTATAACGAGTTTCTCGATGAATTCCCGATCGACGCGCCGCCGGATATGCCGGAAGTTCCCGACAGCTGGTCGAAGGTCGAGTTTCCCCAGGCAGTCGTGAACGGCGATCTCGTCGTGCCGCCGGGCATGTACTTCATGATGGGCGACAATCGCCACGACAGCCTCGATTCACGCTTCTGGGGATTCGTGCCGCGGCAGAATATTGTCGGCCGTCCGCTGTTTAACTACTGGTCCTTCATCACGCCCGAATCGCAATACGACCAGACCGGCCTCGGCAATCGCCTGGCCTGGATGGGCCACGTAGTTCTACACTTCTTCAGCGACACGCGCTGGAGTCGCACCTTTCATCTGACGAAATAAAGATGCCACGAAACTCCCGAGCGCCTGAGCCCCAGCCGAAGAGCGCTCGTGGTTCGCGTGACGAGACACCCTTTGAGGCAATTGCCAGCATCTGTTCGGTCCTGGTGATTGGCATCTTTATCCTCACTCTGCTTGCCCAAAACTACGTCATTCCCAGCGGCTCAATGGAGAACACGCTCCTCATCGGCGACCACGTTATCGTCGATCACGTGACGTTGGCGCCGCCCGCAAAATGGATGCCGCTGGTGCACTATCGCGAGCCGCGGCGCGGCGACATCGTCGTCTTCGTCAAGCCCGTCACGGATCCCGACCCAGTAAATGGCTCGCCGGTTTACCTCCCTCTCGTGAAGCGCCTCATCGGCCTGCCCGGCGACCATATCCGATTGCGGAATGGGATCGTCATCCTCAACGGCGTCGCCCAGAGCGAACCATATGCTCAGCCCACCACGCCGGAAAACCATGATGATTTCGTCGACGAATTCCCCTCGGTGCAGCCGGTTCCCGAACCCGGTAACTTGATCCCCGAAACGTGGGCGGTCGATTGCCCAAAACACGTCGTGGACGGCGATCTGGTAGTGCCGACCGGCATGTACTTCATGATGGGTGATAACCGCCACCAGAGTGCCGACTCTCGCTTCTGGGGCTTTGTCCCAAGGCAGAACGTGATGGGACGGCCGCTGTTCAACTATTGGTCATTCATCACGCCCGAATCGCAATACGACCAGACCGGCGTCGGCAATCGCCTGGCCTGGATGGGCCACGTGGTCCTGCACTTCTTCAGCGACACGCGCTGGAGCCGCACCTTCCACCTCACAAAGTAAAAACAGCTCTCAGCTTTCAGCTGTCAGTCCAAGGCCTTTTAGCGCTCATTGCCCCGCTGCACGCTCTTCTGCAATCAGGCTGATAGCTTCCAGCCGTCTCCCACCATCTAAAATCGACAATGGACAATGAGCGACAGCGAGCAGAGCGGGCCCAGGCGCCGGTATTGGCTGCGATGGATTCTGGCAGTCATTGCGATTCTCCTCATCGCTCTGTTCATGCCGCCGCTGGTCGGCGTCAACCATTACAAAATCCAGATCACGCAGCTGATCGCGCAATCCCTGGGCCGGCCTGTGCGCGTTTCGTCCGTGCAGGTGCGGCTGCTGCCCTGGCCGGGCTTTGTGCTCTATGACCTCAGCGTTGCCGAGGACCCGGCCTACGGCGCGGAGCCCGTGCTACATGCAAGCAAAGTCACCGCGTCCATCCGGCTCTTCTCTCTGCTGCGCGGGCGCATGCAGATCGGCTCCATCAGCGTGGACGAGGCCAGCCTGAACATTGTGCGCGCCGGGCCGGGACGCTGGAATCTCGATCCATTGTTCCGCACAGCGGCCCAGGAAGCGGGCTCGATCGGGGACTCGATCGCGGGATCGGTTGCGGGCGCGAGCCCAAACAGCGGCGAGGCGATGCAGTTTCCGTCGCTCCAAGCCACCGACTCGCGCATCGACTTCAAGGACGGAGCGGAGAAGCTGCCGTTCTCGCTGGTGGCCGCCGACCTTTCCGTTTGGCAGTCGAGTCCCGGCGAGTGGCGCATTCGCCTGCGCGGCCAGCCCGCGCGCACCGACGTGAGTTTGTATCTCGAGGACACGGGCCTGGTGCGCATGGAGGCCACGATGCGCCGCGCTGCTCAGCTGAGCCAGATGCCGCTGCATGTCGATCTCGACTGGCGCCAGGCGCAGCTCGGCCAGCTCGCGCGTTTGGCCACCGGCTCCGATCCCGGCTGGCGCGGCGACCTCACCGGCGAGCTCCATCTGGATGGCACGGCCGACGCCGCCACGATCGCGATGCGTCTGCGCGCCTCCGGCGTGCATCGCGCTGAGTTCGCGCCTTCCGCACCGCTCGACTTCGATGCCAATTGCAACTTCATCTACCACTACTCGCAGCGCAGCTTGCGCAATCTCGCTTGCGATTCGCCGCTCGGCGACGGGCGCATTCATCTCACGGGAGACAAGCCACGCGGAGATGCGCCGCCGGATTTCGCAGTCGCGCTCGATCGTGTTTCTGTGTCCGCCGGGCTCGACGCGCTGCGCACATTGCGCAGCGGAATCCAGCCTGACCTGAACGCGACAGGTACGGTCAGTGGCAAACTGACGTATGCGCCCGAAAACACTGCGAGTGTGGCGAACGGGTCGTCTGTAGCGCCGGCCAGGCGGGTTAAGCCGGGCAGGCGCGCTCGACATGGAAGCGTGCGCGTTGCGCCGGTTGTGCGGGGCCCGCTTACAGGTAGCCTGATCGTGGAGAATCTCGCGCTGACCGGCGGAGGGCTGACGCGGCCGCTGCAGTCGCCGAAGATCACGCTGACGGCAGGCGCGCAGCCGCACGCCACGGGATCATCGACAAACGCAGAGCTGGCCGGAAGCGCGGCAATTGCCGCGGGCGGCGCGATTCCTCTCACGCTCGGCTTGCGCTTTTCGCTCTCCGGTTATCAGGTTGCGGCGCACGGGCAGGCCGCGATTCCGCGCGCCCGGGAAATCGCCAACGCCGCGGGCATTCCCGCGAGCGCAGCATTGCAGTCGCTCGCCGGCGATCCCATCGGCGTCGACCTGGTTGCGGCCGGGCCCTGGCTCGCGCCGGAGCAGATCGTTCTGCCGAACCAGCCGGCCCCAATCCCAAGCCCGATGCCCCTTGCGCCAATTGCCGTGCCAACTGCAGCGCCGGCCACGGGGACGAATGCATCAAGGCTTCCGTCATCGCTTGGCGACGCGGCCGGCGAGATACCGGCGACGGACACGCTTGCCGGAACCGTGACGCTGCGCAATGTGAACTGGAAGGCGGATTTTCTCGCCAACCATCTCACCATTTCGCAGGCCACGCTGCACTTCGAAAACGGCGGCCTTCGCTGGGATCCCGTCGCCTTTTCCTACGGGCTCATCGACGGAACGGCGAGCCTGATCTTGCCGCCGCGCTGCCCGGCCGCGCTCTCGGCGCTGGCGTGCCCGGCGCAACTTCCGCCCACGTTCCACGTTGAATTCGGTGATCTCAATGCAGCGTCGTTCCAAACGGCGCTTCTCGGGGCGCGCGAACCAGGCACCCTGTTGTCGACGCTGCTCGATCGCATCCATCCAGCGTCTGCGCCGCCGTGGCCTAGCATCGAGGGCACGGTCACGGCCGGTTCGCTGGTGCTGGGGCCGGTCACGCTCACGAAAATCTCGGCAGCGGTTGCCATCCTTCCTGCTGGCGCAGAGGTTTCAGCCATCACCGGCGAATTGCTGGGCGGGCGCATGCGCGCGAGCGGCACGCTGCATAAGCCGGCTACCGATGAGGACAAGCCCGCGTACTCGTTCAGTGGAGACTTCGCCGATCTTGACGCGCACGACGTGGGCGAGCTGCTCGGAGTGCGCTGGACGGGTAGCGCCATCGCGGGCAACGGTAAGGTGGATCTTGCCGGCTATACGAACGCGGACCTCACCGCATCGGCGAAAGGAACGCTGCACTTCAAGGCGAGGCGCGGCGCGATCGAGATCCAGGCTGACCCGGCGAACGGGCTGAACAAGCCGCCGGCCGCGCTGAACCACTTCGACCGCTGGACGGCGGACGCGGCAATTGCAGATGGAGAAGTGCAGCTCGGCGCGAATCAAGTAGTTTCCGCCGGCCGCGCGCAATCGGTCGATGCGACAGTCACCTTCGGAGATCCGCTGACGCTGAACTTCGAGCCGGTGAAGCCGAGCGTCGCGAAGAGATGACTCGCTATAGCGGTTCTCCAGTTGCTGTAAGGCGAAGCTCGACTCCTCAGTGGCTTTTTCATCACCGGGGTCCCCGGCGACAGGTCTTCGTCGACGGGGTGGATCACCGGGGTCCCCGGCGACAGGTCTTCGTCGACGGGGTGGAAGAAAAAGCCACATCCCGCCACACTGGAAATGCCACTCACTTACTGGAGAACCGCCATAAAATCGAAGCATGCCTTCTCCCCCAGTGCTGATTCGTTGCAAGGGCATTCTCTTCGACATGGACGGCATTCTGATCTCGTCGCTCGAGGCCGTTGAGCGCAGCTGGACAAAATGGGCCGAGCTGCGCGGTCTCGATCCGGCGATCGCGCGGCACATTGCGCACGGCCGCCGCGCCATCGACACGCTGGCAACCCTATGCCCGCAGTGCGACTGCGAAGTCGAGCTGAAACTGATCGAAGATATTGAAGTGGCGGACAACGAGGGGCTCACCGTGCTGCCGGGCGTGCCGGAGTTGCTCGCCGCGCTGCCCCGCAATCGGTGGACGGTGGTGACCAGCGCGACCGAACGGCTGGTCCGCGTGCGCCTCGCGGCGGGCAACATTCCCGTCCCCGCGCGCGTGGTGACCGCCGGTCAGGTTACGCGCGGCAAGCCGCATCCGGAGCCGTTCCTGGCCGGCGCCGCGCTGCTCGGCATTGCGCCCCAGGATTGTGTCGTCTTTGAAGACTCGGCTGCGGGAGCCGCAGCGGGACGTGCGGCCGGATGCACCGTCGTGGCGACCACATTCTCCCATCCCGCGGAGTCGCTGGAAGCCGCGCATTATCTTGTTCGCGACCTCACCGGCATCAGGGTCGAAACCGGCAGCGACGGGCTGATTCTGCATCTCACGCCGCTCGGATTCTCTCACCCAGGCGAAAACGATCCTCTCCCTGATCGTTCCAGTTCCTGATCGGTCTCGATCAGTTCTCCGTCGGCTTTTCGCTGATCTGGTCGATGACCAGAACCGGCTCGGGGCGCTTTTCTTTTACGAGTTTCGGTAGTGGGTCAGTCTGAAATTTTGGCGGATATGACAGGCTGTCATATTGCGCTAAACTTTAATCGTGCCTAAACGCTCAAGCACGGATCGTGATTTCGCTGTCAATGCCTTCCGAGTTGTGGAACAGGCTATCGGTGAGCACATGGACGGGACACCGCTGGAAGACCCGAATGCAGGGAAGAATCAAGCAGCGGTTGCACTCGGTAGGCTGGGCGGCAAGAAGGGCGGAAAGGCGAGAGCTGAGAAACTCTCGCCGGCAAAGCGTAAAGCAATCGCCAAAAAGGCTGCGGCTGCCCGTTGGAAAGGCTAGCTTGAGACCCCCTATTTGACTCGGCTCAGCAATGCTGGATTCCCTGCGCGTCGGCCTGAGTTCTTTCCTCCATTTATCCCCGTCATTACGAGCGAGAAGAGCAACGCGTCCAAATCAGTTGGTAGAATCGCCAGCTTCTCTGCAATCTGCGCTCGACTAATGTTGTCCTCTTTGTACAGACTTGTTAGCAATTTGGGGAGAATAAGAGATGTCTCTCTAGGTGATCCGTGAGGCTCATGCGTTCTATATCCACGTCCTGAAATCTCCACCATCAGAGACTTGTAATACCAATCACTGAGAGCGTTCAATTCGTGCAGACGATGACACAACGCGCCAACGGACACGTTCCAAATCTGTTTGATGCGAATTAGTTCTCGAAGCGTGGGCTGTTCTGGCAACTGTGCCAACACACCGCTGCGCGGCATCAGGAATGCCGATGCGAAACGATTAGCCTCTATCTCCGCATTCCTTCCTGTGGGTCCGCCGTGACGATGCATCGTTAAATGACAGAGTTCATGGGCGGCATCGAAACGTCCGCGCTCAGCAGATTTGAAGCGGTTCAAGAAGATGAATGGCGTGTCACCCTTCCAGGTAGAAAAGGCGTCCACAGACTTCGATTCAACTGCAATGGAGAAAACGCGGATGCCTTTCGACTCCAGCAAATGAAGCATGTTTTTTACAGGTTGCTGTCCAATACCCCATGCCTGACGCAGGTATTCAGCGGCAACTTCGGGATCAGTTTCCGCGCCGAGGTCCGGCAAGTTGGAAACTGGTAGCTCAAAGATTCCCTCCAGCCATTTATTCAAATGAATTGCGAGCGCGCCCTGACTCAGGGCCATATCGCGCAGCTTTGCGCTCATCGTTGATAGCGAGCGAAAGCTAACGTCGAAGCAAACAGGCTCGTCAAGATCGTCCCCCGCAAAGAATGCGGCGGGAAACCCGAGCACTGTCTGAATTTTGCTTAACGTTTCCAAGCTCGGTACAGTCTCGCCACTCTCGTAAGACGAGATGGTCTTTAATGTGAGACCCAGCTTTTCTGCAAACTCGGACTTCGTATACCCGCGCCGTTTTCTAGCTACCGCGAGTCGAGTGGGATTGAAATTGAAGTCGGTAGCCTCAGGCGCGCCGCTTGATGTCAATGTCAATCTCTCCGCCATCTGATCCGCTCCCGTCATCTGGTAATGCGTTAAATTCAGGTTCAACTTCAAAGGGAGGTAGGATGATGCGTTCGGACCAACCAACGATGATTCCGTTGGGGTCCGCTTCTACAGGTCTGGAGAGTTCGCTCCGCACTTGCCCTAAAACCTTGTCGTAGTGGATGAGGAGCATCCATGTATTCGCCCGCCGCAGGTTGCTCGCTTCCATTTTGGCCGCTTCATCTTGAGCCAAATCGTCGAAGAGCCAACCATTAAGCTGAACCTTCTCAAGCGTTCGGGGGCCCTTGCAGCAATTCGTTTTCGGGTCCACTAAGCCTTCCCGCCCAGTGTTCCAATCCGCACTGGTGCAGGTCAGCGCGAGCGCGTTATCTGGTCGCACGACCAGTGGCTGATTCGCGTCATTGAAGCGCCGCCATCCTTCCAAGACCAAATCTTCGCGCATACTCCGAACAGCAGCATTCCACGCAGCAGTGCCAGGGAAAGTTGGTGCATCATTCTCGGTGCAGGCAGCACGTGCGGCCTGCGAAGCCTCTACTGCTTTGATGAGAATTTCCGATGTGATGCCAAGATCAGCAAGGCGGCGATTCACATCCCACGGTTCTATTAGAACTCGCTTCGGCTCAGCCATTCAGAGTCCCCTTTCCCGACTTCCGATTATTCTACCTCAAAGTAGTTGTGAAAATCGGAAGTGCACCAATTTAAGTACTATGATAAGAATTACATTGACATAAGTCAATTGGTCAAGCATAATAGTCAGTATGAAACAGCTTACCACAGCACAGCGAGTTCAAGTTATTCGGTGCCTCTGCGAAGGGAACAGCATTCGCAGTACGGTGCGAATTACTGGCGTAGCAAAGAACACCGTGGTCAAGCTGCTCTGCGATATGGGCTGTGCATGTGCTGACTTCCATCACCGTGCCGTCCGCAATCTGACCGTGCAACGGCTTCAATGCGATGAAATCTGGAGCTTCGTAGGAGCCAAGAAGAAGAACGTCACGCCGGAGCAGGAGCAGGAAGGATGGGGCGATGTTTGGACGTGGACGGCAATCGACCCCGACACCAAATTGTGTGTGACTTACTTCGTTGGGGATCGTGGCAAGCACTCCGCTTTCGCATTCATGGAGGATTGCGCGGCGCGGATCAATGGACGCCTCCAGATCACCACGGACGCGCACAAGCCGTACCTGGCTGCTGTAGAGAAGGCATTCGGCGGCGATGCCGACTACGCGCAACTCCACAAGATTTACGGTGCGTCGGAAGCAACAGAGGCACGGTATAGCCCTGCGACCTGTATTGGCTGCGAATCGAAGACCGTGAGCGGTGTTCCCGATCCTGCGCATGTCAGCACGTCCTATGTCGAGCGCCAGAACCTGAATATGCGCATGGGAATGCGCCGGTTCACTCGGTTGACGAATGCGTTCTCGAAGAAAGTCGAGAATCATGGCCATGCCGTTGCGCTCTACTTCGCCTACTACAATTTTGTGAGAGTGCATCAGACCTTGCGCGTGACGCCAGCGATGGAGGCCGGTCTGACCGATCACGTTTGGAGTATGGATGAGTTGATCGCTCTGATGCCAGAACCGCAAGCCAAGAAGCGCGGACCTTACAAGAAGCGCGAGAAAATTTCAGACTGACCCACTACCCGAGTTTCAGACCGTGCTCCTTCTTCAGGGCGTCGTGGTACGATATAGCGCCGTTGGGATCGGAGTCTGTGATTTCGCCCTGCGATGGGGGAGCTGGACTGGGGCCCATGCCTCCGCCCTGCGTGAGATCGGCAGAGCTCCAGCTGATCGTGAAGTCCCAGGAGCCCTTAAGTCCAGTGGCATTCACAACCGTATAGAAAAGATAGCCCCCCGCACCGCGGCGGGACGTAAGCAACTCGGCGTACTGATCCATGGTCATGTTGCGGCACGTAACCAGGCTGTTGAGCATGACATTGTCGAGGCGCGGGTCTTTGCCGTCGCGTCCGGGACCGTCTGTACAGCCGGTCCTTTCCGACGGGTCGGCTTTATCGAGCCTCGGGTGATCGGCGATCAAGGTGAATGCATTGGCGGGGCGGTCTTCCATGTGGTACTTGATCTGAAACCGGTCGATGAGAAGCGTGCGAAGCATGGGGCGTAGATCTTCGATATCCAGGGTCCCGGGTTTTCCCGCGCTGTTGACGCCTAGATCGCTGTCAGCAATTTTGGCTTGGATGTCGATGTGGTCGGAGTCGAGCCAACCTGGCGCGATGAGGGTAGTTTCATCGCGCGGGTCGAGGTCCCAGGCCAACGTGATGAGGAATTTGAGCGGGATGCCCTGGAAGTTGAGCTCATCGCCGGAGATCCTGCCCATGCCGCGCTGCTTGTTGGGGTCGGTGGGGCGGATGGTGGCGACTTCAAACTGTGACGGCGGCTGCGGAGGCATGAGCGCGTCAAGCTGAGGTGAGTTGGGCGTGGGCTGCTCATTCACGCTATCGACAATGAGGCCAGGACGGGGAGTGGATTTGAAATCGAGCTTGAGACCGAGCTGCTGCTCTAGGGCCTGAAAGATGTTGACTGCAGAGGGGCCGATTCTGGTGAGGAAGAACTTCTGCGTCCATTTGAGGTCGAAGTCATAGACGCCGTTGAGGCCGGTGGCATCGACTACGGGGTAGCTGAGGTAGCCTCCGCCGCCGTCGCTGTCGATGGCAGCGGCCAGGGACGAGAGGCTTGCGGCACGGCAATTCATAATGATGGTTCCCATGGAGCCCGGCCCCGGATCTTGCGGAGTTGGATTTGACGGAGACTGGTGTTGGCACGAACCGTCTGTGGCAGTTGATGGCTTGAGGTTGGGCTTTCCATTGGCCACCGAGAGCAGAAACGCGGGTACGGGCGTGTCGCCATGGTGGACGACCAGCTTGAGGCGCTCGGCCAGCAGGGTCTGCAGCATGAGCCTGGCTGTCTCTGGCGTGGCATCGGGCGGGACCTTGGCGACGATGTCATAGCGGTCCCAATCGAGCCAGGATGGGCCACCTCCCACATAGATGGAGTTCTTGAGGCTGTAGGCGGTGGTGATGAGGTCGCCCATGGTGGCTTGGCGAAGGATGTAGCGGCCTCCGCGAAGCAAGCCGCCGGAGAAGTTCGGGTGATTGCGCGGCGGGCTCTTGTGGATATCGGCGATTTCGAACTTGACCGGCGCCGCGGTAGCCGATGGCGGAGACGGAAGAGGCGGGGCTTGCGCTAGGACGGGAACGGCAACAACGGCGAGAACGGCGAAACTCGCAAATGTTCTCATAATGAACTCAATCCCTCAATCTCGATCAGTTCTCCGTCGGTTTTTCGCTGATCTGGTCGATGACCAGCACCGGCTCGGTGTGCTTTTGTTTTTCGATCTTCAACCCGAGTTGTTTTCTGATGGCGTCGAAGAGCGAGATGGCTCCATTGGGGTCCAATGCCGCCGGGGCGCCTTCCGGCGCCGCTTGCGTACCAGGCCCTCCGTTCTGCGTGAGGCGCGCGGAGCTCCAATACAAAGTGAAGTCCCACGCTCCCTTGATCCCCGTGTCATCCACAACCGGATAGAAGAAGTAATCGGGCGCGATGCGGTGCAGCTGGCCGGCAAACTGGTCCATGGTGGTGTTCCAGCAGGATTGATTGCTATCGAGCATGATGTTGGTCTGGCTGGGATCCTTTCCGTTGTCACTAAGAGCCGTCCCGCAGGCGGTGTGTTCCTTGGGATCGGCCGGGGTGAGTTTGGGATGATCGGCCAACAGCGCGTAGGCGTCGATGGGCCGCTCTTCCATGTGGTATTTGATCTGGAAACGGTCGATCAGAAGATCGCGCAGCATGGGCATCAGAGCGTCGGGATTCACGGTATTGGTTCTTCCCATGGTGTTGTTTCCAATCTCGCTCTGAGATGCCTTGGCGTGAATATCGATCTTGTCCGAGTCCAGCCACTTGGGCGCGACAAGGGTGTCATCATTGCGTGGGTCCAGGTCCCAGGCAATCTTGATGAGCGTCTTAAGCGGGATACCCTGAATGTTGATTTCATTGCCGCCATATCTGACGTCCCCGCGCCGCACGTTCGGATCTGAGGGCTTGATGGTTGCGACGTCAAACTGCGGGGACGGCAGCGGTGGCATGATGCTGGCGAGATCGGGCGCGTTGGCCGTGGGTTCCCTGATCACGCTGTCGATCACGATCCCGGGACGCGGCGTGAATTTCAACTCGAGGTCGAGACCGAGTGCTTCCAGCGCTTGGTAGAGCGAGACTCCGCCCGAGCCGGCCTGGGCAAGGAAGAATTTCGGCGTCCACTTGAGATCGAAATCGTAAAGGCCCTTGAGGCCCGTGGTGTCCATGACGGGGGTGTTATAGGCCACGTAGTCCCTGCTATCCATCGCGCCGATAGAATTCGCCAGCATCGCCATGCTCGCGCCGCGGCACTCCAGGCTCCAGGTCGGAGGGATGTTGGATCCCGGCTGGCCTGAGTATTGCGGCTTGCACGAGCCCTCCTCAGCGGCGGTGGACGGCTTAAGGGTGGGCTTGCCGTTGGCCATCGTAAGCAGGTAGGCGGGCACCTGCACGTCGCCGGGATGAACGACTAGCTTGAATCGCTCGGCCAGCAGGTCTTGCAGCATGATCCGCGCCGTATCGAGCGTTGTGCCGGGCGGAACTTTAGCCATGATGTCGTAACGGTCCCATGCGATCCAGGAGGGTCCGTCGCCGACGAAGTGGGGATTGAGATTCCAGGCTGTGCTCACAAGGTGCGCCATGGTGGCCTGGCGAATGATGAAGCGATCGCCGCTGAGGAACGCTCCGGAGTAGAACGGGACGCGATAGGGCGCGGTGAAGCGAACATCGGCGGCTTCAAATTTCGGTATGGCGGAAGCCGGTGTGGTGGAAGGTGACGCTGCGGAATTGGCCGGGTGGGCAGTGACGGGCTGGCTGGATGCTGTTGCCGGCGAGGGAGCCTGAGCGAAGAGCTGCGCTGCAACGACGGTAAAGAGAGAGAGAACCGTCAAAGCTCGCATGACCAAGGACTCCTGGTGATGTGAAGGGACCTTTCTTGATGGACGCTCGACGGCTGGATTTGGCTTGCGCGTTCCGCCCTCTGGTATCTTTCCCCGGTTTTATTCGTTGGCTTCGATCCGCCGTCCGTGCGCCTCCTGCGCCGGTCGCGTATTCATCTTGAAGAGGCCGGTGAACAAGCGGAGCTGCTCGCGGCTCATGCTCAGGTCCTGCTCAAAGACGAACCAGCGCACCCCCTCGGTGCAGGGCGGCGTCACTTCTGATCCCACATACGTCCAGTAGCCGCGATCGCCGGGCAATAGGCCGCCCGCGCTCACCATGTCGGTCACTTTGCCGGTGGCGCCCGCGGTCCTCGGCAAATGATCCCAGAGCGTCGCCATCAGTGCATTCGGATTGCCGCGGTCCTCGTTCAGGCGCACCGCCACAATCGCTTCCTTGCCGTCATCGCTGCGGTGCACCAGGTCTACTTCCATGTCCGAAAGCTTGCCTTTCACCGGGTGCTCGCTGGGGCGGTGAAAGTCGAGCTCGATCAGGTTGTAATGCACGCCCCCGGCCTGCATCCAGCTTCCGCGGTCCACATGCGCCACAACGCCGCGGCCGGTGTTCTCCAGCGTCATCGGACCCGCGATGTAATGGAATTCCAGCGGCTCGAGCGATTTGTCCAGGTGTGCGCCGCGAATGTCGATGGGCGACTGCTCATGGCCCTTGGAGCAGGCCTCGTACGAGCGGTCGAGCTTGCCCCACACCAGTGGCCCGGTGTGGCCCTCGTAGGTCCAGTTAGCGCCGCTCTGTGCGGCGCACAGAGCGGAAGACGCGAAGAAAAGAACAGCCGCAAAAGGAAGACGCATGGAATCTCCGGGCATATCGGCGCCCCGGAGAATTCTAAGCGATCGGCTCCGCCCACAAAAAGCAATGGGATCTGCAGCCGCAGATCCCATTTGGTTTTTCGAGTTGATTGCGAAGAACTTTACCGCGCCTTCGCCGCTGCCGCCACGCCCGACTGCTCAGCCAGTTTGGCGGCCTTGTCGGTCGCTTCCCAGGTGAACTCGGGCTCGGTGCGGCCAAAGTGCCCGTAAGCCGCGGTCTTCTGGTAGATGGGCCGGCGCAGGTCAAGGCTCTCGATAATGCCCTTCGGCGTCAGCGAGAAGTTCTTGCGCACCAGGGCCGTGAGCTCAGCAGCGCTCAGCTTGCCCGTGCCGAAGGTCTCGACCAGCACGCTGACCGGCTCTGCCACGCCGATCGCGTAGGCGAGCTGAACCTCCGCCTTGTTGGCGAGTCCCGCGGCCACGATGTTTTTCGCGATGTGCCGCGCCATGTAGGCAGCCGAGCGGTCCACTTTGGTCGGGTCCTTGCCGCTGAATGCGCCGCCGCCGTGGCGGCCCATTCCGCCGTAGGTATCCACGATGATCTTGCGGCCGGTCAAACCCGTGTCGCCCATCGGGCCGCCGATCACGAATCGCCCGGTGGGATTGATGTGGTACTTGGTGTGCTCGTCGAGCCACTTGGCCGGAAGCACCGCCTGAATGACTTGCTTGAGAACGTCGCCGTGCAGCTCGTCGTTGCTCACGCTCTCCGAGTGCTGGCTCGAGATGACAACCGCATCGATGCGGGCAGGCTTGCCCTCTTCGTCGTACTCCACCGTGACCTGGCTCTTGCCGTCGGGCCGCAAGTAGGGCAGCTTGCCGCTCTTGCGCACCGCGCTGAGCTGCCGCGTGAGCTTGTGCGCCAGCGAGATCGGTGCGGGCATCAGCTCCGGCGTTTCATCGGAAGCGTAGCCGAACATCATGCCCTGATCGCCGGCGCCGCCGGTGTCAACGCCCTGGGCGATGTCGCCGCTCTGCTTGTTGATGCTCGAGATCACCGCGCAGGTGTTCGAATCGAAGCCGTAGAGCGCGTTGTCATAGCCGATGGAGGCGACCACGCCGCGCACCAGCTGCTGGAAATCCACATACGCCTTGGTCGTGATCTCGCCGGCGATGACCACCAGGCCGGTCGCGGTCAGCGTTTCGGCGGCTACGCGGCTGTAAGGATCCTCGGCCAGGCACGCGTCGAGAATTGCATCGGAAACCTGGTCGGCAATCTTGTCGGGATGGCCCTCGGTGACAGATTCAGAGGTAAACAAAAAACGGTCGCTCAATTTGAAAACTCCTTCCCGTGCGGGAACTGCAAAGACAACGGCCCGGGCCGCGAGCCAGATTAGCTCGATGGTCTGGTTTCCATCACACGACGCGGCTCGATCCGCGGCAATTCCAGAGAAGTTGTACCCGTTTCCGGTTCACCGGCCGCTTCCGTTTCGGTCGAAAAGCCGTTGAACCCTCTGGAGTTGCCGCACATCGGGCGATGCGTGACGCAGCCATCGCAAACCGGTTTGCCCGGATGTCAGCTTCTTCATGGTAATCGTCTCGGGAACGGCTGTGCAAAGCCTTGCAGCGTACGGGGCGCAATTGGGGTTTAACGGCGGATTGAAGGGGCCAAAATGCAGGGGCCCGAAAGGCGAGACTGAGGGGAACGAGAATTGCAAGGCCCGATTTGCTCCGGCGCAAGGCGCCGAAAAGCCTCAGAATTTCTCCTTCAGTGATACGCCGAAGCCTCGGCCCTCAAGTGGCATTTTCAACGAGAAATTGCCACACTGCACAATTCCGAGAGAGCGCTATATCCGAAGGAGAAATGCCTCAGACGTGCTTCAGTATTCCGCGCAGCGATTCCCACGCAGAGTGCAGAGCGCCGCCGACGCCGCCGACGGGCAGCACCGAGTCCCACCAGCCGGCGCGCATGCCGTAGACGCGAATTCCGATGTAAGTGGCGGCGATCACCGCAAGCAGAAGCAGCCCCGCGCCCAGCCAGCGCAGCCGCAGCTCGAGAGCCTCGCGGCGCAGCATCCGCGCTCGGCCAACATTGCTCGCGAAAGCGGTCCAGTCGCGGTCATCTTCGGTGGTCTGGCCTGATGCGGTGTAGGCTCTCAAGAATCGCTCCGTCCAGTCCTGCGGATCGAGACCCAGCGCTCCCGCATATCCGCGCACGATGCCCTTGCTCAGGATGCCGCCCGGCAACAGGCGAAACCTCTCCTGCTCCAGCGCGACCAGGTGCCGCTGGGCGATCTTGGTCACTGCCGTGATCTGTTCCAACGCGACGCCGCGCGACAGCCGTTCCTTGCGCAAATCTTCTCCAAAATTTCCCATTAGCGACTTATCCGTAGCCAATTCACCGCCAGAAAAAAATGGGTGCAAGTCCCCACAAATGTTTACTTAACGATAATCCCGCTTTGGGGCCGGGTCAAAGCGTTTCCGTGCCCCTTTCAGGCCATGGACTCACTAACGTAACGGCCTTCCCACTCTGAACTGCAGGCCGATTTGGCACCTCGAAGCTGATACCCTGATGAGAGTGCGGCGCACGGTTTCAGCCCGAACCTGATTTGGCCGTGAACCTCACCCGGTTTGAACCAGACTTTTGCCGGAAGCCGCGACCTGACCCCAAGATGAACAAGCTTGTCATCGCCAACTTGCTGTACCGTCCCACGCGCTCCATCATCAGCGTGCTCGCCGTGGCGATTGAAGTCATCATGATCCTGTCGATCGTCGGCATCTTCAATGGCATGCTCAACTCGCAGAAGGAGCGCACCAACGGCATCGGCGCGGACGTCATGCTCCTGCCCTCGAATGCCAGCTTCTTCAATGGCATGAGTGGAGCGACCATGCCGATCAGGGACGAGGAAGCGTTGTTGAAGCTGCCGCATGTAGCCGTGGTTTCGCCTGCAATCCAGAAGATTTCCACCAATGGGAGCGTCGAGATCCTCTACGGCATCGACTACGACAGCTTCAATGCGCTGAAGCCGTTCGTTTTCCTCGCAGGCCATAAGTTTCAGGGGCCGAACGATGCCATCGTCGACGACCTGTTCGCCGGGACAAAGAATCCCGCCACTGGTAAGCTCTACGCCTTGGGCGACACAATCACGGTTCTTGCCAAGCCTTTCCACATCTCGGGCATCGTCGCTCAGGGCAAAGGTGGAAGAAAGCTGATTCCACTTGACACCATGGGCCAGCTGACTGACGCCGAAGGCAAGGCTTCACTCTTCTACATCAAGTGCGACGACCCCACCAACGACAACCTCGTGATCGACGAGATCCGCTCCACACCCGGTTTCGGCAATAACACCATCACCACCGTCGATGGCTGGCTCGACCAGATGACACCCGGCAAGATTCCCGGCTTCAATCTCGCGCTGAAGGTCGTCATTGGCATTGCCGTCATCGTCGGATTCCTGGTCATCTTCCAGTCCATGTACACGGCAGTCCTTGAGCGCACGCGTGAGATCGGCATCCTCAAATCCATGGGCGCTTCCAAGCTTGCGATCGTCAGCGTCGTGTTGCGCGAGTGCGCGGTGCTCGCTGCCGCAGGGGTCGCCGTTGGCATCGCCTTGACCTTCGTTGTCCGATTCATCCTGCTCCACGCATTTCCCACGCAGAGCTTCGAAATCAACCAGCTATGGCTCGGCCGCGGAGCATTGATCGCCTTCCTTGGGTCGATCTGCGGCTCGTTCTATCCAGCCTGGATGGCGGCTCGCAAAGACCCCATCGACGCACTCGCCTATGAATGACGCGCCCGCTTGCGAGTGAACCGGTTTGAGACAATTAAAGCCGCTTCTTTATGGGATTTTGACGGGTTTTCCGCTTGGCCTGTGTTAGGCTCTGGTTATCAAAGGCATTTAAGGCACCTTCGGAACCTGCGCCAATTATTGATTTGTGCAGAGCCATAGCAATTTCAGAAGAGCTGTACCCCGAAACCGGCGGCCCGCTGCGAGCCCAGTGAGGGGATAGCAACCCAGAATTGCAAACCCCAGGTTCAGCTCCTGCGTGGGCACGTCATCGCGGGATCCATGGCTCTCTTTGCTGCGCTGTTCATCGCGTGGCTGTGTGATTCACTCCTTCCGACGGTGCGATCGCTCCTGTTCAACCCTTTTCACCTGTTCTATTAGAACCCTTCTTAAGGAGAGCCCATGACCAAGCCACACTCGTTCTGTCTACAGCGAGCCCTCGCCGCGATCGCATTGACGGCGTTTCTCGCCGTAGTTGCTCTGATGCCCGGCCGCGCGCAGACCACCGGCGCCGGCAGCATCAACGGCGCCGTCACTGACGCGAGCCAGGCCGCCATTCCCGGCGCCACGGTCGCGATCACTGACACCGACACCGGCGTCGCGCACGTGTTCAAGACCGACTCCGCTGGACTCTATGAGGCGCCATTCCTGCTGCCCGGCCACTATGAGGTCGACGGCTCGGCTCCCAACTTCGGCAAGGCAGAGGAAAAGGGCATCACGCTTATCGTCGGCCAGACGCTCACCGTCAATCTCACGCTCAAGGTGAGTGGTACGGATACCACGGTGGAAGTCTCGGCCAGCAACCTGGTCCTCGATACAGAAAAGACCGAGGTCTCGCAAGTTGTCGATTCGCACCTGGTCGCGAACCTGCCGGTCAACGCACGCAACTGGAGCGACTTCGTGCTGCTGACTCCAAACGTCACGCAGGACGGCGGCAGCGGACTGGTCAGCTTCCACGGCATCAGCGGCCTCTACAACCAGAACTTCGTCGACGGCGCCAACAACAACCAGATGCTCTTCTCTGAGGCGCGCGGCCGCGCCAGCGGTGCGCCCTATGTCTACTCCATTGACGCAATCAAGGAGTTCCAGGCCGAGACCTCGAACTATTCGGTCGAGTTTGGCCAGGCGGCGGGCGGACAGGTGAACGCCATCACCAGGAGCGGCTCCAACGGTTTGCATGGCGACTTGTTCTACTTCCTGCGCTATCCCACGTTCAACGCGCTGGATCCATATACCAAGTACAACGCGCTGTTCAACCAGCCGAATCCGGTCATTAAGGCCTTCCTGCTCACGCAACCTACTCACCAGCAGCAGCAGTTCGGCGGCAGCGCGGGCGGCCCGTTCATCAAGGATCGGTTGTTCTACTTCTTTACTTACGACGGCTTCCGCAAGGTGGGCAAGGCGCTCTATACCGACTCGAACTACCTCTCGACGGTGCCCTCCGCCACGACGGCGCCCCCGGCGGGCACCTCGGCCAGCAACACGATTACGCCCACGCAGTGCCCGATCACGGGAGCAACCGGGTATACCGTGCCTACTGGCGATCCCAACGGCTATATTTCGGCAGCGCAATGCACGGCGGGCATCCAATTCCTAATTAACCAATCGACGGCCGCCCCGACGCGCTTCCAGAGGGAGGATTTGTTCTTCCCGCGCATCGACTACCACGTCAACGCGAAGAACGACGCCTTTGTCGACTTCAACTGGGTCGATTATCAGTCCTCCTATGGCTACAGCGGCGGAGTCACCTTCAGCAACAGCTCGCCTTCCACCAACGGCCCGACCTTCTATCACGAGCGGTTCATTGTTGGCGGATGGACCACACAGATCGGCTCCAGCAGCGTGAACGAAGTTCACGGACAGTGGGGCCGCGACCTTGAGACGGCCGGCGCGTATGCCTCGGGCCCAAGCGTGGGCATGGGCGCGGTCACCTTCGGCATGCCGAACGCACTGCCGCGCGCTGCGGAGCCCGATGAACATCGCATTCAGATCAGCGATGTTTTCTCGACGACTCACGGGCACCACACCTGGAAGTTCGGCGGCGACGCCAATATCGTCCACGAGGTGATGATTAACCTCTACCAGGGCGGCGGCATTTACGGCTACGGCGAATCGACCAACGTGGCGAATTTCCAGGACTGGATTCTCGACGCCTTTGCCGGCCAGTCGGGCGACATCGACCCGTATGCCGGCTATCACTATAAGACGCTGGTACAGACCGTCGACCAGGTCAACACGAAGCCGGGAACGCAGGGCCTCGACGACTTCTGGATGAAGATGTACGACGGCTTCGCTGAGGACACTTGGAAGCTGAGGCAGAACTTCACGGTCACCGCCGGTGTTCGCTACGACATCCAGCTGACCCCGAATCCGGGCCTCGTCAACAATCTCTTCGATCCGCTGTCTGCGGAGTACACCAGCTCGATCAAGAATGTGACCGATCGTGTGCAGCCCCGCGTGGCCTTCTCGTGGGCGCCCTACAACGGCACCGTGATTCGCGGCGGTTATGGATTGTTTTCGGCGCTCAACCAGGGCAGCACCTATTACGCGATGCGCGTGGAGAACGGCGTGGTCCAGCTGAACTACACGTTCGCCGGGTGCTATGCAACCGCCGAACCCCCGAACTCGGCTTGCGCTGCTCCGCCAGCGAGTGGAACGAAGCTGCGTTACCCGAACCTGCCTTACACACCATCGGGTCCGGCGTTGTCGCAGGCGCTCTATCCCAGCGGAGGCGCGGCGCCCACTGTGACACCTCTGACCGTGACTCCAAGCTATAGCTTCCACGGACTGGATCCGAACTTCGTTCCGCCGCTTGCGCACGAGATGAACCTCAGCTTGGAGCAGTCGATGCCCGGAAAGATCTCGCTGCAGGTGGGATACGTTGGCACCCGCGGCATGAGGTTGCCGGTGTTCGTCGACGCGAACCTGATTGGCCAGACGCCGCACGGCGAGGCCACCTACTTGGTGCAGGACGCGAACAACAATGTCACCGAGACTTTTACCGTTCCGGTTTATCTTCCTACCGATCGCCGCAACCAGGCTCTGTCGAGCTTCAACACTGGTTTCAGCGTGGCCAACACGTGGTATAACTCCATGGCGGTCACGGTGCGCCGGCCGTTTTCTCAAGGGCTTGAGGTGCTCGGCAACTACACCTGGGCGCACGCATCCGACACCGGCCAGGTGCAGGGCGCCAACGGCACTTTCTACGGCGGCGACGTACCCTCTGATCCCAATAACGTCCGTTTCGACAATGGCCTGTCGGACATCGACATCCGGAATCGCGGATCGATCAGCTTTGTCTACCAGCCCATGTTCATGGAAGGGAACAGGTGGATGAAGACGATTGTGGATGGCTTCCAGTTCTCCGGAGCGGAGATCGCCTCCGGGGGTGAGCCGATCTTCCTCGGAGTTTCCGGAACCATTTACGCCGGAAACACCAGCTCGTCGAGCTATGGAGACGAGGGTGGAATCTTTGGTGGGGCGATTAGTTCAGGTTCGGGCAGCGAAACCGACGGACGTCCACCGCAGATCGGAAGGAACAGTATTCCGATGCCGGGATTCAACGACCTAGACATGCGTGTTTCGCACGACATTCCGATCCACGAGAGCATCCACATTCAGTTCAACGCCGAAGCCTTTAACCTGCTGAATCACACCGTCATCACCGGCGTGAACAGCACCTATACAACCTTCGTGGCGCCGGGAGCGACGGCGAGCGGCAGCACTTACAAGTGCCAGTCCGTTTCGGTTCCGACGGGTTCGCGCGAGACGGGCTGCTTTGTGCCCTATACAGGCACGGGCCTCTCCGCATTCGGAGCCACATCCAGCACGAGCAGCAGTAACCTGTACGGATCGCGGCAGCTCCAATTTTCGGCAAAGCTGTTCTTCTAGCCGGAAGCAGTGGAAGAATCGAAGGGCGGTGGCTTCGGCCGCCGCCCTTCTTCTTGTCCGCCGCCTTTTTCTTGCGGCCCCTCTTCTTCAAACGGCCCGCTCCATCGGCGATACTGGAATCGATCGCCATGCCCACCGCAACCCAAGCCCCGGTTTCCCCCATCGTCTCTCCACTCGTCTCTATCGACACGATTCGCGCCGCTGCCGAACGCATCGCGCACATCGCCGTCAACACCCCGCTCGTCCGCGCGCCGTTTCCCGGCGTCGCTGGCCGCAGCACGCCGCGCGAGATCTGGCTCAAGGCGGAAAGCCTGCAGCCCATCGGCGCGTTCAAAATTCGCGGCGCAGCGAACAAGATTCTCCAGCTCACGCCGGAGGAAATCTCGCGGGGGGTCATCACATACTCGAGCGGCAACCACGCGCAGGGCGTCGCCTATGCCGCGCGCGAGGTCGGTGCGAAAGCTGTCATCGTGATGCCCTCGAATGCTCCGGCGATCAAGCGCGCGGCCACGCTTGCGCTCGGCGCTGAAGTGGTCGACGTGGGCCTCGCCTCAAGCGAGCGCCTCGCTGTCGCCGAGCAGCTCGTCCGCGAGCATGGCTACGTCGTGATTCCGCCCTATGACGACGACCAGATCATCGCCGGGCAGGCAACCTGCGGCCTCGAAATCATTACCGAGCTCCCTGACGTCGATCTCGTCGTCTCGCCGGTCTCCGGCGGCGGGCTTTTGAGCGGCGTGGCCGCGGCGGTCAAGCAGGTGCGGCCGCAGGCAAAGGTCTTCGGCATCGAGCCGGAGCTTGCCGCTGACACCGCCGAAAGCTTCCGCACCGGCAGCATCGCCACTTGGCCGGCTGAGCTCACCAGCCGCACCATCGCGGATGGCCTGCGCACGCAGAGCGTCGGCGTGCGCAACTTCGCTCACATCCAGGCCTTCGTCGACGGCATCATCACCGTCACTGAAGCAGAAATCCGCGCCGCCATGCGCGCCATCGTCGCCGTTACGCGTCTCGTTCCCGAACCCAGTGGCGCGGTCTCCACTGCCGCGCTGCTCTTCCACGCGGACGTGCTTCCGGCCTATCGCAAAGCCGTCGCCGTGGTCAGCGGCGGCAACGTGGACCCCGCGATGCTGGCACAGGTGCTCACGGAAGCCGCCTCGTAGCGTCGTTGAACTATGATCTTGCCTGTGAGAAGCTTCCGCATCGCCAAGGTTCCCGCGCTCCTCGCCATTCTCTCGTTTTCCGGCGTCTTTCATCCGGCGCGTGCCGAGAAAAAGCCCGACCAGATGGTCAAGCCGATCGCTGGCCCGCTCGCCACCGTCCTTCGCGTCTCGATCCTCTACGTCTCTCCCTCCATCGACTCGCAAAAGGTCGATCGTGTGCAGATCGGCCGCGAGATGGTCGTCGCCGAAAAAAGCGGCCCTTGGGTGCGTGTCTACGCCAACACCGACATCCAGGAGCAGATGAACCAGCGCGATGAGCCGATGATTGGCAGCGATCAGAACACGCCGCCGATCTCCGGATGGATGGAGGCCAAGGGCGTGGTGCAGGTTTCAACCCCCGATGGCGACCAGATCCTGATGGGCGCAGCGGCTGGCGAGGAATCGCTGGCCAGCGATCCCCGCGGCCCGGCCAACGCCGCGCAAAGTGCCCGCCTGCTCTACCGCCGCGTCGTCGAAATGTTTCCCAACTCACCGCTCGCTCCGGAAGCCGCATGGCGCTCCGCCGACATCCAATGGCAGCTCGAGAAGAACGACGTTTCCACGCTGCCCTCGGCGCATGAAAAGGAAGCCTACTTGCGCGCGCAGATGGACGAAGACGCGCTGCACAAGGTCGTCAGGAACTATCCGCATACGCGCTGGGCGGCGTTTGCCGCCTTCGACCTCATCGACAACAAGGTCTGTGGCGACTGGCAGGGCTCGCCGCAATGCCCGGAGAAGGAAGCCGACATTTACATCAAATATGCCGACGAATATCCCGATGGTCCGCGCACCGCGCAGGCGCTTTACCTGGCTGTTTACCGGCTCGCCGTGCTCACTGACATGTTTGCCGCCGATGGCAACGACAAGAAAAGCGGGGAGGCGCACGATGAAGCGCGTACCGTCGCCGCGCAACTCAAAACCCACTTCGCCGACTCGGACTACACGCGCCGCGCCACCGCGCTGGTGTACAAATTGGATGAAGGTGTTCCCGTCTACGGAATCGATCGCAATTAAGGCACAGCCGGAATCGGCGTGAAGCTTTGGGATCCTGACTCAACCTGTTAGCCGCAACATTTAGGCGCAATTTGGAGGCCTCTTGAGTAATCCCTACTTTCTGTCCGTCCTTTTGGGCATCGTCGAAGGGCTCACGGAATTTCTGCCCGTCAGCTCCACGGCGCATCTCCGGATTGCCGAAGCACTGATGAAGATTCCGCTCGACGATCCGTACTGGCAGATGTACACCATCGTCATTCAGGTGGGCGCGATTTTTGCGCTGTGCCTTGTCTTCCTCGAGCGCATCGTCAACTTCTTCCGCACTTTTCCCAACGGGGAAAACGGCGATCGCAGGTGGTTCAATCATCCCATCTCGCTCACGCTGACCGCCTTCGTGGTTACTTCAGCTACCACGTTGCCGCTGCGCAAGTGGAGCGAGAAGAATCTCGGCAGCCTGCACGCCATCGCTATCGCCATGATCGTCGGCGGCATCGTCATGTGGGTGGTGGACGCGTGGTCGTCGCGCCGGTCGGCCTTCACCATCCACGTGGAGCAGATGACTTTTCTGCAAGCTGCCTGGATTGGCCTCTGCCAGACCACTTCCGCAATCTTTCCCGGAACTTCGCGCTCCATGTCCACGATTGCCGGTGGGCAGATCGCCGATCTCGACCGTCCCACCGCGCTCGAGTTCAGTTTTCTGCTTTCCATCCCCACCATGATCGTTGCCACCTGCTACGACCTCTTCAAGGAAATCCATCCCGGCAAGGCCGCCCTGGCCGCTGGCGTCGTTCCTGCGCATGTCGTGATGACCTCCGAGCGCTGGATCGTTCTCCTGATCGGCATCGCCGTTTCGTTCATCGTTGCGCTGGGCGTGGTGGAGTGGTTTCTCGCCTGGGTGCGCAAGCGCGGCTTCACCATCTTTGCCATCTACCGTCTGCTGGTGGGCACTGCGCTGCTCATCTGGGGCGTGAAGATCATCGGCGGCTAACCCCGGGACGACGATCGAACGCGGCTCGGCAGTCCTGAAAGCGCTGCACCCTCTTTGCCACCCACAACCAGAGAGGTGCCACGTTGTCGAGCATCTCGGAACCGAGAGCCGTAATGGCGTATTCAACCCGGGGCGGAACCTCGGCAAACACCTCGCGCGTGATGAGTCCGTCGCGCTCCAGTCCGCGGAGCGTCTTCGTCAGGGACTTCTGGCTGATGCCTTCTACCTGATCCATGATGCGGGAGAAGCGCATGGGCTGACCGAGGTCGGCAATCACGCTCATGGTCCAGAGCGACCACTTGTCTGAAATGCGGGAGACCATCTCGCGCGTGAGCGCATCTTCGGCTTCGGTCAATGTCTCGCAGAAATCCTTGATCTGTTCCCAGCTGAATCTCGATTTCGCCGATTTTTTCATGAGTTACCTCTAGGTAAGTACGGAAGAAAAAGGTGCCTTATTGCCAAAGTATACTATTAGCCTGATACTAGTCCCATGAAGACGAACTGGACTACGGCAAACATTCCCTCGCAGGTTGGGCGCAGGGCTGTGATTACGGGTGCCAACAGCGGCATCGGCTTTGAGACGGCGCTGGCGTTGGCCGGCAAGGGCGCCGAGCTGATTCTGCCCGCGAGGACACAAGCCAAAGCGGACGACGCAGCCGCGCGCATCCTCAGGCAGGTGCCGAACGCGCAGCTTCACCCGGAGATACTGGACCTCGCCGTGCAATCTTCGGTCCACGCTTTCGCAAACCGCGTGATGGAACGATTTCCCGGGCAATCGCTCGACCTGCTGATCAACAACGCGGGAGTCATGGCGCTGCCTGTGCGTGAAGTAACCGAGGATGGGTTTGAGCGTCAGTTTGCGACCAACTATCTCGGGCCGTTTGCCTTGACTGCGCTGCTGCTTCCATCCATCAAGCAAAGGGCGGGCTCGCGCGTGGTGACCGTGTCGAGTGGGGCAAGTAATCAAGGCAAGATTCAGTTCGATAATCTGCAGAGTGAGCGCTTCTATAAGCCGATGTTCCAGGCGTACGCGCAATCCAAGCTGGCCGACCTTATCTTTTCGCAGGAATTGCAACGGCGGCTGAAGGCCGTCGGGTCGCCCATTCTCAGCACAGCCGCGCATCCTGGATACGCAGTAACCAACCTGCAGGCGGATCATGTAAGGCCGGGATTGAAGTTGCTGATGGCAGCGATGAAGCCTTTCCTTTCGCAAGACGCGGCGCACGGGGCTCTGCCAACGCTGTATGCGGCTGTTGCTCCGCAGGCAGTAGCCGGCGGCTATTACGGCCCGGATGGCTTCGCGGAGCTGAAGGGGTATCCCACTGCTGTGCCGGTTCCGAAAAGTGCGCTGGACGAGGCCGTTGCCAAGCGGCTTTGGGTTGAATCAGAGCGCCTGACGCGCGCGAAATTCGGTGCGCTCTCCGAGGCCGCGTAGGGAGTGATCCACACAATAGAATCTCGCTGAGCGCACCAATGCTGGCGCCCCCCGTTATACTTCTGATTCCCCCTCCCGCATTCCTGCCGGCCGCCCTTTTACGCCCACCGATAATAAGGGTTGCTCTGCCTCGGCTCGCCCATAAAGGTCCATCCGGCAGCCGCGGAAGCGCACCCGCCTTCAACATGAAGCCCATCCGAATTGTTCTGTCGCCTACGCGCAGTCGCCCCGTGAACATCTTTCTCGGGATGGTGCTGGTGCTGGTCGCGCTGCTCCTTCTCCTCGCACTTGCCTCCTATCGAGCCTCTGACCCCTCGCTGAACACGGCGACCGATGCGGCCATGCCCCGCAACTGGACGGGAATCTTCGGCGCGTACCTGGCCGACCTGCTGCTGCAGACGCTCGGTCTCACCGCGTTTCTTTTGCCACTGTGGATGGGCGGCGTGGGCTGGACCTGGATGCACTCGCGCCCGGGCGGCTCGCCGCTGATCCGCTGGATCGGAACGGTGATCTCTCTCGTCTTCGTGCCCGCAGTCTTCGGGCTTTTGCCGTGGCACTGGCGCTGGTTGCACGCCGTTGCAGTCGAGGGCGTCATCGGCCGGGTGATCGCTGGCATGCTCGTGCTCTACCTCAATATTCAAGGCGCATGGGTGGTCGCGCTGGCGCTCGCCGCCGCGGGAATCTACTTCGCATCTGCAATCAGCTTCTCCACGGTCCGCGAAATCTTCACCGACCGCTGGGTGACGTTGATGGCGCTGCGCGATCGCTGGCGGAATTATCGTGAAGCTCGTGCTGAAGCCCGTGCCGAGCGCGAGGGACTCGAGCAGATGCGCCCGCAGCCCACGCCTTTCCCGCAATCTGTCCCGTTCCCGCAGCCTGCTGCAGACTCTGCCGCTGATTTTCCCGGTGAGTTCGTCGACGAAGAGCTGCCCGCGCGCGGCATCCGCCGCCTGCTTGAATTCTTCCGCCGCAAGCGTGCTCCGCAGCCCAATGTGCTCGACGAAATTCCCGCCTACCAGCGCGAAGCGGCAAAGCCGAAAGAAGAACCGGTCCCGATCACCTCGCGCAAACCCAGCATCTGGGAGCGCGGCGATCTGGAATTTATTCCGGTGGCTCCCGCCGTGTCCGTTGCCACCGCAACCGCAGCAGTCGTGCCAAGCGCGACCGCAATGGCCGCCCCGCTTGCCGCAACAGCCGCGCAGCCGGCGCGGCGTGAAGCGCTCGGCTCGCACGCTGTGGAGCAGTGGCTCGCGGGTGGGGGTGACGCCGGATCTCATCCGCATCAAGCTGCGAACTCTCCGGGCGCGATTGCCATTCATGAGCGCGCAGACGCCGAGCTGCGCACAGCGACGGTCGCTCCCAAGTCGGTGAGCGGTTTCAAGCTGCCGCCCAGCACGCTGCTGAGCACCGGCGAAGCCCCGCAGTTGGTGCGCGAAGACGAGCTGCGCGAGGAAGCCAAAGTTCTCGTTGAGAAGTGCGCCGAGTTCGACGTGCGCGGCCAGGTGGTGCAGATCAATCCCGGCCCCATGGTGACCACCTTCGAGTTCAAGCCTGAGGCGGGCGTCAAGTACTCGCGCGTGACCGGCCTGGCCGACGATCTGTGCCTCGCGATGCGCGCCGAGAGCATTCTCATCGAGCGCATGGCGGGCAAGAGCACGGTCGGCATCCAGGTGCCGAACCACGAGCGCGAAACCATTCACCTGCGCGACGTGATCGAGAGCGAAACCTTTGCCAAGGCGCGCACTCGCCTTACGCTCGCGATGGGCAAAGACATCAACGGGCGCATCGTTACCGCCGATCTCGCATCCATGCCGCACGTGCTCATCGCGGGCTCGACGGGCTCCGGCAAATCCGTCGCTATTAACGCGATGATCATGAGCCTGCTCTACCGCACCACGCCCAACCAGGTGCGCCTCATCCTCGTCGATCCCAAGCGCGTGGAGCTCGGCATGTATGAGGGGATTCCGCATCTCTTCACGCCCATCATCACCGAGCCCAAGCTCGCCGCGAACGCGCTGCGCAACGCCGTCCGCGAGATGGAGCGCCGCCTCAAGCTGCTGGCATCGCGCAGCGTGCGCAACATCGACCAGTACAACAAGCTCTTCGAAGGCTCCATGCCGTCGCTCTTCGACGATGGCCAGCAGGAAGAGCCGCTGCCTTACATCATCATCATCATTGACGAGCTCGCCGACCTGATGATGCTCGACCGCTCCAACGTCGAGGAATCGATCACGCGGCTGGCCCAGATGGCGCGCGCCGTCGGCATTCACTTGATACTGGCCACGCAGCGGCCCTCGGTGGACGTCATCACCGGCCTCATCAAGGCCAACGTCCCCACGCGCATCAGTTTTCGCCTCGCGACCAAAGTCGATTCACGCACCATCCTCGATACCAACGGCGCCGAGGCTCTCTTGGGCCGCGGCGACATGCTCTTTCTGCCGCCCGGCACCAGCCGCCTGATGCGCCTGCACGCGCCCTACGTCAGCGAGAAAGAAACGGCAGCGATTGTCGAGTTCTGGAAGAACCAGGGAGCCGCGCAATACGTCGAGGACTTCCTCGAGGCTCCGAAAGATGAGCGCACCGGAATGGAAGGCGCCAACGATGAGCCCGGAGAGAACGATCCCATGTACGACGACGCGGTGCGGCTCGTCTTCGAGTTCGGCAAGGCTTCCACGTCGCTCTTGCAGCGCCGCCTGCGCGTCGGCTACGGCCGCGCCGCGCATCTCATTGACCTTATGGAGCGCGATGGCCTGGTCGGCGCAGCCGACGGACCACGCCCGCGCGAGCTGCTCAAGGCTCCCGGCTGGTTGCACGAAGTCACCGCAAACCAGTAACTCCGGATTTAGCGACTCGTTTCTCCGCGATTGAGAAAGCCGGCTCAGCTCCGCGTTTGTCTCCGCTCAAGCGCAAAGAAATGCGGCAGCCGGCGCGAGAGGAGTTCGGCTGCCGCATCGAGTTTGTGCTGCGCGTCCCTGTCCTGGGCATTCCCCCCGGTTGCCTGACTGTCGGGACTTAATGTTGACCTCGCGATCTGGGGATCTATAGCCGGAAATGCCTTAGTTATCCAGCGAGAACCCTGCACGCCGATTCTTTTGCCAGCAGCTCTCGCTGGAATCGCTGCAGAATGGCTTCTCCTTGCCGTAGCTGATCACGCGAATCCGGCTGGCGGCGATGCCATCGTCCTCCAGCGCTTTCATCGTATCCGATGCGCGGCTCTGGCCCAGCGCCAGGTTGTATTCATCGGAGCCGCGCTCGTCACAGTAGCCGCCGATCACGATCTTCACGCTGGGATGGCTCGCTAGATACGTGGCATCGTTGGAGATCGCGCTCTCCGCGTCGTTGCGGATCGCGGCCTTGTCGTAATCGAAGAAAATATCCTTGATGTGCGCGCGAAAATCCGCTGCGGCATCGTAGGTATTTCCCGTGTTGGCCGCGGCCATCGCCGGGGTTACGGTCACGCGCACGTCATCGAACGCCGTTCCTCCCGCGCCGCGCGCCACCAGGTGATAGTTCGTCGAAACGGTGGGCGTGATCGTCCTTACTCCGGAGGTGGACACGTCGCCGATGCCGTCGATCGTCGCTGTCGTCGCGTTGGCCGTATGCCAGGTGAGCACCACCGGGCTGCCTGCCGTGACTGCCGCAGGTGACGCTGAAATGCTCGCTGTGGGTGATGGCGCCTGGACTGGCGGCGCAGTGGCCACCGGCTGCGGCGGAATTTTCTTCTTGCAACCGGCCGTGCTAACCACGGCAACAAAAGATACAACGGCAACCAGGATGTAACTGAGTTTTCTCAAGGGAGTTCTCCTTCAGTCGGTCACTGCTCGCGGTACGCGCACATTGGCGCGCATCCGCACCGCATTCCGCGCAGGCTGCGCCCGGAATCTGCTATCCGAGAATTGTGTTCGATACCACGCCGGCTCCGCTGTTCCTTTTGGGACACGCGGATGCCCGCCGGGTTCCCAAGGTACTTGCAAACGTTCGTCGACGACGCGGCTATAATCCCTCATAACACTGCCCTTAGGACTCTCTCGTGCCCGAGCTTCGTGATACGCCCGCCCGGGTTGACAGCGATGGTACCCAGAACCCGATTCGATCCCGATGCTTATCTCGCCGGCTCCGGGCCAGGGCGGAAGACTCTCTGCTTCAAGAGGGGCGAGGTCATTTTCCTGCAGGGCGACGCCGCTGACTGTGTCTACTTTCTGCACAAGGGCCGCATCAAGGTCTCCGTCGTCTCCGCCGCGGGAAAAGAAGCGACCATCCGCCTGGTTACCGCCGGTGATTTCTTCGGCGAGAAAGCGATGGAGCCTGCGCCGGCGCATCGCGTGACGCGTGCGGCGGCGATCACGGATTGCACGGCACTGCAAATTGGCAGGACCGAATTCATTCGCGTGATGCGCGAGGAGCCCGCATTTTCCTATAGGTTCTCTGCATTCCTGCTCGCCTGCAGCATGCGGACGCAGGCCGACTTGGTGGACCAGCTCTTTAACCGCGCGGAGAAGCGGTTGGCGCGGCTGCTCCTGCTGCTCGCCGAGAACGCACGGCCCGGCGAAGATGAGACGCCGATCGCGCCCATCTCGCAGGAGGCGCTTGCCAGCATGATCGGCAGCACGCGCCCGCGCGTCAACGCCTTCATGAACCGCTTTCGCAAGCTGGGGTTCGTGGAATATGACAGCAACATTCGCGTCCGCAAATCCCTGCTCAACGTTTTTCTGCGCGATTGACCTCCACCGCGCTGCTCATCCCTCTCCATGATCGGGCTCGATGAATCGCCGCCGCTGCGGAATTCGCCGAACTCGGCGCCTGTCTCGCGCGTCATATAGTCAAGGAGTCTTGCGCCATGCGGAACGCGCTGCCATTCTTGCTGCCTGCCTGGCCGTTTTTGCTTCTTGCATCTTCGTCCGCCGCCGCGCAGGTGGCTCCCATCCCCACGCCCACGCAACTCCCCGGCGACCCGTTCTACATCCGCAAACACTGGGTCATCGGCGGGGCAGGGAACTGGGGCTATCTCGCGCTCGATCCCGCCGCACAGCGGCTTTATATCGCACACGGAACGGTCGTGCAGGTAGTCGATCTCGACTCCGGCACGCTCGCTAAGCAGATCGTCGGCTTTCGCGACGCTCGCGCCATTGCGCTGGACGATGAAAATGTAAACGGGTACGTGAGCGACGGTGCCGTCTCCGCGGTAACGGTCTTCGATCGCCGCACGCTGGCGGTCCAGAGCAGCATTCCCATCGGCTGCTCGCCTGACTCGCTTGCCTACGATCCATCGAGCAAGCTCGTCTTCGCCGTATGCGGCGCGGCGCGTTCTCTGCCGCAGCCTGCGCACCAAGGCGACCGCAGCCAGCAGCCCGTTGCCTTCGGCGTTTCGCATCTCGTCGCGATTGACACCGCAGCCAGCAATGCCGTTCTCGCTGACGTCGCAGTTCCCGGCGAGCTGCGCGTGGTGCAAACCGACGGCAATGGCCGCGTGTACGTCACCGCCGCCGAGTCGCGGCTCCAGATCGCGCGCAATGGCGCGCAGAATAGTGTCGATCCAGTGCGCACCATCCCGCCGCGCATCGTGCTGTTCGATTCTTCAACCCTCGTGAATGAGGCGCATCGCTGGTTCGCGGAACAGAAAAAGCAGGAGTCCGATGGCCCAGCGCGCCTTGACGTAGGCGAAAACAATCCATCCAATTCGCTCGCGCAGTTCCTGCGCCTGCCCGCAGGCTGCACGGAGCCGCACGGGTTCGCCATCGATAGCAAGAACGCGCGGATATTTGCCGCCTGCGAAAATCAACAACTGCTGGTTCTCAATGCGGGCAGCGGCCAGGTGGTGGCAACCCTCACCACCGGTCCCGGCGACGATGTGATCGGCTACGATGCGGACCACAATCTCATCTTCTCCGCCAACGGCGCGGGCTACGGAAGCCTCACCATCATCCGCCAGGATGCGACCGCCGACACCTACGCGGTGATCCAGAACCTGCCCACGCTGGCCCGCGCGCGCACCCTCGCTGTCGATCCGTCAACCGGCATCGTTTATCTCGTCACCGATACTATGGGCGTCGATCTCTCGCCGCGCGGCGCCTTGACCAACATCAAACCCGCGCCCATTGAGGGTAGCTTCCAGGTGGTCGTCGTCGGCCACTAAAACATTTCTCAAGTTGCCGTCAGGCGAAGCCTACCTTCTCAGTGGCGTTTTCACTACCGTTGTCCCACAGACAGGTCTTCGTCGGCGGGGCGGAAGAAAAAGCCTCCCTCCTGCCGTATCGACACGCGCTCATTCACTGGAGAACCGCTCCCTGGTAGTCCCAATGCACCCTGCCGGATGCACCCTGCGCTGTGCTACACTCTGCTACGCTTCTTGAAGGGTTTCCGGCTTGACAACTATTCCAGTAAACCAATTTACTTGGGGGCGAATGTCCAACTCCCTGCCGGACCCGTCGGCGCAGATTTCGCGGCGAGCTGAATCGCCGTATTCCAGGTGAACTGAATGCTCGGATCGCTTTCCATCCTCAACATCGGTGCGCCAGTCGCGGCGCCGGCGCTGCTTGCGTTCAGCGCGCAGCCGCTCGCCCGCCTCAGCGCGCTCGACCTCGCCGTCGTCGCCATCTATTTCGCGATGGTCATCTGGATCGGCTTCTATCTCAAGGGCCGCGCCACCACCAGCGAAGAGTTCTTCATGGCCGGCCGCGAAATGACGGCGTGGATCGCCGGCCTCAGCTTCGTCTCCGCCAATCTCGGCTCGCTTGAGCTGATGGGCTGGGCCGGCTCGGCCTATCAATACGGCATCCTCGCCGCCCACTGGTACTGGGTCGGCGCCATTCCCGCCATGCTCTTCCTCGGCATTGTGATGATGCCGTTCTATTACGTCTGCAAGACGCACTCGGTCCCGGGGTACCTTAAGTTGCGCTACGGCCAGGGCGCGAGCGTCGTCTCGGCGTTTTCGTTTGCCTTTATGACCGTGCTGATGAGCGGCGTAAACATGTTCGCCATGGCCGAAGTGATGAAGGTGGTCCTGGGCTGGAATCTGAACTTCTCCATCATTGTCTCGTCGCTTGCCGTCGCCGCATACGTCGCGCTCGGAGGACTGCGCTCGGCCATTTTCAACGAGGTTCTGCAGTTTGTCCTCATCTGGGGCGGCGCACTGCTGGTGCCGATCCTTGGCCTCGTGGAAGCCGGCGGGTGGACCAACCTGAAAGCCAAGATTGCACACAACGTTGCCGACGGTCTGATTCCAGCCGGCGACTATACCCATATGTGGCGCAGCACTGGACACTTTTCCGATAACCCGATGGGCATTCACTGGACCGGCATCGTCTTCGGCCTCGGCTTCGCCATCAGCTTCGGCTATTGGACCACGGACTTTCTCGTCGTCCAGCGCGTGCTCGCCGCCAACAGTCTGCGCTCCGCGCGCCTCGCGCCTGTGATTGGCTCGTTTTTCAAAATGGCCGTGCCCTTCATCGTCATTCTTCCCGGTTTGCTCGGTCTCGTCGTATTGACCAACTCCGATGGCAGCCTGCTGCACCTCGTTGGAGAAAACGTCGTCGCCGCCAACCCCGGTGGCGGCCTGCACAGTTACAACGAAGTGCTGCCTCTGATGATGGTGCGCTATCTCGGCCCCGGATTGCTCGGCCTCGGCATCACTGCGCTCATCGCCGGCTTCATGAGTGGCATGGCGGGCAACGTAAGCGCATTCTCCGCCGTGTGGACCTACGACATCTACCAGCCGTTGATCAACAAGAACGCCAGGGACGAGCACTACGTTACCGTAGGCCGGTGGGCAACGATTTTGGGAGTGATTGTGTCCATCGGCACTGCGTACATGGTGATGAATGCGGCCGGGATTATGGATTATGTCCAGGCGCTGTTCAGCTTCTTTATCTCGCCGCTGCTGGGTGTTGTGCTGATGGGCATGTTCTGGAAGCGGGCGACCAGGGGGGGCGGATTCTGGGGTTTGCTGATCGGTACCCTCACTTCGGTTGGGCTTTTTGTGTGGGTCAAGGTGGACCCCTCGGCGGTGAAGTATGTGGCGTTGTCGCCGCTGGCCAAAGCGCTGGCGCAAGACATGTACCGCGCTCTCTGGTCGGTGATCGTCACCTTTATCGTCACGTTTGTGGTTAGCCTCTTCGGCAAGCCGCGTCCTGTCGCCGAACTCGCCGGCCTTGTTTACGGCGCCACCAAGCTGCCCACCGAGGAGCCCGTGCCCCTCTACAAGAACGAGTGGTTCTGGACCGCCATTTCCATCGTGGCCTTCCTGGCAATTAACATTTACTTCTGGTAGGGGAGCGCGCTCATGCATTCATCCGGAATCTCCATCTGGTTCTTCATCGGCGTTATGCTCACCATTTACGGCGCGCTCATTCTGGGCTACGGCGTCTTTGAGCTCGCCACGCACCAGACCGCGAATGTGCAGTTGGCTAACCTGCACGCGCCCGTCTGGTGGGGTGCTGTGTTGCTCGTACTCGGCCTCTTTTACGGCATGCGTTTTCGCCCCGGCCGCCACAGCTAAAGCATTTGCAAGAAATTTTGAGGAGCAAGAAAATGGCAGCGCAACGCAAGATGACATTCGGAATCGTGGTGGGCAATCGCGGATTCTTTCCGCATCACTTGGCGAGGACCGGCCGCGAAGAGATCATCGCCGCGCTCGAAGCCGATGGCGCGCGCGCCATCGTGCTTAGCCCCGAAGAGTCGAACTACGGCGCCGTCGAGACCTACGATGAGGCGCTGCGCTGCGCCGAGCTGTTCAAGAAACACGCCGAAGAGATCGACGGCATCATCGTAACCCTGCCCAACTTTGGCGAAGAGCGCGGCATCGTCGATGCCATCCGCCTCTCCGGCCTCAAGGTTCCTGTGCTGGTGCAGGCCACGCCCGACCGCTCCGACGCCATGACCATCGCCACGCGCCGCGACAGCTTCTGCGGCAAGATGAGCGCGTGCAACAACATGATGCAGTACGGCATCAAGTACTCGCTCACTACGCTGCACACTGAAGCCGTCAGCTCACCGGAGTTCAAGGCCGACCTCGAGTGGTTCTCGCAGGTCTGCCGCGTGGTGAAAGGGCTCAAGAATCTGCGCATCGGCGCCATGGGCGCGCGGCCCACCGCCTTCAACACCGTCCGCTACTCGGAGCGCATCTTCGAGACCAGCGGCATCACCATCGAAACCATCGACCTCTCGGAGATTTTTGGCCGCATCAATCGCATGCAGGACAACGACGACGCGGCGCAGGCCAAGCTCGCGGCCATCAAGAAATACGTCACCACGTCCGGCGTCCCCGACGAAGCACTGCTCAAGATGGCCAAACTCGGGGCAGTTGTCGACGGATGGATGAAGCAGACCCATGTCACCATCAGTGCCGTGCAGTGCTGGACCTCGATGGAAGAGTTCTTCGGCGTCGTGCCCTGCACCATCATGAGCATGATGAGCGACAACCTGATTCCCTCAGCCTGCGAAGTGGATGTTCCCGGCACGCTCAGCATGTACATGCTGGCGCTCGCTTCGGGCACTCCCTCTGCATTGCTGGACTGGAACAACAACTACGGCAGCGATCCCAACAAATGCGTCTGCTTCCACTGCTCGAACCTGCCGAAGCACTTCTTCAAGGACGTGCGGATGGATTATCAGGAAATCATTGCCGGTACGGTGGGTAAAGAAAACACCTTTGGCGCTTGCGTGGGTCGCGTCAAGGCCGGCGCGATGACCTTCGCGCGCTTCTCCACCGACGATCGCCGCGGCGTCGTGCGCGGCTACACCGGGCCGGGGCGCTTCACCGACGATCCGCTCGAGACCTTCGGCGGCGCGGGCGTGGCGGAGATTCCGCAACTGCAGAGGCTGCTGAAATTCATCTGCCGCGAAGGATTCGAGCATCACGTCGCCGCCAACTTCAGCGACGTTTCAAAATCGATTCACGAATCCGCGCGCTATCTCGGCTGGGAGAGCCACTACCACCCCGCGCTCGAAGACTAAAACCGGTCTCATAAATGTCTCTATGGCCGATTGCGCAATGATGGGACCCAACAACAAGGCGGGTCCCACGCTCCAGGCGAGTTGACGAAGGCGGCTTATGAGACCGGTTCTGATCGCGCTCCACCGCCCGTTCGCTAACTTGCCGGCTCGCTCACTCGCTGCTTTTACGGCGTACTCCCCTTCGTCACGCCGTTCACCACCCAGCCCTGCGCGGGATCGTTGCTGTCGCAGTAGTATTGCTGCAACGTGTCAATGGAAGCCACTGCCCCGTACGGCAGGTCGAGACACTGGCCGCTGGCAACCGACACAATGCGTGACCCCGCCTCGCCGCTCGGTGCCGCGACGATCGTCCATAGCTGGTTCGGTTGCGAGTTGTCACTCACGCAGGGATACTGCACCACAAATTGCCCTGGCGCCGTATCGGGATTGCTCGCCACGCTCATGCACATCAGGCTGTTGCCGTTGATGATCTGATATTGCGTGCCGTTGTTCACCGGCTTGATCGTCCACTCTTGGCTCAGCTTGCCCGCGCCGCACGGGTAAATCTGCAAGTTGGCGCCGCTCGCCATGCTTGCGTCCAGCACGTCCACGCAGTCCGGCGTGTAAATTGCCACCTGAATCTGATTCATATCCCCGGTGGGAGTGTAGCTGCACCCGGAGAGGCCCGCGAGCAGAACCAAAGCAAATAGAGAAATCAAGAACGCCTTCATCGCAGTTGTCACTTGGCTACCCTTCAGTCTGGAAACCCAAAAATCACGCTTCGTAAACAATGCGCACCATTCGTTCATCGATCGTTCATCTTTGACGAAGCCGCTAAATTTTGAGAAATTACAAAACAAATCTGTTTCTTATCGCTTGTTAAAGGCGCAAAAGGGAGTGCTTTCTCAAGAAAGGGGACGCCTCCAATACCTCAACAACAACCCATCTCTGTGGACGAGCTTCCGCCGTCGCTTTCCGGCTTGCGGCCGGTTGGTGATTTGTTCGGCTGAACAAATGGGCGCCCTATTTTTACGATGCGCAATACTTTGTTGAGGGTTGCTGAGGCGGGGGGTGAAGGCTGATTTTGAGCTCGCGCACTGGATTTGGCGACTCGGCGCGCGATCCTGCGCAGTCGATGAGTTACTTCTTAGGCGCAATCGGCATAAAGGTAACCCTGGCGGCGAGCACTACAAGTACCGCCCAGAGTACGTCCGCGCCAAGAAGGTGCAGCACTTGCAGCCACACGGGTGCCAGCAGCACGACATCGAGCGCACCCAGCACATACTGCACGGCCAGCAGCGCGATCACAGCGGAAGACAATCCCCGGTTGTCCCAGCCCGCAGCTCGTTTCGCGGCGCGCAGCAGCCAGATAAGAAAAATCCCGGCAACCAGCGCGATCGTCGGATGCGTCCATCGCCATCGCAGAAGCCATCCGCTGGTCGCGGAGAAATCCTGAGCCAGCGCTGAGCCGAGCGAGCTCGCCGGGAAGAGCGTATCGCCGAGCGCGGCCAGCGAACCGGTCACACCGACGATCATCATCCCAATCAGGCCCACGGTTGTGGCGACGGGCGCGCTCACGCGGATATCGCGCCGGCGAAAGCCTTCTCTGCGCGCCAGAAAATGCGCGGTCAATGTCAGCGCCGCCACCAGCAGCAACGTATTCGAAAAATGCAGCGCCTCAACCGGCGCGCGCAGCGGCGACCGGCTCTCCGCTGTCAGGCCCATCTTCACCAGTACAGCCCCGAGTGCCCCTTCGGTCACGGTCAAGAAGATCGAAGCCCCGATGGCCCATCGCGCCAAATGACCCGCGCCGGTTCTCCGCCACGTCCACACCGCCAGCGTCAGCACAAGTATCGAATCGATTGCGCCCGCCGAAACTCGATGCGAAAACTCGATCACCGTGTGCAGCGTCGGCGACTGTTGCATCACCGTGCCATTGCATAGCGGCCAGTGGTCGCCGCAGCCCGCGCCCGATCCGGTTGCGCGAACCACGGCGCCCCAGAGAATTGTGGCGATAAAAAAGGCCAGCACGCCCCAGGCAAACCGCTTCAGCGCAGCCGAAGGATGCCGTTCGAGACGCACGGGAGCAGCGATGACAGACATGGAGACTTCCCCCCACCGAACCCATCAGTGTAGAACAAACGGCTTTCGCATGCGGTCGCCCGCTTGAATCCGAGTCGGAGCGAGCGTAAGCTATGTCTTACCTGGAGGTAAGACGAATGGCACACATGGCCACCATCAGCTCGAAGGGACAGTTGGTCATTCCGGCCAAGTTACGGAAGAAATACCGGCTGAAGGCTGGAAGTCGCGTCGCGATCGAGGATCATGGCGGGGAGATCAGAATCAAGCCGAACCCTTACGACGCGCTTTTGGCGCTTTGTGGGAAATTTGCACAGTATCCATTGGAAGAAGATCTGGCCCGGGAGCGGCGGAAATGGGAGCAGCGTCTGGAAGCAATGTGAAGCTCTATGTCCTGGATGCGAACGCAGTGATGCGCTACCTGCAAAAAGGGGCAGGCTTTGAGCGGGTGCGGGAGCTGTTCAGAACCGCACTGCGCGGCGACGTTCGTCTCATGATGTCCATCGTCAATTGGGGAGAAGTCGTCTACAGTCTCGCTCGGCGCACAGGGCTGGAGCGGGCTTCAGACGCTTTGAAATCTCTGGCTGGATGGATTGAACTGGTCGATGCGACTGAAGAAGAAGCGCACGCAGCGGCTGTGCTGAAGCTGCATTACAAATTGGGCTTCGCCGATTGCTATGCCGCTGAACTCGCCATACGCACCGGTGCAACCGTCGTTACCGCCGACCCGGAGTTTGCCAGGCTCAGCAGAAAAATCAAGATTCTTACGTTGCCGCACCATCAGGCATAGGTTTTCTTGGGAAACCCCGTCACATTGGCGCACCTCACTGCTCCATCAGCCGCAGCACGTGGTTCACAATCATCAGGTCTTCCTCCGGCGGAATTACGCGCACCGTCACCGGCGAGTTCGCGGCCGAAATCGTCGCCGCGCCGCGAACATTGTTCCGCTCGGCGTCGATTACGATCCCGAGCGCTTCGAGACCTGCACAGATCTCGGCGCGCGTCGCAATGTCGTTCTCGCCGATGCCGCCGGTGAGCACCAGCATGTCCAGCCCGCCAAGTTCCGCGACGTAGCTGCCGATCCATTTGCGGATCGTCCACGTAAATTTGTCCACCGCCAGCCGTGCCTTCGCATTGCCCGCGGCAATCGCTTCGCGCAGGTCGCGCATGTCGTTCGAGATGTGGCTCATCCCCAGCAGTCCCGATTTCTGGCTGGCAATCGTCTCCAGCTTGTCGGCAGCCTCGGTCGCGTTCGGCGTCGATTCGGCAACCTTGTGCAGAATGAACAGCAGCACGCCCGGATCGATGTCGCCGGTCCGCGTTCCGCTCACCAGTCCACCGGTCGGCGTCAGTCCCATCGAAGTGTCGATGCATTTGCCATCGCGAATCGCGGAAATCGACGACCCGTTGCCGAGATGCGCCACGACGAGACGCTCCGGAACATCTGGCTGCAGCTGGTAGACGATCGATTCATATGAGATGCCGTGCGCGCCGTAGCGCCGCACTCCCATCGACGAATATTCCTCGGGAATCGGCATGTGCTTAGCCACTTCCGGCATCGTGCGATGGAACCAGGTGTCGAGAATCACAAAGTTCGGCACCCCGGGAAACAGCCGCATCGCCTCGCGCATGATGTGGATTGCGATCGGCGTGTGCAGCGGCGCAAACGCCGTGTACTTCTCCATCTCGTCAATCAGCGCCGGCGTGATGCGCTGATTCTCCAGCACTGTCGGCCCGCCCGATACCATGCGATGCCCGATCCCCGCCGGTGTAGGGAACTTGCCGTTCTTCAGCGCGCCGGCCACAAGCTCGAAAGCGGCTGCGCCATCGGGCAGCGCCGGCGTCTGGTCTGCCAGCTTCTTTCCTGCGGCATCTTTCAGCCAGAATTTGCCCTGTTCCGAGCCGACGTCTGTGCCGATCCCTTCGACCGCGCCGTCGAAGAGCTTGTTGCGATGGCCGTCGCCAGCCTCGTAAATGGAAAATTTGATCGAGGACGAGCCGCTGTTCAATACCAGAACCCGCAACGAGGACATCTTACGCAAGCCTTTCCGGCAAATTTCGGGACACGCGAGAAACAGCATTCATCGCGGTACGCAGTTTTTCACATCGGTGCGCGGCCTCTTTTCCTGCGAGACCGCGGCCTGCCGCGGCGAGTTAGGGCTTCCCGGGCCACTCCCAGTTCTTCACTTCAGGCATATCGTCGCCCGTTCTCCGCAACATAGCGCTCAAGGGTCCCTGACTGTTCAGCGGGTCCTGGTTCGAGGCCTGGCTTGCATCGGGGCTTGCAGTCTCGATTGTCGCGTTCTCGATCATCTCGCACCTCGCAAAGGGAAAGATTTGCGTTCTGACCTCAGCCTAGCAGCCATGCAGCTTGCCACAAGTGCGATTCGGATCACAAATGGGTGAATCGTGCGCGAATAGCCCGGAAAAAATAGAATTCTGCTCGTTCGTCTTGCCGCAGCCGCCCCGCACCAATTCCAACGCCATAAATCCGCCGCAACCGCCATCGCTCCCTTTCTGCTGGCGCTGTTCGTCATCATCGGCCGGTGAACCCCTGTTTCCCAACGCGCCCGGCCCAGTCTGGGAAGGTCTCGACCGCCTGACCGCGGCCCGCATTCTTACTTCTCGACAAATCCAGTTTTTATTCATAAAATCTTCACGTCGCTCAAACCCGATCTCGCTCAGGGCTTGTCGGCCTGACAGATCGCGGCCTGACAGATCGGAATTTGACGGCGCTGGAAAGGTCGCGGCTGAAAGAGTCGCAGATTGTTCACGCGAACCGGCAACCAGGCCATTGCAGCTCGTCCTTTATCCGCGCTCGCATTCCCCAGTTCTGGTTGGGCATGCCGTTGAAAGCGGACCTCCAGTTGCAGCAGGGAGAAGCCAACTCCTGCAGATTAGAAACCCACTGGAGAACCCCTCTCGGATCGAGGATTCGGGCATGAACAGCTTAATCTGGATTGCGCAAGTTGTTCTGGCTGGCTTCTTCATCGTCACCGGCACATTCAAGCTCTTCGCATTCGCGCCGCTGGTGCAGGCGCTCCAGGATCGCGCACAGACGCCGATCGCCATGCCATCCGTGCAGGGCCGGTTCCTCGGACTGTTTGAAGTGACCCTCGGTTTCGGCGTGCTCACGCCGGATCTTCTTACGCCCGACGGTCACGTCCCCGTGTTTCTCATCGCAAGGCTCTCGGCCGCGGGTCTGGCGCTGCTCATGGTCGGCGCAAGCATCTATCACGCGCGGCGCAAGGAATCGGCCGCATTGGCCATCTCCCTCTTTCTTCTCGCGCTGTTCGTGATCGTTGGCCGCTGGCCCGCCTTCTGATCGGCTACTTTTGCGGCGTCGCCGCTGTCGCGCCACTCACAGCCGCGCCCGTCCCCGCCGGCGCAGTTTTCGCGCCAGCAGAAGCTGTCGTTGCCGGCCCAGTCGTTCCCTCGGCATTCGACGCTGCCAGCGGCGCCAGCTTCGCCACCGCTTTCACCGGCAGCTCAATCGCGCCCACATTGTCCGTGGTCGCATCGCGCATTCCAATGCGCAAAACATAATCGCCCTTCGCTGGAACACTGATCTGTTGAAGGTAGCTGAAATTGTGCCCCATTGCACCGGCAAAGGTTGCCTCTGGAATAGTCGCGCTGACGCCGTTGGTCTGCATATTCACCAGCGTGCCGTCGTGGTCATAAACAAAGGTCAGGAACTCCATCACGCAATGGTGCGTGCCGTCGGCGCCCGCCGGGCACTGGATCTGCCGTGGGTTGGCGAGGAAGCGCACCGTGTAGCGTTCGAAAGGCCCGTTTAACTTCTTTCCTGGTTGGTTTCCCGGCGCTGGCGCAGTCTCGGTTTCTCCCGTGCTCGGTCGCACATTCGCCACAAAGATCAGCTCCGTCGGGTCAGGGCCGCCGCGCACCATGGCCGCGTGCATCGCGTTGTACCGCACGGCGCCCGCCGGCGGGTTCTGCTGGCCGCCGCGATGCACAGGCTTGTTCGGATCGTCGGCAAAATAGCCGCGCCGGTACGCCAGAGTCACGTCCTTCTTGTCCAGCTTCACCTGGATCTTGCGGAAGTTGCCGTTCCAGTTGACATTGCTCGGCGTGTACGCCAGCGTGTAGTAGTTCGAGCCCGCCTCCACCGCCTTGGCGATTGCTTCCTTCAGCCCGTTGGTATTCACAAAGGCGCGGCCGCCCGTCGCCTCCGCCATCTGCCTCATGGTGCTCTGCTCGTCGCCGGTCTGCCGCAGCGCTTTCATCTGTGCATTGGCAAAGTTGCCGGGATTCTTGTTCGCGGTTGAGCCGGTCTGGCTGGCATCAATCAACGTGGGAACCGTAAGCCCGCGCGCGTCGATCGGATAAACCGATACCTGGCTGCGCGAAAGCAGCTCCACCGTCTCGCGGAACTCATCTTCAGCCGAAGAAACCACGGCAAAAGGATTCTGCAGGTCGGGGTCGGGCAGAATGCTGATCGGAAACGATCCGGAAAACCAGATCAGATTCTTGCGGCCGGGCAGCATGCTCATGTACCGCGCCAGTTGGTTCAGCGCGTCGAGCGTGTACTGCTGGCGAAGCTGAATTTGAAAGGCCTGCGTCTGCGCCTCGAACTGCTGCATGTCCGCGAGAATTTCTGCCGCGGTGGGATCGTTGCCCAGCATCTCGGTAGCCATGTCCATCGCCGGATCGTCATCCAGCGGCGAATCGCCGTTCATCACGTTGTTCATCAGAGGCGACGCGCCCTGACTGCCCTTCTTGCCTTCCACCAGCGCCCGCAGCAGTTCGGGATTGGATGTGAAGCCCTGCAGCAGCTTCAGCTCCGTCGTCAGCGAGAAGATCGCCATGCGCGTGCCCGGCTGCGCCTCTTTCAGATACTTCAGCACCTGGTCGCGCACCACCGTCTGCGCGTTGATCGGCGTATTCAGCTTGTCGAAGAGCAGAATATTGAGCGCGCCCGTGGCCGGCGTGGGCGTGTAATTAGTGAAGGTGCCGGGTTCGAACTTGGGCAGCGGCGGTAGTGGCGCGGGCGTTCCGGCAACGTGCTCTTCAAAGACCTTCAATGTTTGCGGCTTGCCGTCTTCGAGAACCGTGAAGTCCGGCGCCGTGAGGTGGTGGATCGGATTTTCCTTGTCGTCGGTGGCAACGACATCCACGACCACAAGGTCCGTGGTGGCATGCAGCGTAGTCGCTGGCTGATTCGCCGCCGGCCCCGTCGCCGGTCTGGCTTGCGCCGCAGCAGAAGCCGGCGGAGCAGGAGCGGAAGCCGTCTGCGCCGCCGCTGCGCCGGCCTGCGCAGCGACCGAGCCGGCTTGCGCGGCAACGCCGACCGATCCGAATCCCAGGACAAATCCAAAGAGGCAGAGAACTTTTCGCACCATGGCCCGAACCCTTTTTTTGTATGCCAAAGAGCATACCGCACTCGCTTTTCCCGCGGCGGCAAAATTGTCAGTCAGAGCCTTTCGCCGCAACCTGGTTCTCCCCGCCTCCAATTTGCTGGTTCGCGTGCTCGTGCTGGTGTTCGAATCGCTTCTTCAACTTCAGCATCGGCGCGTCAATCCCGTACCAGAGCAGCGCCGCCACCAGCGTACACACCACCAGCCGGAATCCGACAACGGCCAGGTTGCCGGGAACGCCGTAGGCATTCATCTTTGCGTCGAACCATCCGAAGTAGATGAACACCGCGATGTGGCTCATATAGAGCCCGTAACTGATGCGTCCGTAGAAAGCGAGCGGCCCGCTGCGCAGCGCCGCGCTCACCGGATCGCGTGAGCCGGTCAATGCAATCAGCACCAGCACCAATCCCGAAAATCCGACTGCCAGCGCGGAATCCAAAAACGCCGTGCCTCCTGCAATGGTCCCCGCCGCGGCAATCCCCGCCGGCAACGCCGCGAGCCCAATTACCAGCCAGGTCCTCCGGCTCCAGCGGAGCGTGTGCATGCCGATCGCCATCAGGCTGCCCAGCGCGATGCCATCGAGGTGAATCAGCGTGTGCGTCGGCGTGAGCCACGGATGATGGCCGAGTCGCAGCGCAGGAGAAAGCACCAGCGCGCCCACCAGTACTACCGCAAGCATCCACGGCCTGCGCAGCCACTTCACCAGCGGCGCCCACACAAAGTAGTACTGCTCCTCGATGGCCAACGCCCACGTGGGCTGCAGCGCCGGCGGCATCGTGAAATGAAACAGATTCTGCAGGAAGAAAATGTAAACCAGCCAGGGTGCGGTCTTGATCGCATCCAGCACGCTCGGTCCGATGAACCACGGAGCGTTCAGGTACACCACGATCAGCAGCAGAATGTAGAGCGGCCAGATGCGCAGCGCGCGCCGCGCATGAAAGTTGTGAAAGAACTGCGGCTGGTCGCGCGTGGTCAGCAGAATTGAAGTGATCAGGAATCCGGAGAGGATGAAGAACAGCAGAACCCCGGCCCACCCCCAGATCGCCGCGCCATAGAGCCATGTGCCTTCGAGCCGCGGATGGCAGTGATAGATCACCACCCACAAAATCGCCAGCCCGCGCAGGCCGTCGAGTTCAGGGAGATATTTGGGCAGCCAGGTTGGACGCTCGATCGGCAAGCAAACAGATTAGCTCAAAGAGCACCGATGCTCCCACCGATTACGGCGAACCAATCCGCTGATCCCAACTCGAAGTCACAAATTGTGACTTCAAGTCCGCGTGCTCGCTCGCCAGGCGAATCGACGCCGGTTCTATTCCCTGTTCCCTACTTCCTATTCCCTGTCTTTCTCACCCCGCCGCCAGCTGCCGTGCCCGCTCCGTCGCCCGCATCACCGCCTTAATCAGCGTCACGCGCAATCCGCCTTCTTCAAGCTCCAGGATGCCGTCGATCGTGCAGCCCGCCGGAGTCGTCACCGCGTCCTTCAGCAGCGCCGGATGATAGCCGGTTTCGAGAACCATCTTCCCCGCGCCGTAAGCTGTCTGTGCCGCAAGCTGCGTGGCAATATCGCGCGGCAGGCCCACCTTCACGCCCGCCTCCGCCAGCGCCTCGATAATGATGTAGAGATACGCCGGCCCCGAGCCCGAGAGCCCCGTGACCGCGTCCATGTGCTTCTCGTCCACCAGCACCGTGCGGCCCACGGTCTCAAACAACCGCTGCGCCAGCTCCATCTGCTCATCTTTCACAAAGCGCCCGCGGCACAGCGCCGCCATGCCCGCGCCCAACGCTGAGGGCGTGTTCGGCATCGCGCGCACCACGGCGATCTCCATGCCCGCTGCTTCTTCAACGGCGCGAGTCTTCACGGACGCAGCGAACGACACCAATGTCTTTTGCGGAGTCAGCGCCGGCTTGATCTCAGCAATCAGGTCCGGCACCTGGAACGGTTTCACGCCCACCAGGATCAGGTCGGCCTGCCGCGCGGCCTCGAGATTGTTCGTGCTTACGTCCACACCCCACTGCGTGCTCAGCGCTAGCGCACGCTCGGCGTGCGCCACCGTCGCGTGCAGCTTCTCGGCGTCGAATAGATTCTCTTTCAAAAACGCCTGCAGCAGGATTCCGCCCATCTTGCCCGCGCCCAGCACCGCTACGCGCAACTGCGGCAGCTTCGCCGGAACCTGCGTCGCCTCAACGGCTATCTCCGCCATGTCATCTCGTTTCCTTTTTTCGAAAACCTACTCGCCGCTCGCACCGGCCGGCCTTCTACTCCCTATTCCCTATTCCCTGTCTCTCTACCGGCTCAGCATCGCCTCGTTGGTCAGAAAATCCTTCAGGGCCGCTGCCATCTTGTCGTTGCGCTGGTCGGCCGGCCACGTGCTGTCCCACTCGAGATAGCCGCCGGGGAGCGTCAATGTTTTTTGCCCCGCCATTGCCGCGCCCACCGACGTGATGACCCATGCGTTGTACTCGACGATAAAGGTTTGCTCTTCGCCGGCCGGCGGAGTGCGTAGCGCCACGATGTGATCGCCCATGTGCTCGATTGCCCGCTGCAGAGCCATCCCCTGCAGGCGGTCGGCATAGAACGACACATTGAACAGCACGCCATCGGGAGAATCCGTCGCGCCCAGTTCCTCGCCCTTGATTTCGTTGCCCGCACCAAAGGCCATGTTCACGCCGTTCTTCTCGCCTTCCTTGCCGAACGCCATCACCGCCTTCTGCGCCTCTTCGGCAGCGGGATTGTCTCCCGGATTCGCCAGCACCTTCTGCACCGTCGCGAGCACACTCTTCAAATCGCCGGGGCCGGCCGGCTGCATCATGTCATTCTTGGCGGCCGCGTCGGCCTTCGAGTAATCCACTTCCTTGGGCGTTACATCTGCTACCGATTGCAGCACCAGCCGCGCCGGATACGCGTTCATGTTGCCGAATCCGCCAAAGCCTACGATCTTGCCCGAGCCATCGCGTTTGATCGTTGCGTCGGCCACCGTGTCCAGCCGCCCGGTCAGCGTAGCCGACACTGTGTAGCGCGCGCAGCCCAGGCACATGCCGCCTTTCTCGTGGGTCTGCGCCAGCAGTTTGTCGAATTGCTTGAAATCTTTGCTCTGGTCCAGCGTCACCGCGGCGCGCGTCGGCGCGGTGTACTTGCCGGCAAAGTTGTGCGCCGGCTGAATGCTAAGCATCGCCGCCGGTCCTGCCTTGCCCTTGGTTCCCTGCGGATACGCGAGCCAGATCCCATTCACTTCGAAGCCGCAGTTGGGATCGCCCGCGTCCTTGATGATGAACTCATCGAAGCCCACCACCACTGTGCCTTTGATGCGCACCATCTTGCCGTCGAACGGCGCCGGTTTGCGCACCACGTCGCAGACTGTTGTGTCGGTGACCTGCGCGCGTGCGTAGGCCGCAAGTGCAAAAATCGCCAAAATCAGAAAAACGCAACGCTTCATTACAGTCCTCTTCAATCGCATCTCCACCTGCATATTGATCCGCATCCTCCGCGGCGTCTGCAAAAAAAATTCGGCGAGGGCTCGCCGTATTTGGGAACTGCCAAGAATATCACGCTCGCAGCACCGTTCCGCGTCCCCGCAATCACATCGCGCCAGCCTTCCCTCCGCCCTGTATCGTCCCGCCCTGCGCGGCAATCCAGCGATTGATTCGCTGCTCCAGCACGTCAAGCGGCACCGCTCCGGCGTCGATCACCTGGTCGTGGAATCCGCGAATATCGAACTTGGCGCCGAGCGCGGTCTTTGCTCTCTCGCGCAGCTCCAGAATCTTCCGCTGGCCGATCTTGTAGGCCAGCGCCTGGCTCGGCCACGCAATGTACCGGTCCACCTCGCTCTGCACCGTGGGCTCATCGAGATTGGAGTGCGCGTGGAAATAATCCACCATCTGCTGCCGCGTCCAACCCTCCGAGTGCACGCCGGTATCCACTACCAGCCGGATCGCGCGCCACACATCGTTCTCCAGCCGGCCATAATCCGAGTACGGATCCTGGTAAAAGCCCACGTCCTTGCCGAGCTGCTCGGCATACAGCGCCCAGCCCTCCACGAAGGACGTGTAACCGTTGTACTTGCGGAACTCGGGAATATCCTGGAGCTCCTGCGCAATCGAAATCTGCAAATGGTGCCCGGGAATTCCCTCGTGATAGGCGATCGACTCCACGCTGTACAAGTTCCGCTGCGTCGCGTTGTAGCGATCCACAAACAGCCGGCCCGGCCTGCTGCCATCCGGCGTGCCCGCCTCGTAGTAAGCCGGCGGCGCAGTCTTCTCCATATAGGCCGGCACAGCGGCCACTTCCAGCGGCGCCTTGGGCAATCGCCCAAACAGCTCCGGCAACTTCGCCTGCATCGGCTTGATGTAGCCGCGATAGGCGTCCATCAGCGCGTCGGCTGAGGCCGGATGCATCTTCGGGTTCGAATTCACGCTTGCGCGGAAACTCGCCAGGTCCTTGAAGCCCAGCTTCTCGGCGATCGCCTCCATCGCCGCTTCGTCCTTCTTTACTTCATCCAGGCCGATCTGGTGAATCTCATCGGGTGTCAGGTTGGTTGTCGTCGTCCGCTTGATCAGGAACTGGTAATACTTCTTTCCGTCAGCAAGAGCGCCGATCCCCGGCTGCTCGCGGCCGGCAGGAACGTAGCTCACCTCCATGAAGCGCGCGAATCGCAGATACGCCGGCAAAACCTCCTTGCTGATCGCCTCCAGCGTCTGGTGCTTGATCCGCGCCTGCTCGTCCGCGCCGACGGACTTGGGAAATTTCTTGAGCGGCGCGGCCAGCGGCGATTCCTCTGCCTTCTGGTTCGCCAGCTCCTTCACCTGCTCCAGCGTCTTCTCCAGCAGAAACTTCGGCGGCACGCGCCCGTCCTGCATGCCCAGCGTCAGGTTTTGCGTCACCTGCTCGAAGGCGATAGGAATCGCGTGCAGGCGCGCAATCCAATCGTCATAGTCCTTCACCGTCTTAAAGCTCAGTTGCGCCACCAGCTCGGGAAAGTCGTTGTAGACTCCCTGCATCTGGTTCACGCTCAGCTCCCACTCCTTGAACCCTTCTGACTCCTGGTCCTCTTCGAACTGCCGGATCAGCAGCTCCTGGCTGATCTTTTCATCGTCCGTAAATCCCGTCGAGTCGATCGACCCCAGGAGCAGCAGAAAGTTGAGTTCGCGAGACAGTCCCTCGTGCACCGCGCGCACGCTGTAGTCGGAGATCTGGTCGTTGTAGCGCAGGTCGCCGATGCTCGACGCGAACTCCGGATTGTGCTTGAGGTAGTCCTCCCAGTAATCGTGGAATACCGCGTTCAGCGCCTTCCGCCGCTCCTCCAGCGGGGTCCCCGGTCCAAACGCAGCTTGACGCCCCTGACCTGTCGGCGCAAGCTGCGGATTTTGCGCTGGCACCGCAGGCGCCGCTGCCAGCCCCGCAACAGCGGCCACCGCCGCCAGCAAAAGGTGAGAGAACGATCGCGCCAGTGGGAAATGAATCCGGTTTCTCAAAGTTGTGGGTTCCTTCATGGTGAATGCCGTTTGGTTGAGTGTAGATGAAGCAGCCATTGGCAGTGAACCACTTACAGCGGTTCTCCAGTTGCTGCAAGGCGAAGCCTCGACCCCAAAGTGGCTTTTTCAACACCGGGGTCCCCGGCGACAGGTCTTCGTCGACGGGGTGGAAGTAAAAGCCACCTCCTGCAGCACTAGAAATACCACTCATCGCTGGAGAACCGCTCGAGTTGGCATCTACCGCGCCAAATGCCCGCCAATCGGCCTGCGCTGTTTCCCGGTCGTATTACTTTCGTCCCTGGTTTTGCCATGTCCTGCTTCCTGCCGTTGCGTAGAATTTGGCCTTCCTCCGCTACTCTCAAGTCACCACAAATCCCCATTGCAACCGAACCAATGCCGCCGGGAAAGCTGTGTCTCTCTTTCCTCGGACTCTTTGGGCCGTGCTCGCGTGCCGAAGCAGCGGAGGCTTTGCTTACAGCGTGTTTCATCAATCCACTTGAGCCGGCACGGCGACTAGGTGACCTGGCAACAAGCTGGGTTCCATCATCTTCTTCCGCCGCAATTGCTAGGGAAAAAACACACTCGAAGCCACCCTGCACGCCACTCAAACAGTCCGCGTGCATTCCGAAAATGCTCTCGAAAGGTCAATCAGAATGGCCGAACCGCAGAAAGAATCGGGCGATTCCCCGAAGCCCGAATCGCAAAAGCCGAAGCCCGGCAAACCGACGAAACCCAAGCGCAAACATGCTGCCCGCACCGCGGTCGGAAAGTCCCGTGCCGCGCCGCCCGGTCGCGGCGCCGCGCGGCTTCGTCGCGCCGTCAACTCCGCCGTCGACGAGAAGTCTGCGCAAATCGCCGACGCGCTTGTCAACCAGGCGTTGGGCGGCAGCGCGGCCGGGGCGCGCCTGCTCGTTAATCTCGCCGGCGCGCACCACCCGGCAGCACTTCAACAGAAAAAGAAGAAGCGCCGCGGCCTCTCTCAGGCGCAGCTCCTCGCATTGGAGCCGGAGTGGCAGCCGCCCATCACCGGCGCAAACCCGCGCAATCTTGCCCCGCCCGGCGAATCGAAATCGTGACCACGCCGCCTCTCCCACCAGTCGCGGCCAAGTACGATCTCCCAAGAGCTGGGTACAATTCGTAGATCCTGCGGAAATATGTTTTCGCGATCGGTAGCGGTTCTTGGCATGGCCTTCTTTGCAGCCAGTCAAGAGGAACGCGCCGCCCGTGATAGCGCAGAGAAAGCCGCACAGCTTAAAAAAGCCAATTCACCCGCTGTCTGGGGCACCGCTCAGTTTGGTTTTTCGGCGTTCAGTTCCTGTTCGAATTCAATGGCGTTCTGGTAGTGCTCGAACGCCCTTCGGTATTCGCCCAGCGCCTTCCCGGCAATCCCGACCTTTTTCATAACCCGCTCTCGCTCGGCACTGGAGACGCCCTGTTTGGTCAATTGGTCGCTGAGCGCCTGCATTTTCTGCTCCAGGGTGAGGATGTGCTCGTGGAAGGTCGTCGACAGCATAGAGGGGCCCCTGTCGCGAAGCCGGCATCGCTCCGGCTCGTTGCGGCCAGACCCCTTTTTTGCGGTCGATCGAGCGATAGGCGTTCGTGGACAGGTGGGCTTTCAGGGGGGTCTTGCGAGAGATGGGGGTCCCGCAATTGCCAAGAGCCTACACCCGTTTCGGTTTCTCGCACTATGAATTTTTCATGATGCGACGAGGCGTTCCCGAAATGGTGCAGGGAAACGTCCTCCCAGCAAGTCAACCCCCCCAGGAAGCCAACCGTTGATACCGTCCACCCCCTGGTACCGGTCTCGCCCGCATCGGTCTCGACAGCGCCGGCTGCGATCACAGCGTTCTCGCTGGCGCCGGCCTGAATGGGGGCCCGTTCGGCCGGAATCCCACCAACCCACTCCTCTGTAACCAATCGCCCTCTAGCAGTTTCGGAATTGATGTAAACCGAAAGCACGCAGCAAATTGGCATTTTCATCAAGAAAATGTCACCCTTCGATGCTCTCAAAAAGTCTATGTAAATTTCGAAACTGCTCTTATACGATCTAAGAAATAGCGCCGGAGGGTTGAAATGGCTGGTCGAGTTGCGGTTGCTTTGCTTATCGTAGGACTGGCGGTAGTTCTCCTTACGAGGTCCACCATGGCAGTGCCCAAGGGGCCGGTTCCGGTCCCCACAACGGACGATTCGCTGGCCAAGGCTCCCGCCAAAGCCAAGGCCGTCTTTGCCGGTGGCTGTTTCTGGGGAACCCAGGGCGTCTTCGAGCGCGTAAAGGGCGTGGTCGATACCGCGGCCGGCTACTCCGGTGGATCGGCGTCCACCGCCACCTACGATCAGGTCACCACCGAGACCACCGGTCACGCCGAATCCGTCGAGGTGGTCTACGACCCATCGAAGATCACCTACGGTACGCTGCTGCGCATCTTCTTCTCGGTCGCGCACGACCCCACGCAGCTCAACCGCCAGGGCCCCGACGTGGGCACCTCCTACCGCTCGGCAATCTTCTACTCGAACGACGATCAGAAGCGCATCGCCCAGGCCTATATCTCCCAGCTCGATGCGGCCAACATCTTCGGCAAGCCCATCGTCACTGAAGTTTCGCCGCTCAAGGGCTTCTACCGCGCCGAGGACTACCACCAGGACTACGCGCTCCACAATCCCGGCAATCCCTACATCCAGGTCTGCGACCGCCCCAAGATCGAAGCCCTCCGGAAAGAGTTCCCAGACCTCTTCTTCGACTACACCGGCAAACACTGAGCGCATCGCTCACTGTCTGGCTCATCGTGATGGGCGTGAATGTCCGGCAATGGCAGCACCAGGCTACGCAGCGCTGATCCGGACCTTCTCGCTCTTTCACCCCTCAGAAAATCGGCACTCCCCACACAGTGGGCCGGAAGCTCGCCTCACTCGGCTCGCAACGCCTCTACCGCATTCACCCTTGCCGCCCGCGCTGCTGGCACCGCCGACGCAATCACCGCCGCGGCAAGAATCACCAACGCTGACAGGCCCAGCGCCATTGCTCCCGGCTGGCCGATGGCCGAGAGATAGCTCGAGGCCAGGCGCGTCAATGCAATGCCGAGGACCGCGCCGGTACCCACGCCAATTCCCGCCATCAGCAATCCATCGAACAGCACATCGCTGAGAATGTTCGAGGGCTGCGCGCCAAGCGCAATGCGAATTCCGAACTCCCGCGTCCGCCCGCTCACTGAAAAGGCCAGCACGCCTGCCACGCCGACTACGGAGATCAGCAGGGCTACAGCCGCAAATCCGCCAAACACAATTGCGTTGAGCCGGTCCGGTGTGAGCACCTCGGCGCGAACATCGCCCAGCGTCGATGCCCGCTCCACCGGCTGATCGGCTGACATCCTGTGAATCATCGTCGTAATCGCTGGCACCAGCGCATACGGATCCTGGTGCGCGCGCACAAACAGCCTGCCGCTCCATCCTTCCTGGTCGATGGGCTGGTAGACCGTCATGGCCGGCTGGGGAATGATGTTCTCATCGTCGAAGTCGGGCACCACGGCCACAATCCGCCGCGGCTCAGGGCTGATCCCGATGAACTTGATCACCCCATCGGTCCACCACATGGTGCGGTCCACCGCGTTCTGCCCCGGATAGAGCATCTGGGCCACGCTCTGGCTGATGATCACCACGCGCTCGTTACCCTCTTTGTCGCCCTCGTTAAAGTCGCGCCCCTGCAGAATCGGAACGCCCATCGTGGCAAAGAATCCCGGCGACACCGCGCGGAACTGCGACCGGAACTCGTCCTTCCCATCCTGCGGCCGATGTGCCCCCTGCGCCGCAAAGGTAAAGCTGATGTCCCCTGCCTGGTCGCCGCGCCAGGGTACGCTGAATCCTTCTGAGACATTCTCCACGCCCGGCAGCGTGCTCACCCGTTCTTTAATCTCGCGATAAAACTCGCCCACCTGCGCGTCGGTCTTGCCGTAACTCATTACCGGCAAATTCACAGCCAGCACATTGGCTGAGTTGAACGGCGGCCGCGTCTGCTCGAGCACGTAGAGCGTCTTCATCAGCACGCAGGCGCCGGTCAGCAAAAGGAACGACGCTGCAATCTGTGTGACGGCAAAGATGCGCAGCTTGCGGCTGCTTGAGCCGGTTACGCGCGTGCCGCGTCCGCTCAGGCTGCTCGTTGGCCTGTCGGGCGACGGCAGCCGGGGAATATAGGCAAGAAAGAAGGCCGCGATGAGGGCCAGCGTGGCTCCGAACCACAGCAGGCTTGAGTCGAGGGTAAGATCGGCCGCGCGCACGGAGAAGCGCTGCGCATAGTGCCCCAGCACCTTCACCATCGGCGCCGCCAGCAGCACCGCCGCCACGCTCCCGCTGCCGCACAACACAAGGCTCTCGGCAAGTAGGCTGCGGCGCAAAACTGCCGGGCTCGCACCCAGCGCCGCGCGAATGGCCAGCTCCGGCTCGCGCCGCACCGTGCGTGCCAGCACCAGGTTTGCTACATTCGAGCTGGCAATCACAAACAACAGTCCTGAAGCCGCAAACAGCACCCACAGAATCGTGTCGGCGCGCGCATTGATCTGGTCATGCATGCGCGTCACGCTGATCGTGAAGTGGTCTTCCGGCTTGTAAGTCTCGGGATGCGCCTGCGTCATCGCCGAGTACACCGCACTCAGTTCGGCGCGCGCCTGTTCGAGTGTGGCGCCCGGCGCCAGCCTTCCGAACATCTCGGTCATGCGGTGCTCGCGTCCCTGCACCATCGTGGCCGACAAATGATGCGGGCTCGTCACCACGTTGGCAATAATCTCGGTTGCCACGGGGTAGGGAACCGACGGCTCCAGCACTCCCACCACCGTCCCCGTGCGCGCGCCGCAGCAACTCTCCAGCCGCACCACCTTGCCGAGAACGCCGGGATCGGAGTGCAGTGAGTCGCGCCAGAATTTGTAGGTGAGCACGATCGCGCCCGGAGCATTCGGCCCGTCGTCAGCCTGCGTCAACAGCCGGCCCAGCACCGGCCTCAGGCCCATCACCTCAAAATAATTCCCATCCACCACCCCGGCCGGAATCTCACGCGGTGTGCCCAGGCCCACAATCGTAAAGCCGATCTCTGAGAACGTGCCCAGCTGCGTAATCGTCTTCAGGTTCGCGCCGATATCGTGAATCTCGGGAACCGAGAAGTTAGCATTCGGAACCCCGATACCCGGCGCGCTCTGCCGCACATACAGGAGCTGGCTCTCATCCCGGTTCGCCAGTGGCCGCAGCAGCACCTCGCGAACCACGCTGAAGATTGCGGCGTTGGCCCCGATGCCCAGCGCAAGTGTCAGCGCAATCGTCACCCACAAAGCAGGCACGCGCGCCAGCGAGCGCAGAGCGATCTTCAGATCGTGCAGGAAGGGCATTTTTGTTGAACCTCCAACATGGGCACTCGGCAAAATGGGGACTTGGGTTGAACCTTTGCTGCAGCCCAAGCCGGAACGAAGACCCGGAAGGAAGCTTCCGGAAGGGAGCCCCGGGATGGGAGTTGACGAATATGTTGATATCAACTAGTCTTCTCCCGTGTCAAGTGGAAAGACGCTCTCCTATGCAACTGCGGTCGTTGTCCGCGACCATTGCCTTTGCCTCCATGTGCAGCGCGCGGCCCGCGCTCTTGGCCGCCGTTTTGACGAGGCCTTCCGCCCGCTTGACCTGACCAATGGCCAGTTTTCTCTGCTCATGTCGTTGAACCGTCCTGAGCCGCCGCCCATGGCGCCGGTGGCAGACCTGCTGGCCATGGACCGCACCACGCTCACCGCTGCCCTCAAGCCGCTCCAGCGCCGCGGCTTGGTCCGCGTGGCAACCGACCCGAATGATCGCCGCAGCCGTACTCTCATTCTCACCGCAAAAGGCAGAGACCTGCTCACCCGTGCCGTGCCCATCTGGCAGCGCACCCTAGCTGAAATCGAGCGGCAGCTCTCTCGCGCCAAGCTCCGCGAAATAAGCGCCGGCCTCATGGCCGTGTCGTAAATTCACGCAGTTCGATCCACGCAGTAGATTCACGCAGCCGGGTCGGTGGACTTCTTCGCGCCACGGCCTGCAAAACACATCTACGCCTGAACGCAAGCCGAAAATTGCCGCAAGCCGAAAATAGCCGAGCGCCTTAAAGAAATCCAATCCTCCTCCGTCGAACCTCCCATATTGCGGCGATGTACTTGCTCGGGAAACAGACAGATTCTCGGGGAGTACAAATGCCGCAATTGAATGAATGCCCGCCGCAGTCGGCAGAAGCGGATCTTCTCGCGGAGCCTTATGCCACTCTCGATCCGGAAAACTGGACGGAGTTGCGAACCCAGGCGCACCGCATGCTCGACGACATGCTCGATTACACCAAAGATATCCGGTCGCGCCCCGTCTGGCAGCCGATTCCGGGCGAGGTCAGGGCGCGGCGCAACAGTCCGGTTCCCCGCTCACCGTCCCATCTTGCCGATGTTCACAGCGAGTTCATGCAGTACGTGCTCCCTTACTCAGTGGGCAACGTTCATCCAGGATTTATGGGCTGGGTTCATGGCGGCGGAACCGTAGTCGGCATGCTGGCTGAAATGCTCGCCGCCGGGCTGAACGCCAACCTGGGAGGGCGCGATCATATCCCCATCGAAGTCGAGCGCGAAGTGGTTCGGTGGGCCAGTGAGATCGCCGGTTTTCCACGAGGCACGTCGGGCCTCCTCGTCACCGGAACCTCCATGGCCAACCTGATCGCCGTTGTTATCGCGCGCGAAGCGGCGCTCGGCAATCCCAATCAAGGTCACAGAACCGCCGCAGGCGTCCAACAACTCACCGCCTATGCGTCGACTGCCGTACATGGCTGCATCGCCAAAGCGATCGAGATCGCCGGACTCGGCTCCGATGCTTTGCGTCTCGTTGCTGCCGACCATCGCCATCACATTGACCTCAGCGCCATTCAGGAAGCAATTTGCAGGGACCGGGAAGCAGGCCTGACGCCATTCCTCGTCGTCGGAACAGCGGGCACCGTCGATACCGGGGCCGTAGACGACCTGGCCGCACTGGCCGATCTCTGCCGGCGCGAGAAGATCTGGTTCCATGTCGACGGAGCCTACGGCGCACTCGCCAGACTGGCGCCTGAGCTGGCTCACCGGCTCGACGGCATGGAGCGCGCCGATTCGCTCGCCTTCGACTTTCACAAATGGGGACAGGTCCCCTACGACGCCGGAGTGGTTCTCGTGCGTGACGGCGCGGCGCACCAGCGCGCATTCGCCCTCTCCACCGAATGTATGCAGCGCGCCTCACGTGGACTCGCCGCCGGTTCGCCCTGGCCCTGCGATCTCGGGCCGGAGCTGTCGCGCGGTTTTCGCGCCCTCAAAGTGTGGTTCACACTCAAGGTCTACGGAGCCGATGCGCTGGGCGAAGCGATCTCTCATACCTGCCGACTGGCCCGCTATCTTGAGAGCCGCATCGCCGCAACGCCGCGTCTGGAACTGTTGGCTCCCGTCGAATTGAACATTGTCTGCTTCCGCTATCGCTGCGCGGAGCCGGACCAGGTCAACGAGCAAATTGTCATTGCGCTGCAGGAGTCAGGCATCGTCGTCCCATCCACAACCAGAATCGACGGGCAGCTTGCCATTCGGGCCGCCATCGTGAACCATCGCACCAGCCGCACCGAAATTGACGCCTTGATCGATGGCGTTCTTTCCTTCGGAAACGCAATCGAATCGATCGTCTCCCAAAACAAGTTCGCCTTGAAAAGGCGGAAAGCACCCTCCCATCGCGACCTCTGCGCAGCTCTCATAACGGTTGAGCGGCAGCTCTCGGCGCAGCCCGAATCCGTCCAGCTCCTGTTCGTGCGCGGTAACCTGCTGGAGCTTTTGGACCGCAAACCCGACGCCCTGACGACTTATCGAGCACTTGTGCAATTCGACCCCCTCCATCGCCGCGCATGGAAGAACATAGGGACGCTCCTGACCGCTGCGGGCAACCATGCTGAAGCGCACCACGCTTTCTCTCGCGCGGTCGCCGCCAGTCCCGGCGATCCAATGTGCGAGGTCAGTTATGCCAACAGCCTGCGCAAGAGCGGCGAGCTCGAGAAGGCTCGCGAGCATTTTCAGATCGCCCTCAACTCCGACCCCGATTACTGGCAGGCCCATCTCGGCATGTCTTCGGTTCTCATGGACCTGAATAAAACTGAAGACGCCTCTGCTCATCGCCGCGCCGCCTTTCGTGGGCGATGCATTGTGCCTCTCACCTATCGCGGCAAGCAAACCCCAATCACCGTGCTGGAGCTGACCGCAATCGGCCCCGGCAATACACGCTTCACCAACTTCCTCGGCGGCAGTATCTACAAGCGCTACCTCGTAGCCGCCGAGTTCTACCAGCCCGGCGTGCCGTTGCCTCCGCATCAGCTCGTCATCAATTCCATCGGCGATGCCGATGTGGCCGCCGCTGCGCTCCGCGGCGCGGACTCACTCGTTCGCCGAACGACTGCTCCCGTCATGAATCCGCCTGCATCCGTGCTCGCCACCGGCCGCTGCCAAATCGCGCGCCGACTTTCCACGCTCCCCGGAGTCATCACGGCCAATACCGTCACCCTGTCACGGGAATCGCTCCTCGCTCGGGATGCCCTCGACACACTCCTCCACCACGGCTTTGCATTTCCTCTGCTGCTGCGCTCGCCGGGCTTTCATCAGGGTGAGCATTTTCTGCGCATCGAGAACATGGACGAACTGCCTGCCGCGCTCGAATCTCTTCCGGGAAACGAATTGACCGTCATCCAATATCTCGACGCGCGCGGCCGCGATGGAAAATCGCGCAAGTATCGCGTCATGATGATCGACGGGCAGTTGTATCCGCTTCACGCTGCCATCTCGCACCACTGGAAGATCCACTACTTCAGCGCCGAGATGGCCGAGTCGCCCGAGCATCGTGGCGGGGACCAGGAGTTTCTCGAGGATATGGAAAGCGTCCTTTCGCCGCGCGCCATGCACGCCCTCCACGCAATTCAGGGTAGCCTCGCCCTCGACTACGGCGGAATCGACTTCGGGCTCAATCAGGGCGGCGACCTGCTGCTCTTTGAAGCCAACGCAACCATGGCGGTCATTCCCCCGGCCCCGGATGCGCGCTGGGATTATCGCCGCCCCGCAGTCGCCAGAGTTTGCGCAGCCGTGCACGCCATGCTGCATCGCATGGCCCACAAAGCGCACGACGCATTAGCCGTGGCTTCCTAGTTCGGTTTGCCTGCATCTGACCCTGAGGTTGATTATGGCCATGGGAGATACGCGATGAAGGCAGTGGTGCTGCATGAGTACGGCGGTCCCGAGAATCTGAAATTTGAAGACAATGTTCCCGAGCCCCAGGTAAGCGGAAATACGATCCTCATCGCGTTAGCCGCCGCAAGCGTGAATCCCATCGACTGGAAACTCCGTTCCGGCGCGATGCAGAAGACTCGTCCATTGTCGTTCCCGGCAATTCTCGGCCGCGACGTCAGCGGCATCGTGCGCGCGGTCGGCGCCAACGTCAGGCACTTCAAGGTCGGCGACCGCGTTCTTGCACTCTCCAACAAAACCTACGCCGAGTTCGTCGCAGTTGACGATTCCGACGTCACCCATCTGCCCGATGGCGTTGACCTGGTGGACGCGGCCGCGATCCCGCTCGTTTCGCTCACCGGCGACCAGCTCGTGCGCATCGCCGCCAACGTGCAAAAGGACCAGACGGTTCTCATCACCGGAGCGCTCGGCGGCGTGGGCCGCGCCGCCGTGCATTCGGCCAAGAAAATCGGCGCGCAGGTGATCGCCGGTGTCCGCGCCAAAGAGCTTGACGCCGCCCGCTCTCTCGGCGTCTCAGGCGTGCTCGCGATCGACGACGATCAGGCGATCGCAAACTTCCCCCTGGTCGATGCCATTGCTGACACCGTCGGCGGTGACGTTGCAACCAGACTCATCGCCAGGGTCAAGCCCGGCGGCAACTTCGGCTACACCGCTGTGCTGCCTGAGAGCGCCTCTGCCGCAAACCCATCCGTGAAGATCACGCGTGTCGGTGCGCGGCCCGATCCGTCCAAGGTCCGTGAGTTTGCCGATGACGTGCGCGATGGCAAGTTCGTTCTGCCCATCGGCCGCCGCATGCCGTTGCGCGATGCGGCTGAGGCACATGTGCTGGGGCAAAAAGGCGGCATCGGCAAGATCATCCTCCTCGCGCCCGATACCAAAGAGTGATCTCTTCACGCTTCGCCCGGCGCAACTCCTGTCCGAAAGCCTGCGTCGGCAATAGCGGCTCCGCCGAAACCAAACTTCCGTCAATCACTAATTCTCTGAGGGCAGCTGGGCGTGGTCAACAACGAGAACGGGGACGGGACCTTTCGTGGATTCGAGCTTGAGGCCGAGCTGTTCTTGAATCGCTGTGAAGATGGATGGTGCGGAAGTGTCGGGCTCGCCGTTAAGCATGGGCGCCGGGCCGCTGCCCGGCGTCCACTTGAGGGTCAGGTCGTAGCGTCCGGTAAGGCCGGTCTCGTCAATGACGATTCGTCCCAGCTCGTCCGAGAGCGAACCAGTGAACTTCTGCGCCAATTGCGCCGAACTCACTCCCTTTGCCGTTAGCTGCCCCCTCCGCGACGATAGGCTGGTTCCGGCATCAGGGTCCTTCGCGGGTTGCAGCCTGGCGCCATTCTTCGCGATGACCAGTGCGTAGACGGGGAGCTGGCGCGTCTCCGAGTGGACGGCCAGTTTGAACCGGTCCGCGAGAAGCTGCTGGATCATCTGCTCGAATTGCTGGTTGAACTGGTCGCGGCTCAGCGTTTTCATCTTCGCGTAGACTGCGGGATCGATCTTCGCCTGGATGTCGAAGGTCACGGAGTCGAGCTCGGGCGGAATGCCGAGAATCTGAGGGCCGGCGATCCGGTAGGCGTCGTATTGAATGATCGATTTCAGCGTGACATTTGTCGCTGTGTAGGTCGCGTTGCTGAAGTCGGAGTTTGAGCCGGAAACACCCGGCTTGGTGAGCTTGATGGAGACGACGTCAAAGGCCGGGGTCGCGGCAGCGGTTTGCGCGATTGATTGCGGCACGGCGCAGGCCATCGTCGCGGCGGCAGCGAGTAAAAGATTACGGCAGACGTGCACCGGCGCGAGCCTCCTGCTTGAAGGATAAGGGTGAGACGAAATGTGGCGCAGACCTCGTCGTCCACTGCGATTATCCGGAACGCGCAGCTGAAGGTAAAGCGCGGAATCGAGGAGCAATCAGGGGCTGTCTGGATCGCAGGCACTTGTGTCGGAGACGGTACGCACGCCGCGATACTTGCGACCGTCGAATTGGTAGTACACCGTGACCTTTTCGCAGTAGCTGTCGTAGCCGGAGGTCATCAGGTCGCGCCAATCATTGTGCCGCGTGTCCAGCACATCAAGCTCCGAGCCCAGAGCGTCCTCCACCAGCGATGCCTCTGTTGCCGGGTCAAACAGCCAGTACTCACACTTGGCATGACTTCCGCAGAAATCGTCCGGAGCCATGGCGTGCCACACCCAGCGGCCATGAGGCCTAAGCGTCAGCCGATCAAACGGTATCTGTGTGGCTTCAGCACTTCGCTCCTTGGCAGGGACGTCAACAAAATCAAATACCACTCGCTCGATGTTCCGTCGCACAGCAGGTTGCAGACTGACAGTGGCGAGAGTTTCAGGCTCCCCTGCCGTATGAAATTGCTGCCCCCACACCTGGAGCAGTCCGATCCGAAGCACAACGAGAAGGACAGCAGCGTTCTTCATACAGTGGGATTGGCGGGATCGAATGCCACTCTCTGGCTCAGATGAACGCTTCGGTGATTTCGAAGTTGGGGACCATCCAGCGGTCGATGTAGGTTTCCTCTTGTCTGGGCACAAGCAAGGTCGAATCCGCCATCACCGAGCAGAGGGCTTCGTAGCATTCGCCGTCGAGTTTTGCTGGTACTTCGCGTTCCATGATTGCTTTGATCTGCGGAGTGGGGAGCGCTCCGCGGTAGGGACGTTTCTCCGAAAGGGCGCCGTAGATGTCGGCGACGGCGAGGAGTCTCGATTCGAGCGAGAGCTGTTTGCCGCTGAGTCTGGAGGGATAGCCGGTACCGTCAAGTTTCTCGTGGTGTTCGCCTGCCAGGATGGAGATCTCTCGAAACGCTCCGATATGGCTGAGAATCTCCGAGCTCATTCCCGGGTGGGTCTTCACGATTTCGAGCTCGGCGTCGGTGAGCTTCGTCGGCTTGTCGAGAATCGTGTTTGAAATGCCGAGTTTGCCCAGGTCGTGAAGCAAAGCTGCCCGGCGCAGAGTTTGCATGCGGTCTGGCGCGAGACCCAGAACTGTGCCAATCGCAACGGCCGCGTCCATCACTCCCACCGAATGGCGGTAGGTAAACGGAGACTTCGCATCCACGACGTCGGCGAAGGTCTCGCAGAGGGAATCGATGTCCAGCGCGGAAAGGCGCACCTGGCTCCCTGGGTTGAGGCGAAGGATCGCGGTCCGGGTTTCGTCGATGGGATCGTACGGCAGGCAAAACTGAAAGAGTCTTCGCGATTTGTCGAGCGAGACGGCGGCGGCCGTCAGATCGGGGTCGAACCATCGGCCCGAGCGTTCGATCAACGTATCGATCGCCGCCTGCGGGCCCTGTTCCAGGCAGAACACGTCGAGATGCTGAGCGATGCCCATGAGCCTGGAGATGACGGGGATATCGGAGAACTTGAGCCTGGCGGGATAGCCGCTTCCATCCCAATGCTCATCGAGGTGCCGCACACCGACGGCGGCTGTGGTCCCGAGCCCCAGCTTTTGCACGATCATGGCTCCACGGTCGCAGCGGAGTTCGATCAGTTCACGATTGTTCTTGTGCTGGGTTGCGGCGATCTTCGCGATGCGGGCGCTCTTCTTCAACATCGAGGCGCCGGGCAGCACCTGCTCCCAAAGGAGCTTGGCGGTCGCGAGCTTCGGCCGGAGCGGCCGCGTCCAGTCCGCAAACTTTGCGCCCGCCTTGACCGCGCGGTCGTCTCCGCCAACAATCTGGCACATGCGCGCCGAGTTGCTGCTGCAGCCCACATCCTTCAGCAGGCAGGCGTAGTAGAGGTCTGAGATAACTTGCGCATCCAGGCCTGCCGCAAGGGCGATGCGAACCGCGAGCAGGCACGAACGAATCGTATGCCCGGGAACCGCGCCTTCGGTCAGGTCCAGGGCGAATGAAAGCGCCACCAGGATCTCCTGAAGGGTTGGATCGTTGCATTCAACTGCTTCGTATGTGGCGGACGTCGCTTGCATGATCACTCTTTCGCGGGCCGGGATGAAGATTGCTGGTCATCGCCGAATCACATCCACGACGCTGCCCCTGCGATGCCGGCAGGCAAGCCAAGGGAGCCGGTACACGCTACAGACAGGATCGGATTCCGCCGGTGAATTTTATATCCCTCGTTAGTAGTAAAACCGCAAAACCCTGGCATTCCCGGCAGCGATCGGAGCGCGCAGGAGCTCAATCTGCGCGGAGTGTATGCGCGCGGAACGCTCTTTGAATCAAGCGTTTCCAGAAAATAGGTCCCGAACGTTCCTGTTCAGAGCACAGCAGGCCGCTCAGGATTAGCCCGCTTGCCGCAGCGGCCGCATTCCACCAAAGTCGTGCGTGGTTTCACAAACAGGGAATGGCTGGTTTCGGAGCCTTTGCCGAAGATCATTCAGAATCGTCGCACGAATGATTCGGTCTTTACGCCCAAATCCAACGCATCGTGCTGGCGGCCTTCCCCCTCATGGTCTGAAAGTACGCGCCGATCGAATGTGGGAATGACGACCAATAGCTCCTAAAGGGAATCCACGATGCTGATCCAGACATTCTCAACGTTCCGCTCTCTCCGTCCTTACGCTCTGCGCGCCGCCGTACTTTGCGGTCTGGTGTGCGGAGCCGCAGCAATCGGCGCTCAGGCGACCTCGTTTGGCAATGGCTACAGCGCCGCCGCCGAAGCGCGCGGCGGCAATCTCGCCGCCCAGCAGGGCGATCCCATTGACGCGGTTGAGGGCAATCCCGCGGGCCTCGCGGGCATCAAGACCCGCGTTCTTGAAGCCACCGGCGTCGGCGTCTTCGGCTCTGGATCCTTCCAGAACTCTGTGAACAGCAACGGACGCATGGGCGGCGTTGTCGGCGCCATGCCGTACGGAGCGTTCGTCACTCCGCTGGGCGCAAGCCACTGGACCGCTTCAGCAGCCTTTACGCCGGAGATCCTGATGCGCGCCACCTGGCGCTACGTCGATGCGCCGGGAACCGCGGGCGTCACCTACGGCCTGCAGACCAACGAGACACAGATCATCGCGATGCGCTCTTCTGTCGGCCTGGCGCGCACCTTCGGGCCCAAGCTGTCAGTCGGCGCTGTTCTCGGGCTGGTTTACAACACGAATAATCTCAATGCTCCCTATATCTTTCAGCAGCAGCCCCAGTTGGCGGGCCTCAAGGTTCTACTCGACCTGCAGACTCACGGCTACGGCTGGAACGGCAACGCAGGTGTCCAGTTCCAACCCAACAGCCGAGTCCGCATCGGCGTGGCGTGGAAGAGCGGAACGACGATCCACACCAGTGGCACCGCAAACGGATCCGCCTCAGCGTTGTTCGCGGCGCTGGGCATTACCCAGGACCCCACGTTCCACTATCAGGCCCAGGTCCTCAACCATCTGCCGCAGGCGTTCGATGCAGGCTTATCCTGGAGGACCAACCGCCACATGACCTGGCAGGGGCAAGGCGACTTCGTCGCTTGGGGCCAGGCGTTCCAGCAGCTTCCGGTAACTCTCACCGGAGGCACGAACGCTGTCATTAATAGCGTGGTGGGCAGCAACGCGATGCAGGATGCAGTTCCCCTCCACTGGAACAATCAGGTCGGAGGCCACGTAGGAGTCGATTCGCCGTTGGGTGAGAGCTGGGTGCTGCGCGCGGGCTACAGCTACATGTCGAATCCGGTGCCAAGCTCGACGCTGCTTCCCCTGACTGCGGCGATCATGCGCAACGCCATCGCGACCGGAGCCGGTTGGACCCGCGGGCGTCTGCGTCTCGATGCAGCCTACCAGGCACAGCTTCCCAGTTCGGAGTCGGTCGGCAAGAGCGGCATCTTGGCCGGCGAATACAGCAACAGCCAGGTGCACATCTTTTTGCAATCGGTTACCGCCACCGCGAGGGTTAATTTCTAAGCCGCGCCGCCTCGGATCCCCTCGCTGAGCCTGTGGGTGCTCCATCCTTTCGCCGTCTCATCGCGAAAGGGCGGGAAATCACGAATCCCAGCCATTTTCGCCGGGTTGATGAAACGAACCTCGCTGCCGCGCCAGCCTTTTGAGAACGCCGGACCACTGCGCCGCGTGTGCGAGCATCTTTCTCAACTGAGGTACAACAAATATGCGGTTTTGGTTGAAGAACCTTTCCCTATCCTTGCTGGTAGCGATTCTCGCTTGCCCGGTGCTGATGACGGGCTGCAAAACTCAAACCACAAATGAGTACACTCAGCAGCAGCCATCGGATTACACGCAATGGGAACATGAAACTCAACGGCAGCATGTGGATCTGGCCAAGCGCAACGCGGACGAGCAGAAGGAATACCGCGACTGGCACAACCAGCACCATTAATTGATCGGGAACCTTGGATTTGCCAGCGCAAATTTGAAGAAGGATCGATGAGAACCTCGTTCCGTGGCGACGAGTCCGAATCCGAGCTTCTCCAGGACACGTACCGAGGCTCCGTTTTCAACCTGAACCGTAGCAACGATGCGGGAAAGCTGCAATTCCTCCCATCCAAATTTCACAAACGCAGCGCCCGCTTCGCTGGCCAACCCCAGGCCCCAGTGCTCCCGTCCGAAATGAAACGATAGCGTGGCTTCGCTATCGGCAATCCCCGCCCTGTGTCTCAGGTGGGGATAGGGTCCGCAGCGTCCTGCGTATTGTCCGTTCGACTTCAGCACGGCGGCCCACACAGCCAATCGGTCTGTGACCTCCCGAAGCTGGCCTTTCGGGAATCTCCGCTCCGCATCCTCACGGGAACGTGCCTGGCCGCCGATGTAGTGCCGGAACTCAGGGTCCATCTCCATCGCGCAAAAGCTGTCAAGATCGGCCGGTTCATGCGGCCGGAAGAGAAGTCTCTCTGATTCGAGGATGATCACCATTTGCCGCAAGGATAACCCCGCGTGCCGCCCACGTGATGCCCTCGCGCCCGTCCTTATCAGGGCTGTCCTGCTCGAGCATTTCAACGCGCCGGTCAAGATGCGCTGGTCATCTTTCTCGATGCAGAATCAAATTGAAAGTCGTCGATCCGATGCAATAGGATGCACAAGAGCATTTTCCGAATACACGTGACCTTTCTAAGATCGGTGAAAGGTTCGATGCGCTGCAATCGGCCCGAGTCATCCCAAACTGAACCATCCCGGACCGACCATCCAAAACACCAACGAGAAAGGCACGTCTCCATGTTCGTCTCCACGCAAGGCCGCCTCGCGGCCATCGCCGCATTGGCTGTCATTGCCACCGTCAGCTCCGCCGCAATTCACGGCCAGACCGGCTTTGTTGCGGAGGTCGCTTCCACTCAACCCATCGCTTTCTACCGGCTCGACTCCACCTCCGGTCAAAGCCAGGTCGGCGCCACCACCTACAAAGCAAACGGCTCTGCTGAAATTGCCCCCTCCGGAGCGCCTGTGCTCACCGCGAATGGGCGCTACCTCAAACTCGACGGCCACACCGCCTACATCACAACCACGCAATTCGGTGGAGTCGGCGCCGCCGCAAGCATCATGGCCTGGGTCAACCTGGCTGAACTGCCCTCCAAGGCCGGCCGCCTTTTCTACGTAGCCGGCGAGTCGGAGAACGGCAACGATCTCGACGTGCAATTCGACACTGACAATGGCCTGAAGTTCTGGACCGCCGCCGGTGGCCATATTTCCTACACGCCTTCACCGGCTTCGCTGATCGGCCAGTGGCATCAGATTGTTGCCACGCTGGACACACCCACCCACACCCGCGTCCTCTACTGGGACGGCAAATCCGTCGCCACCGATAAAGGCGGAGGCGAAGCCGGCAAGAAGAGCGTCTTCACCATCGGCGCAAGTTCCGTCTTCTCCGGCCGATTCTTTCCCGGCGCCATTGACGATGTAGCCCTCTGGAATCGCGCCCTCAAGCCCGCCGAGGTCGCAGCCATCTATGCCGCCGCCGGCGCCGCCGCATCTTCCGGTGCCGCGAGCGCATCTTCGTCCGCCGGCGCCTCGGGCGCAACCGCCTCCGCTCCCACCGCAGCTTCAGGCCCCTTCGCCTCTAAAGCTACGGTCCTCATCGAAGACGCGCATGGCCCCGTCCAGCTCAATCGCGACGAACAGGTCGCCTACATGTTTCTCTCCGCCATTGAGGTCATTGAGCACGAGTGCCAGCTCGACATTCAGCACGCCTGCCCGTTGGATCAGCTTCTCTCCGGCGCATACCCCAAAGGCAGCGGTATCGAACGCCTCAAGTTCGACCCCAACAAGACCGACCCCAACTACACCTACACCCTCGCCGTCGGCGCAATGGCCTGGGAAGCCCACGCCACTGCAAAAAAGCCCGGCTTGAAAGGCTTCTGCTTCATGTCAAGAGACGTTGGCACCACCACCGTCACCTACAGCAACACCGGACCCGCCGGCTGGACCAGCACCGAAGTCGGCAACCGCGGAATGCAGGGCGATTCCTTCACCACCCCATAACTCCCACCTCGGAAAGCTGTGCCCCATTCATCGCGGCTTGATCGCGATGAGTGGGTCCTCGGGTGTGGAGTCTGTGCCCCATTCATCGCAGCCTTATCGCGATGAGTGGGTCCTCGGGTATGGAGTCTGTGCCCCATTCATCGCGGCTCTATCGCGATGAGTGGGTCTTCGGGTACGGAGTCTGTGCCCCATTCATCGCGGCTTGATCGCGATGAGTGGGCCCTCGGGTATGGAGTCTGTGCCCCATTCATCGCGGTTTGATCGCGATGAGTGGGCCGCCGCGGTACCCATTCTTGCGGAGTCTTGTGCCGCAAGGGTGGGATAACTCGACCCTCCCCTCACTGCTGTCATCCTGAGCGAAGCAGGCCGCGCATGGCCATGAACGAGCTTGCCATAATACGCGCACTTACAACTGGCACTGCCATGTGTTCCCGGCCGGGTGCCCCCGGTCCCTCGCCTTCGGGGACCGGGGATGGCGGCAGTTGTTTTTCGCAAACGCAAATCCACCCCAAACCCTGGCTGCCCCATCCTTGCGCTTCTTTTTGCGCAAGGGTGGGATAACTCGACCCTCCCCTTACTGCTGTCATCCTGAGCGAAGCAGGCCGCGCATGAGCGCGGCCCGCGCAGCCGAAGGATCTGCGGTTGTCTTTCGCCGCCTGCCGGCTCCAGCCGATTCAGGAGCACGTCATGACTCACTCGCAAGATTCGAGCGACCCACTCCTGGAACGCGCGCCAATTTTGTTTACGTCGAAGCGGCGCAGTCTACTTGGCAGCTAGAACAGTCTCATTAATCTGTCCAGACTTCCGCCCCTCATTGGATTCCGTCACATAGGTTCCGGTGATCTTCACCTGGCCTGCCCGATCTTTTGTACCAGCGAGATGGTTAGTGTAGCGCGGAAGGTGAGTTAGTTAACTCGCCGCCGCAGTCGGGTGCGTGGAAAAGTGGGAAGCGTTGTTTGCTTTCC
>Ga0302326_10000230_pt1 | contig 163273 bp, 145 predicted proteins | sample Palsa_T0_3_FD_202264 | JGI IMG/M metagenome (GOLD analysis project Ga0302326, IMG submission 202264) | Peat permafrost microbial communities from Stordalen Mire near Abisko, Sweden - Palsa_T0_3 | ecosystem: Environmental > Terrestrial > Soil > Palsa > Peat permafrost | place: Sweden: Abisko... | reverse complement strand
CGACACTTAACGAGTGCATCGGCATCCACATCCAATCCGACAGCAAGACATCCGTGTTCGATGAGTTGCCTCAGTTCCTTGCCCTCGCCGCAGCCGACATCAATCACGCGGGCCCCTGCAGCGAATTGAGCATGCGTGCCCGGCAGCGTGTACGCCTCCCAATCGAATGATCCTGGACTCGTCACACTCCGATTCTTAGGCAACCCCCTCGGCAAACGCAAGACCGCCGCCAATGAACCTGAAGCAGCGCATCTTCCGCAACAGCTCGCTGGAAATAGCCAGCAAGATCGTCGGCATTTTGGCCGGCGTTTTCCTGTCGCCCTTTCTGATCCGGCATCTGACGACGGAAACGTACGGTCTATGGGTACTAATCGGTTCGGTCGTCGGGTATTTCGGCTTCACGGATTTCGGTGTACGGTCCGCGACTGCACGCCAGGTCGCGTTTCATCGGGGCCGCGGAGACACCGCGATGGTCAACAAGACGATCAACACATCCCTGGTATTGCTCGCCGCCTCGGGGCTTGTCGTGACCGTCATCACCGACGTGCTGGCCCCCCTCTTTGCGAAGGCGTTCCACATCGATCCGTCGACACCCAACGTGGCCAGCGCGGTCTTCGCCTGCGGCTTCGCAGTCGCCGTCGGTCTGCCGTTGACGGTGTTTGAAGGCTGCCTGGCGGGTTACGAACGTTACGATGTCATCAATCTCTGCGAGATCCTGACGACCGCCAGTCGCGTTGGCCTCACTGTCTGGCTCCTGGAGAAAGGTTGGGGGTTACTGGCGCTAGCGCTGATCAACCTCGGCCTTACCATCGCCAATGGCTTGTTGAAACTGGTACTGAGCAAATGGGCGTTTCCGTCGCTGCACGTGGCTCCCCGGAACTTCGAGCGCTCGCTTGTCCGTGAGACATACGCGACCAGCATCTGGTTTCTGATCCTCGCCCTTTCGGTGCGGATCAGCTTTTTTACGGACAACATCGTCATCGGCTTTTTTCTTGGGACGACCGCCGTGGCCATCTATTCCATCGCCGCACGCCTGGCGCAATATGCGTTTGTGGCTGCACACGCCCTGAATGTCGTGCTGATGCCGGTCGCCGCACGCTTCGACTCTCAAGCCGACACCGGTCGACAACGCCAACTCCTGCTCATGGGCACGCGCGCCTCATTCGCCACCGCGGTGTTCATGGCGACGATCTTTCTGGCCTATGGCGGACAGATCATTCACGTCTGGGTTGGCAAAGGCTTCGAGCAAGGGGCCACCGTTCTCGCCATTCTCACGGTGCCCATGATCACCTCGTCATCGCAAATGACGACTCTGGTGGTCCTGCAGGGGATGGCCAAGCACAAGACGCTCAGTCTGATTTACCTGACGGAAGCGATCGCAAACCTCGTTCTCAGCCTCATTTTGGTCAAGCCTCTCGGAATGTTCGGCGTCGCATTGGGTACCGCGTTGACGAGTACCTTCAGCAGTCTGATTGCACAACCCATCTACGTCTGCCGCGTGCTTTCGTTGGGCTTGGGCGATTACTACCGCAAGGCCTTCCTGCCCGTGCTCGTTGCGACTGCCCCTTTGGTGGCCATCATCGCCGGCGCCCAGTACATCTGGTTGCCAAAGCATTTCTTTTCCATGGCTGTGTTCTGCACATTGGCCGCCGTGCTCTACTTTAGCGCGGTCTACCTGATTTTCTTTACCAGACGCGGGTTGACGCGCGTGAGCTTTGCCTCGTGATGCAACCCGATTCCTTTGTTTGCCCCCGTTGCCTCGGTCATTTGACCGCGCAGCCAAATGCGCTGGTCTGCCCGAGTTGCGCCGCAACATTTCCCCAGGAATATGGCGTGCCCAACTTCAGTGCCGCGACTGATTACTATTACGGCGAGTTTCCGCAGCCGCTCATGCGATCCATCGTTGAGACGGCCGCGCGCGAGGGCAGTGCCCGGGCGTTCGACGACGCACTCCGCGACAAAACGGAGGATTGGCGGCAGTATTTCCTGCACTATGCGACGGATGAAACCCGCGCCGCCTGGCAATTCCTGTTGCGCCTGCCCGAGAATGCCACCCTTCTGGATATGGGCTGCGGTTGGGGTAATCTCACAATCTCACTGGCCCGCAACTTCTCCACCGTTTACGCGATGGATCTCGTACCCGAACGCGCCGCCTTCAGTGCCATTCGCGCACGCGAGGCCGGGCTTCAAAATGTCCGCGCGTTGGCGGGAGGAAATACGGATCACCTGCCATTCCCGGATTCCTGCATGGACGCCGTCGCTCTCAACGGTGTGCTCGAATGGGTCGCCACGTCGTTCCCGCAGATTGCTGATCCGCGGGAGGCGCAGGTGCAGGTGCTTCGCGAAGTCGCGCGCGTGCTCAAGCCCGACGGCCAGGTGTACATCGGCATCGAAAACCGGCTGGGATTCCTGTACTTCCTTGGTCGACCCGATGAGCACAGCAAACTGAAATTTACCACTCTTCTGCCCCGGTGGCTGGCCAACCGTTACTCGCAGGCCAGACGGCAGCAACCTTATCGCACCTACACGTACAGTTGGCGCGGCTATCGCAAACTGTTACGCGAGGCCGGTCTCACGGATACCCGGTTTTACTGTCCATTTCCAGAATACCGGGAATTCAGTGAACTCTTCGCCTTGGATCGGCCACAGAATCTGGCGCGGGCCCTCCACCCTACTTCAGCATTTGGAAGACTGGGGTTGCAGGTGTGCAAACGCGTAAACCTCCTTCGTGAGTTCTCCCCGTCCTATTCCATTGTTGCCGGAAAAACTCGCGGGCCGGAAGGCTTTGTGAATCGCCTCTTGCGCCACATCCGCGTCGACGACGCGGAAGAGTTCTACCTGCATGTCACACGCACGGGCGCCGCGCTGTTGTTCACTCCGAACGTCCTCGTGCGATTACCACTGACGGCGCGGGCCCATATGCGCATGAATGTGGAAGCCGCAAACCTCAGAAAGATTTGGTCGGCCCAACTACCGTTGGTTCCGCAACCGATCAGCAAGGGCGAGTTCCAACGTCAGCCCTACTTCGCAACTCCCGTGTTTCGCGGTGTGTCCGGCACGAAATTGATGAGACGCACACAGAATCAGGCGATCATCCTGCGGCAGGCCGCTGAATTCATCACCAACTTCCACCATGCGACGCGACGCGAACAGATTTGCACCGAGGAATGGCTCCAGAAGAATTTCGACTGGCTGGTGGATTACGTGTGTGCCCTGGGTAAGGACGTGTCTGAATTGAAACGTCTCTGTCGCCGGGATTTGCTGGGAAAGCGCGTTCTGAACGTCACGGCCCACGGTGATTTCAGCCTGAAGAACCTTGTCTTTGAACCGCAAGCCTGCAAACTGACCGGTGTTGTTGATTGGGACTTAACGGACTTTGACGGCTGGCCTGCCAGGGATTTGGTCAATCTACTCGTCGTACTCCAGTATGAGAGCCACAGCGACACCTTCAATGAAGCCGCCCTTACCGTGCTCAAGCGGCTACGTGACAACGACGGCGTCGAGCGCGAGTTACTAAACTCCTATCTCGCCGCGTTAGAGGTAGGTCCCGAACAGGTTGTATGGTCGCTACAAAGATACCTGCTTCGAGTCGTCCATGACAAACACGAGTATGGTGACGGGAAAACCGCTCCATTGCTGGCGGCCTTGGACTCCCAGCTCGCCGTCGCGCGTTTGCTCACGCGCGAATGGCTGAGCGGGATCCCGGGCGGCCAGACGCCCTCGTCACGGTCTGGTTGATCTTCCGGCGAGTGGCGCGCACAGTACCCCGCAGACTCGGGCGATCCTTGGGCAAGAGGCCCCAACCAGGATGTTGAAATCTACCGCCAGCAAAACCTGGGTAAACCAGCATGTTCCCGCATCGACGGAGCCCGGGCCGGGACGAATTCCTGAGCTGGATGGCCTGCGCGGACTCGCCATACTGCTGGTACTGCTGTATCATGGCTTGAGTTTTGAAGCGATTAATCGCGGTGAAGCCATCCTCAAACTTCTCTTTGGAACCTACGGCTGGTGTGGGGTCGATTTGTTTTTTGTGCTCTCCGGCTTTCTCATCACAGGAATTTTGCTCGACACGAAGAACGGGCACTCATACTTCCGCAACTTCTACCTGAGACGAATACTCCGCATTTTTCCGTTGTACTATGGAACACTTGGGGTCGCGTTTTTCATTCTGCCTGCGTTCTCGACCTGGGCGGCCACGATCTTCCATAGTTCACGTCAGGATCGTCTCTGGTATTGGACGTATTTGATGAACTACCGAAATCCGCTGCCTGCGGCGCCGTTGGGTCATTTCTGGAGCTTGTGCATCGAGGAACAGTTCTATCTATTCTGGCCTTTGATCGTGTGGCTGTGCAACCGCCGCGTTTTCGTCAGCGTTTGCATCGGCCTGACGCTGGTTCCCTTGATTCTAAGACTCGTGCTCCTGCGCCATGGTTTTACCTACGATGATATTCATACCTACACGATCACGCGGTTGGATTCGCTGGTTTTCGGCGCGTTGGTCGCATCCTTCGCCCATCGAAAAGGGCTCCCATTGCAAATGCGGAACAACAAGGTCCTCGCCCGAGTCTTCTGGTCTGTGTTCATGTTCGTGTTGGCGCTGGGGATGATAACGAAGGGGCTCCCCCGCAACAATTTCTGGACGGAGACGTTTGGCTTGTGGTTGCTTGATTGCTTTTTTGCCATCGGCCTTTTGGCGCTTTTGGCCGCCTCGCCGGGCAGTCTGTTTCGACGCTTCTTTGAAACCGGAATCCTCCGCAGTTTCGGCAAATACAGCTACGCCATGTATGTCCTGAATTGGCCCATCGTCGTCTTTCTCTTTCACGAAGCGACCGCAGGTTCCAGAAAATTCTCGATGATTTGGCAGTCGCAGGTTCCCAGCGCTTGCGCGTTTGCCGTCGGCTCCATCGCGCTCACGTATTGCGGCGCGGTGGCCAGCTATCATCTCTACGAGAAACATTTCCTCAAGCTGAAACGCTGGTTTCGATACGACCGTGCGTGACCCTCAGACGCCCATGACACGTGGAAGTATTTGTGTGTTCGTTCTCTCTCTTTTTTTACCGCGCATTGTACACGCGTTAACGAACGAATTCTTTTTCCGCGACGGAGATTCTCCTATCGTCCTGCTGGGAGACAGCATTACCGAACAAGCCTGTTACAGCACGTATCTCGAGACGTTTATTCTGACCCGGTACCCGAAATGGCATGTAACGTTTCGTAATGCGGGCTGGAGCGGGGACACTGCATGGCTGGTAGCGCGCGGCGATTTTCAACAGGCACTCAAACGCGATGTCCTCGCCCTGCATCCGCGCGTCGTCACAATCAACTATGGGATGAATGACGCGCGCGGAGGCGAGGCAACATACTGGAAATACATTCAACATATCACCAGTCTGGCGAAAGCCTGCGTGGGAGCAGGAGCGAGAGTTCTGTTAATAACCCCATCCCCTGAGGAGCGGGATGAACCATCCGAACCTGGTGGCAGTGCATACAACAAGACGCTTTTCAAGTACTCGACAGGGCTGGCCATCGTCGCTCACAAACAAGGAGTGCGTCTGGTCGACGTGCTGTCCCCATTCCTCGATGTGATAGCCCGCGGCCGAAGTTCCCATGCCCTGGGGGTGAGCAGAGGTCCGTGTCTTACCGGCGACGGCATTCACCCTAGTTGGGCAGGAGGCCTTGTCATGGCCGCGATAATCCTCAAGGACCTTGACGCACCCTCCCTCGTTAGCAGTGTTGAAATCGACGCGGCCGGGCATCAGATCGTCCGAACAGACAAGTGCCGGGCCGAGTGGAGCGCTTCAGCATCGCACTCCAACGACACAGACTTGTCTTTCCAACGCTTCGACGAAGCGCTTCCGTGGCCGGTCCACAATGACTCAGCCCTCGCTCTGCACCTGCCTGGCGTCGATCCACTGCTTGATCTGAATCGTTACCAGTTGAAAGTGACGGGACTGACAGCAGAGTCGTACACGTTGGAGATCGACGACCAAGTCGTCGGTTCATTCTCAAGGGAAAGTTTGGCGGCTGGCGTAACCTTGAGTTTGCGCGCCGGGCCAATCACATCCCAGGCGCACCGCGTATTCGACCTTGTGATCGAAAAGAACGATCTGTATGCGGTGCGTTGGCGGCGGATCCAACTTGGGCAGAATACGACCACGGAGGAAGCGCGCGAAAGTGAACTCGCCCGGCTGGACGCATCAATCGCCACAATCGAGAGGCAGATTGACGAGCTACGCCAGCCGCATCCGCATCTGTTTCGGCTCAGGCCTGTCACCTCAAATCCTTCATGGAATTGACCCCCATTCACCAAGTCGTCATCGTTTCGACTTTTCAAACATTTCACTTTGCCAACGAGTCAGGCAAGACGCCATGAGCCCCGACCAACCCCGGCGAATATTGCAATTGGACTTCCTTCGAGGAATCGCCATTCTCCTGGTGCTCGGGCGGCATCAGCCGCTTTACCCCAGCGAGGCCGGGTCATCGTCGTTCCGATACGTTCCGGCGATTCTCTCCCGGTTCGGCTGGACGGGCGTCGATCTCTTCTTCGTGCTCAGCGGCTTCCTGGTCGGGGGTCTGTTGTTCAAGGAATTCAAATCCGACAACAAGATCGATGCCCGCCGATTTTTGATCCGGCGAATCTTCAAAATCTGGCCGTCCTATTACCTCTACCTGGCCTTTCTGTTCGTTCTTCTCGCCGTGACACACGAGATGGGCGATATTGAATCATTGACAGTAAAGATGCTGCCGCAACTGGCACATCTCCAAAACTACCTCGGGATGGTGCGCACGCACACCTGGAGCCTGGCGATTGAGGAACATTTTTACCTCGTGCTGCCCTTCGCATTGTTGTTGGCCAGTCGCAGCCGATCGCGCCCCTTCGCGTTCGTGCCATTGATCGCAATCACTTTGATGGTCGGCTGCCTCGCGTGGCGCTTGTACCTGCTGCTCACCGGAGTCCCGTACAGCAACGACCACTACCTGTTCTTGACTCACCTGCGCGTGGACAGCCTCTTTTTCGGAGTGCTCCTGGCGTACTTGCATCATTGTCGCCCCGACATGCTGGCGCCGATGCTTCAGCATCGCACAGCGCTACTCGTCGCCGGATTGTTGCTCCTGTCTCCCATGTTGTTCCTGGACAAAGAGACCCATTCCTTCGTGCCAACGTTCGGCCTGACGGAACTCTATGTGGGATACGCTTGCATTCTGCTGGCCATCGTGCACACGCCGCTCGGCGAAGGGCGGCTGGGTTCGTTCCTGGACGGCGGCATTGCGCGCACGATCGCCTGGATCGGCTGCTACAGTTATTCGATCTACCTCTGGCATCTCGATCTGAGCCGGGCTCCGATCCGATGGTTCGCACACCACAGCTTCCTGTCGCAAGTCACGCCCGAAATCGGCTGGTGTGTGACCATGGCATTGTTCATTGGCCTCTCCTGCCTTGTCGGCGCGGTGCTCGGCAGCCTGGTGGAAATCCCGGCGCTGACCTTGCGCAACCGTTTGTTTCCCGCGCACGCCGATGCCATCGCCAACACGCTGGAGATACATGGCGGCTACATGAAGCGAGAATGATGCGAACCGTGATTCTGATTCTCTGCTGCTTCACCCGAAGGTTCCAGAACTTCAAAGGTCGGTGGCGCCTGATACAATGGTTGGAGAACCACCAAGACGTCATCGCGGGGTGCCCAGTGCGTGTAGTGTCATTACCTTGTCGCACCCGCATATGCGTTGATCCGGGCAGTTTCGAAGGGCGAAGCATCCTGATTAGTGGCGGGATACACCATCATTGGCTAACGCCATGTTTCGGCGCACTACTGAGACCGGGAGATTGTTTGCTGGATATCGGCGCCAATATCGGCTTCTTCGCCCTTCTCGGGGCCAGACTCGTTGGCCCCACCGGCTGTGTCCATGCAGTTGAAGCCGCGCCGGAAATCGCCGCCATGCTTCGAGCCAACCTTGCGTTGAACCCGTTTCACAACGTGTTTCTGCACGAGTTGGCCGTCTCCGACCGGGAAGGCATGTTGGAGTTTCACACGGCGACTCGCAACCACTCGGGAGTTTCTTCCATTCGGGATCTGGGATCGAGGACGGCTACCACGACCCGCGTGCCAGGCAACACGATTGATTCGCTCCTGAGTGAGATCCCATCCGTGACGCTGGCAAAGCTCGATGTCGAAGGAGCCGAGATGCTGGCGCTGCGGGGCATGCGCCAGCTTCTCCAGCGCGATCAGCCCTACCTGATTGTGGAACTGTCGGACTCCTATCTCCGAGACCTGGGGAGCAGCGCGAGTGAGTTGTGCCAATTCCTCACGGCGGGGGATTACTCCCTCTATCGCATCGACTGGGACGGCATCCGCGCGCTGAATGAACCCGGCGGTGAACAGTGCGACCTGCTCTGCGTGCCCGGGCAAAAAACGCTCCCGCAGAATCTGGCCCCCTTGGACTTGCTGTGACCGTCTTCCGAACATGAAAGTTGCCATTGCCTCAGCATTCTTGGGACACGTGTTGCGTGGCGTGGAAAGTTGGTCACAAGATCTGGCTGCCGAATTGCATCGCCGTGGCGCCGATGTCACGCTCTTTCAGGGCGGCGGTCCATCTGACGTGTCTTATGCGCGCCACATCCCGTGTCCCGATCACACGGATCCATTTTGGAAACACGTGACTCGCTTCACCAAGCGTGGATTATGGCGGTTCGGGCTTGGGTCCCCGTTGCACTTGCAGCAAGTCGTGTTCGCCCGACGCGTGGCCGCTGAGTTGCAGAAGGGCAAGTTTGACGTCGTTCACACACAGGACGGCGGCACGGCTCTCGGCTTGGAGAAAGCGCGGCGAGCAGGTCGGCACTCCGCCAAGGTCATTCTCGGCAACGGGACGGAAGAACCCCTGGACTTTCTACTACAGTTTGACCACATCCAAGAACTCGCTCCGTACTATTTGGAACTGGATCGACAGCGGGGACTACCGCCGGACAAACAGTGGTTTGCGATCCCCAATTTCGTCGACTCCGACTTGTACGCGCCGGGGGATCAGGCGCGGGCGCGCCAGAAATTTGGAATCCCGCCGAATCGCTTCGTGGTCTTCGACTCGGCGGCCCTGAAGTTGACCCACAAACGAATCGATTGGCTGGCCAAGGAAGTGGCCATTGCCCGTCAAAAGCATCCGGAAATCATGTTGATCGTTGCGGGGGCGACCACACCGGAGACTCCCCACGTCGAGCAGGCGGTTCGCAAGTTTCTTGGGGAAGACGCCTGGATCCTCAAGAACGTCTTACGCAAGGACATGCCAGATCTCTATCGAGCCGCCGATCTGTTCGCCCACGCGGCCTTGACAGAAATGCTGGCCATTGTCCTTCTCGAAGCGGGAGCCAGCGGTCTTCCGTTGCGCGGCCACAAGTTCCCGGTCATCGAATGGGTCATCCGAGACGGCGGGGTGTGCCTTGACATGGAAGCCCCGGGCGAATTGGCCCTTTCCATCATCGAATCATATGAGAACCCCGCTGAGCGCGCGCGACGCGGGCAAAACGCACGCAGGTCGATCACGGAGCGTTTTGAGAAATCGCGCGTCGTTGATCAAATCGTGGCCATGTATGAGTCAGTCTTGAAAAAGCCATGAGCCCTCCGTTCGTCAGCGTGGTGATCCCGACGCACAATTATGGGCGCTTCATTTGTGAAACTATCGAGAGCGCGCTGGCGCAAAGCTATTCCCCCATCGAGATCGTCGTCGTCGACGATGGCTCTACTGACGACACGCCCCAGCGCCTGGCGGTCTACGGGCACCGCGTGCGGTACATCTACCAGCCGAATCGCGGAGTATCCGCCGCTCGTAACAATGGGATCGCCGCCGCGCGGGGCGAGTTGATCGCAATACTGGATTCCGACGACCTCTGGCTGCCAGAGAAACTGGAACAACAGGTCGCTGTCTGGGTTCGAGAACCCGACTCCGGGCTCGTGGCCACGGAGCGGTTTGCGATTGATGAAACCGGTCGTCGGCTCGACTATGACAAAGAGCGCTGCTCACGCGAAGGGTTTCGTGAGCTGACGATGCGCGATTTGTTGGAACTTCCCGCGTTTAGTCCCTCTTCCGTCTTGGCGCGCAAGGACGCGTTGCTGGCGGTCGGTGGCTTCGATGAAGGCGTGATTGGCGTCGAGGACATGGAAATGTGGGTGCGTGTCGCCGCGCGCTTTCGCGTGCTGCGCCTGAACGCCACACTCACAGCCCAACGGTTTCATTCCAAGAGCTTAAGTCATCAGACGGATCCGATGCTGCGAAATTACAAAAAGGCTATCGATCAACTGTTCGCCAACGTTCCGCAATTGCACCACCGCCGCCAGTGGCGCCGGATCGCGGAAGCCCGGATGTACCGCGAAGTGGCCTTTATGCGCTTCAGCGATGGCGATCGCGTCGGCGCGCTGATGGATCTGTTGCGCTCGGGTTGCCGCTGGCCATTGGCACTGCGGAACCGACAGTTGGAAATGAGACACCTCGAGAGATTGAAACTGTTTCTCCGGTACAGCGTGGCCAGGGCATCCTCTCAGTACTGAGCTCCGGCCTGGGGATTAAAAGACAATATGGGTTTCGTTTTAGTCTGCATTTACGTCGCAGTCCTGCTGGTCCGCCCGCAGGAATGGTATGAGCCGGTCAAAGGATACGAACTCGTCAACATCATCGCCATTCCCACGATCCTGGTCGCGTTTATCGTGCAAAGCAAATCCAAGGCAGGAAACTTCCTTTTTCGGAGCCGTTATTCCCAAGTGATGCTGGCGCTGTTTGCCTCGGTGATGCTGTCCCAATTGTTGGGACTCCGCCTCCAGGGCGCCGCCACAGCCGTGACAGAATTTGGCAAGATCGCCGTGCTCTTTTATCTGGTGGCAATCCAGGTCAATACGCCCGGCCGCCTCAAGGTCATGATGTGGGTCATCATCGCCTGCGCCATGATTCTCTCCTACCATACCTTCCTGCAAGTCCAGACGGGCTTTGGATTCGGCAATATCGAACCCTACGGCTCGTACGATACCGGCGATTTCCGCGTGATCGGCTCAGGCATTTTCAGCGACCCGAATGATTTTGCGATGCTCTACATCATGGCCATGCCGTTCGTGTTTTCGCTCATCACTGCCGGCGGGGTGATTACGGGCAAGATGCTGCTCCTTTGCAGTCTGCCGCCCATGGTGTACGTGCTGTACTACACGAAATCGCGCGGCGGCGTGATCGGGTTCTGCGCCATGTTCATGGCGTACACCTGGCTGTCGGCTAAAAACCTGCTTCTGCGCGCAGTGATGGTGGTCGCGCTGTTGTCGGCCATCGCCGCGTTCGGCCCCGAACGCGCCCGTGGCGCGTACGTGGAAGGTTCGGCGTCGGGGCGCGTGATGGAATGGGGCGTCGGGATCCAGATGCTCAAAGAGCACCCGTTGTTCGGCTTTGGCTATATGCGCTGGCCGGACTATAGCGGTGGCATGGCTGCGCACAACTCGCTGGTCAATTGCTTCGCCGAACTCGGTCTGATCGGCTACGCGTGTTGGTTCACGTTGTGCTTTGTCGTGGTGAAGTCCGTCTGGCAAATCTCCTGTGCGGGGAATCTGGTTGACCGCCAGACGAGAACACTCGCGAACGGACTGTTCGCCGCCCTGGTGGGCTATCTTACCGCCTCCTTCTTCCTGACCCGTACGTATAACCCGGTGCTGTTCTTTCTCCTGGGCATGGGAGTCGGGCTGGTACGCTGGGTCGAAAGCCGGCAATCGACGCCGACCCCACTGGTGGAAGTCTCGGTCCGCGATATCAGACGAAGCGTGATTCTCGCCACGGTTAGCATTCCGGCCATTTGGATTCTGATCCGCGCCTATTGGGCGCTAAGCGGCGGCGCGTAGAGCCCGCTGACTCGGACAACCTTGCAAACTGCAATCAAAACGCTGAGTATGACCGCCATCACATGAAAGCCGTCATTCTGGCAGGTGGGTTGGGCACCCGGTTGCGTCCGTTTACGGAGATCATTCCGAAACCGTTGCTGCCCATTGGTGAAAAATCGGTACTGGAAATCCAGATCGAACGCCTGAAGAAACATGGCTTTGACGAAATTTTCCTCGCCACCAACTACAAAGCCGATTATCTCGAACGCTTCGTGGGCGACGGCTCACAGTACGGCGTGCGCGTCACCGTCAGTGAGGAAACCAAGCCGCTGGGGACCGCCGGTCCGCTGACGCTTCTCCAAAACAACCTGACGGAGCCGTTCGTGGTCATGAACGGTGACATTCTCAGCCTGATCGATTTCACGGACTTCCGGCAATTCGCGTTGAAACAGGACGCCTGGCTCACGATTGCCATCCGCCGGCACATTACGCCCTACGCGTTCGGTGATATTTTCTTCGAAGGCGACCGCGTTACGGGCATCGATGAAAAACCCGATATCGTAAAATTCATTCTCGCGGGGATCTACCTGATGCGCCCCGAAATCTTTCAGATCATCCCGACGGACACCTACTTCGGCATGGATATGCTCATCAAGGAAATGCTCCGGCGCGGTTCGCCCGTCGTCAAATACAACCTTGAAGAGTACTGGCTCGATATCGGGCAAATTACCGACTTCGAGAAGGCCCAGGACATCTACCGCAAGCATTTCAAAGAGGTTTAGTCATGCGCGTGTTGGTCACAGGTTGTGCAGGGTACATCGGTTCGGTGCTTACGCGCCAGTTGCTCGGCAAAGGTCATCACGTCCGCGGCGTGGATGCGTTGCTCTTCGGCGGTGATTCCATGTTGGACATCATCAACGACCCGCGCTTCGAATTCGTCCGCGCCGACATGCGCGACGCGAAGGCCGTGCTGGCCGCGCTGGATGACATCGAAGCGGTCGCTCACCTCGCCGCCATCGTGGGTGATCCCGCCTGCTCTCAACAGCCGGACCTGGCGCGCGCTGTCAACCTGGACGCGTCCCAGACACTGCTCCGCTTGTGCAGCGAGAACCTGCAGATCCAACGGTTTACTTTTGCCTCGACCTGCAGCAATTACGGTAAGATGGAGGGGGACGGGTACGTCACGGAGACATCGCCGCTTCGACCGGTATCACTCTACGCCGAGTTGAAGGTCGGCTTTGAGACGCATCTGCTCGGGGCCTCTCTGCGCCCCGATCTCATCCCGACCGCATTGCGGTTCGCCACGGTCTACGGCATCTCCCCGCGCATGCGGTTCGATCTGACCGTCAACGAATTCGTGCGCGACCTGGTGTTGGGCAGGCAACTGCGTGTATTCGGCCAGCAATTCTGGCGCCCGTACTGTCATGTGGAGGATCTGGCCCGCTCCGTCGTCCTCGTCTTGGAAAGCCCGGCAGACAAAGTTCGGCAGAACGTTTTCAATGTCGGTGACACGCGCGAGAACTACACGAAGGAGATGATCGTCAACGAAATCTTCAAGTGTTTGCACGACCTCCCACGCACGCTCGTCTCGTACGTTCACAAAACCGAAGACCCTCGGGATTACCGTGTCGATTTTTCCAAGATCCATTCCGCACTGGGATTTCAAATCACCAAACGGGTTCCGGACGGGATTCGCGAAATCTCCGCTCTCTTGCGGCAGGGGGTAATCAGCGATCCCGACGCCGCGCGATTCAAGAATGTCTGAACATACGGCCAGCCTGATCCCTCTGAGCGTTCCTGTCATCCAAGGCAACGAGTGGTCGTACGTCAAAGAGTGTCTGGATACGGGATGGGTTTCGTCCGCTGGAAAATTCGTCGACCGCTTCGAGCAGGATGTCGCACGCTATACCGGCGCGAAATTCGCCGTCGCGTGCGCCACCGGTACCGCCGCGCTACATGTGGCGCTCCGCATCGTGGGCGTGGCCCCCGGCGACGAGGTCATCGTGCCCACGGTCACCTTCATCGCGTCGGTCAATGCCGTACGCTATGTCGATGCGCATCCTGTTTTCATGAACTGCGATGAGCATTACAACATCGACCCTCAGAGAACGCGCGAGTTTATCCTCAAGGAGACGACATTCAAGGATGGACGCACGTATAACCGCATCACGAATCGACGCATCACCGCGTTAATGCCGGTACACGTGTTCGGTAATGCTGTGTGGCTGGACGATCTGCTGCCGTTGTGCCGCGAGCGAAACATCGCGGTCGTCGAGGACGCCGCCGAAAGCATCGGCACGACCTATACCACGGGCCAGTTCACAGGCCGACACACCGGCGTGGTCGGCGACATCGGCTGCCTGTCCTTCAACGGCAACAAGATCATCACCACCGGCGGCGGGGGTATGATTCTGACGGACCGGCCTGACTACGCCGAGCGCGCCAAGTATCTCACCACCCAAGCCAAGGACGATGAGGTGCGGTTTGTTCACCACGATGTCGGCTACAACTACCGGCTGACGAACATCCAAGCGGCCGTGGGCGTGGCCCAACTCGAGCAACTTCCCAAGTATTTGCAAATCAAAAAGGCCAACTATCTGGAATACAAGAGCCAGGTCGATGCGATTCCCGGTCTCCATCTTGCGGAAGCACCGGCCTACGCCGCCAACAACCATTGGATGTACGCCATGCAGATCGACAAGGTGAAATACGGTCACGACAGGGAGCAACTCATGGCGGAATTAGCGCGCCACCAGGTCCAGACACGCCCCCTGTGGCAATTGAATCATCTGCAGCGTCCGTATCAACACTGCCAGCATTACCAGATCGACCGGGCCGTTCGCTTGTTGGATGTCACCCTCAATTTGCCCTGCTCCGTCGATTTGACCCGCGAGCAGATGGATCGTGTGATCGAAGTCCTGCGACGACAATCATGAACGACATTGTCATCGTTGGGCATGGCGGACTGGCGAAAGAGGTCGCGTTCCTGATTGAGGAAATCAACCGACATCGTCCCACGTGGAATTGTCGCGGTTACATGACCGCCGAGCGCAAGGATGTCGGTACGCGTGTCGGAAAGTACGCGGTCATCGAGTCCGACGAGTGGCTGGGTCGCACCCGTGATAATCTCGCCGTTGTGGTCGCCGTCGGGCGGACTGAAATCCTGAAAGCAACCCACGCACGCCTCAAGGAAAACGGAAATCTGGAGTTCCCGAATTTGGTTCACCCGCACTCACTGGGAGATTGGGACCAGATCACGCTCGGCAACGGCAACGTCATCATGGGCGGCGCTTCGTTTACCACCCAGATCACAATTGGATCGTTGAACGTCTTCAACCCCGGCTGCACCATCGCGCACGATTGTATGCTGGGCAGTTACAACCTCATCAACCCCGCCGCGAGCCTGTCGGGTCAGGTCACGCTCGGCGATGAGATCGTGGTGGGCACCGGCGCACGGATCCTCCAGGGGCTGCGCGTCTGCAGTCACGCAGTCATCGGAGCCGGTGCAGTCGTCACCCACAGTATCGAGGAACCGGGCGTCTATGTCGGCGTCCCCGCCCGCCTCATGGAGAAGCGATCGTGAAAACACTCGTCAGCGTGATCGCCTACAACGAGGAGCAGAATATTCGCGACACGCTCAGAGATCTCCTCGACCATAATTGCGGGTATGACGTGGTCGTCATTGACAACGGCTCCTCGGATGCAACGGTCGCGCGCTGCTGCGAGATGGGCGTGGCTGTCGTTCCCCATTGCGTGAATTCAGGGGGATCGACGGGGACGGTCACCTCATACTTTCGATACGCGGATCAGCACGGCTACGACTGCCTCTGTCAATTCGACGGCGACGGCCAGCATATCGCGACGGAGTTGCCCAAAATTATCGAGCCCGTCCGGCGCGGGGAGGCGGACTATGTCATCGGCTCGCGGTTTCTGGCCAGGGAAGGTTTTCAATCTACTGCCGTGCGACGAGCCGGGATCCAGTTATTCTCCTGGCTGGACTCGTGGATCATGAACCAGACGGTGACCGATGTCACGTCGGGCTTCCGCGCGTACAGCCGGCACGTGATCGAATTCTTCGCGCGGTCGTACCGCTTCGAAATCCACGACACGAACCAACTGCTGCTCGCCAGCCAATTCAGCGGCGCTCGTATTGTCGAGGTCCCGGTCCTAATGCGCGAACGGGCGCATGGCCAGTCTGAATATGACTGGGTCAACGCTGTGGCCTATCCATTTCTCGGTGCGGTGAACATCCTCGGCGTGCGGCTGCAAAAGAAGCAAATCCAAAAAATGAGGTGAGGCATGGGATTACGCATCAAATTAATCGCTTTCGTGCTGGGTATTCTGTTTCTAGGTGTGGTGTTGCGCCACATCCGCCAAAACACATTCCGCCCCGTCTACGGCGTCCTGTGGCTGCTCATCTCGATCTTCCTGCTGTCCATCGCCGTGCTGGAACCGGTGTATCGATGGATTGCTGTCTCGTTGATCGGCATCAACGACGCGCGGCACATCATCTACATCGCATTGATCGGCTTTCTGCTCGTGTACAATTTGTATCTGACCTCCATGGTCAGCCGCATGTCCAACCAGATTCGCCACTTGATCAGTGCGACCGCAATGCTCGACGAACGGAAACAGGCCACAGTCGAACCCGAACATGACGTGCCGCCGCTTCAAACCAAGGCATAGCGTAATGCAGACGGGATGTGAGCGCGCGGGTACGTCAATACGTTCCTGTTTCCGAGCATTCACGATCCGTGAAAGCCGGGCTTCTCCGTGGTGCTGCGCGGAGTCGCGGCCTGTCAGACCGTTTTCGTGGTCCCCGCGAAACCGCTACAGTTGCCGACGCCACCGGAGGCAGCGTAGCGTGGCGGATCAAGGATTCGGTCGTCCATTCGCGCATACCCCCGCTTCGCGATATCGAACGCGACAATAACATGGGAGATACGAGCCAAACAGCGCCGGTAGAGCCATTGCGCATTGCCTTTTTGGGAAGCGCAAACTGGGATCTAATCAGCCACGACTTTGTCGATCGCTATGCCCGGATCGTCGGCGACAAGGCCGAGGTTATTCCAATCCCGTTCGGCCAATACCGGTCGCTGCTCCACGACGCGACTTCCCCGCTGAGAAACAGCGCCGTTGATTTCTGCGTTTTCTGCGAACGATTTGAAGACATCGCGGACTTCCCCTTCTCCCTCTTCGACCCGGCAGTCAAGGCACAAGTTCACGGGAAACTGGATGAATACCTTGCGGTGATCAAAGTAGCCAGGGCACATTTGCCCGGTACGTTTCTGATCCTGGATCTGGCCCCGGTCCGGCCCCTGCCGGCAACCCTTGATGATGCCAGCTACGAGCAGGGTGCGATCCGATTCTTCTTGGAAAGTCTGAATCGGAAGCTCAGTGAATTCGCGAAGTCCCTGCCGGATTGCCGTCTGATCAGGCTCTCGACGCTTGTCGAATCGTTTGGCGCGAAGAACGCCGATCCCGGCAAGTACTGGCATCTCGGGAGGATCGCCTACAATCGTCCTTTCGCCGAAGTCTTGAGTGAACGATTGATCAAGACGCTCCTCGCCATTCGGAGCAAGACCGCCAGGGTCATTATTACCGACTTGGACAACACGCTGTGGGGCGGCGTCATCGGCGACGACGGAATCAAGGGAATCCAATTGGGTGGCGACTTTCCCGGAGGGGTATACGTCGAGATTCAAAAGTGCATGAGGTCACTAAAAGACCGCGGGATTGCGCTGGCCATCTGCAGCAAGAACATCGAATCGGTCGCTCTGGATGCCATACGAGATCACCCGAACATGATCCTGCGGGTGGAGGATTTCGCAGCCACGAAGATCAACTGGAAGGAGAAGACCGACAATATCCGGGAAATCGCCGAAGAGTTGGGGCTTGGGCTTTCGTCTATTTGCGTGGTGGATGACAGCCCGTACGAGAGAGAGAGCATTCGCCGGTTGCTTCCCGAGGTCGTGGTGCCGGAACTTCCCAACGACAAGGCAGAATGGCCGGCCTATTTGCTTGAATATCCGTATCTTGCGACCCTTGTCGTCACCCAAGAGGACCGGGAACGTGCCGAACGGTACAAGATCAGGGCGAAGATCCTGACCGAGTCTGCGACCTTTCAGGTCAAGGAGGATTACTGGCGCAGTCTTAACATGAGACTTTACTTTCACCAACTGAACGACAAGAATCATCAGCGGGTGCTCCAACTTCTTGCGAAGACCAACCAATTCAACATGACGACGAGACGGCACACGGAGAGCGACCTGGAACGGTTGGCCGCCGAAGGAGCCGCGATCATTCCCTTGGGCCTGTCTGACAAGTACAGTGCGCACGAAGTTATCGGACTCGCCATCCTGCTGTTTCCGAAAGCCAGAACCTCCCCATCCGTAATCGACACGTTTCTCCTGTCGTGCCGGGTTCTGGGGAGAGGCGTTGAAACAGGGGTTCTGGGATGGTTATGTCGCTTCGCGGCAAGCCGGGGTTATGCTCAACTGGAAGGCCTCTTCGTCGAGACCGACAGGAATCTGCCGGCGCGCGATGTATACCGGAATCACGGATTCGTCGAGGCTGGCGAGGGTCGCCTTCTGTTCGACTTGAAGGGCGGCGGCAGCGCGATTCCGGATTGGTTTGCAATTAGCGAGGATTGAACATGCCGACTGGTTCCCTATTGGCATCCTGCGACATTCTCTATGTCGACCACATTGCCGTTACCACATCTGTGTTCCAGCAAACACTGCACGAGTATCTGAGCCTGCCCGGCGCCCGGCTACTGCGGGGGCCAGCGCCAAACCCCGTACAAAAGGTCATCTATGCTTTCGTACAATTAGGCGAAGGCACTACCGTGGAAATCTTGGGCCCCATGAAGGACTCACCGATTGCGCACTACGTGCAACAAGGCGGTGGACCCTATCATTTTTGCTTCGCGGTCCGGAACATCGAGTACGCCGTCTCCCACGCCGGGTCTGCCGGCGCCAAAGTCGTTGTACATCCGATTGCCGATGTCGCCTTCGATGGGCGACGGGTGGCGTTTCTCGTTCACCCATCGTTGGGCATTTTTGAATTCGTTGAGGCCTGCCCAGTAGAGCACGGGCAAGACGCTCCCCTTGTCCCCCGCAAAGAACACGGTGTGAATCCTGCCAAGACGGGCGAGAGAGCCACCGCCCTTCCAAGATCCGAGTCGGACAACCGTGCCATTCAGAACCGCCTGAAGCACGTTTTTCGCACCGTTTTTCCGCAGCTGGACGATGCTTCCGTGATCCATGCGTCATTCAACCAGACAACGGAATGGGACTCCCTGCTGCATCTCCAGTTGATCATGGAGTTGGAGACTGAATTTAGAACCAGCATCCCGACAGACGAGATTGGCAACCTGACCTCTTTTCGGGCGATCCTTGAAATGCTTGAACAGCGGTTATCCTGACCATTCCGCACTGGGCTCGCTTTTAGTGCGGGGATGCTTTCCGCTTTCGGGCAAATGCTCATGTCTGACTCATCCAATCGACTACCCGAGAGTAATGGCATAATTCGTGACGCGCTGGAAGCGGATCTGCCAGGGATAGTGAAACTGCAAGAGGATGCAGGAGCGGACGTGCCGATCCCGCCGGATGTTTATGAGGCGATATGGCATTGGCTGTACGCCAGGAACCCGACCGGATTACGGAAGGCGATGCTGGGAATAGAGCCGGTGTCGGGGCGCGTGATTGCACACGAGGCGTTGTTGCCCTTTCGGATACGGGTGGATGGGCGCGGGGTAACAGCAGGCTTCATCTGCGGGTTGGTGGTGGCGAAAGATTACCGGAAGACTCTGATGTTTTTGACCCTGGAGAAGCGCTTGCTTGGTGAGTACGTAAACGCGGGGATGGATGTGGCTTATGGGGCGCTGCTGCCGCGCATGCTAAAGGCACACAGTTTTTTTGGGTTTCGCACGTTGGGGCTGTTGCCGGTACTTGCCCGTCCGTACCGGATAACCAAGCTGGCGACGCACTATGTAAAGAGCCCTGCGCTCCAAGGCGCGATGTTTCCTTTCCTCAAAGCCGGTGAGATGGCGCTCCGCTGGCGCGGGTGCTCGTATCCCCCAAAGGTTCGGGTGACGCGGGAAAATAGTTTTTCCGATCAGATGGACGGGTTTCTTACGAAAGCGTGCGGTGGCTTTCGCGCCTGCGCGGAACGGACCGCAGCCATTCTCAACTGGCGCTTTGTGGGGGTCACAGGGCGCGATTACCGGATTTTTGTGTCAAGAATCAGCGGGGAAGTCGCGGGGTACATGGTATTGCGACCTATGCGAATGATGGGATTCGATACGATGGCGATTGTGGATATTCTCTATCCGCCGGACCGGGCGGACGTGGGCAAGGCGCTGCTTTGTATCGCGCATGACGAGACGGTTCGCTCGCAGGCCGACCTTGCGGTCTGCTTGCTGTCCGAACATACTCCATATTTGGGGGCTCTCAAGCGGTTTGGCTATATGCGGACACCTGAGGCATTCACACTGGTCGCACATGAGCCGCAAGGGCGTACGCGCGTGTTGGATGAGACGCTCGTTCAGGGCTGGCATGTAACCTGGTTCGACCACGATTATGTCTGAGGACAGGCAATGGACCAGTGGCCGCGTCCGGGCCGGCGTCTTACAAAGCGGTCGCACCGTTACGCCGCCGCTCGTCCATGACCAACGCACCACGCGGAGCGACAGTCAATCTTCCACTCTCTTGGCCGCCGCGAATCGCCGCCAAAACTGCTCATATGTCGAAACCGGCAACCCGAGCGACAGCAGCATGCGCAATTTATCAAAAGCTCCCGACCGGTTGTAATGCATCATAAAATGATACAGCGGATTGTGGCCGAGACGGGGTGTGACGAACCGTTCCTGCTCTGGATCGAAATCGCACAGATGGAGATAACTGGTAATCGACCGTCCGCTCTCCCGCCACTGCACGAACTTACCTCGGATCACAAACCCGGGCAACGCGCGAAAATAAATCCCGCTGGCAAACGGCAATTCACGGCCGAAAACGCGGCCCACGGAGATGGGAATTTCCAGCACACCGTCAACCGGTTTCGGTTGATGTCCAAATTCCGGCCAACCGTACAGCGGGTTCTTCGCCGGCAATACGCTGCTCGAATACACAATCCCCTGTCGGGCCAAAACAGGATATGCCCAGACCGTGCGGGCCGTCATGGAGACGACCGGTGCCCGAAAACCCCGGATGATGCCCGCGCCCGCGCCCGTCAACACATCCAAGGTTTTCCGCAGGTCCTCCTCGAATTCGGTCGGCGCATACTCGTCCATGGGCTTGTGCCAGAAACTGTGACTGGCGACCTCATGACCTTCACTGGCAATCTCTCCCACCAACGATTTATACCGCGCCGCCACGGGACCGGTCGTGAAGAACGTGATCTTCGCCTTCGCTTCACTCAGAAACATAAGCAAGCGCTCCACCATCGCGGGAACGCGTTCACGAAATCGTTGCCCTTCAGACACCAGATCCCGCACGTCCTCCAGATCAATGCTCAACAGGAACTCCGATCGTTCATTCATGGGGTGATCACCGGAGCATGCTTCAGGCCTTCTTGATGACACCAAACCCATGGGCGATATGGCCGCGCTGGCGGTGCTCCCGAAAGAAATCGCGGAAGGCGCGGTTCCAGTGCACGTCGTGGCTCAACAATAACTTGCCTGGCTTGAGCCGTGGCCAGATCGTCTGGTACTCGAACATCATGTGGTCATAGGTGTGCAGGCTGTCATGAAAAAACAAATCGATGGTTCCGACATCGGAACTGATCCGCGGCAACAACTCATGACTGTCGCCGAGGTGCACATGCCAGCGCGTACGCAGGTACTCGGGAATGACCCAGCCCGGTTCACAACCGACCGGCAAATTGGTACGCAGCATGCGGCTCGTACTGGCGGTAATCGATTTGTATGCGGGCAGATCAATCGACACCAGCCGTCCGTCAACGCCTTCGGTCTCGGCATTGACGTGCAACCCTTGCAGGAAGCACGCCGAAAAGAAACCGTCAAACACGCCGGTCTCCAAAATAAGGCGCGGTTTCGTCAATCGCGCCAACGCATACAGAAAGTAATGATCCTGATTCCACACGAACGATTCACCGGCGGTACGCTGAAGTTTCTCATTCAGCAATCGACCGAACCTGGGATCCTTCAGCAGTTCATCACGCAAGGCTTCATACCGTGTCGGTGGCTGGCCGGTGATGGCCTGGAGAATGCCGGCCGGATTACCCCAGCGATACAGCACCGTATATCGGGGATTGGCCACAAAATATCGCAATGCTTTGAAAAAGCTCATGGGCGCGGTGCCGCGAGTCCCAAGGTATTCCCACCAATTGACGGCCTGGCTCGACCGTCCTGCCGCCTTGAGCCCACTTATACAAATCTTGCACTGGCATGGCAACCTGATAGATGATTTCGGAGACGAAAATCCGATGAAGCGAATCCACATTATACTGCTCCTGCTCGTGGGCGCTGCCTTCATGGCGCGCCTCGGATACTCTTTGTTCAAGGGGATTGGTCGGGAGCCGGGGACAGCGTCAGCGGACGCCAGTTACTATAGCCATTACGCATGGAATCTGGCCCAAGGAAAAGGTTTGAGCGGGCCCGAGCCGGGTCGAGAGGGCGACGCCCCATCAGCTCTCATCCCGCCGGGACTGCCCGCGTTTTACGCGGCGATCTATGTTGTCTTCGGTAAGAATTACGCGGTCGTGCGCCTCGCGCAGTGCCTGCTCAGTGCCGTGACGGTGATCCTCATCTTCGCGCTCGCGAAAGCGATTTTGAACGAACGCGCCGCCTGGGTCGCAGCGACGGCGTTCGCGTTCTATCCGGTCGCGATTTATTACAGCGACGAGATGCTGTCGGAGACGTTGTACACATTTTTCCTCCTCCTGTCCTTCTGGCTTTGCATTGTCTGGTTCGCACCACGACCAACGGTGGTGAAGGCGTTGTTGTGCGGCGGTGTTCTCGGATTGACGGCACTGATCCGTCCAGTGATTCTCCCCTTCCTCCCGTTGGTGGTGCTGTGGGGCTTGTTCGTGTTGAAAGGGACCAGGGCCAAGAGTCTGGTTCTCGCCATCACCGCCGGGGCGGCGCTCGTCATTCTCTCGTGGTCGTATCGAAACTATCGCCTCTTCCACACTTTCGTACTGGTCGCACCAAGGACATGGACCGAAATCCTCGGCGGGAACAACCCTGTTGTCGCCAGCGATCCGAAATACGCTGGCTATTGCATCTGGTACACGCAAGTCCCCGGCTGGGAACACAAGTTCGACGGCGTTCCCCAGATCGAGCGGGAGGCGGTGGCCAAACAGTTGGCTCTCCAATGGCTGTCCGAGAACAAGGACAAATGGGGATACCTGTTGCGCAGCAAATTCCTGCGCTTTTGGTCGCCGTTCTTGCGCCAGGAGAATCGACTGAACCGGCTCGTGATGCTGGCCAGTTGGGGCAGCGTGCTGCCGTTCTTCATTCCCGCCGCCTTCGTTACCTTGGTGAGATTCTGGCGGGAGAAAAACCCGGCCATTCTCATTCACCTGCTCATTCTTTCGACCCTGCTCAACGCTTTGATATTTTACGGCCTGCCTCGCTACCGCTACCCGATGGAACCATTTTGCATCATTCTGGCCAGCGCCAGCGTCATCTGGATGTGGGACAGAATCTGTCGCAAACCCGTGCCTGCCTGAGCATCGGACCGTTGTGCGTACTTTCCTCGAAAGCATCAACCACTTCTCCGAACGGCTCCGGCCAAAACTGTATTTGTGGGTCGCGCTCGTCGTCATGATTCCACGACTGGTATTTTTGGCCCTGGCCCCGGACCGCAGTGTTTATGGAAATGCCCCGGGCGAACTTGCGGTTGCGAAGAACATGGCGGAGGGCGGGGTCTATCTCGACGCCTCTGGCCAACCCGATAGCGACTTCAACCCCGGCTACCCGAGTTTCCTCACCCTGTGGCATCTTCTTTCCGGCGACTCGCTGGTGGGCATCAAGCTTTCACATATCGCTTTTGATGTCGGGACAGCGCTCGCACTGAGTTGGGTGTTGGCTGGCACCTGTTCGACGCTGACCGTCTTGCTGTTCGTCATCGCCTTTGCGCTTCATCCGCTGTTTCTTCTGCTTTGCAACAACGTAAATGACGAACCCATGCTCACGTTCTTGATTGCACTTGGTTTTGTGGCCTTGTATCGGGCGATCCAGCATCCGTCGGCATGGCAGTTCGCACAGGCGGGGATATTGCTGGGATTGGCGATCTTCACGAAGAGCACCGCCCTCTTTCTGCCATTCTTTCTGACAGCGGCGTTGTGGTTGGTCCTGAGAAAACCGCTGGCGCCCCGCATCCTGCATTGGGTCGTATACCTGCTCGCATCCATCGTCATCCTGCTCCCCTGGGCCTATCGCAATTACGTCGTGCTCGGCCATTTCGCGTTCAACATCCACGGCATCGGTCAAAACCTCTGGTTCGGCTCTGATCCCTACATCTTCATGAGTCAGGGCCAGACCATGCGCGCGCATGCCTCCGAACTCGCCGCCAAAATGGCGGATCGAGGAATTATGCCTCCCGCGAGCAACAATGTCTTCGACCGCGAACAGTGGCAACTGCGCATGGCCATCCAGAAGTACAAAGACCTTCTGCACGAGCCCGTCACCCTCGTCGAGGTCCTATTGCTGAAGGCTGCACGCACGCTGTATGCGAGTGAAGACCGGCCGTCGGGACATTTGCCGCTGATCCTCTTGCAGGTTCCGACCGTTATCCTGGCCGCGTGGGGTACGGTGCGGCTATGGAAACGAGACGAGACGAGAATTTTGGCATGGCTGTTGATCCTCTATGTCGGCTATTACTACGCCATCGTCTCCGTGGGATTACCAATGGTCAGATACTTTGTACCCGCCATTCCGTTCCTGCTGGCCGCAGCGGCGGTCGGTTTGACCGCCCCGATGCCAACAGCGCACGCCGTCCAACATTCCGAACCCGTAATCGCATGACCCGCGTACCCTATCTCGATCTCAAGATTCAGTATGCCGCCATCCGCGACGAAGTCCAATCCGCCTTCGCCGAGGTTTGCGAATCCGCGTTCTTCGCACAAGGCCCCCCGACGAAAGCGTTCGAGCAGGAATTTGCCGCGTACTGCGGCGTGAGTCACTGCGTCAGCCTCAATAGCGGCACCAGCGCCCTACATCTCGCCCTCCGTTGCCTCGACATCGGTCCCGGCGATGAAGTGATCACTACTCCATTTACATTCATCGCCACGGCGTGGGCCATCAGCTACGTTGGTGCCACGCCGGTGTTCGTCGACATCGATCCCGTGCGCCGCACACTCGACCCATCGAAGCTCGAAGCGGCCGTTACTCCTCGAACAAGAGCGATTGTCCCCGTACACATCTTCGGCTCCCCCGCCGACATGGACCCGATCAATGCCGTCGCGAAAAAGCATAATCTATCCGTCGTCGAGGATGCGGCCCAAGCGCATGGGGCGCGCTACAAGGGCAAGCGCGTGGGTCAATTCAGCGCGATGTCCTGCTTTAGTTTCTATCCGACGAAAAACCTCGGCGCATATGGGGAAGGCGGGGCGTTGCTCACCAACGACGAAAAACTAGCTGCCCGTGCCCGATCATTGCGCGAGCATGCCCAAAGCGCCCGCTACGTCCACGAGGAGATCGGCTTCAACTATCGCATGGACAGTCTCCAGGCCGCCTTGCTGCGCGTGAAACTCAAACGTCTCGATGCCTGGAATGCCGCTCGTGCCGCTCACGCACGTCGCTATGGCGAACGGCTTGCTGGCACGTCCTACGGCTTGCCGTCTGTCCCCGGCGATTCCGAGTCCGTCTGGCACTGCTACGTCATCGAGTGCGACAACCGCGACCGCATTCGCGCCGCGCTCACCAATGCCGGAATCGATACGGCCATCAACTATCCGCTGCCGCTCCATTTGCAGCCCGTGTATCGCTCGCTTGGCTATCATCAAGGCGATTTGCCAGTGGCCGAGCGACTGTGCGAGCGCTGCCTGTCGCTTCCGATGTACCCTGAGTTGACCCACGAGCAAATCGACACTGTCATACACGCCCTTCGTGCAATCTCCTAAAATCGTTATGCAGGTCGTACTCAGCCTCCGCGTTGGCGGGCTTGAGCGCGTGGTGTTGGATCTTGTCCAAAACGCTTCCGCCGAATTCCGTTTCGTCGTTTGTTGTCTCGAAGAACCCGGCGCCTGGGCGGACGAGGCGCCGCACGTCGTCACGCTCGGCAAGCGACCGGGCGTCGATTGGCGGGTGTTCGGCAAGATCGCGCGTTTGGTACGCGCCGAAAGGGTCGACGTGATTCACACACATAATTCCACCGCACATCTCTACGGTGCGCTCGGCGGCAAACTTGCGGGCGTGAAGGTCCTTCATACCGAGCACGGCAAGAACGTCGGTGAGGAAGCCCGCTATCACCGGCATAATCGCATCGCCGCGCGTTTCACTGATTTCACGGTCGCCGTCTCACAGAACAATGCGGAAATCGCCGTCGCCCACGAAGGAGTAAAGCTGTCACGCCTTCAGATCATCCCCAACGGCATCTGTGTCGACCGTTTTGACGTCACGCATCACAGCCCACGCCGCTGCATCGGCACCGTCGGACGACTCGTGCGCGAAAAAAACTACCCGCTCTTGTTGCGCGCCGTAGCCACCATGGACAACACGGATCTCGTCCTTGTCGGCGATGGCCCGCTACGCGATGAATTGGAACGTCGGGCCGGACCGCGAGTCCAGTTCCTCGGTCAACGCACGGATGTGGCAAAATTGCTCGCGGGATTCGATGTGTTCGTGCTTTCGTCGAGCACCGAAGGCATGAGTATCGCACTATTGGAGGCCATGGCTGCCGGCTGCCCGATCGTCGTCACCGCGGTCGGCGGCAATGCCGAATTGATCCAACACGAAATCACAGGGCTCGTCGTTCCACCGGACGACGAAGCGGCCTTGCGAGCGGCCATCGAACGATTGTTGACGGATCGCTCGTTGGCCGCCCGTCTCGGCACGGCCGCCCGTGAGATTGCCCAGCAACGCTACAGCGTCAAGGTCATGACCCAGCGCTACGAGGAATTGTGGCGACAGTTGGCCGCATGAGATTGCTGTTTGTGACCAACCTTTTTCCCAATGCGGCGGAGCCCACTCGCGGGATGCACAACGCCCAACAGGTCGCGGCATTGTCCAAATATTGCGAAGTGAAAGTCATCGCACCCATGCATCGTCCCGTCCCTGACGAAGCCTGGCGCGGCATTGCGGTGACACATCCGCGATTCATCAGCCTTCCAATGATCTCGCGTCCGCTGAACGGCTGGCTGTTCGCGCGGGCAGTCGAACCTGCGATGAGTCGCGAGCAATTTGACATCGCGTTGGTCAACTGGGCCTATCCTGACGCGTATGGCGTCATGCTCGTTGCCGAGAAATTGAACTTCCGATTTGCCACCACCGTGCAAGGCAGTGATGTCAATGTGTTCTTCGAGAATCCCACACGCAAACGCCAGATTCTCCGCGCGCTCCGGGCAAGTCGCGTCGTATTTTGCCGCAGCGAGGCCTTGCACGAAAAACTGGCCGCTGCAGGGATTGAAGCCACCACGGTGGTCAATGGCATTGACCACGAGAGATTTCGTCCGATGGACCGTGTTGACGTCTGCGGTAAACTCGGACTCGATCCGGATCGTAAACGCATTTTGTTCATCGGCAATCTCCTGCCCGTGAAAGGCCCGACAGTCTTGGCAACGGCTGCGACCCAATTGGCGGATGTTGACGTGCTGTTTGTCGGCAGTGGCCCGGAACGCATCACGACTGGCCGCTGTGTCGGGGCGCGTCCGCACGACGAGATTCCACTGTGGCTGAATGCTTCCGACATCCTCTGCCTGCCCAGCCTGAACGAAGGGTTGCCCAATGTCGCCCTCGAAGCCCTGGCGTGCGGCCTGCCCGTCGTCGCGTCGCGCGTCGGCGGTGTCCCTGAAATCGTGCGCGACAACGTGAATGGATTTCTCGTACCGTCCTCTGATCCGGCGGCGCTCGCCGATGCTCTGCGACGCGCTCTGGCGATGAAATGGGATCGCGAGGCCATTCAGGCGTCGGTGTCCCGATTCGACTGGGATGTGAACGCGCGCACCGTGCTGGACGCATTGGGCAAAGTGGTGGCCGCATGAGCCAATCACTGGTTACCCCCCTCCGCCGTGCCGCTATTTGTTGGACGGATGCCGTGAAATATTCGCCACAGACAACGAGCCTGCGATTGGCAAGCGCTAGAGCACAACTCGGTTTTACCCGCGATGACGCACGCCGTGCGAATCTGCTTATGCGCGCCTACCGGCTTGCCGAAGCGCAGCCAACTCGCGAAGCATTGCGCGCCCAAGGGGAGCCCTACTTGAACGGCGCGAAAGGCACGATTTGGCGAGAAAAACACATCGGCTGGGACAGATATCCACGCGCCAGGGAAAGCTCGCGCATCAACCGCACGATCATCTTGAAGGCGCCACAGCCAAACGGCGAAAAAGGCGTCATGCTCGTCATGTTCGAGTACAACTGGCTACGGTTGCTTGCGGGTGTGAAAGACCTCGGCTACCTTAGCGAGAAGTTCGACATCATCCTTTCCACAAGCTGGTCGCCCACGGACTATGCGTTGTTCGCGCTGGCGCTGCAGTCTCTGCGCGGCACGATCTTTGTGCAGTCGTGTAACTACGCCGAGGTCTCCTGGATTGAAGGATTCAGTCCCCGCTTGAAGTGTCTGCCCTGCATCGCTTGCGATTGGATCAACCCGGACTGCTACCAGCCGAAACCCTGTGCGCAACGGCAGACTGATATTCTGATGGTTGCCAACTGGGCGCCGTTCAAGCGGCACTGGCAATTCTTCAACGCCTTGCGACGAATGCCCCGCAACCTGCGAATTACAATGATCGGCCAGGAAGAAGGCGGTCACACGCTGGCGATGTTGCGCGATCAAGCGATATTGTTCGGCATAAAACAGGACATCAACTTCGTGGAAAACATCACCATCGATGACGTCACCCGTCACCAATGTGACAGCAAAGTCTCGCTCATTCTCTCACGTCGTGAAGGCTGTTGCGTTGCCGCCGTCGAGTCGCTGTTTGCCGACTCGCCACTGGGGATGATGCGCGACGCACACGTCGGTCCCCAAGCGTATATCAACGATCAAACGGGCGCGTTGCTGTCTCCGGCGCGAATGGATTTACAGCTACAGGGATTTCTTGAGAACGCCGAGGGCTTCCACGCGCGTGCCTGGGCGATGGAAAATGTTTCGTGCCATAAATCGATTACCAAAGTGAACGCATTGCTGCACTCCCACGCGAAACAGCACAACGCGCCGTGGACAACAGACTTGAAAACCCCTTACTGGCGACCGTATCCGATATTCCTGGATCCGAACGATCGCGAGGAAACGCGGCCCGCCTACGAGGATTTGTGCGCGCGCTTCCCGGAGGTTTTCGGGCCTGACCTGCTGGAGAAAGGTTCGGCCTGACGCACTAGACACGCTGTTCTTCCGAGAGATTATTCCATGTGGATTTACGGAGCACTGGCCAAATTGTTGCCTGAGTCGCGGTTTAAGACACGGGTGCGCGATTTCTGTTTTGGGAAGGTCCTGTTCCATGTCACGTGCGGGACAATGGAACATCCCCTCAAGGGCAACCTGACGGGCAGCTTCCACCGACTCCTGTTCCTGCCAAACGGCGAGTACACGTGCGAATTGATTGGCTACGAAAAGCACTATTCCATCAAGGAGGGTGACATCGTCATTGATGCGGGCGCGTACCTTGGTCATTTTACAATTTACGCGGCGCTCCGTGTGGGACCGTCGGGCAAGGTCGTCGCCTTCGAGCCGGACCCATTCGTCTACCGGATGCTGCTGCGGAATATCCAGTTGAACAAACTCACCAATGTTATCGCCATCAACAAGGGCGTCTGGAGCCACGACACGGAACTGGCGTTTGATAGCCGTGGCAACGCGTCACAAATCGTCACGGATGAAACCCACGCCAAGACCCTCGTGAAGAGAATTTCCGTTATCAGCCTTGATTCAGAGTTGCAACGGCTTGGGCTGCCTGGAGCCAATCTGATCAAGATGGACATTGAAGGCGCCGAGCTTCAGGCGGTCCAGGGCGCACGTCGACTCATAGAGCGTCCCGACTGCTCGTTTGCTATCGCATCATATCACGTGGTCAACGGCGAGCAGACCTCCGTAACACTGGAAAGATTCTTCCGGTCGGCTGGGTATCAGGTGGCGACTGAGTACCCCGCGCATTTGACCACCTATGCGGCCAGGAGACTGGCTGCGTCCCCCCCCAACGTCCGCTGTCCCCTTTGCCAGAGCGAACAAATCGCGAAAGCGGAGTGTCGATTCGACAACGTGATGCGGTGCCTCTCGTGCGGCTTCATTTTCGCGGTCTGTCCGACCGACTCGTCCGCGCCCGATCTCTACGAAGAAGATTGGTCGCAGACGGAGGTGCATCCGACCTTTATCTATTCACAAGGCCACTATGAGGTTCGTAACGAGTGGAAACTCCGGTCCCTTCTAAATCGTCTCGAACAGTTTCGTCAGACGAACCGGCTTCTTGACGTCGGTTGCAGCGCCGCTTTCTTTCTCAAGCTGGCGCGCGATCGGAAATGGGATGTTCAAGGTGTCGAGGTCTCGGACTTCGGTGTCAATTTTTCGCGAGAGAAACTGAACATCCCCGTCTTCCAAGGCCTCCTGCACGATGCTCATTATCCGGATGAATCTTTCGACGTCGTCTTCAGCTCGCACCTCATCGAACACGTTCGTGACCCGGTCGGCCTCTTCGTGGAAATGAAGCGTATTCTCCGTCCCGGCGGTGTCCTGGTCACTGTTCTTCCGACTCAGTTTACCTCTCCGAGTTACCGACTTTTCGGCAAGTGGACGGGTGAAGGCCCCCCGCGCCATGTCTCGTTCTTTACCAAGCACCTCCTGGAAACCACCCTGACCGGCTTGGGCTTTTCCATCTGCTATTCCCACCAGAATGTCGAGCTGCGGAAAATCATGTCGATCCTTCTCCGTCGAAATGGCGGGGCCAGCGGGAGCGACGTCGTCGGGTCGTCCGTTTCTATGCAAGAATCCAGCAATCCGGTTGTTCGTACGGTAAAATTGGCGCTCAATACAATTGCCACCAGATTTGGTGTGGGAGATGAATTGAGCGTCATGGCCATCAAGGCCCCCACTTCAACTCACTAAAGGAGCGATTATGAAAATCAGCGTTTTCGGACTTGGGTACGTCGGCTCGGTCACCGCGGTTTGCCTGGCCGACCGCAAACATGACGTCATCGGCGTGGAAACGAACCCCGACAAACTTGCGCTGTTCCGTGCCGGCCAAACCCCGTTGTTCGAACCCGGCCTGGCGGAACTGTTGACGAAAGTTCACGCTGCTCGCAGCTTCACGGCCACTGCCAGCGCCGCGGAAGCAATCCAACAATCTGCCGTGTCATTCATCTGCGTGGGCACGCCAAGCAAAAAGGGCGGCCAGCCCGACCTGTCCCATGTCGAGCACGTGTCCCGGGAGATTGGCGAGGCGTTGCGGGCCAAGGCGACCCGTCACACGGTTGTGGTGCGCAGCACGATGCTCCCCGGCAGCATCGAAGGTGTCGTTGTCCCGCAGATTGAATCCGCCTCCGGCAAACGCGAAGGCAAAGACTTTCACGTTGCCGCCAACCCTGAGTTCATGCGTGAGGGCTCCGCCATTCGTGATTTCTACGAGCCGCCCTTCGTCGTCATTGGCGAACGCAACGCCGGCGCGGGCGACTCCCTTGCCGAGTTGTATCAGTGTGTGGACGCTCCCCATGTGCGCATCACTATTCGCGCCGCGGAAGCCATCAAGTTTGCCTGCAACGCATTTCATGCGACAAAAATCACGTTCGCCAACGAAATCGGCCAGTTCTGCAAGGCCCATGGTATCGACAGCCACGAGGTCATGGACATCGTGTGCCGTGACACAAAGCTCAACATCTCGAAGACGTACCTGAAACCCGGCCTCGCCTACGGCGGCTCCTGTCTGCCCAAGGATTTGCGCGCCCTTGTCGGACGCGCCCGCGAACACGATGTCGAGTTGCCCCTGCTCGAAGCCATCGCGCGCAGCAACCTCAGCCAGATACAGCGCACCATCGAATTCATCACCGAACTCGGCCACCGCGATGTCGGTATCCTGGGGTTGAGCTTCAAGGTCGGCACGGACGATCTGCGCGAAAGCCCCATTGTGATTATGGCAGAGGCTCTGCTCGGCAAGGGATTCAAGCTCGCCATTCACGATTCTGAAGTTGAACTGACCCGTCTAACGGGCGCCAACAAGCGCTTCCTGGAAGACAAACTCCCGCACATCAACTCATTGCTGGCGGCGTCGCTGGACGGAGTCATCGCCAAGAGCAAGACGCTCGTGGTCTGCAAGAGCGCTCCTGAGTATCGCGACCTGAACGAACTGATCTCACCCAATCATCAGGTGGTCGACCTCGTCGCCGGGCTCAAGAACGCCACGATCCCCGCCGCCCAGTACCACGGCCTGTACTGGTGAGAATTCTCACACTTATTTCCAAGTTTCCGTGGCCGCTCACGGACGGGGCGGTGATTCGCGACTTCAACCTGCTTCGCGAAGCCGCCAAGCACCATGACGTGTTCCTGCTCTGTTTCTTGTTCCAACCAACCGACCGCGAGTATTTTGATGCGCTAAAGCCCTTCTGCAAAAAAATCGTCGGCCTTGATCTCGTGCGGCCCCGCTGGCGCACGCTGGCGAATGCTACCCAGAGTCTCGTCACCACGCGCCCCTTCATCACTCGTGAGTACTGGCGTCCCGAAATGGCGCGTGCACTGGAGACCTTCGTGAACGAAGAACGTGTCGATGTAATCCACTCACACTTCCTGCACATGAGCCAGTACGTCGGCCACAAGCGAAGCGCGGCGTTCGTGCACGACGCGCACAATCTCGAGCACGTGCTCTGGCAGCGCATGGAACACACGACCGGCAATCTCCCCAAGAGGGCCTTCATTCACTCTCAATACGGCAAACTCGTGCGACTCCAGCGGGACGTGGCGCGAGCGAGCGAGAAATGTGTCGTGCTTTCCGACGAGGATCGCGCCGAATATCGACGCATCTGCCCCGAAGCGGACGTAACGACCGTCCCCAACGGCGCGGACGTGGAATACTGGACGCCGGGCGAAAATGCTACCGAGCCGTCATCAATCTTATACTTCGGCAATCTCAGTTGGCCGCCGCAGGCCGACGCGGCCATCTATTTTCACGACAAAATCCTTCCGCTAGTTCGCCAGCGGGTGCCGGATGTGAAATTCTATATCGCCGGGCAGAATCCACCTGAAGCCGTGAAAGCCCTCGCCGGCGACCGGGTCATCGTCACCGGCTTCGTTCCCGACATGCGCCAGTACATCGCGCGGGCGAGTGTCGTCGTCATGCCGTTGCGGGCGGGCGCTGGCACGAAACATCGCGTCTTTCAGGCATTGTGTATGAAGAAGCCGATCGTCTGCACCGCCGTTGCCGCCGAGGGCATAGCCCTCACCCACGGCGAGACGGCCCTGCTGGCAGATGACCCTGAAACATTTGCCAGCGCGACCGTTTCCCTGCTACAAGATGCGGCGCTACGCCAGCGACTTGGCGAGCGAGGCCGTCAGCTTGTCCTCGATCGCTATGACTGGCGCGCCATCTACGAACGGCTGGAGGAGGCGTTTCAGGAAGCGGTCCGCAAACGAAAATGACAAACGACAAGATCTATCGTGTCGGCCTCGTTGGTGCCGGTTACGTCAGCGAGTTTCACATCCAGGCGCTGAAGCGGCTGCTTAACGTGCGCATCGTCGGTATCACTGACCTTGATCCCGCGCGCGCGAAGGCGACTGCGCATCGGTTCGGCATCGCCGCACATGCTTCGCTAAAAGTCATGGCGGCGGAGGGGCTCGATGTCGTTCACGTGCTCACGCCGCCCGGCAGCCACGTCGACGTCGCCGTCGAAGCGTTGTCTCTGGGTTGCCACGTCTTGGTGGAAAAGCCTCTCGCCACCACCGTCGAGGACTGCGATCGGTTGATTACCGAGAGTCAGGCGCGCAACCTGCGCGTCTGCGTCAACCATTCGCTACTCGGCGATCCGTTCGTGAAGCGTGCGCTGGCGCTTGTCAGAGCCGGCGCTATCGGCGATGTGCTCACGGTCGATTACCTGCGCAGTTCCAATTACCCGCCATACCGTGGCGGTCCGTTGCCACCGCATTATCGCGAGGGCGGCTACCAATTCCGCGACCTCGGCGTGCATGCCTTGTATCTGATGCGCGAGATTCTGGGCGGCATTGAAGACATTCATGCCGAATTTCGCGCCTCGGGCGTAAAGAGTAGCGATCCAAACATTCATTTCGACGAGTGGCGCGCCGTGGTGCGCTGCGCGAAGGGCTCAGGAAACATCCAGCTCTCCTGGAACGTCAAGCCGCTGCAGCACCAACTGATCATCCAGGGCACACGCGGCACGTTGCGGGCGGATCTGTTCGCGATGTATCTGACGCGTCGCCGTCACACGCCGTTGCCGAAAGCCGTCGAACGCGTCGCCAACGCCCTGGGCGAGTCCGTCTCGTCGGCGGCCCAATTGCTGTGGAACGCCACGCTCTTCGTCGCGGGCAAGATTCGACCCTATCAGGGGCTCCATAACTTTGTCGCCGCATTCTATGAATCGCTCGCCACGAATAACGTCATGCCCGCCGGTCTCGACCAGGCTCGCGAGGTGGTCCGCTGGACGGAACGCGTCGCTCGCGATGCGGACTACGCCAAGGCCAAGTTCTACAGCCAGCATCAGCCATCCAATCGTCCCGCCGTCGTGGTCACAGGTGCGAACGGGTGGCTTGGCAATGCGTTCGTGAAGCGATTGATCCGTGAGGAGGAGTTCGTTCGGCTGTACGTGCGTCGATTGCCCCCCCCAGAGATTCTCGATCATCGGCAAATCGAGGTCGTCCTGGGCGATCTGGGTGATCCCGAGGCCGTTGATCGTGCCATCGAGGGAGCGACGGCAGTGTTTCACTTCGGTGCGGCCATGGGGGGAAGCTGGGACGCGCACGAGGCAGCCACAATTACGGGCACACGGAACGTGGTCGGAGCCTGTTTGAACCACCGCGTACCGAAGATGGTTCATGTCAGTTCGTTATCGGTAATCGACTGGGCCGGTCATGCTGCCAACCAACCGGTCACCGAATCCGCCACGCTTGAACCTGCTCCTCAGCAGCGCGGCTATTACACGCAGGCTAAACTGGAAGCGGAGCGCATTGTTCGCGCCGCCGCCCAGGAACACGGCTTGCCGGTCGTCGTTCTCCGCCCCGGACAAATCTGGAGCGAGAATAGCCAACTCATTACTGCGGCGGTGGGCATCCGTGTTGGAACCCGACTTGTCATCATCGGCGACGACTCAAATCTCCTGCCCCTGGTGCACGTGGATGATGTCGTCGAAGCCATTGTGCTCGCGACCCAAAGCCGCTTTCATAGCGGCGAAGTGTTTCAGATTGTTGATAACGAGTTGTTGAGCCGGGAGGAACTCGTACGCTTGTATACCGCCGCCCGCGAGCCCCAACTGAGCGTCATCGGAATTCCTCTCAGGCTGGCCTGCTTCATGGCGGGCGGCATCGAGTGGCTCGCCGACGTTTTGAATCGACCCGCGCCCATCTCACCGTACCGTTTGCGTTCCGCCGTAGCGCCGCTGGTGTTCGACTGCACAAAAGCGCGGGAGCAGTTGGGCTGGCAACCGCGAATTCGTACGCGCGAGGCACTCCGCAAGTTGCTGGCGGTCAGGTAGTGCATCACCCCTTGTATTGTCCAGAATGACCTTCTCTTGGGAACTCGTTTTCCTCGTTTCCGCGGGCGCGATCGTCTACTCGTACGCGATCTATCCACTGTTGCTGGCGCTGGCCCCGGCCCGACCGCGCAAACAACCACCCGAACCCACTCCGTGGCCGTCGGTTTCCGTGATCATCAGCGTCTACAACGAGGAAAAGCACATCGCACAACGTATCGAAAACCTCCTGGCACTCGATTACCCACAGGACAAATTGGAAATCCTCATTGGCTCGGATGGTTCGACGGATGGCACAAACGAATTCGTGAAGAATGTTTCTGATCCGCGCGTGAAACTGCATGCGTTCGGTCAACGTAGTGGCAAGCCCGGCGTCCTGAACCGCCTTGTGCCCCAGGCACGGGGCGAGTTACTGGTTTTTAGCGACGCGAATGCGATATTTGCTCTCGACGCCCTGCGCAAGCTGACCCGGCATTTTTCCAATATGCGCATCGGTGGCGTTTGCGGCCGATTGCTGCTCCATGGCGACAAGAGCGAAACTGACGAAGGCCCGTACTGGAAATTGGAGACATATTTGAAAGCGCGGGAAAGCGCCCTGGATTCATGCCTCGGCGCGAATGGAGCCATCTACGCCATCCGCAAGTCGTGCTGGCCGGGGATCCCCGACAATACCTTCGTGGACGATTTCGTCGTCGGCATGCGCGTGCGCGAACAGGATCTGCGTGTGATCTACGACACCGAAGCGGTCGCCACCGAAGAATTGCCGCAATCCGTCGGCCACGAAATGACGCGGCGCGTCCGCATCGGCGCGGGCGATTTCCAAGCGTTACTCCTGTGCTGGCGATCGCTGCTACCGTGGCGCGGCCCGTATGTCTGGGCATTCTGGTCGCACAAGGTACTCCGCTGGATGGCGCCGTTTTTCATGATTATCGCACTGGTCTCCAACTTTGCGCTGCTGCATCACCCGCTCTTCGCCGTGCTGCTGCTACTGCAGCTCACATTCTACGGGTTGGCCATCATGGGCGCTCTGCTAGGGAAACGAAAAATCGTACTGTTCAGCGCACCGCACTATTTTGTCACCATCAACCTCGCACTCTTGCTCGGGTTCTTCCGATTAGTCACCGGCACGCAACAGGCGGCATGGAAACGGACGGCACGATAAATCATGTGCGGGATCGCCGGTAAATTTAACTTCGCTGACAATGCGCCCGTATCGCGCGACCTGATCGCGCGCATGAATGTGGCCCAAGCACATCGTGGTCCCGACGGCAGCGGCGAGTATTTTGACCGCGGTGTCGGGCTGGCGCACCGCCGCCTGAGTATTCTCGACGTGGAAGGCGGTCGCCAGCCGATGACCAACGAGGACAATACAATCTGGATCGTATTCAACGGCGAAATTTATAACTTCCCCGAACTTCGTGACCGCTTGGAGGCGAAGGGTCACAAATTCCAGTCGCACTGCGACACCGAAGCAATCGTACATTTGTATGAAGACGTGGGCGAGAACTGCGTCAATGAACTGCGCGGCATGTTTGCATTCGCCATCTGGGATTCTCGTACCGAGAAACTTTTTATTGCGCGCGATCGTCTCGGCATCAAGCCGCTGCACTACGCGATTCTCGGCGGGAGGTCACTGGTCTTCGGCAGTGAAATCAAGGCCATCCTCCAGGACGACGCGATCCCGCGCCGCGTGAATCCTGATGCGCTCAGCGAATACATCAGCCTGCTCTACGTACCCGATCCCGCCACAATGTTCGTCGGCATCCAGAAACTGCCGCCCGCCCACACGCTGACATGCGACCGCAATGGCGTGCGCCTCCGACGATATTGGGAGGTCAATTACGAGGTGAATGAATCGATCACGGAAGAGCAAGCCGCCGGGCAACTTTTCGATCTATTGAAGAGCACCGTGAAGGACCATTTACTCTCCGACGTGCCGCTCGGCGCGTTTCTGAGCGGCGGGGTTGATTCGAGCGCGATTGTCGGTTTGATGGAACAGGTCATCACGGGCAAGCTCGTGACGTCGTCCATCGGGTTCGAGGAGGCTGAGTATAACGAATTGCCGTTCGCGCGGCAAATGGCGGAGCGGTTCCATTCCGAGCATCATGAACATGTTGTGCATGCCGACATCGAGCATCTCTTCCCGCTGATCGTCTGGTCGTTCGATGAACCGTTTGCCGATTCATCCGCGATCCCCACGTACCATGTCAGCAAGACCGCGCGCGAGCATGTCACCGTCGCACTCAGTGGCGATGGCGGTGACGAATTGTTCGCTGGCTACCAGCGGTATGAGTTGGAGCAGTTCGAGCACCGGCTGCGCCGCGCACTCGACCCGTTGCGTTTTCTGGGCGGCGCGGCGCGAATTCTTCCCGACGACGTGAAGTTCAAGGGACGAAATACATTGGAAAGCATCACTCGCAGTCCCGACGACGCGTACGCACGCAAGCAGTTCCTTTATCTGTTTACAGAAGATGCGAAACGTCGGTTGATGGCGCAACCGGAGACCCACGACTACGCGGCGAAATTCCGAGAATTGTACCGCAACGCACCTACGGCGGCGGACGACTGGCTGAACCGGGCATTGTACGTGGACCTGAAGACATATCTCGTTGATGACATCCTCGCTAAAGTGGATCGCATGAGCATGGCGGTCTCGCTGGAGACACGTCCGCCATTGCTCGACCACAAAGTCGTTGAATTCGTCGCTACGTTGCCGCCCCGCTTCAAGCTCAACGGGGGTGAACGAAAATACATTTTCAAAAAAACCGCCTCGCGCCTTGTGCCGCAGGAAATCCTCTCGCGCAAAAAACAGGGATTCCGTTTGCCGATTGCCGAATGGCTGCGCAAAGACTTGCGCGAGACCGCTGCGGACTTGCTGCTCGGCGCCACCGCGACCCAGCGCGGCTATTTCCGGAAGACGGCAGTGGAAAAACTCTGGCGCGATCACCTTGATGGTCGGCACGATAATGCCCATCAAATCTGGTCGCTCATCCTGCTGGAATTGTGGCATCGCAAATACATCGACGATTCCCGTCCGCCGACCGCACCGAAAGCCTTCACCGTGAACCGATAACCATGCCTGGCATCGCCGGCATCGTCTCCGCCAATCCGCAGGACAACATCGACAGCGCGCTGGCGCGCATGACCGAGCCGCTTTGGCATGGCGACTGGTACAAGCGTGAACAGTTTGTCGCGCCCCAGCGGACATTTGCCTGCGCGCATGTGCACCTCGGCATTCTGCCGACTCACAACGCGCCTTATCACTGGCTTCATGGCGAGGAACAGGATGGGTTCACGCTCGTGGAATACGACGAGCCGACCCAGACCCTGACCATCACGAATGACGCGTTTGGCATGATGCCGCTGTTCTACTACCATGACGCGCACCTTCTCATTTTCGCCACGGAACTTAAGGCCGTCCTCGCCCACCCCGCGGTCACGACACAACTCGACCCGCGCGGATTGGCCGACTTGATGACTTTCGGATTTATCTTTGGCAAGAAAACGCTCGTTCAAAAAGTGAAATGTCTGTCGGGAGGATCACGGCTGCGTTTCGATGCGCGTGCCAACCAACTCCATCTGGAGCGCACCTGGGATTTCCGTCAACAAATCGGACGTGGAACGCGCAATGATTCGGCCATGCTCGATGAGATTGGAAGCTGTTTCAAGCATGCTGTGGAAGGCCGCTGCGGCGGAAACGCACAAATCGGCGTGTCGCTGTCGGGTGGGTACGATTCGCGCACGATCCACGCCGCCATCGATCACCGGCACCAGATTGTTAGGACACTGACGCTCGACGTTTGCGGCGGCGCCGACCAAATCATCTCCGAGCAGATCGCGCGAGTCACCAACGGGTTGGGAAATCACACGTTCGTCGAAAACAGCGCTGAGTTTTTTACACGCTGGCCGCAATACGTTCGCGAAATGGTGTGGCTCACCGACGGGCAGTTTTTCGATGAAGCATGTGTGATGATGTCCACACTCGACAAGTACCGCGAGCTGGGCGTCCAGGTCGCACTGCGCGGGCACGGTGGCGAGATCGCACGTATGCAATGGGCATATGAACTTACCTGCAATCGGCTCATTCTTGCCTGCAAGACGCAACCAGAACTGAAGGCACAACTGTTCCGACAAATGTGCTGCGGATTGGACGATGCCGATTTCGACACGTTACTGGTTCCCGAATTGGCGAACGCGATACGGGGTAGTTCGCGAGACTCGATGGACGAGGCTTTTGAAGGGATCGACCCGACTCTGCATCCGGTCGACCAGGTTACCTGCGTCTACGCGCAGGAATATCTGCGGCGGCAAAGCGTTCCCTCGTTGGCCGAATTACGCAGCCGCGTCGAAGTACGGATGCCGTTCCTCGACCGCAACTATGTCGCGGCTGTGCTGCAGTTAGCGCCCGAAGCGCGTCTCGGCACCGGCGTTCATCGCCATCTGCTCCGGAAATTGAATCCGGCATTGTTGAAAATCACCAACGCCAACACCGGCGCGCCCGCAGGCGCGAGCGATTTCACCCAACGCTTGTACCGCAAAGCCAACGCGACGCTCGAACGGTGTACGGGCTACGAGCGATTCAAACACTACGTGGACGTGCCCGGCTGGCTACGTGGACCGTTGCGACCACACGTCGAAGCCGTACTGCTGGACAAGCGCACGCTCCGTCGCGGCGTGTACCGCGCCGATGGGGTGCGCGAATTGTTCGAGGAGCATATGAGCGGGAGGGTTGACCGCGGGGCGGCGCTGTTGTTGTTGCTATTCCTGGAATTGTGGCATCGGCAGTTTATCGACGGAGACTTGTGGCGTTCCTGAAGAACATTCATTTGTGGTTGCCGGGCTACCTTCAGCGCCGAGTGCCGCCGACGGTCACGCCCATGCACGTGTTTTTCTGTTTCGTCGACCACTATGAACCGTTGTGGAACAAGGCGTCACGCCACCAAGGTCTCGAACGCGTCGAGCATTGGTTTGAGAAGTATCCGCGGATGGCGAGCCGATTTCGCGATGTGGACGGACGCCCTCCCCAACACACGTTTTTCTATCCCGCTGAGGAGTACGTGCCCGAGTATCTGGATCTGCTGGCCAGGCTATGCAGTCAAGGGTACGGCGAGGTAGAGATCCATCTTCACCACGACAACGATACGGCGGAGAATCTGCGAAAGACGTTTGAGAGTTTCAAGACCACGTTGCAAGGACATGGGTTTCTTTCCAATGGCCGCTATGGTTTTATCCACGGCAATTGGTCCCTCGATAATTCGCGTCGGGATGGTCGGTGGTGCGGCGTGAACAACGAGCTGCAGGTGTTGCGCGAGACCGGTTGTTACGCTGATTTCACCCTGCCGAGCGCGCCGAGCGAATGTCAGACGCGCACAATCAACTCGATCTACTATGCTACCGACGATCCGGCGCGGCCAAAATCGCACGATATTGGCGTGGATGTGAGAGTTGGCGGCAAACCGAGCGGCGACCTGCTCATTGTGCAGGGTCCGCTGGCCTTGAACTGGGACAACCGCAAATTCGGCATCCTACCCCGGATTGAAAACAGCGAAATCGCGCAGTATGCACCGGCAAACGTCAGCCGGATTCGCAACTGGGTGGCGCAAGGCATCAGCGTGGTTGGCAAACCGGATTGGGTGTTTGTCAAAGTCTACACGCACGGCTGCCAGGAACTGAATTTCGATACCGCGCTCGGTCCGTTGGCCGCGAAAATGCACCAACATCTTCAGGAGACGTGCAACGACGGAACGAACACGGTGCTCCACTACGTTACCGCCCGGGAAGTCTTCAACCTGATCAAGGCCGCTGAGGCGGGTCAGACAGGCGACCCGAACCAATATCGCGATTTCGTTCTGCCTCCCCCGCCAGTCCGACGATAAACCCGGCGATCTTCTCCCGCCACGCGTCCATCGTCGCCTCATCGATCCCCGCCGCGTCTGCGGCGTAACGCGGAACCCTCCCACGCAGTTCTTCCAAGAACCGTCTTGCGTCTGTTCCGCGCCGTGGGTTGGCAACGACCAGCCGTTCCAGCATCCACAGGTAACGATAGTCATCGATTCCCGCGCGCACGTTCTCGTACGCAACCGTCGACAGCGGGCCATCAGGCGACGGCATTACCGCGCCTGTCCCTGTTGACCAGGGGTTCTCCGAAGTGCGCGTGAATGGATCGTATGCTTGCGTCCACGACGAGTAGTGCCATTCCCATCGTCCCTTCGCCCCGATAGCCCAGGGAAGAAAACCGAACGTGACCCGGTTCATCCCCGCGTTATAGAGCCACAACTCGGGCTTCCCCTCGCGCGTCACGTCCAGAATTCTGCGAGAACTCGCTGTCGGGTGTGTAGATACGACATCAAGGAGATCGAGGAGTGGCAGATAGCTTTTTCCGAAGGAATCGTCGGCGCTCAATGTCACCAGCGTCCGCAGTCCAACAGCGCGGTGCAATTCCAGGTACCGTTTTGTGTCTGCAAAGTTACGGTTCCAATCGTTGAGCGCCTGCTCGCGAGGTTCGTCTACGACGTAGGCTAGCACGGGGAACGGCTTGCGGCTTGCCCAATCGCCGAATTCCGCCAGTGCCTCTTGATACATCGGCAGAAATTGCTCGCTGAATTCTTCGACACCGAGGAAATACGACAGCCGGCGCGCGATCACGAGTGTTTCGATCGGCACCGGATGGCTGTTGATCACGCCCGCTTGCATCGCGGCATCGAGAAACTCGTCGGCCCGCTCTGTGTCGAGTGAACCGTCGCATCGCACGGTCGGGCGGAGGGGTGTCACGCTATCGAAGCCATGTTCGACCATGTCGCGCAATTCGCAGTCGCGCATTGCGGGATCGTCCGATGGGTCGTAGTACCAGCCGAACGTCATGTCCACATCGCGTGCCGGCGGCAGTTCGAATGGCCAGATGCGCAACTCGACGGGAATGCCCCCCATCCCCGTGCGATACAGTCCCGGTTTGGCATCTTTGCTGACGCTAACCGTGACCGCAAAACGCTGGGCATGCAGTCGGTTCGTATACGAGACGAGAGCCATCTCCTCAATGTGGTACACACCACGGTCGACAGGCCGCTCCATGAGCCGGACGGCTCGGAGCCCAACCGTACAGCCAGGAAAGAACGGCCAAGAACTCATCGCCAAGGGATTCATACCGGTGAAGGTCGCGGACACTGTCTGGCCGCGAGCGGCTGCCAGTTTGATATGTGACGGACCTGTCGGCACTTTGTACGGCTCGATATAAAAATACTTCTCGTAGAACTCACGACGGCGCGCCGCGTTCAATGCTGCGAGCCAATCATCCGCAGACGGAACAATGGCGAGCCAGTACACCGCGACATTCGTGAACGTCACCGCAATCTGCCCGTTCGTAACCGTGGTGCGGGAGACATCTTCGGGAAACTTCGGCAGAATCTCCTCCTTCCATACATCCTTCCCAGGCCACCAGTCGTGGTCGATGCCCCGGTACGGGTCGACGGCATGCAGATCGCGCGTGCATTCGACGACTTGGTAAGATCCGTTGGGCACGTCCATTACAAACGTGTTCGTGGGCGCAGCACCCTCTACGGGGCCGACGTAGTCGCGGCACAGTGAATCGGGCAATTCGTCGTCGAACGACGCGAGTTGGTGCGGTGCGATCCACCCCCAACCACGCGCCTTGTCGTAGAGATCGGCTTCACTCACGGCGACGAATCCCTCCATGACAGGTGAACCTCGCGGCCCAAAATCGAACGCGCGTATGGCAACATTGCCCGCCGCTGGCGGCGACTTCTCCAGCCGCAGGTTATCGAGAAACAACACGAGAGGCGACCGAACATCCGACGCGAAGATCATGAACTGCTTGAGCCGTGAGGCGTCGAGATTGCGCTTATGGTCGCTGGTCCGAAGTCGATGCACCGCCAGTTCGATCGTGTTTTTTCCCGGCCGCATGATGAATCCTTCGTTGTAGCGAGATCCGAAATTCATACTCTCCGCGTCGTCGACGCGAACGGTCAAACCAACGGGGTCCGGTTGCGGGTTGAACACGTCGAGTCGCAGGAAGTCGTAGTTGTCCCAACCCGTGAGAAGCGGGCTTCCACGCTCCAGAAGCAGACCGGGATACCTGCCCTGTCCGAATGTTACCTGCAGCGCCCAGCGACCTTGTGTAGCATTCTGAGAAACGCGCTCAACCGAAGCGCCCTGAGTGTCCCACTGGAGCGGGGCTGTCTCATCCTCAAATCCAGACAGAAGCCAGGTGGTATTGGTCTGGGCGGACGCCGGCGCGCAAACTGTCAGCGCTGCCAGCAAGAGCCAAAGTGCGGTTCGCATCCCAGAGGGGTTTTAGTTGAATTGCCCGCGAAATTAAAGTATTAATGCCCCACAGATGAGCACTTCAAGCGTGGCAGCAGTGCCGAAACCGAAGCGAGTAAACCTGCGCCGGCCCGACATTATGGAGGCCGTCCGCGAGCAGGTGGAGCAGCATTACCGCAGCCAGATCGTCGAAAAACTGCGCCAGCGCGGCGGCGTGCTCGAAGCAGGCGGGCTCAAGGTGCGCCTCGCCAAAGAATTTGGCTTCTGTTACGGAGTGGAGCGGGCCATCGACCTGGCGTACGCTGCGCGCAAGGTATTTCCCAACCAGCCCATCTACACGTTGGGCGAGATCATTCACAATCCCGAGGTCAACGAGCAGCTCATCACCATGGGCATCAAATTCCTGTCCGGCCCGATCAAGAGCGCCAGCATTGACGACCTCAAGGAGGACGACGTGGTGATCATCCCCGCGTTTGGCGCGGAGGTCGCCACGATGAACAAGTTGGAGGCAAAGGGCTGCCAGTTGGTGGACACGACCTGCGGCGACGTACTGAGCGTCTGGAAACGGGTGACGAAAAACACCAACGAAAAGTTCACCTCGATCATCCACGGCAAAGCCAAGCATGAGGAGACGAAGGCCACCAGTTCGCGGGCCACTTCCAACAATGCCGGTCATTACCTCGTCGTGCTCAACATCGCGGAGACCGATTACGTTTGCGACCATATCCGGCGCGGCGGCAACAAGGCGGAGTTTCTGGCCCGATTTGCGGGCGCGCACTCCCCAGGCTTCGATCCCGATGAGCACCTCATCTCGATCGGCGTCGCGAACCAGACCACCATGTTGCGCAGCGAGACCGAGGAGATCCAGCGCCGGTTGCGGCAGGCCATGGTCGACCGCTACGGCGAGGCCGAAGTCGACCGTCACTATCGCATGTTTGATACCATCTGCGGCGCCACGCAAGAGCGGCAGGATGCGTTACTCCAACTCCTGCAAGAGCGGCTCGACATGATGATTGTCGTCGGCGGCTACAACTCCAGCAACACCTCGCACCTCGCCGAAATGAGCGAGGAGCGCATGCCCACTTATTTTATTCGCAACGCGAGCAAGATTCTCTCGGACAAGGCCATTCTGCATTTCAACCTCCACAAGCAGGAGGAAGTCCTGACCGAAAACTGGCTGCCGGCCGGAAACCTCTACGTCGGCATCACGGCCGGGGCGTCTTGTCCGAACAATTTGATCGACGATGCTGTCCGGCGACTCTTCAACCTGCGGGGCGTCAACGTGGACGAGATGATCGCGGCCACCGAAACCGCTGCACCGAATCCGTGAAGACCGCATGGCTCCCGCGCCGATTGTTCCCAGCATGGCAATCCCCCAAGCTCCAGTGATCGCGAGTTTTTATGGATAAAGCCCCCTTGAAATTCCGTTCCACATCGATGGCGGACATCGAGTTGCCCAAAGAAGTCAGCGGCCTGCGCGATCTTGCGTACAACCTCTGGTGGACGTGGAACCCCGAGGCCCGCCGCATGTTCTCGCACATCCAGCCTGGATTGTGGGCGATCTACCGCAATCCCGTCGAGCTGCTTATCAACATCGAGCCGCATCACTGGGAAGCGTTGCTCGAAGACGAAACATTTTTGACCATGTACAAGTCCGTGTTGCGGGAGTTCCAGACGTACATGAAGTCAATGAATGACACCTGGTTTGCCCAAAACCATCCCGGGTATCAGGGTGGCCCGTTCGTGTACTTCTCGACCGAGTTTGGTTTCCACGAATGCCTGCACACCTATTCGGGTGGTCTCGGTGTCCTCTCCGGCGATCACTGCAAATCTGCCAGCGACCTGGGCCTGCCATTTATTGGCGTTGGCCCGCTCTACAAAAACGGCTACTTCGTGCAGGAGATCGAGCCGGACGGCCGCCAGGAGCATTTCTATCCGGCCTACGATTTCTCCCGACTGCCGATTCTGCCGTTGCTGGGCGACAACGGACGCCACCTCACGGTGAGCATTGATTTCCCCGATCGGCCCGTGTACGCGCGCGTATGGCTGGCGCAGGTGGGCCGCGTTTCCGTGCTGTTGCTTGATACCGACACGACCAAGAATGATCCCGCCGACCGGCCCATCACGGGGCAACTCTACGTCAGCGGCCGGGAAATGCGCATCTGCCAGGAGATTGTCATCGGCGTGGGCGGTGTGCGCGCGCTACAGGCAATCGGTGTCGAACCGGCCTGCTGGCACATGAACGAAGGCCATAGTGCGTTCCTCGGCCTCGAACGCGTCCGCCAGTGCGTCAAGTTGGGGATGAACTTTACCAATGCGTGCACCGAGGTCGCCAAGAATTCCATTTTCACCACGCACACGCCCGTGCCCGCGGGCAACGAGGCGTTCGATGTCGGGTTGGTGCGCAAATATTACAAGAAATACTGTGAAGACATTGGTGTTTCATTGGATCAGCTCATTGACCTTGGCCTATCCAATCCGGGTCAAGGCGGCCAACCGTTCAGCCTCACGGTGCTGGCGCTTCATCTTTCGACGTTCTGCAATGGCGTGAGCCAGCTTCACGGCAAGGTCAGCAATGACATGTGGCGGCACCTGTACAAGAATCTGCAGCCGGGGGAGAATCCGATCCAGGCCATCACCAACGGCATCCACACCCAGACGTGGATGGGCTACCAGATTTCCGATCTCTTCGACAAGTATCTGACGCCTGCCTGGCGCAACAACCTCATGGACGAACTGTTCTGGAAACGCGGCGTCACCAACATCCCCGACAAGGAATTGTGGGATGTCCATAACATGCAGAAAGAGAATTTGATTCGGTTCACGCGCGGTCGCGAGCGCGCCCACCTCGCGCGGCACGGTGCGTCACCTGATGATTTGCGGCACGTCGAAGGCCTACTCGACCCCGGCGCGCTTACCATCGGTTTCGCGCGCCGCTTTGCCACGTACAAGCGCGCGGACTTGCTCTTCCGCGACTTCGACCGCCTACGCTCGATCCTCAAGGACCCTGAGCGACCGGTGCAGATTATCTTTGCCGGCAAAGCGCATCCGGCCGACAAGCCAGGTCAGGAACTGATCCGCCGCATCTTCGAGGTCTCGCGGAACACCGATTTGCACGGCCACATTGTCTTCATCGAGAACTACAACATGCGCGTGGCGCGAATGCTGGTGCAAGGAGTTGACGTGTGGCTCAACAATCCCCGCCGTCCCCACGAAGCCAGCGGCACCAGTGGCATGAAGGCCCCCGTCAATGGCGGTCTCAACTTTTCCATCGCGGACGGCTGGTGGTGCGAAGTGCAAAACCCCGACGCAGGGTGGACCATCGGCAACAGTGAGGAGTCTGATAACACAGACAAGCAAGACCACGACGATAGCGAGTCCCTCTACGACATTCTGGAAAACAAGATTGCGTCTATCTATTACAAGCGTGACGCCAATGGCCTGCCCGTCGAGTGGATCAAAATGATGAAGGCTTCCATCGCCACCGTCACACCGCGGTTCTCAACGGCCCGCATGGTGCGGGATTACGCGGAGCAGGCCTATCTGCCCGCCGCCAAACGCGGCGGCGCCGTCACGACCGCAGCAGAACAAACGTGGTAATGTGCCGCAGGGTTGTGCCCGGAGCGAATGGACCTGCCTTTGCGAGTTCTCTGCAACCTCGCTCATGGTCAGTCGTGTCTGATCCTGGCTGAATAGAGCATGGGAACGCGGCGGCGCCCTGCTAGGCCACAGTATGGCCTTCGGTATGCCGACAACAAAGCCCGATCAGTAGTCCGATAGCTCCCTTCTGCCCAATCACGTCGCGCAACTCCTGGAGTTGGGGCGGTGTGCATCCGATGACGTGCCCCACGCCGATGGACGCGCCGCCATCGACGAACTCCTGTAAAGAGGATGTCGGGACTTTAAGCCGACTGGAGACGGCCATCGGCACTTTGCCGGAAATCAACTGCTCAACCGCCGTTGATGTAACTCCCATCCTGCTGGCAATGATGTCAAAACTCATCTCTACCCTCCTGCGGTTACCGACGAAATCTCAGCCACGCCTGAACAAAACGCAACCCCGCGATGGCGCGAGGCAACACGGGCATCAGGGTCGCATCCTTTCATCATTCATTCTTGTGTTCCGCATCTCATTCACGAAGAACGCGCCCAGCAGCAACAATCCGTAGAGTGGGATGTAGTTGACCGCAAACTCCAGCCATGGGCTTCGCAAGTCTCCCATCACATTCAACATCACGAGCGCAAGCGCCAGTACCGCTGCTCGTCCGGCCGTTGGCCGCACGACCACGCGTGCCACGGCCACCGTTACGGGGAACGCGAGCATCACGTAATAGTGGCCCCACCCTTCCGCGATTCCGGCCAGCATGGCGACGCTCAACAGGCAAAACTCGCACTCCACATCCGCGTCCTTCTGTCTCCGCGCATACCACCAGCTAATCCCGTACATCAGCGCAACGAGTGCGATCCCGATAACGGCCCCGGCCCCGGCCCACGCGTGCAACCCATTCCACTCGGGATCGAAGTTGTGAAGCGCCCATGCCACATTCTTGACGAAGGATGGCACGGTGAAATTGAAATGGCGCTGCCATTCCGCCCATGCCCTGAGCACCTTCATCCCGTGCAACCAGAATTGCCTCCACTGCTCCAAGCCGCTGGCTGTAACCAACCCCACGCTCCACACCAGAGCCGCGCCCGCGCACTTCGCACGTGTTTTCCAGTCCGGTGCGGCGCGCCATAAGAACCACGGGACGAGCATCACCGGGAAAAGCTTCAGCCACGTGGCCGTTGTGATTGCCAGACAAGCCGCCGTCGGTCGGCCGTTCCGCAAACAGGCGTACGCCACCAGGATCATGGCTCCCAGGAGCAACTGGCATTGCGAAAAGTAAAAATGCCAATAGACGGGCATCGACGCAATGATCCCCGCGCACACCAGCCGCCGCGTTCGCGTGGATAGCCGCGACGCTGTCAACCGCCACGTCAGGACCAGCAAACATCCCAAACTGATGGCCTCCAGCGCTGTCCATGCCCAAAATGCGGCGCGTGGCGGCAACATGGCAAATGGCGCGAAGATTCCGACCAGCAACGGCGGATTCGTCGCGGTGGGGATCGCATGGGTGTACCGAAACCCCCAGTGGACGTACTGGGGTTGCAATGGCGTGGAATAGACATCGGCACCCGTGAGCAACAAGCGGCTGGAAATATAGTAGTGCGCAAAATCGTTGCCGTCGGCCCGCGATGGCAGCACACGCGCCACATGCCACACCCCGAACAACGTCAGACCCAATGCCAACGCGTCCAGCACCCAACCGCGCCACGTCGCGTCCGTCATCTTAGAGCGCGGTTTCAAGATTTGAAAGGTGTCGGCGACGGTTCCGCGGGCGGCGGGCGTTGCGTGCTGCCGCCGACCAGCGGCGCCAGGCACAGGACCGTCAGGCCCGATTCCTTCACTCGATGCCGTGCCTCATCTTCGCCGCGCGAACGGTGTTGTGCATGAGCATCGCAATGGTCATCGGGCCGACTCCGCCCGGGACCGGAGTGATCAGTGATGCCTTCGGCATAACCGACTCGAAATCCACATCTCCGACAACGCGGTAGCCCTTCTCAGTCTCCTTGTCTTCAACGCGATTGATTCCTACATCAATGACGACCGCCCCGTCGCGAACCATGTCGGCCTTCACGAATCGCGGCGAGCCGATGGCCGCAATCAGAATGTCGGCGGACCGGCATATCTCCGCAAGGTTGGCGCTCCGCGAATGGCAGACGGTGACGGTCGCATTGGCGTCGGGTCCCTTTTGCGAAAGAATCAGTGACAAGGGGCGCCCGACAATGCGGCTGCGACCCAGCACGACGACGTGCGCTCCATCGATCTTAGCACCGCTCCGAATGAGAAGCTCCTGAACACCCGCGGGCGTGCAGGGTTTGAAACCCGTGGAATCACCCAGGGCAATCTTGCCAACATTGAGCGGGTGAAAGCCATCCACATCCTTCGTCGGATCGATTTCCGCGAAAATCTTCTGCTCGGAAATCTGCGGCGGCAACGGGGATTGCACCAGGATACCGTGGATCTCCCGTTTGAAGTTCAGGTCATTGATGATGGCCAACAGTTCACCCTGACCGGTGGCCGCGGGAAGATGGACGCGTTCGGAGTGCATCCCAAGGCGGGCACACATCCTGTCCTTCATCGAAACATACGCGACGCTTGCGGGGTTCTCGCCGACGAGAACCACGGCAAGACCGGGGGTCAAACGATGTTGATCCTTCAGGCGCGCGATCGCGGCGATGGTCTCGGCGTTGATCTGCTCGGCGATGGTCCGGCCATCGATGAGTCTCGCAGGCATCGCGCGATGGCTACCATACCATGTCGATGCGTTCGACGGTGATGACGGGGTAGCGATCACCTTTTTTCCAGCGTTGGGTCCCGACCAGGCGCACATGTCTGCCCTCGAACTTCTTCAGGTTCATCTCGGGCGCCTCCAGATACGCCATGCGAAAGCTGAGACGATCCACTTCGGGAGTCCGCAATTCGAATGACGCAGGCGCATTCGGTTCAGTGATTGACTGCAGGTACCCATCTTTCACCGCGTAGGTCACCAACACATCCGGGTCGGTATTCACCACGCTGACGGAAGGCGCCGTAACGGCGGGCGTCACAATGTCGGTCGTGTTTCCGGATGCTGCCGGTGCCGGCGCGGGCGGAGGTATTACCTCAACTTGCACCAATTCGGCGGCGATCCAGCCGCTGCACTGTGCGGTCGGCTTGATCTGCGCCCATTCGCCTTTTTTGTCGACGATCTCGACCTTCGTGCCTTTCGGCAACTTGCCGACTTCACGGTAGCTTGAGCCGGGTCCGCACCGAATGTTCAATTCTTCGACGTTGACCGTCCCGTCGGTCAGATGTTTCGCGCTGACGTAACACTTTACCGACGCCGGCAGCGCGATGCGCAGCCACTCCATCGATTTTTCATGCTCGGCCGCGCTCTTATGTTCCAGCACATCCACTGTCTCGCCCTTGTGAAGCTGGACGACAACTTCGGAATGCAGGCTCGGACGCGAGCGAACGTTGCTATGTTCCCCCTTCACCGTGCCGCGTTCCGTGGCGGAGGAAGCGGTCGTGGCCGGTTCCGCGGGACCGCTGGAATCAGCGCGGCTGGCGCTGGCCCCCAAAAATGTGACGCAGGCCAGAGCCGTACTAAGAACGAAGACCTGGCGGTGAAAACTGCATGAGTCTGTCAACCTCTTCATGAGTAAGATGCCTCCATTGTGATGTTCCCAAATCCCCCAACTCGACCGGGCCGACCGCGAGCCGCACGAGCCGCTTCACGGGATGCCCGACGACTGCCATCATCCTGCGAATCTGCCGGTTCTTTCCTTCGTTAAGAACCAGTCGCAGCGTGGTGGCGTTATTCTGCGCGTGCACCTGAAAAATCTTTTCGGCGTGCAACATCTCGCCGTCACTGTGAACCCCCCGGAGCAGTTGTGCCATCTCCGCGCGCGTCAGTTCCCCCTCGACCTCCACCAAATAGGTCTTGCTCATTTTGTAACGAGGGTGGGTCAGCCGCAAGCTAAAAGTGCCGTCATTCGTCAGCAACAACAGGCCTTCGGTATCCTTGTCGAGCCGCCCCACCGTGTACATACGGGGAAGCGAACGCGGGAGCAGGTCGACCGCCCGCTGGCGGCCATGCGTGTCGTGGTTGGTGCACAAAAAGCCGGTGGGCTTGTTGAGGGCAATGTAAACCTTGCACTCCCGGACGACAGGTTTGCCGTCAATGCTTACCGAATCGCGCTCGGAATCGACTTTTGTGCCCAGAAGCTGGACGGACAAACCGTTGACCGAAACCCGGCCCGCTTTTATGAGTTCCTCGCAACGGCGCCGCGAGGCGATGCCCGCTTCCGCCAGGTATTTTTGGAGACGGACGAGCACAGTCGCTGCGCGGACTACTCGGGCTTGGTCTTGGGCAGACCGAACACTCGTTGGCCGTCTTTCCAGCGGCCCTGTTTCTTGAGCGTCTCGATGCGCTCGAACCGCTTGAGAACGTTGCGGCGTGCCTGAATCTTGCTGGCTCCCTTGAGACTACGGTGCTGTGACATGGTGACTTCCTGAGTTAAGGCTTGAGTGTCAGTTTCAACGCTTCAATCTTCGCGGCGACCTCGTCGCGGTACTCCTGTGTTTTACCAGATTGCATGTACTTTTCAAACTGTTTTATCGCCTCGGCGGCGTTGCTGTCCTCATACAAAAGACCCAGTTTGTAGTACACCAATGCGTAATCCGTCCGCAATTCCAGGGCCTTGCGGTAGGCGGCCAGCGCCTTGTCGCGTTCCTTCAGTTGCGCGTACGCGTCGCCGAGGCCGCTGTAGGCGAGTGCATACTTCGGGTCTTTCTCGATGGCTTTCTGGTAGTAGACGATCGACAAATCAGGCCGCTTCTCCACCAGATAAATGTCCCCCATCGCATTGTTGAAGTGCGGAACGCTGGGATCGATGTCGATCGCCTTCTGCATGAGCATTTTGGCGTCCACGTCGCGCATTTCCTGCAGGTACAAAATGCCGAGGCTGTAATAGGCGTCGCCATCTTGCCGGCCAGCTTCTTCTTCGAGCTTCACAAATTGCGCCAGATGTTGTTCCGCGCCCTTCAGGTCGCCTTCCTCTTTCAACAACACGCCCAGGTTGTGGTGGGCGCGCCCGAACTTCGGGTTGACCTCCAGCGCCTTCTCGTACGCATGACGCGCCTCCTTCTGGCTGCCCGTCTCGTCGTAGAGCACCCCCAATTGCGTCCACACGTCCGCGTCGTCCGCCTTGATCTCCACATAGCGCTTGTATTGGTCGATCGCCTCGCCCTTCTGCCCGAGCCGTTCACATACCACGCCCAGGTTGTACAGCGCGTTCAGGTGCTTCGGATAAATCTTCAGCGCCTTCTCGAATTCCTGCTTCGCGCGCGGGAGCGAACCTTCCTCAACAAATTTGTTCCCGCGGTCGAACAGCTTGTTCGCCTCGGCGAGCGCGCCGCTATCCTGCGCGGATGCGTCCACCGCCCGCATCAGTTCGATCGGCAACGTCATCAACACCAACGCGAGTACAAATCCCTCAATGAGCCTTCTCATCCGTCCCCTCTTTCTTCTTCAGCTTGTCCAAGGCCGCCTGTGCGCTCTTGGCCACGGCACTATTGGGAAACTCATTCACCAATTGCTCCAGCCGCGCCTGCCCCTTGTCCTTCTGCCCGACCGCCAACTGGCTCAATCCGAGGCAATACAGCGCCTTGTCCTTGTCCTTGTAGCCGGGCCAGCGATCCAGCAGCTTTTCAAAGCTGTACGCCGCCTGGGCGTATTCCCCACGTTTGCCGAGAGCGAAACCCAGCGCGAACATCGCCTTGTCCGTGTAGCCGTATTGATTCTCCTCGTCATGCGCGATCACGTTGCGCAGATGCGGCTCCGCCAGATCCTCACGCCCCTCTTCCAAATACGTCTCCGCCACCTTCCAATTCGCCTGCACGTCCGCCGGGTTCTGCATCGCCAGCCGCCGCGCCACGCGAAACGTCAACTTGCTGCGTTTCGCCTCGGCCAGTTTCTCCAGCAACGCATCTTTTTCCACCAACCCGGCCACTCGCGACATTTCATTACCCTGTCCATCTAGGAACAAAATCGTTGGTGCGCCGCGCACGTCGAGCTGGCGCGCTTCGTCCGCCTGCTTCGCCGCATTGATCCGCACGCAGACAAATTCCTCCGCGACGCTGGCCACCGATTTGTCCGCGAACACGCCTTCCTCCAATTTCTGGCAGTAATCGGAGTCGCGCAGGAAAAAATATGCGAGGATCGGTTTCTTCAATTGCCGCGCCTGCTTCTCCGCGTCCGACAACGACCGCATCCACTGGATGCCCGACCGCAGTTTCCCCAACGCGTCGGTCGCCGCCTCGCGCACCGAGTCGGCTTGGTCAGACTTCTGAACCTCCTCCAACCACGGGATCGCTTCCGGCCGACCCGTGCCCTGCAATGCCAGCACCGCCGACCACCGCACCACCGAATTCTCGTCTTTCAAACACGCATGGGCGCGCTCCAAATCCTCGTCCGCATCGCTCACCTGCAACAACCCCGTCACCGCTACCTGCCGCCGCTCGGCGCTTGGCGACTGAAGCATCTCGCGGAACGTCTTCTCGACCCGAGGGCCGCCCACCCGCGCCAGCGTATCCGCCGCTTCCGCCCGGTCCTCGTCATTCGTGCTACCGAGCTGCTTCACCAGGTCATCGATCTGATCGGCGCGGACGGTGACAGCGGCCAGCATGAAAAGCACCAAAGCGATCACGACCGAAGGTTTATTCATTATTTCCTCACCGATCCTTGCAACCATTTCAGATAATTCCGTTCCCCCGCCACAATCGCCACAAAAACAATCTCCGGAACTTCATAGCTGTGCGCGGCCTTGACCGCGCTCGTGACCGCCTGCACCCGTGTGCGCGTTGTCTTGATCAGCAAGAGGCACTCGCGCGCGCTTTCGAGCTTGCCGCGCCACCAATAATGCGATTCCAATCCGGCGACGATGTTCACACATGCGGCCAGTTTTTTCGCGAGCACCGCCTTGGCGACCTTGCGCGCCTCAGTCCGCGATGAACAGGTAACGAATCCGACCACACAATCGGTCATTTCGTCCTCCGCCTTCGCTTCTGTCTGGAGGGCGAACCTCCCGGTGAGCCGCCGTTGGTCTTCCGGCTCGGCAGAGCCTCGCCCTCCAAAATTCGCACAATCTCCGTCAGGCTCGTGATGCTGTAATCCGCGTTGCTGGCCCACTCCGGTTCCTCGTCACCATCAATCAACAACGCACACGGCGCACCCGCGTTCTTCGCGCACAGCACGTCCCATTTATAATCGCCGACCATCAACACTTCGCCTGGCTTCGCGCCCCACCGCCGCGCGATCTCCCAAATCGGCTCCGGCGCGGGCTTGTACGGCCCGTCTTCCCTTGTGACAGTGATGTCGAACTTCAGGTTCAATTTCTGGCACACCCCGTCCACCGACCGGCGCGTGTTCCGCGTCAACAAAGCCGTCGGCAACCCGCGCCGCGCCAGATACGCCAGCAGCTTGCGCGCGCCGCGGTTCAACTTCGCCTCGGCCACGCCCGCGTCCTCGAACTTGAGCATGATGGCGTGCACTCGTTCGTACTCCGCGCCAGTCACCCCCCGTAAATAGTCCAGCATGTCCACGTCCCCGATCCCCGCTTCATCTTTGATTTTCACAAAGTCGAAAAACGGCGCCGTGATCGTGCCATCCATATCAAATATGACGCCCTTGATTGCCATGGGAAGCGTGATAAAAGCACATTCAGAAGGAAATGCCAATAGTGTAGCCGCAGGCCTTAGCCTGCGTTGGCTCCGCTGTAGCGGCACTTCTGCGAAGCGCCGAATCTAACTCTGGTGGGGGCGCTTCACCACGTATACCGCACCGTATATGTCACGATCTGTTCGCCATCCTTGTCCACCTTGACGGGGAAATGGATGGTGTTGGAATCGTACTTATCGAACTTCTGGCTCGACTCGGTGATCCCCCAGTTGCTCCCGCGATAGAGCGTCTCTTTGACGAGGACTTCGACGGGTTCGGCCTTGTGGTTGCGGACGTGGATCTCGAAGCTCTCGGTCATGACGTGGCGGCCCTCGTCGACTGTGAAATTCGTGCGCTTGCGTTCACCGACGATGTCGAACGCATCGCCGATGTGCAGCTTGACGGTCTCGTCCTTCGGCGTGTGGTCGATCTGGTCTTCGCCGATGAACTCGAGCGAGCCGTCCGCCTCGTCGCGCTTGTAGAGCCGCACCTTGCCTTTCGGCAGCGCCATGCCCATGTGGTTGTCCTGCGAGTTCTTAAGTTCGATGATGACGTTGACCTTCTTGTTCGGCGCCTCGCTGCCGTAATTGGCGTCGTTGTTCAGCCCGCCGTAGAACTGGTACTGCGGCGCGCCATAGTAGAGATAGACCTTCTTTACAGGAACATCCGCCGCCTTGAGAAGCTCGATCTGCTTGGTCTGATTCTGCGCCACGGTCGCAGGCCGACCGAGTGTGTAAAGGTGATACTCGAAGAACGCCTTCTCTTCGAAGCCGCCACCTCCTGCGCCCGACACGGTCAAGGCGTCAGCTCTGTACACGCGCTGCACTGGTGGCTGCACCTTACGCACATCTCCGGCGATGAGCTTCAGCCTCGCGTCCTTGTATGTTGCACCGGACTGATTGTTAATCGTGACCCAGCCGCCGAGGTCGAGCGCTGTGTCTTTGGCGTTCAGCAGGGCGTTGTAGTCCGCCTGCCAATTGATGCCGCCGGTTTGATATGCGACCTCGATGAGCTGCCGCCCTGTCTTCTCCGTCGCGAGCTTCCACACGAGCGTCGGCTTGGTGATCAAGCCTTCGGGCAACACGCCAAACTGGATGTCCTTCACATTGTCGCCGCGTTGCACCATCACAATTTCGCTCTTCTCGTCATCCTGGCGGATTACCAGTTGGTTCGCGTCGAAGCTCATCAAACGGCCCGCATAACGCGAGCCGTCCTTCGTGAGCACGGCGATTTGCTTGTCGATGTACTTCTCCAGAAGTTTGTCAGCGGAGACGAGGTCGTACTCGTAGTTCTGCTCCAATACCGCCGCGCTGGGATCGGTCAACGATTTGAATTGCACGCTGGTGCCGTCGATCTGCGACGCCACGTCGGTGAACCGGATCGTCCCAATCTTGTCCGTCACCTCGACGTTGCGTTTCTCGCGGACGACGCCGAAGTTCTGGTTGTAGATGGTGAGCGCGACACCTTCTTCGGCCTTTTCGGCGGCAAAGGCGGCGGTGGCGCACGCGAGCGTGACAGCCACGAGCAGAGTTTGTGTCTTCATTGGCGAAAGCCTCCGTAGGGGCGGCTCCCCGTGGCCGCCCGATTCTTGAACACGGCTTTGGGCAGGCACGGGGGCCTGCCCTACGTGTGACCGCGGCACTGTACAAAAGTTCCATCCCGCGCGCGATATTTTCCCGTCAGGCTTTTCAAATGAAGCGGACTGCCTATAATGCGCGCATGGCTTCCTGGAAATATGAGGTCGTGATTGTCGGCGCTGGGCCGGCGGGCATCACGGCGGCCATCGCGTTGGCGAAAGCGGAAATCCCCGTTCTCGTCATCGAAGCCGGCGTGTTTCCCGGGGCTGAAAACTGGTCGGGCGCGGTCTATTTCGCGGAGAATCTCGCCCAGCCCGATGTCCTGGGGGAGGAAGCGGTCCGCAATTCGGCGTACGAACGTCCTGTCACCAAGCGGGGCTTCTACATATATAACGGCCACTCGCTCGTCGGTCTCAGCTATCGCAACCCTGCGACGTTCGCCAATTGCTATACCGTTCTGCGTCCAACCTACGATCATTACCTTGCCGAACTCGCGAAATCTTTCGGGGCGCATATCCTCACAGAGACGACGGTAGACGGTCTGCTCCGCGACGATGACAACCGCATCGTCGGCGTGCATACCGACCGCGGTTCGGTGTATGCCGACGCGGTGTTCCTCGCCGAAGGCGACGCGTCGCAACTCGTCTCGAAGGAAGGTTACGAACGCAGCGCGGATCCTGGCGCGCCACATTTCCTGCAGGGGATCAAAGAAGTCATCGAGGTTGACCCCGAGTACATCGAGCGCACGTTCGCGTTGCCTCATGGCGAAGGGGCGGCGTTTGAAATCCTGTTGCGCAACGGCTCCATTCACAATCGCACCGCCAACCTCAACATGGGCGGCTTCCTCTACACGAACAAGTCCAGCATCTCGCTCGGTCTCGTCCTGCCGCTCGACAATCTCAGCAAGGAGTTTGGCGGCGACCACAATCGCCTCATGGAATGGTTCAAGGGCTTGCCCGAAGTGCGCCGCTGGACCAACAACAGCCGCTCGACCGCCTACGGCGCGAAGATTATTCGCGGCGGTGGTTTTCGCGAATTGCCACAACTCGTCGACAACGGTCTCGCTATTGGCGGCGCCGCCACCGGCATCGGGCTCGATTTCCCCTACCCCAATTTTACTGGCCCGGCGACCGCGATGGGCCGGCTCTTCGCCGGTGCCGTCAGGCAAATCCGCGCGACCGACAAACAGTTTTCGCGCGCACGCTTCGAAGAGCTTTACGAACGTCCGCTACGCGAGACACATTACTTCAAGAATGTTGAATTTCTCGAAAAGTGGCCGCACTACATTGAACACACCCGCGTGTTCTTCGGTCGCGCCGCCGATCTGGCAACGGGATCACTGTATATCGCCAGCACTCCGTCGCTTCGCGTCCACCAAAAGCTGTGGCAACTCGCCAAGTTCGTCCGCGAAACGCTCCCGTTGAAGAACTGGGGCGAGTTTTTCCACGACCTGCGCGAGCAGCGCGAGGCATTGGGTCTCACGCAGGCAAACAAGCCGCCCGCAGGAGCGATTTCCAATCGCAATCAGTCTGTCGGGGAAATTTCTTTGGATTTCCGCGTCGACGGCCAGACCCAGACTGCCTTCCTGACGCCTATCTCCGTCCTGTTTCGCAGGTCGCAGCGAGTTTTTGCAGCCGCCGCTGACCACCTCTACCGGAACGACGACACGCCGTTGCCAGCAAAACTCCGCAACGCCATCCACGCCGCGCGTCGAGGCCTGAGTTTCTTCGACCATCTCCTGTTCCCTGTATTTGGATTACTGCTGCTTGCGCTCATGCCGATTCAATGGATTTGCGAGTTGGTCTGGCTGCTCATCACACGGCCCTCGCCCGACAAATTTCTATCGAGCTTCTTCCAGAAATACCGTGCCCTCACTCGTGGCCGCGTCAAGCTTGACCCCGACGCCGTCCACATCGAGCAGCCCTGGGAAGAAAAGCTGTCTCTCATTCGTTATTTTTCGGAACATCACTCCCACATCAAAGTATTTCGTCCCGAGAACTTTGAGAACCGCACCAAGATCGCGGAGTCGCCACTCTGGCACGTCTGTCCCGCAAAGGTGTACGAGTGCCGCACCGACGACCTCGGCCAGTCCCAGCTCGTGGTCAATTTCGAGAACTGCATCAAGTGCGAGACCTGCTGGCGTTCCGCACCCAACGACGTGGATTGGACGCGCCAGCGCAAACAGCGGCTGATCTTCAGCGCGCCGACGGAAGCAAACAAACAACTGCTCGAACTCCAAAAGACTGTCACCCTGAGCGAAGCGAAGGGTATCCCGCAGGCGACCCAGATTCTTCGCTCCGCTCAGAATGACAACCAAGAGACAGCGCGCGCGTTATCGGCAAAACTGCTCGAGTTTTGCAATAGCGTCTACGCCGAACCGCGCTACATCGACGCAGGCCGGACGCGTTGGATGCAAACTTTGTTGGACGAGGCGCAAGCCATTGCTGCTGAGACCAAAGACCCGCGCATCGACAAACAGCTTGCCCGCGTCGTCACCCATGCCAAGCGGCGCAAGTTCTTTTGGGCCGAAGCCGACGCGCGTCAACTACTGGAACAACTTCCGCCGCCGCCGCCCGCCACTTCCGAAACGCCGCAACAAGCCCGCGTCGCGATGGTCGCGCGGCTCGACAAACTGTTCCCGAAGCAGGCCATCAAGGATCTCGAACACGGTAAACCATTGTCGCAAGAGCAGAAAAACTTCCTGCGCGTGCTGGCCGACACCGCGTCGCCGCCGCGACCCGTCATCCTCCGCGAGCTGGCACGTCGTGATCCATCGCTGGCCGCGCTCGTCTCGGGAATTTATTCCGCGCAAATTGCCGCACGCCCCGAACTCGCCGAGCAACCGTGGATCGGCCTCACTGCCGCCCGCAGCGTATGGAAGGAGTTCGTGCCCGAGCCGACGCCGACGTTGCCGCAGGTCGCCGCCGATATTTGCGCCATCACACTCGGCGCCGGCGAAATGCTGTTGGATCGCTGCCGGCAGCACGCCACAAGCCGCGTGCAATTCCCTGGCCTGTTCAAGGACGAGGATGGACACGACGGCATCATCAAGTTCGGTTCCGTCAAAAAACTTCTCAGCGAGATGGAAGCCCAGGTGTATCTGCTGGAGGCGATGCTGCCGTTCGCTGACAAGGAACCTGCTTTCGTGAAGTTGCTCGCCTCCGAAGCATTTGGTCCCGATCCTGGCAGCCTTGCGTATAACGCCGGCCAGATCTTCGGTGGCACGGCCTACAGTGAAGACGACGTGCTCTCGAAATTCTATCGCGATAGTGTCTGTTTCGCTCATCTGCTTTACGACAACGAAGAACTGAAGCGTCGGCTTTGGGCGGATGCGGAGGAGAATCTCGGTAACTTCATTCATGAGTTGGTTCGATCCCGGCCGATCACGAGCGAACTCGATGCCCAGCTTGTCGCCCTCAGCGAAAGGATGGGACTTGCAACGATGCGTGCGCTTCGCCTGTCGACGCCACCTTCGCCCCATGCAGGCGCTGAGATCATCAAGAACGGTTACATCGAGGCGCCGCTGGAACGCCCGCCGGTATTCAATTATCGCGAGGCGCTGGACTCGAAGCAGGAGTATGATTACGGCGATTTCCTCGTCAAACAGTTCGATCCGTCCGCGTGGCGTTTTGTGCCTGAAATGCTTCATGCCGATGCTGAACTTCACGCCTATTTCGACCAGCTCTACAAGTATTTCACAGAGAAATTCTGGAATGCCCGCTTCGATGGGTTGCCATATTACCGTCTCGTCGAGAAATTACACATGGTGCCGCTGGACGACATCCGCGACATGGTCGCGCGCGGCTTCACGCGTATGTACATCCCGAAGGAATTCGGCGGCGAAGGATTGCTCAAGGCGCATTACTACATCCTCTGTCCGCTCTCGATGCGCTACGCCGATCCCTCGTACGCGCTGACTATCATGGCCCACTCCAGCATCGGCACGACGCCGATTCTGCTGGGGCTCAACCAGGACCTGCCACGCGCGAAAGCGGATTTGCAGGAGTTCCTCTCCAACCCATCCACAATCGAAAATCTGAAATCGGAAATCGCGCGCATTCTTCGCATGGTGGAATCACCCGAAGCACTCAAGGTAAAAAAGGTGTTCACCGCACTGGGCGAGAAGGTAAAGACCGACATCGGCAAGAAGCCGATGATCCGCGCCATGGCGAGCGAGTTTCTCGCGCATTTCATGGACGCAGGCCGTGCGGGTTTGCGTACCGATCTCGTCGCCTTCAAAAACGAACTCCAACAGTCTCTGGAGGCCCTCGACACATTGCGCCCGCGCGCCGAGGCGGTCATCGCAGAACTGGATCGCCGGGCGGAGGCGCACAAGCTGTTCCTCCGGCTCATTTCCGCAGGCCAGATCAGCGCGTTCGCGTTGACCGAACCAAATGCGGGGAGCGATTCGGGTGGCGTGCAGACCCGTGCCGAGTTGAAGAAGGTCGAAGTGCTCACCGACGCCGATGGCGTGAAATATTTCATGCTCGGCAAGGAACGAAAAAACATCGTCGATGCGGCAACCATCGAGCTCGCGAAGATCGATTACAGGGAGTACGATTACAAGACCGACGACCCGGCCAAGTTCCGCTACTACCAGCACAACGACAAACGTATCGCTATCCACGACATCGGTCAGATACGACGCGACGGCGAGAAGGAATTCTACGAGTACTACGAATTGAACGGCGCGAAGATGTGGATCACGAACGGCCATGTCGCCGGTGTCTTCTGCCTCTATGCCCGCACCAAGGAAGGCCCGACGGGTTTCATGGTGGATCGACACGCCGAAGGTCTCATCGTCGGCAAGGACGAGGAAAAGATGGGGCAGCGCGGTTCGCCGACGAACGAACTCGGCCTCACCAGCGTCCGTGTCCCCCGCGAAAATGTCATCGGCATCGAAGGCCGTGGACAGGTCAACGCGCTGGAGACGTTGAACGTCGGACGCGTGGGCCTGTGCGTCAGCGCCGTGTCGATGATGGCGAAGATCGTTGCACAGACGCGCGCCTTTGTCATCGAGCACAAACTGGACAAGGAAACCTGGGTGGGGGCAATCCTTGATGGCATGGCGACTGAGTTGTACGCCACCGAATCACTCGCCTATGAGCTCATCGGTCGCGCCGATCATCACGGTACGAAATCGGTCCGCACCGAGTCGGCTATCGGCAAGTATTACGCCAGCGAGGCGTTGCACCGGACCATCCGCGCCGCTGAGAGAATCATGGGCATCGAAGGTTGCACTCAGATGCACGAACTGGAGAAACACCGCCGTGACGCCCGCGTGCTCAATATCTATGAGGGCACGAACGAAGTGCAGCGGTTCCTGATTTTGCGCGATATCGTGGATCACGTATTGCCGCAATGGCGCACACGTGAGCTCGTATTCGCCGGCGCTGGCCAACTTAAGAGTGCCGCGCTTCGTAGCTGGGCTGCCGCAGGGAATCTTCTTGTACGCGCCGTTGGTCGCGCCGTGGATGCGTTCGGAGCTCAGGTCTGGCAAAACGCCAACTTCCAGCCGGCTATGTTCAAGTTGGTGGATATCGCGGGGTACATCAAGGTCATGGACTCGGCGCTGTGGCGCTCAGTTTGGTTGGATACCAACAACGCGGACGCAGATCACAAAGCATTTGCTCACCGTGCCTGCGAGAATTACGCAGAATATGCTTTCCGTGAGATCGAACGGCTGCAGGAAGAATTTGAGCGTGACCTGTCGCAGCTCAAGCGGGGTCTCTACCCACCCGAAATCCGCGTCGCACAGTTGGCGTTGCAGGCGCAGGAGGGGCGCAAGGTGGAACAGCGCTCGCGACCAGCGCACCGGGTCACAAGTCCGTTGCATGTACTGGTTGTGTTGAATGTTGTGCCCATTCTTTCGCCACGCCCACGCGTGGTGAATGGCGAACTGTTGGAGACGCATTTTGATTTCGACGTCGCAAGCCGGACCACATTGGCGCATGCGATCGAGTTAAAGGCAGGTTCGGAAGATGTCGCGGTGACCGCCATTGCTGTGGCACCGGCTTACGCGGCGGAACTGCTGCAACGTGCACAGGCGGTCGGTGCGGACGACACGGTGCTGATCAAGACCGACGATCTGCCTGACAACCCGCATGATCTGGCGAGGTTGGTGGCTGATTTGGCCGGGCAAAAGCAGTTACCGTGCGATCTGGTGCTGTGTGGTGATGCGGTTCTCGCTGCAGTTCTGGCCGGCAATTTGGGCTTGTCGTACTTCTCCAACGTAAAGGAATTCGTCGTCAACGGAGACCGGACGGAGGTCAAGTTGCAGAAACCTGACGCGACCGTTTCAGTTGATGGACCCGTGGTACTCGCGATGACCGAAGGCGAGGCCGATTTGGATTTCAGTGTCGACAACTACTTTGAAGCGTTGAACAAGCCGCTGGAAATTATCGATGCCGGGCAGCTCGCCACGGGGATGCAGCGTGATCTGAAATATCAACTTCCGCAACAACCCGCCGTTGAAGAGAAGACTGAGACAACGCCGGAAGCGGTGGCCGCGTTGGTGCGGAAGATCGCTGGGGTTGAGGCGACGATGCAAAGCGGTGGTTCATTCACAGGCAAGATCGAATCCTGCGAAATCCAGAAACTGCCCGGGCGTGAGGCGGCGGTGTACATCGGAACGCCGGACAAACTCGATGGCATTGAGGCCGCCGCCGCCTGTGCGGTGGCCCTGTCGCTGCCATTCCACGCGTTTGTGCTGGGGCATTTTGATGAACGTGCCATCCGCACGGTCGCCGCGCGCGTGAATGCCAGTTCGGTATATGTCGTCGACAGTCCACACCTGGAAGGCGCGACCCCCTCCGCGCTGCTCGCGGCCTTGCAGACCGTGTGGAAAGACCTACTGCCGTCAATGGTGGCGTCCGGTGCCTGGGCCAACGAACTTCTCGCTCAATTCGCCAGAACATTCCCGCGCGTGCAAGCTTGGTATGACGTCGTGGACATTGCGGGGCGCAACGGGAGCGTCGCACTCGTCATGCCCGCGTTCGGGGGCAAGGTGCAGCGCGTGGCGGCGCTCACGCCCGTCGCCGAACATCCGCTGGTCATGACAGTGGCGGGGGGCGCGGCGGAAAGCGGAGAACGGAAACCGGGGAGCGAGAGGCAAGTTTTTCTGGTGCCATTGGAATACGAGTACGATCCGGCTAACGATGAACTGGCCTGCGCACTGCAAGCCGCACATGAGGACGCGGGTGTGAAGTCCATCGCCGATGCCGAATTCATCATCGATGTCGGGTACGCGGTGCGCAACAAGGAGAACTTTGATCTGGTCATCGCACCGCTGAAGAAGCGGCTCGAAGAAATCGGCGTCAAGAACGTCATGCTCGGCGGGACCCGCAAGGTCGTCGAGGAATTGAAACTACTCGGGTCCGAACAGCAAATCGGCCAGACCGGCACCGCCGTCAACCCGAAGCTCATCATCTCCATCGGCGTCAGCGGCGCACCGCAGCACGTGGATTACATCGGCGAACGCGCGACCATCATCGCCTTCAACAAAGACGCGGACGCACCGTTGATGACGCTTAACAAACGCCGGGTCCGGCCCAAAGTTGTGCCGATTGTGGGTGATTTGTTTGAGACGGTGCCGAAGTTTACGGCAGCGCTGAAGCCGTGAATCTTGGTTGTTTCCAACGCTTCGTCGGATGAGCAAACAGACCGTCTCGTCCGACTCGGCTTGCGGCCTACAACGAGGACAGGAAGCGACCTTACTTCTCAGCACCGTTCTCCAGCAACTGCCAGAATTTTGGGTTGTCCTGGAGAAGTTGGTCTTCGGAAATCGGTAGTTTGCTGCGGAAGAAAAAGTCCTTGAGCGAGTTCTTGCTGAGGATGCAGCGGACATTGATGATCTCCCCGGCGCGCTCGAAGTAGATGCGGTAATCCTTCACGCGATAGCGATAAATCTTTTTCCCCCCGCGCATAAGCTGGCCGAATTTCTCGTCGTCCTTCTCAAAATCCTGCGGGAACAATTGAAAGCCATCGATGATTTCGAGTTGCAGTTTGCGCGGCAGCGAGGCCAGTTCCTTGGCGCTCACGGGGTTGAAGATGATCTGCAACATGGGTTGAGGATAGCCGAAGCTCAGGGCTCCGCAAGACAAGATTTGGCCACGTCAGGATGGTTCGTGATGATGCCGTCCACGCCCCAACTTGCGAGCTTCTTCATTTCGACTTCGCGGTTCACCGTCCACACAAAAAGTTTCCATCCCCGTTTGTGAATCTTCCGTACGATACGCCCCGATCGGACAAGACGTCGGTTTAGCCCGACACCGCCCACGCCGACTGTTTTGATACGTGCCATTGCCAGCGGGAGACGTCGTGCCACCAGCCCGAACCGTGGAATCCGCGGGTTCGCTGCTGCAAGATCCTTCATCCGCCGGATCGACAGCGAAAACACAATCACGTCGCTCTCCATGCGCATCTCACGGATCACTGCAGCGACCTTGCGCGGATCGGCACGCTTGATTTCGAGGAGCACACGCGCAGTGCCACGGCACGCGTGCAGCACCTCTTGCAATGTCGGGACCTGCGGGTTCAACCGCTGGATCTCCGCCAGCGTTTTGTCCCGCACACGGCCGCGCACACCGCAAATGCGATTCAGTCGGTAATCGTGAAACACAATCAATTCGCCGTCGCACGTTTCCTGAACGTCGATTTCGACGAAATCGACGCCCAGTGCGAGCGCGGCGCGGACGGAGGCAAGGGTGTTCTCCAGATAACGTCCACTGAAGCCGCGATGCGCGATGATCAACGGAGGTTTGGTCACGGGAGACTGTGCTTCCATTCTTCGACGTAGCGCTCGAATTGGGCGCGCTCCTCGTCGGGACTCCAGCCCATCAATGGCGCCATTACGCGGGCGACGTTCAGGGCGATCTCCGGTCCACCTGACCCGCTCAGCGCCAGGGAGGTGCGCCGCCGCATGACATCACTCAGCGTCACCACCATCTCATGCTCGCAGGCGTGGGTGATGTCGCTGACGCGAACTCCCGGCGAATCGGATATTTTGTCTCCCGTAGACGACGGCCGTAGATCGGGCAATGGGACTTCCGCCGTGCGGCACGGCCGTGGAGCTTCCTGAAGAACGCCGAGCGTGGCGTCCACAGCCTGTTGGGCGATGACGCGGTAGGTCGTATACTTGCCCCCGACGATGGCCAGCAGATTCTGCCCCGTCTGCACGACGCGGTGTTCGCGCGAGCGCGCCGACGGTGACGCGACGTCCGAGGCCAACAGCGGGCGCACGCCGGCCATCGTCGTGATCACGTCTGATTCGGAGAGAGCCGCTTCGGGGAAGAGGGTTCGCGCTTCGGCCAGCAGATAGTCAACGTCCGCACCCTCGGCGCGCACCTGGGTGGGGTCCCCGTCGTAATCGGTGTCGGTTGTTCCAACGAGCGAGCAGTCGCCCCACGGAAGCACGAACAGGATGCGGCCATCGCTGCGTGCTTGAAAGGCGATGGCGTGCTGCTTTGTGAGCCGCGGCACCAGCACGTGGACGCCTTTCGTCGGACTGAGCCGCGCGGCGCCGGCGTCGAACGGCGTGAGGGCATTCACCCGCTCCACCCATGGCCCTGTCGCATTGACAAAAACACGGGCGGCGATCTCGAACATGCAGGCGCCGACTTCGTCACGCACACGAGCCGCCACCACGCGCCCCTCGCGGGTGATGAAGCCGGTCAACGTACAGTAGTTGAGGCACAGGGCCCCCAACTGCGTGGCGTGAAGAATGTGGTCGACGCAAAACCGCGCGTCATCTTCCTGGCAATCGTAAAAACTCACCGCGCCGCGCAAACCCTGGCGCGCGAGCGATGGCTCGCTAACGAGCGTCCGCTGGGCCGAGAGCGTCTTGTGCCGAGCGACATTGCGGTACCGCGCCAACCAATCATACAGGCTCATGCCGAGCCGGAGTTTTGTCAGCGAGATCGAGCCGCCCTCGTACACGGGAAAGAGAAATGGAAGTGGCCGGACAAGGTGCGGGGCGATCTCCTGAAGGATTCGGCGCTCGCGGCACGCTTCGGAGACGAGCTTGAAATCGCGCTGCTCCAGATAGCGAAAACCGCCATGGATCAATTTTGAGGAGCGGCTGGACGTTCCACTGGCGAAATCGGACTTTTCGATCAACGCGACGCGCAGCCCGCGCAATGCCGCGTCGCGGGCCACGCCAGCGCCGAAGATGCCACCGCCAATGACCAAAACATCAAAGTATTGGCTGGACAGCGTCAATAGATCGCGATTCATTCCGAAGTCCTTGTAATATAGCAAGTACTGTCATTTTTGTCTTATGTAAAGCAACTTGATTTTCCAGAAAGCTGGTGTATGCTAACAGACCATTGTGATTGGCCGAGTCGCCGAAAACATTCTTACCACAACGCTTGTCACATAGAGACGTGTAATGATCGTATCTCGCTCCAGTCGGCTGCCGCGGAAAAAGCTTCTCTTGGTTATGGGAGATGCCGTTTGCAGCGCACTGGCCATGCTCGCCGCCGTCTTCCTGCGTTTGGGTTGGGCCAGCGGTCTCGACTATCTGCAGGCCCGCCAGGCTGCCATTTTGATTTCCTGGGGCGTGTTCATTCTCGCGTTTTACATTGGCGGCCTCTACGAATCGGACCGCCTGCAAAACCTCAGCAAGACTCTCGCGGCAACGGTGATTTCTGTCTCGCTGGGCGCCCTGCTGATTACCGGGTTCTTCTATGCCGCGTTGTCGATCGAAATCGGTCGCGGTATTTTTCTTGGATTTGCGGCGTTCGTTTTCGTGGCCGTGGTGTCCATGCGCTTGGTGTACATGGCGGCCAGCCGGCACGGGTTCATGGCGCAACGATGTTTGATCATCGGCACCACCAGCGAAGCCCGCAAGGCCATCGAGTTGATCGGCCAGCACACACACGCAAACCTGCGCATTCTCGGCTTGATTCATTGCGGCCCCGAACGTGACCGGGTCGGCAAGTTCTTTGAAGAGTACCCGGTGCTGGGAACGCTCGACACCCTCGAGAAGTTTGTCGATTTGTATGATGTCGAGCGCCTGGTTCTCGCGGCTGGTCAGGACGCCGAGCCGGTATTGCTGCGCCAACTGCGACCGTTCCGCTATCGGGGCATTGAGTTGGTGGACTTCGTCGCGCTCAGCGAGGAACTCGCGCAGGAGATTCCCCTCGACCATATCGACGACGAATGGCTGTTCATGGCGTCGATGAACAACTCGCGCATTCACATCCGGCGTCTCAAGCGCTTGACAGATATCATCGTTTCGACCGTTGGACTGTTGATCACGGCGTTTCCGGCGGCGGTGGCGGCGATCCTCATCAAGCTCGATTCGCCCGGGCCGATTCTCTTCAGGCAGGAACGTCTCGGTCGCGAAAGTGTCCCATTCACGCTTCTGAAGTTTCGTACGATGCGCGAAGATGCGGAAAGCGCCACGGGTCCTGTCTGGGCCACCGAAAATGATCCCCGCATCACCCGGCTCGGCAAGTGGCTTCGCAAATTCCGCATCGACGAGATTCCGCAGCTTCTGAACGTGCTGCGCGGCGATATGAGCCTCGTCGGGCCGCGTCCCGAACGCGAAGTGTTCATCCGCAAGCTCTCGGAAAAAGTGCCGTTTTACGCCGAGCGCCTGCTCGTCCTGCCGGGCATCACCGGCTGGGCGCAGGTCATGTTTCCGTACGCCGCCAGCATCGAAGAATCGCGGCGGAAGCTTCAGTTCGACTTGTACTACATCAAGCACATGTCCTTTTTCCTCGACACGTACGTGCTGCTCAAGACCTTCAAGACCATCTTCTTCGGACGCGAGCGCGCCCCACAAGTAAAACCCGTCGCGCCAAAGAAGCCGCGCTACACCGAGGTCAAGACCGAGACCTTGTTCTTCAATCCCGCCCCACCCGCCGCGCCAACTGAAGGCGAGCAGCCCGAATCTCGCCGCCGCACGGAGCGCGCGGGCTAATCTTGTACGGTTCCATCTTGGCGCCACCACCGTTGTAGAGGCACTTCTGAGAAGCGCCGAAAAGGATTTCATTTACCGTCTGTGCTTCATACTGGGACTCGGTTGAATTCGTCCCACGGTAGCAGCATCTTCAAGCTTTTCCGCTAAACTGAAAAACCTATCCGTGAGTTCGCTCATAGTGCGCAATTTGACGTCCTCTCATTGCTCAGCACCTAAAACTCCACTATCACATCCTTGCCGAAGGTCAGCCCGGCAACCTCGACTGCAAGCTTGATGATGGTTTTCTTAAGGACATTGTTGAGATTTGTCGCGACGAGCCATCCGCCTGGCAAAGTCTCTCGCATCTCGCGAAGGTCGGGGCGGTCGGGATAAAGTTCTTCGGAGGTGCGGGCGATGTAGCGGCGTTTGCGGCCTTGGGCATCGTGATGTTGGGAACAACGCTCAAGGAACGTGGGATCACTCTTGGCGAGTTCGCGGAGGGCGATGACCATCGCATCCTTGGCAGTGCTGTACGGGTATGCTTTACCACGTAGGATCAGTTTCCCGCTGCGTGTTGTTTCGCCGCTGATGCGGGCCGCGGCGGGATGAACGCTGACATGCTTGGCCTGCGGGACGGTCTTATCGCGTTTTGCTTCGACGATAACCGGGCGGCCAAGTCCGGCAAGGAACTCGGCGACATCGTTGTCGTCGGGGCGAACGCCAGCCTTCGATTCGACCGCAGTAGCGAGCATATTCACTAAATCTTCGTTACCCTTCTCAACAAACTCGCGCCACGCCGCAGGAATAGCGTCGCGGGCTTCGGAACGCCGATTGCGGTCGCTGTATTCTTTGCGGGCGATCTCCAAGGCTTGCCCTGACTCAACGCGCGCGCGGTTAAGATAACGGCGCAACGTCTCGGCGGCTTCGGTTGGCGGGCGTTCAAAGAGATCGATCTTGTACACGCGCCTTTCTTCATAGCTACCTCGCTCCATTGGCAGGTAGAAGCTCCATGTCTTACCGTCCGTGAGAACAACGAAGGGAACACCACCCTCATGGAAGGCATAGTCGAGCGATTGCCGAACGGTTTCGGTGTCGCCGTCGTTGATGGAATGTTTGACCTCAATGAAAACGGCGGGTTTGGAGGCAGGATGGCAAAGCGCGAAATCGGCGCGGCCCTGACCGGTCTGATACTCCGGCCATACGATGGCTGGATCCCTCCAGTCCCAGCCTAGCTCCTGAAGTACAGGCAGAACGATGCCTAGTGAGACAGCCTGTTCGTTAGGAAACCGGCCTTGCCGCAGGCGCGGTAATATCGGTGAGCGTGGTTTCGAGTGACATTGGCCTCCACAGTGTCGGCAGTCTAAGCTGGGAAGTAATGTTCGACAAGCTCCGAAAAGGATTCGGCAAGATCAAGGTGGCGGGCTTGGGGAACGATGGGAGACGGATGAAGCGTGATGGCGGATTGCGGTGAAAATGGCAGCGGGGAAGCTCGGCGGGAGCCTCGCCCTCCAAATGAAGGCTGACGGCGCTTCACAGCCCCGAAAAGAATTCGGGACGGAAAGCGCCGCTACAACAGCGGTTCTACCACAAGAGTACCGCCGGGAAATTGGCTTGAAATCAATGTCGGACGTGCCATGCTTGCAGTCAGCCGGGCGGAAAAAACCAAGAGGGTCGCGGGCGCAGGTCATCGGGGAAATATCGGCTCGGGCCTCAAGTTGTTCAACGGGTTTTTGGGCGTTGTCCATCTGCGGAGGCTGTAGGTCTTTTGGACCGGTGCCGGCAACAGAAAGGAATGGAATCATGAGCAAGATGCAGAAGAAGAACCTGTCCCAGCCGGACGAAAAGCGGACGTTCGACAAAGGCCAGGTTGAAACCGTATCCTTGGGCGGTATGACCTTCGGCCGGGCGACGTTGCAGCCGGGTTGGAAATGGTCAACCTGTGTAAAACCTCTGGTGAAAACCCAGAGTTGTCAGGCACCCCATCTGCAATACCATGTGTCGGGACGCCTGCATGTCGTGATGGATGATGGCTCGAAAGACGAATTCGGGCCGGGGGAAGTATCTCTTCTTCCGCCGGGGCATGATGCCTGGGTTGTGGGCAATGAACCGGTCGTCGTCATCGACATCAGCGGGATGGAGGATTACGCCAAGAAGAAGTGAGCCTGTCCAAGGCTGCAAACCGCTCCCACTTTCGTTCCCCCTTCTTTGGCGGGCAGGTTAACAACGGCGATTCGCCAAAGGCGAACAGGGCGGGACGGCGCGCCCGGCGGTCGCGCCCTACCTCTCAAGACGGTCGCGCGGAAGCGCGACCCTCCACGAATTGTCCGGCAACGACCGCAGGCGGGACGCCCGCGCTACTGGCGCAAATCGCGTGTTGAAAAAGTCGGTCGCGGCGCGTATATGTGTTGCTGGCACAGATGAAACCTACTGATCTTCGCGGCATTCTGCATTACGTCCCGCAGTTTCGGGACCGCGTGTTTCTCATTGCGGTGGACGGTTCGGTGGTGGCGGACGAGAATTTTGGCAATCTGCTGCTCGACGTGGCGGTGTTGCGGAGCCTGAATATCCGCATTGTGCTGGTGCACGGCGCCGGCCACCAGATCAAGCTGTTGTCGGAACGGCTTCACGAGCCGATTTCCAACCACGACGGCACGGGCGTGACGGACATGGCGACACTCAGCATCGCGATCACGGCCGCGACGAATGTGACGCATGAGATTCTCGAAGGACTGAAGCTCAACGACATTCGCGCGGCGCAGACCAACGCGGTGGAATCCGTGCCGCTGGGGATCATCAAGGGCATTGACCACCAACACACGGGCAAGGTCCACCAGGTGGATCTCGAGATGCTGCGGACGTTGCTCGACAAGGGCATCGTGCCGGTGATTCCGCCGCTCGGGTTCGATGGCAACGGGCACACGTACCGGCTGAACTCGGATGCGGTGGCGGTGGAGATCGCGCGCGAACTCGGCGCGGTGAAGTTGATGTTCATCGGCAGCGCGAACGGGCTGGAGATCGACGGGAAGTTGATCCAGCAGATGTCCGTGAAGGAACTCGAAGCGGCGTTGAAAAATCCGGGCGACAAGATTGTGCCCGACATGATGTCCAAGGCGCAACACGCGCTGCGGGCCAGCCAGGGCGGCGTCGCCCGCGTCCATATCATCAACGGCCAGGTGGATGAGGGGCTGCTGGCCGAGGTGTTCTCCAATGAAGGGATCGGCACGTTGATTTATGCGGACGAGTATCAGGCGGTCCGCAAAGCGATGCGCAAGGACCTCCGCCATATCATGGCGCTGATCAAGCCGACCATTCAGGAAGAGCAACTTGTCAAACGTACGCGTAGCAGCGTCGACAAGCATATCGGCGAGTATTACGTGTTCGAGATCGACAACAACATCGTCGGCCTCATCGCGCTCCACGCCTATCCCGAGACGAAGGTGGTCGAACTGGCCAGTCTCGCGGTCAACCCCGGCCATGAGCATCACGGCATCGGCACCAAACTGGCCCTGTTCGTCGAGAATCACGCCCGCGAACAGGGCGCCGAAAGGATTTTTTGCCTGTCGACGCAGGCGTTCACATTTTTCCAGCACAAGCTCGGGTACATTGAGGGAACGCCCGAAGATCTGCCGCCCGGGCGCCGCGAGAAATACGAGCAAAGTGGTCGGAATTCAAAAGTGTTGGTGAAGAATCTGACTGCCGCGTCCGCGCTACCGCGTGAACCGGTGCTTGCGCCCGCGGAAAAATGACCGTCAGGCACGGGGCGCAACGCGCGTCCGGCCACTGTCGCCAACGCTGGCTCCGACCACGACCGGCCGCGTCGACTCGGAAACATCAACCTCTCGCTCCGCGAACGTTTTCTCGACGAGTTGGTTCCACTCGCTGAGTATCTGCTGTTGCGATGTCCCCAAACGCGCCAGCATTACGAGGTCGCGATTGACATCGTTCAGGCGTGCCGCAATGCGGCTGGTGATTTCGGTGCGCTGCGCCTGGATTTCCTTGAGCTGGTCCGCCAGCAGGCTGAGTTGCGTCCGGGGCGGACCGCCCGCCGAACCTGGTTTCACTTCGTCGTGCGGTTTGGATGCCTCTCTCATCACGGACGGGGTTGGCATCGATGTCGGCGCCGGCACGGGTGCGGTGGGTTTTGGCGGCACCACGACATTCGTGCGGCACTGCGGGCAATCAACGATCAGCCCCTCCGCCGTCTCATCGACGACGAGACTCTTCCCGCACGCGGGACATTCAAATAGTATATCGGCGGTTCCCACCGCGATGTCACCGATCTTGGCCTTGGCTTGCTCTGTACTCATACGGAAGTTCCCTTTCCTGAACATGCCGCCAGTGACGGGGCTTTGCAAGCCCGAACATACTTCACGGCCCTCCGTCACGGCGGATTTTAAGTAGCCGCAGCGTTCAGGCTGTGCACGCTGAGCCGAGTTGGACGAGACGCGGCGCGGATTTGCTGGCGCCGCAACCCTGCGACTACAAGAAAACCCTTGAAATAATATTTGGCGGCGCACTAGCATTCGCAGCGTGCCCACCAAGCGTCCGAATGTGAGGATCGGCTGCTGCGGCTTCGCGATGGCGCAGCAGAAATATTTCCGCGCGTTCTCGTGCGTCGAAATCGATTCCAGCTTCTACCAACTGCCAAAAGTCGAGACCGCCGCGCGCTGGCGCGCCGCCGCCCCGCCTGATTTTGAGTTCACCCTGAAAGCCTGGCAGGTGATCACCCATCGCGCGACCAGTCCCACCTACAAGCGCACGCGCCTCGACCCGCGCGATCGCGAATATTGCGGCGATTTCGGGTTCAATCCGACCATTCGCTGGGCCTGGGACCAGACGTTCGCCGTGGCGACTGCGCTCCGCGCGACACTGGTGCTGTTTCAATGTCCGCAAAGTTTTTCTTCGTCGAAAGAGCACATCGCGAATTTGCGGCGTTTTTTTGAGCGGGCCAAGCGCGGAAAATTCCACATGGGCTGGGAGCCGCGCGGCAAGTGGGACGTAGACCTGGTCGCAGCCTTGTGCGAGGAACTCGATTTGGTCCCCGTGTTCGATCCACTCCAGGCCAAGCCGATTCCCGTCGGCAAGATTCGCTATTTCCGTCTCCATGGCGCCACGGGACCGCGCCATCGCCATTCCGACAAAGAGTTGAGCCGCCTCTGCGAGATCTGCGGCGGCCGACAGCCGACCTATTGTCTGTTCAACAACGTCGCGATGACCGAAGACGGACAACGCTTGCGAAAGCTATTGGGTGTGTTGGCCCGCTGAACGCGGAATGACGACCGTCGGCAGGTAGTTGCGCAGACCGTCGGGCGTGGCGTGGCTGATCTCCAGGGTAATCTGGGCGAATTGCTTCTCGGTCGCTGTCGGGGCGGTTTCAAAGTGGATGAACTCCTGCGGCTGCACCACCAGCTCCGGCGCGGGTTGCCGGTCCAACTTCGCGCCACCTTTGTCCTCGAACGTGCACATGACCGTGCACTGCGACAACGTCTGCGATGAAACATTGCGCAGCCAGCCCGTGACCGTCAATTTCGGCGTTGGCGCCTCCGTCACATGCACCAAGCGAACGTCGGACAGTTCAAGCGTGTCGGCCAGCGACACGGGCGTGTATCGTTCGAGAAATGACGAGTGAATTTTCAACGACTCCCCGCTCGCGCCACCCTGCACGATTCCGCTGACCCACAAGCTCTTCCCCTCCATCGTCGTGCTGAAAACTTTCAGAACCGTACCCGCCGCCAAACCATGCCACGTCTCGTCCGAACGTTGCGCAACCGCATCGGAAACAATCCGCGCCAGATCGCTGGATACATACGGAACCTCCGGCAGCGCGCCGCGCGCCTCACGGCCCAACCGCTGCATTTCGCCGGGAGAAGCTTCGATTACCGACACTGGTGGTGGCGCCACCACGTTCTGTCGGAAAAGCCAGGCCGCAAGAATTGCGACGACTCCGACCAACCCCATAACGGTCAGAATCAAGATGCCTCGGGAGCCGCCCAGACCGCGTGTGATCTTCAGCAGCATAGTTGAACTGACCCGCGCCGAATCAAAGCACAAGCCCACACCGCGATCAATCATTATCCGGGCTGTCTGGAAGGCCACCATGGGGACTCTCGGGGGCGCGCTCCGTCTCGACTTCACTAAAATCAAACGCCGTGAATACCTGTAGACGCGCGGCTGGATCACGCCACGCGTCGGTTGGCAAACCGGCCTTCCAGCACACTGTCTCCAATGTCTTGGCGGCGTCCCAACCTTGCTCTTGCGCAACTTTCGGCAACAACAATGCGTGCCGCCAGCCCTTCTCAATGATGATCCCGTGCCGCAGGACATCAAACATTTCCGGACGCGGCAGGTCTTCCGGCGGATTCAGTATGGAAATCTCGATCGTGATCTCGCCGAGTTCGCGCGGTTCGACAGGGGAAAACCTCGGGTCTTCGAGGGCAGAGGCAACCGCCGCGTCGCGCGCATTCATCCACAGGGGCCGCTCGAAATCCATCTTGCCGATGCACCCGCGCAACTCACCCCGTTTCTTCAACGTCACAAACACGCCGTGTAACGCCCGCAGGCCATCCGTAAGTTCCACTTCGGGGATTTCTGGTGGCGGTTCCCCGCGGACGGCGGTCCCAATCGTCGCCCGTACCCACCGCAGCAACTTCGTTTGTTCGTCGCGGCCAATTGGTGAATCACACACGCGGCATCTCCCCTAGGTGTCAGTATCCTACGACCATGCCAGACACACGTCAAACACGGCGCACATCTCATGATAGCAGAGGCGACGCATATCGGCTTGTCGGCAAGTGCAGACCGGGTAGAATGCCGGAGCATTGAGTTGCAGATTCCCCTGATTGTCTTGGGAGAAAGGTCTTGTTGAGAATCGGATGAAGACGCTCGGCATTGGGTTGGTCGGTGCGCGGTACGGGGCGCGAATGCATCAGGTGAATTACGCCAAGTTGCCCCGGGACCTCGTGGAGATCCGTGGAGTATGTTCCCGGACCAAAGAAAGCGGCGCGACGTTGGCGCGGGACGCGCACGTAGCGTTCGTCACCGACGACTACAGCGCGTTGCTGGGCCGAGCGGACATCGATGTTGTGGATCTCTGTGTGCCGCCGGCGTTGCACCATGAATTTGCCATTCGCGCCGCCGACGCGGGCAAGCACATCATCATGGAGAAACCGCTCACCGGCTATTTCGGCACGCCGGGCGACCCTGAACCTATCGGTACGCGCGTGCCGCGGAAGCGGATGCGGGAGGGCGCGCGAAGCAACGCCGAGTCGGTCCGCGACGCCGTGCGGCGGAACGCCGTCCAGTTTTGTTACGCGGAGAATTGGGTGTACGCGCCGCCGATCGACAAGATGCGGCGGCTGATCGCGGCGTCGAAGGGATCGATTCTCGAGCTGCGCACCGAGGAAAACCATTCGGGATCTAACTCGGTATTTTCGCGGGATTGGAAGTCGACCGGCGGCGGCGCGTTGCTGCGGATGGGCGTGCATTCGGTGGGAGCGTGCCTGCACCTGAAGCAATGGGAGGGTCAGTTGCGGCTGGGCAAAGGTATTCGGCCTGTCTCCGTACTCGCGGACACCGCCGATCTGACGCACAGCAGCGCGTTCGGGCGGGCCCGAGAGGCAGGCGCGAACCAATGGATCAGCGCCAACCCAGTGGACGTGGAGAATTGGGCCAACCTCGTCATCAGCTTTGAAGATGGTTCGCGCGGCACCGTGATCGTGAGCGACGTGGGACTGGGCGGATTGAACACGCGCGTGACGGCATTCATGACCGACGGCGTAATCAAGGCGAACATGACGTCAAACGATGCGATTGAGACGTATGCGCCCGACACGTCGGTGTTCCAGAACGAGTATTTCACGGAAAAGCTGGAGACGAAGGCGGGGTGGAATCGCCCGAGCTGCGACGAAGACTGGTTTCGCGGTTTTTCACAGGAGATCGAGGATTTCGTGGGCGCAATCCGCGAGGGCCGCGCCCCGCGCTCCGGCATCGACCTCGCTGTGGAATGCGTGAACGTGATTTATGCGGCGTACCTGTCAGCGGAAACGGGCAGCCGAGTGGCGGTTGACTGAGGCGATGAATTCCGACGAGTTTGCGAGGTGGCTTATGATGAAACGTGTGTGGACGGCATTGTTATTGGGTTGGTTGCTCATCGGTTGTGCGGCGGAGAAAAACGCGGGCGTCGCTTCTCCGTCCTCATCCGGGCACGTATTCGACATCACGGCGTACGGAGCGGTGGATGATCCGAAGGTCCCCAGCACCGATGCCTTTCGCCAGGCGATCGCTGATTGCCAGAAAGCGGGCGGCGGAATTGTACGCGTCCCCGCCGGTCATTTTCTTACCGGGCCAATCGACATGGTGGATAACATGACCTTGCAGGTTGACCGAGACGCGGTGGTGCTCTTCGAGACCGACCGTGCGCAATATCCTGATATCACGTCACGCTGGGAAGGTTTGACCGAGACCGGCCCGCATCCCCTACTCTTCGCCAACGGCCTCCATAACATTGCCATCACCGGCCCCGGTACGTTCGACGGACAAGGCGCCGCGTGGTGGGCCACCATGGACATGGCCGAGCACGGCAACGCGCGGCCCGACCGTCCCATTCGCCGCCGTCCGATGCTGCTGCAAATCAAAGACTGCAATGGTGTGCGCATCGATGGCCCCACATTCATCAACGCGCCCTTCTGGACCATCCACCTGCTGTACAGCGAGAACATCGACCTGGGCAACTGCAAGATGATCAATCCGCCCACCTCCCCGAACACGGATGCGTTGAACTCCGACTCCTGCCGTCATGTGGTCGTGCATGATTGTTTCGCCGACGTGGGTGATGACGGGTTCGGGATCAAGTCGGGCCGTGATGAGGAAGGCCGGAAAATGAATCGTCCTACCGAATATATCACCTACATCCGCTGCCACGTTGCCCATGCCCACAGTGTTTGCGCCATCGGCAGCGAAGAATCCGGCAGCGTCCGCCATGTTCGTTTCATCGACTGCGACGGCGACGGCACCGACAACGGCATCCGCATCAAGAGCACCCGCGGCCGCGGTGGCATCGTCGAAGACATCGTCGCCTCCAACATCCGCCTCAAGAACGTCCGCACGGCCATCGTGTTCTCGCTGCGCTACACCAAGACCCCCGTCGAACCATTCTCCGAGCGCACCCCTGTCTTCCGCGATATCCACGTGGTTGACGTCACCGCCCGCAATGTGGGCAAGTGCTGCACGATCGAAGGTCTGGAGGAGTGTCCCATCCAAAACGTGACGCTCGGCCACCTCGATCTCGCCGGCACCAACGGCGTGACCTGCTCCTACGCCAAAGACATCACCTTCAAAAACGTCCGCATCGCCGCCCAAAACCAGCCGTACGAGGAAGATCACTCCGAGAACATCCAGCGCATCGGCTGGACCGAAGTTCCGTTCGTCCCTGCGACGCCTCCTTAATCACAGAGGCACAGAGAACTGCGCCTACTTCCCCTCTTTTGCGCCTTGCCGAACTGAACTGGCCGCGATCAACACGCCCCGGTCACGGAGTTTTTCCAGCAGGATGAGTTTCTCGGAAAAGGGTCGCGCCGCGAACTGTCGGCGTCGTGCGCGTTTGCTTTCCAGAATCTGTCGCAGTCGATCCGTCATTTGTGGCCTTTGAGAAGCTTATCTTCGTCGGAGCCGAAGGGCGGACTCCCCGCGTTTAAGTCGATGATGCGATCAGGCGGGCGAGTCGCCCGTCCTACTGATTAATTATCGTATTTCGATAGACGTAGCGCTGGCGGCGTGGTAGAGTACGGGCGGTTCTTTGACATAGTAGGGAAGAAGAACGCGGTCGCGCTGGAGTCCTGAGGTGGACGGGCGCAACCCTCCGAGTAGGGGTTCAGTGGAGGAAAGGTGTTTTTCGCAAAACGAACCCAAATTCGAAAAGGATGTGGCTGTCAAGAGGCGGTTTGCGTAGGTCGCTATGACGCAATGTGTTGCGGCGGCGATTGTGAGCACTGGATTGGCGCCATCGAGCTGGAAACGGGATGAGAACGAACCCAATTTGGTGGCTGCGTGTAACAGTGGTGGCCTTCGGCCAGCGCAAGCAGGGACGCTCGCGCCACCGGTCAAGCGGGCGGGACGCCCGGTCCAGTATGCCCGTTCGCTCACAGCTCGAGATTCGCGAAGAGCTTCATGCCATCGACTGTTGCGGGGTCGGGAAGGAAATCCAGTGCGGCGTCTTTCATGGCTTCGAGATTTATCGGGACCTGTTTGCACGTGGCGCGGGCGTACACCGTGCCTTGCTCGTCGCGCAACTCGGATTCGGATTCCCAGAGGCGACCGCGGTCCGTCTTCAGGCGGGCGACGCAGACGAGTTTCTGGCCGACGGCGACTTTGTTGACGAAACGGACGTTGAGTTCGGCAGCAAGGCAGAATTGTTTCTTGGCGGTGGCGGCAGCCCAGAACATGGCTTCGTCGAGGACGGTGGAGAGTATCCCGCCGTGGACGATGCCGCGGAAGCCGGCGTGCGCGGGCTGCGGCGTGAAGTCGGCGCGGACTTCATCGCCGTCGCGGTGGAAGCGGAGGCGCAGGCCGTGTGGATTGTGCGCACCGCAGACGAAGCAGTTACGCGTGTAGGGAAGTGCGAGTGTGCTCATTTCATGAAAACCCTCAGTAAACGTCCGGCCAGATAGATGATGAACCACGCGGGCAGGGCGAAAATCAATACCGCTGCCAGCGACGGCCAATTCCAACGCACCAATCCAACCTGCATGGGATAGAGCGTGATTAGGAAGTAACCCGAGAATCGTGTGTGGCCGAGGATCTGGCAGAGCGCGCGGTCTTTTTTGCGGAAGCCCAGCACAATGGTGAAGATGCCGACTCCGACGGCGCACGCCGCCACCAGCCAGGCGATGACGGTGCGGTCGCGCAGGTTGCCGAGATACGAGAAGAAGCCCAAGTTCGAGAGGTGCATGGCCCAATTTACGCCCGTCCAGAGCATGAGAAAGCCGTTGCCGACCGCGTGGCCGAACGAGACCTTGCTCTTGTACAGTTCGCCCAGCAACAGCGAAACGTACAACGGCACGAGGCCCAGCCACACCGCGCCAAAATTGCGGAACGGGGCGACGAGCAATTCCACCAGCCCGGTCAGATATGCCTCCAGCGGCATGACATGCACCTCCTTTGCCTGGATTTCTAACAAAACGCGCCGCCACGAGCAAGCGCTGCCTCTGCGTTCCGCTTTGACGCTGCCCCGACCTCTGGCTATACTCACGTCGTGGTTTTAGAAATTACCAAATACGGGCATCCGGTGTTGCGCACGAAGGGCAAGCGCATTGAGCGCGTCACAACCGAGACCCGCAAGCTCGCCGCCGATATGCTGGAGACCATGCTTGCCGCGGACGGTCTCGGCTTGGCGGCGCAGCAGGTCGGTCACACCGTAATGCTCACGGTGATTGACGTGTCGTCCTCTGATCGGCCTTCGGAATTATTCATCGACGGCAAGCTGCAGATCTTGAATGCGTGGATGCCGTTGATCCTGCTCAATCCGCAGATTCGCAAGCCGGAAGGCGAGCAGATCGGTCCCGAAGGTTGCCTGAGCATTCCCGAGGTGAATGCCGATATCCGCCGCGCCGAGAAAGTGACTGTGTCCGCGCAGACCCTCGACGGACAGGACATCGTCTTTGACTGCACGGGGCTGTTGGCCCGCGCCGCGCAACATGAGATCGATCATCTCAATGGCATCCTGTTCGTCGATCGCATGGACTCGGCGACACGTGTCAGCTTCGACGGCAAGCTCAAGAAGATGCAGAAGGAAACGCTCGCTTCGCTTCCCAAGGCCACGAAACCGCGCCGCTCACTGGTGCGCTCATGAGCCGCCCGCAGCCGTCACGCTGAGCCGTACGGAATCCGCATGAACTTCTTGCGCACTGTCCTCGCGTTGTGCACCGGCTTTGCGAATTATCGCCCCTATCGCGATCAGGCGCTCACGACCTCGCTGAAACATTTACTCAAGCTCGTCGCATTGCTGGCGCTCGTGGTGACGATCAGCGGAATTCCATCGGTGCTGAATGGTATCGACGAATTTGCGCGCCTGTTTGACGACCATCGCCCGGATTTTTCGATTCACGACGGCAAGGTCCTCAGCCAGGAAAAACAGCCTTACTCCTGGGGCAATAACGACGTGCGCTTCATCCTCGACACCACGAACGGCGCCAGCAAGCTGGACTCCAACGCCACGTTCGGCGTGCTGTTTACGTCCGACAGCTTTCTATACTGGATCACGTCGACGAATCCGCCGATGCCCGTCAGCACTCGCTTGCAGAGCCTGCGCGGGTTTCCCGATGGCACTGTCAACGGTGACTACTTCCGCCATCTGATCCGCGCCATGCTGTGGCTGCTGATACCGCTCGGATGGTTGCTGTTCGTGCTGATCGGGATGCTGAGCTGCCTGCTCCAGGCCTATTTCTTCTCGATTGCCGCCTCGTTCATGGAACGCTCAATGCCCGCGCCACTGCGCCTGTCGCAACTGCTCAACATCGCCATCCACGCCTGCACGCCCGCGGCCATCGTCGTGGCCGCCTACGGCGTCATGCGGCTGCACGATGTCGATCTACTGCTGTTGGTCTATCTGGTTGTGTACGGAATCTTTCTGGTCGGCGCGACCTACGCCTGCCGCGATCAGATAGGAAGAAGAGAGCCACGCGGAGACGATCTATTGTAGGGCAAGCGGCCCGCTTGCCATCGAAACAGCGTTAACATCGAACGCTCAACGCCCAACTTGCTCTCCTTCGATGTTCGAAGTTCAGCGTTGGAAGTTCGAAGTTCAGGCCGTTTCACACCGAAAAACTCTCACCGCATGAGCACGTCGCAGTCGCATTCGGGTTGTGGATCTTGAACCCGCCGCCGATCATCTTGTCTTGAAAATCAATCTGCGACGCGCTCACGTACAGTGCGCTCTTCACGTCCACCAACACCCGCACACCCGCCGTCTCGATGAGAATGTCTTTCGCAGTCGGCGGGTTCTTCTCGAAATCCATCTTGTACTCCAACCCCGCGCACCCGCCGCCCACGATTTTCACCCGCAACGCCCCGTTCGCCACCCCATCCCGCTGCATGAGCTGGCTCACCTTCCGCCCCGCCGCCTCGGTCAGCTTGATCAGCTTCTCGGAGCCAGTGCGCGGTGCCGCTTGCGTTGGGGCTTCGGTAGTCATGTTTCAACACCTACTGTAGCCGCGAATCTCATTCGTGGCTAGTCCCGTTGCGTCTTCGCCTCTTTTTCCGCCGCAGCTTGTAACGCCCCCGCCGCTCCTTGATGCGCAGATTCATCTGCCCCGACGGCGGCTCGTCCACCCCGAGACTCTTGCGAATCTCCTTTCGCACACCACGACAGTTGGCAAACGCCGCTTCGGCCTCTCCCTTCCCTGCCGATTCACCCGGATACCGAAATTCAACAGCATAATCGGCCAACCCGTCCACGTTGCAACGCACCGATACGAGGAGAGGATCTATTGGCAGAAGCATTCTCAGCGCGCCACCAAGTCGTGCGTCTTGGGAAACGAAATGCCAGCTTCCACCAGCCGTGCCTTGAGGTACTTCTCCGCGCATTGCTGGCTCAGGAAACAGACCAAATCATAATTGGGATGGTCGCGAACACGTAGTTCGCGCTGGGCCGACCGAAAGTCAGCCTCAGCTTTTTCAATCCATTCACCGGTGATGGGCTTCATAAAGAACTTTGCCCTTCTCGATAATTTCCTGAATAAAACAATCACCCCATGCCAGACGTTGGCGAATTTTTCGCGGGGAACGCACCAGCAAGTCCATCGGAAACGGTGCGGGCGCTCTCCGCCGAATCTGGATAGCCGTTTGCACTCCGCGCCCCTCATGCGGCATGATTACCAGCAAATCCACGTCCGAATCGCGGGTGGGCTTGCCGTAGGCATACGAACCGAACAGGATGATCCGCCGCGGGCGAAATTCCCGCGCGATCTCTGCCGCATACGCCTTGATTTGCCGTCGCGTGACCACGATGAGAAAGCAAACTACCGAGAGGGCAGCGAAATCACAAGTGAGAAGCGACACATGGCCATCGCCAACGATTAACAGAGGCGTCTCACGAGCCCGGGTCAGTTGGAGAACCTTTGTAAATCCATTTTGGATCAGAGGCATTGATCTTGTCCACGCCTTCCAGTCCAGTGACACAAATCCGTAGTGAACTTGCATCGACGACATCACCGGGAAAATGCTTGTAGTAAATGTAGCCTCGTCCGTTCGATTCACTCGACCAGGCCACATCAAACGGGCCAAACCGTATTTTTGATCCGCTCCCCTTGCCCTGTGTCACGGCTGGTTCTTGTGAGTCGAGAATGCCTTTACCGTCCGAGCGGAAATACCAAATGAAATCCGTCCGCCCCGGGTTCATTGTCTGATTCGTCAAGATGAACGCGCCATAGGAATTACCAAGCCTTACCAGAATCACCCTTCCGTCTGAAACAGGCCCATCAACAGCACTGGAAATCCCCTTTCCCCACTGGTGTTGACAAGATGCGAAATTCGGGCTTCGATAAATCACCTTTATCTCCTGATCGTAGTAAAAGGGCCCGATCCGAATGGTCGACTTGATCTGCCTAGTCGATTTGCAGAGCTTGCATGTTTCGAATCTGTACCGTGTGTGTTTACCGCTCGCAAGCAAGCATACCGCAAGAGCAAAAGCGGCAACAACTATCGCCACATAATTGCGCTTCGCATTGCCTAGCCCCGCCACTGCCCTATTCTCCCCCCTTCCCCCGAATCCCGGGTTCCGTGAGCGCGTGCAGATTGAAAATTTCATTCAACTGCTGCTCGCTTAGGCCAGAGACTTCGCGGGCGACTTCGCGGACGGTCTTGCCTTCTTTGTAGGCTTTCTTGGCGATCTCGGCGGCTTTGTCGTAGCCGATAACGGGCGCGAGCGGCGTGCACATGGCGAGACTCTGCTCGACGAGAGACTCGCAGCGTTCGCGGTCGGCTTCGATGCCATTGACGCAGGCGTCCGCGAAATTGCGCGACGCGGTCGCCAGCAAATGCACGCACTCCAGCATCTGCGTGCCGATCAAGGGCATCGCGACGTTCAACTCGAAGAAGCTTTGCAATCCACCGAGGGTTATCGACAGGTCTGCACCGATGACCCACAGGCACACCTGAATCAAGCTTTCCGCGATGACCGGATTGACCTTGCCGGGCATGATCGAACTGCCCGGCTGGACCGCGGGAATCCTCAATTCGCCGATGCCACAACGCGGGCCGCTGCCGAGCAAGCGAATGTCGTTGGCGATTTTGGCGAGACTCACCGCAATCGTTTTTAGTTGGCCGCTCGCCGCCACGCAGGCGTCGCGCGATGCCGCCGCTTCGAAGTGGTTGTGCTCTTCGTGCAACGGAATCCCGAGTTCGACAGAGAGTTTTTCAATCGTTCGTTTGGCGAATTCCGGATGCGCGTTCAGTCCCGTACCGACGGCCGTGCCTCCGAGTGGCAACGCGTCCAATGTCTCAATCGCCTCTTTGGCGCGGCCTTGGGCATAGGTCATTTGCGCCGCGTATCCGGAGAATTCCTGACCGAGTCGAATGGGCGTGGCATCCTGCAAATGCGTGCGGCCAATCTTCATCACGCCGTCAAACTCAGTCGCCTTCTTCGCCAGCGACTTCTGCAAATGTTCCAGCGACGGCAGCAATTCTTCCAGAATGGCCCCGATCACACTGATATGAATCGCCGTCGGAAAGACGTCGTTGCTGGACTGGCAGAGATTGACGTGGTCGTTCGGATGGATGGGCGATTTGTCGCCGCGCTTGCCACCGAGAATCTCGTTGGCGCGGCTCGCAATCACCTCGTTCGTATTCATATTCGTCGAAGTGCCCGAGCCGGTCTGAAAAATATCGACGGGGAATTGCGCGTCGAGCTTGCCGTCGACCACCTCCGTCGCCGCTTGCACGATGGCGTCGGAGACCTTTTTGTCGATGAGGCCCAAGTCGAGGTTCATTTTCGCGGCGGCGCGTTTGATCTGGCCCATGGCGTGGATCAGCCGTGGCGGCAGCGGCCAACCGCTGATGGGGAAATTCGTCACCGCCCGTTGCGTCTGCACGCCGTAATAGGCCTCGGCGGGAACTTCGAGCGGACCCATGGAATCTTTTTCGATGCGAGTGCTCATTTTTTTCTCCTCTTCCACCGTAGGAGCGAGTTCCACTCGCGACCGGTCGCGATTCCAAATCGCTCCTACGAACTACAGAATCACTTCTTCAACTTTTCATACAGCCGAACGCAATTTCCTTCCGGATCTTCGAACTCGGCAAGATGGAACCCATACTCCAACCGCGGGCCGTAGTGGAATACCGCGCCGAGCGCGGTCAACTTCTTAATGAAATGGTTGATGTCGTCGACATCGACGGAAAACTTGATCGTGTTCTTCTGGCGATTGGCGCCGTCGAAGTGTTTTGCCTCGCCTTGCTGCAACGCGAGATGCGAGCCGTCGCCGAGCGCATATTCCACCCACCATTTGGCGTCCACAAACGGTTTGGCGAGGTCAAACGCCCGCTCGTAGAAGGAACGCAACTTCGCCAGATCCTGCGCGTAGATAAACACGACGTTGATGCGATTGACCCGGGGCTGCATATACCGACTCTACTGCAAGCCAAAGACCTTTGCAGCCATTATCGAGGCGTCGACGAGCGGTCGCTGGTAAATCCCCAGACCGATCATGCCCACCATGCATACATACAATGCCCACCGCATCGGCTTGCTGACAGCAATCGGCGTCGCGTCCTCCGCTTCCTGCAGATAAATCGCGCGCCCGATACCAAGATAAAAATACAAGGAGATGACCACGGCCACGGCGCCGATTCCCGCGAGCACATAATAATGCCAATTCGTCTGCGCCCGCTGGATTACCGCCGCGAACAATTGGAATTTTCCGAAGAATCCGCTCAACGGCGGCACGCCCGCCAGCGACATCATGGATAAGAACAACGCAAGCCCCAAGATCGGCGAGCGTTTGCCTAGGCCCGAAAAACTGGGTATCTCGTCGCTACCGGTGACCGCCGTCACGGCAACGATCGCGAGAAACGCGCACAGATTCGTGAACGCATATTGGCCGAGATAGAACAACACCGCACCCGCGCCGAGAGCATTCACGGCCGCGACGCCCATCAACATATAGCCCGCATGCCCGATGGACGAGTAGCCCAGCAGCCGTTTGATGTTGTGCTGGGGAATCGCGCCCAGATTACCGTACAACAGCGTCGCGCCCGACAATACCAGCAACAGCGATGACCAGATCGATTGCACGGGCAACAGACCCGCGAATAATACCCGCAACAGAAGCGCAAATCCCGCCGCCTTGCTGCCCACCGCCAGAAACGCCGTCACCGGTGTCGGCGCGCCCTGGTACACATCGGGCGCCCAGATTTGGAACGGCACGCTGGCAATCTTGAAGCCCAAACCGGTGAGCACGAGGAGCATCCCGAAAACGAACGCCGGCCCCGGCGTCCCGCCGTGCGTGCGCAGCAACTCCGCCAGCTTGTCGAAATTCGTTGTCCCTGTCGTCCCGAAGATGTACGCGATGCCGTACACCGTGAACCCACTCGACAGCGCACCGAGGATCAAATACTTCGTTCCCGCTTCTAACGAGGCGACCTGCCGTCGCAGGTAACTGGCGAGCACGTAAAAGGTAATCGTCACCAATTCCAAAGATACGAACAACAAAATGAAATCGTTCACGGAGGCGATCAGGAGCATCCCCACCGCACAGAACATCAGCAGCGCGTAGAACTCGGTCACGCCAGATTCAAGGCGCGGCGAGAATTCCGCCGCCATCACCAGCACCATCGTCAACGCCAGCAAGAACAGCCGTTTGAAATACAGCGCGAACGGGTCGAACCGGTACATACCGTGAAAGAATGCACCATCCATGGGCTGCAACAGGAAACTGTATAACAGGGCCACCGCCACGAACCCCGCCGCCATGTAGCCGACCAGCCGTTTGTTCGCGATCGGCTTGAACGCATCGACGAGGAGAATCAGGATTCCCCACGTTGCCACCAGGCATTCCAACTGAATGGCGTACAGTGGTTGAAGCGCTTCCAGCGAGTTCATGGCGTCACCCCACCATTGGAAACCGTTTGCTTCAGCGCAGATGGCGCGACGTCCTGGGCCGGCAGACGGCTGAGGATGGTGGTTTCCACGCTCTGACGGATGATGTCCGTCAGCAAGCGCGGATAAAATCCGACCACCAGCAGCACCGCGAGCAGCAGCACATACGGGAACTTTTGTTTGAAAGTCACCGCGTCCTTTAGCATCGACCATTTCTCATCGAACGGCCCGAAGAAACTTGTGCGTACGGCCCACAGTAAATAGGTCGCGGTCACGACGATCCCCCAGACGGCGCAGAGGGTCGCGATGTGAAACAACCTCGATCCTTGATGCCACGCGCCAATGAACACCATCACTTCACTCGCAAAATTCGCAAAGCCCGGGAGTCCGCTCGACGCCATCACCGCCATCACCATACACACGCCGATGAAGGGGATCTTGCGCGCCAGGCCGCTGAGGTCGGGCACGAAGCGGTTGTGTGTTTGGTGGTAGAAGAAACCGATGAGTGAGAACGTCAGCGCGGCCATGATTCCGTGCGCGAACATCAACAGCACCGCGCCGCTCACGCCGATGACGTTGAGAGACGCGATTCCCAGCAAGATGTAGCCCATGTGACTGACCGAGCTGTAGCCGATGACGAATTTCCAGTCCTTCTGCGTCAACGCCACCCAACCCGCGTAGAGAATATTGAAGCACGCCAGCACCGCGATGACATTGGCCCAGTGGCGCGCCCCTTCGGGCAACAGCGGCAAGGCCAGCCGAATGATGCCGTACACACCAAGCTTTTTCAGCACTCCCGCGTGCATCATCGAGGCCGCTGTCGGCGCGGCGGCGTACCCGAGCGGCGACCATGTATGGAACGGCCACATCGACGCCAGGAATCCGAAGCCAAATAGCAAACAGGGAAACGCCAAGCGTTGGGTGTTCGGAGCCAGCCAGATGCTGTGCTGAAGTTTCTCGATGTCCATCGTTCCGCCCACGAAGTAGATCGCGAGCAGCCCGATCAATGCCAACACCGCGCCCGCCGTCAGATACAACGTCAGTTTCATCGTCGCGTACTCTTTCGTGCGCCCGTGCTTGCCCGGCGGCAGCGAACCCCACACACCGATCAGCAGATACATCGGGATCACCGCCATCTCGTAGAAGAAGTAGAAGAAAAACAAATCCATCGTGGCGAACGTCCCGCTGATGCCCGAGGTGAGCGCCAGAAACAGGATGTAATACTCCTTCTCACGTTCATGGATTTCGCTGGAAACAAACACCCCGCAGAACGACACGAACCCTACCAGCAACAGCAACGTCATCGAGATCCCGTCCACGCCGAACTTCAACGAGCACCCATACGTCGGCAGCCATTCGATGCCATGCACGAATTGATACCCACTCTGCGTCCGATCAAACTTCGCGAACAACGTCAGCGTGATCAGCAGCGACACGCCCGTGGCAAAAATTGCGAGCGCCCGAATCGCCTTCGGATTCTTCGCCGGAAACAGGAACAGCGCGAACGCCGCCACCAGCGGAAGCAGAACTGCGATTGTCAGCAGAATCTCCACTATCTCACCACCACGTAGTAAATGATCACCGTCACGCCGAGGCTGACGAGGAAGGCGTAGCCGGGGATGCTGCCGGTTTGGAGCAAGCGCACTGTTTTGCCGAGCAGGCCCGTGCCGGCCGACAGGCCGCCAATGCCCAGCCGTTGCAGAATCCAGAGATCGAACAAATCACAGGCCGTCGCAATCGTGCCCTGGATGTGTTTCACGATCCAGGCATACAACTCATCGAAATAGTATTTGTTCTCGACCCAGGTCCAGAGTTTGCCGAGCGCGGCTTTCACAGGCGCATCGCTTGGATCGGGTCTCCAGTACACCTTCGCGGCAACGAGAAAACCGAGCAATGGTACGACAAGCAATCCCGACGTCAGGAGCCATGAATGATGCTCGGCTTCATGCGGGGGACCGAGGAATTCGGGCACCTTGCTGTGCCAACCGGCGATGATCGAGAGCACGGCGAGAAACATCAGCGGCACTGTCATCACCAATGGCGATTCATGGGCGTGGTCGTAGGCATGTTGGTCGCGCGGTTTCCCGAGGAACACCACAAACACCTCGCGACCCATGTAGTAGGCGGTCAGGAACGCTGCTGCCACCGCCATGACGAACAGCACGTGATTCCGCTCGAAGGCCAACAGCAAAATCTCGTCCTTGCTGTAAAACCCGCTGAATGGCCACACGCCGGCCAAGGCTACCGTGCCGATAAGGAACGTCCAGAACGTGATCGGTGTTTTTTTCCACAAACCGCCCATCTTCCAGATGTCCTGTTCGTGGTGCAGCGCGAGGATCACGCTGCCCGCGCCGAGGAACAGCAGCGCTTTGAAAAATGCGTGCGTTGTGAGGTGGAACATCGCCTGTGTGGGCCCGCCAAGACCAACGGCCATCACCATGTAGCCCAGTTGCGACAGCGTCGAGTACGCGAGGATGCGTTTGATGTCATTTTGCGCAATCGCAATCGTCGCCGCCATGAGGGCCGTGATGCCGCCGATCGAGGCGATGAGCGTCGACGCCCCCGCGCTCGGCAGGATCAGCCAGGAGACCCGACAAAGCATATAGACGCCCGCCGCCACCATCGTCGCGGCGTGCATTAGCGCGGACACAGGGGTCGGGCCTTCCATGGCATCGGGCAGCCACACGTGCAACGGCACCTGCGCGCTCTTGCCGACCGCACCACAGAAAATAAGTGAGCCAATCAGCGCCAGAGTGCCGACCGACAGGTCCAACGTCGGCACTTTCTGCTGCAGCTCGGTAAAGTCGAACGTCCCCGCATGGGACCACAGCAACAGGATGCCGAGCATCATACCGAAATCGCCGATGCGGTTGACGAGAAACGCCTTTTTGCCGGCTTCGACAGCGCTGGGTTTTTCGAACCAAAAGCCGATGAGCAGGTAACTGCTTAATCCTACCAGTTCCCAAAAAATGAAGATTTGGATGAAGTTGCTGGAAATCACTATCCCCAACATCGAAAACGTGAACAATGAGAGACACGCGAAGTACCGCGAGAACCCTGGATCGCCCTTCATGTAGCCAAGCGAGTAGATGTGGATCGCCGATCCGACGCCTGTCACAACCAGCAGCATCAACAACGCGAGCGGGTCGGTGATCATGCTAAAGTCGATGGTGACGGAGCCGATGACGAGCCAGTGCACAGGATGCGGTACGTGATGGAGGCCCTTCAGGGCCAGCAAAAGAAAGAGGCGTAGCGAGAGCGCGAAGCTTATCAGAATGGCGCCGATCGACAAGGCTGCGCTCAACGCCTTCTGCTTACCGGTCAACAGCGTAATGGCCGCTGCGGCCACGAGCGGGCTGAAGAGAATGATCCAGACCGAGCAGATCGGATGATGCACACCCACGCCCCAGTCTGTGCCGTACACGGTGACCCAGTTGTTCATAGGCGCATGGTCTTCAATTCGTCCACGCTGACGGTTTGTTTGCGGCGGTAGAGCGCCACGATAATCGCCAAGCCGACGGCGACCTCCGCTGCCGCGATGGCGATAATGAAGAACACCAAAATCTGGCCATCGACGAGCTTGTTGAACTTCGAGAACGCGATGAGGGCGAGGTTGGCGGCGTTGAGGTTCATCTCCAAGGCCATGTAAATGACCAGCGCGTTGCGCCGGATGATCACACCCGCGATCCCCAGCGCAAAGAGCAGCCCGCTGACAAAGAGATAGTGGTTGAGGGTAATCATTGAATCTCTTGGGCCATCGGTACAACCTTCATTTCGTTTCCTTCTTCGACAACAGCACCACGCCCACCATGGCCACCAGCAACAGCAGGGCCGTCACCTCGAAGGGCAACATGTAGTGCGCAAACAGCGGTTTGATGACCTGTTCCAGGCCACCGTGTAACTCGTCGCTGCCAGTAGTCAGCGGTTTCACCGCTGGACCGAGAATGATCCGCAACTCCCACACGAACGCGAGAGCCACCACGACTCCGCCGACAATGCCAACGGTGTTGAACTTCCGCCGCTCACTAGCCTTGATGTCAAGCAGCATGATGACAAACAGGAAGAGCACCATGACCGCGCCCGCGTAGACCAGTATCTGGATGGCCGCAATAAGAAACGCCTCCAGCAGCACGAAGAGCCCCGCCATAAACACAAAGAGGAGCACCAGGAACAGCGCGCTGGCGACGGGGTTGCGATTGGCGATCACCAAAAACCCGCACAACAGCATCGCGGCGCTGAAAAAGTAAAATAATATGTCGTGTACGCTCATCCGTTTATAGTGGCGGTCTATGGCCGCCGTTTGCCTCCCAAATCACGCTCGGCGCTCACCGAGCGCCGCTACAGCTTCACTTTACTACCTTCACTCCCTTGCCATCTCTCGTAGGCGCATCCGGCGCATCCAGCGGCGGCGCTCCCTTGTACTTCCACTTCCAGATGGAATCTGGTTGCACGCCGCCCAATTCGAGCAGCTTCTCCATATGGAATTGCAACTCGTCGCGATGGTAGCCCGCGATTGCGAAATCCTGTTTCAAGAAGATCGCCTCCTCGGGGCAGACCTCTTCGCAGTAGCCGCAGTAAATGCAACGCAGCATATCGATGACAAAATCTTCCGGTTCCTTCTCAACGTTCGCGTCCGGCACGTCGTCCGGTCGCGTGCCCGGCGTGATCCGGATCGCCTTCGGCGGACAGACGAATTCGCACAACTGGCACGAGACACATTTCACGCGCCCTTCGGGGTCCTTGACCAGCGTCGGCGCGCCACGATACTTGCCGTGGAGCGGCGGTTTCTCCTCGGGATACCGGCGCGTAAACTTCTTCCGCGGAATGTGCTTCAACGTCAGCCACAGCCCATGCAAAATCTGCGGGAGATACGTCCGCTCGAACAATGTGAGTTTTGGTCGCTTGACTTGCATGCCTACTGGCCTCGTATTGCCAACACCACTCCCGAAATCAAAATATTCACCAATGTCAACGGGATGAACACTTTCCATCCCAGCGCCATCAACTGGTCGTAACGGAATCGCGGGATCGTCCAGCGCACCCAGATGTAGAAGAACAAAAAGACACACACCTTCGCCAAAAAAATGCCGATGTGCGCCAGGCCCACATTCAATGTCTGCGCGGGCACGTTGAACGGCGCGAACGGCAGCGACCAGCCGCCGAGAAACAGGGTGGCCATCAACGCAGACGCCACGAACATGGCCGCGTACTCCCCCAGGAAGAACATCGCGAATTTCATGGAGCTGTATTCGGTGTGGTAGCCACCAACCAGTTCCTGCTCGGCTTCGGGCAAGTCGAATGGCAGGCGATTTGTCTCCGCGAACGCACTCACCACGAAAATGAAAAACGACAGGGGTTGAGTGAACGCCAGCCAGGTGTGCTGTCCCTGATACTCCACGACTTTCATCAAATTCAACGAGCCAACCTGCATGAAGAGTGGCACCACGCTCAAGCCAAGGCACACCTCATAGGAAATCATCTGTGCGCTGGAGCGAATGCCGCCGAGAAACGGGTACTTCGAGTTGCTCGCCCAGCCGGCCAGCACGATGCCGTAGACACCGAGCGACGCGATGGCAAATACGAACAGAATACCGACATTCAGGTCGGCGATTACCGCCGGGATTGGTTCCTTCGCAATGCTCGGTATCACCAACTGGCTGCCCCACGGCACGACTGCAATCGTGATCAGCGCCGGTATCATCGCAATCATCGGCGCCAGTGTGAAGTATACTTTATTGACGTGATTCGACAGCACGTCCTCCTTGAAGACAAATTTTAGGCCATCAGCCAGCGGTTGCAGTAGTCCCAACGGCCCGACACGATTCGGCCCGATGCGATCCTGCATCCACGCGCAGATCTTGCGCTCGGCAAACACGGTGTAGGCCACGATGGTAAGCATTACCCCGATGACGCAGGCGATTTTGATGAGATGAATAAGGAGCAGCGGAATCATGCCTTTGCTCCCGTGGTTGGAGCGGCGGTCGGCGTTTCCCCGCGAGAGGGCACGCGGCCTACAGAGTCCGTCATCTGCAACTCCACGCCCAAATCCCCGATCTTCGACAGATTCAAACCCGCCAATGGCGCGAGCGACCGTGCCATGTCAGCGAACACGTCTTCAATCGTCAAATAACCGCTGTCGGCGCCCAATTCGTTCAACAGCGCGGCGAATGTCTGCCATTCGGGACGTGCGATTCCAGGTGACGGAACCGCCACATTCAGCCGTTGCAGGCGGTTCTTGGCGTTAATGAAGGTACCGCGCTTCTCCGCGAAGGTCGCGCCGGGCAATACATAATGCGCGATGTCGGTGACTTTGTTCGGCAACGTGTCGATCACGACGAGCAGTTCGAGTTTCGCCAACAAATCTTCCACAATCCCGTATTTGGCGACGTTTTCGCCTTGGACGATCAGCGCCTTGATTTTGCCCGCTTTGATCGCGTCCGAAATCACCGGGATTCGGCTCCCGACCAGTTCCGCGGCCACGCCCGCAAGCCTGGCGCCATTGGTGTTCGGATTGCGGTCGGCGTTCAGCAGGAACTTGTCGCCTTCGCCAACGTGCGGTACGCAGTCCACCAGTTCCGCCTGCAAAACTTCGCACACCAGCTTGTGAAACAGGAACAGTTCCTCGGTCGTGGCGCGGGCGGTCCCAATCGCGGCGATTGCCGTGCCGCCACCTTTCAATGACTTGAGCTTCTCGGCAATCTGTCGCGTCGCCTCCGGCCACGTCAGGTTCAGTCGTTCGCCCATGCCGGTCGATTTGACGCTCGGCGTGGTAATACGATTGGGGTCGTTGATGAACTTGTAGTGCAGACGGCCCGAATCGCACATCCAACATTGATTGACCGCATCGTTGTCGCGCGGCGTCTGACGATAAACAGCACCCTCGCGCGACGACATGACCGTATTGCAACCTGTTGCGCAGTTCGGGCAAATGCTTTTCGTTTCCTTGAGAAACCAGACGCGTTGTTTGAAACGGAAATCGTTCGACGTGAGCGCGCCGACGGGGCAAATATCCGCGATGTTGAGATCGTAATTTGTGTTCGGCTCCATGCCGGGGTAACACGTGAGTGTCGAATAGCTGCCACGATTCACGAAGCCGAGGCAATCCTGTCCGGCCACTTCTTTCATGAATCGCACGCACCGCGAACAGAGGATGCAGCGCTCGTCATCAAGCATGATCTTTGGGCCGATTTCCGTCTTCTTCGGCTTATGCACCTTCTCTTCAACGAAACGGCTCTGGCCCTTGCCGTAGTCCACGCTGAATTCCTGAAGTCGGCACTCGCCTGCCTGGTCGCAAATTGGGCAATCCAGCGGGTGATTGATGAGCAAGAACTCCATCACACCTTCGCGCGCTTTGATGACTTTCGCCGACCGCGTGTGCACGACCATGCCCTCGGCCACGGAGGTATTGCACCCGATGGAAAGTTTTGGCGCGAACAAGATTATCGGTTTGCCATCCGGGCCCATCTCCGGTTTCTTGTCAGCCCCCATCTTCGGCATGCCGACATCCACCATGCACATGCGGCAGTTCCCCGCAATGGTCAGCTTCGGGTGATAGCAATAGTGCGGCACCTCAACGCCAACAAGCTTCGCCGCCTCAATCAGGTTCATCCCCTTCGGGGCCGCGACCGGCTTGCCATCGATGGTTAGTTTAATCGTGTTTTCCGTCATGGTCGCCGACCGCTAGAGATCCGCCATAATCGCTTTGTACTTCTTAACCTCAGACTCCGGCATTTGCTTGAACAGCACGCGCAATGTGTAATTGCCGAACATCTTGCCATTACGCATGAACATCCAATCGGATATACTCGCCTTAGGGACTTCGATCTCTTGGCCGAGTTTGACCGATTTTACAGTCTCTGGATCATTGTTAATCGTCCCAAACAATTTGTCATCCTGACGTCGCAACGATCTCACCCAGAAATACTCGACACCATGTTCGTCCTCAATCTTCACTGCAAAATCCGACTCGCCCACCTCAGGCTTGTCGAACACCTTCCAGAATTCGGGTAATTTTTCCCGGGCCGTCTGTATGGCGGCGTTCATTTCTGCATCATTTTCAGAAATCTCGATGGCCTTGTCAGCCGGGTTCGAGCGGGAACATCCCGCCATCAACCCAGTCAGGGCCGCCGTGAGGCACAAGCTAGCCAACGAGTGGCAAGAATTGTTGAAGCGCTCAGCGACCACTGCTGCCTCCATTCCTTCGCACCCGGTACTCAGCGCGCCGCTCCCGCATATGAAAGCCAATTTGCTTGCGCGGCAACTTTGGTTCCCGCATGAGTTGTCGGAGGGCTTCGAAGACAACCTTGAACCGGGTGTCGTATCTCTTTTCCAACTCTTCGAGTTTGCGCGCCAAGTCGGTATGCGTCGCCAGCAATTGCCGTAGCTTGACGAAGGTGCGCATGATTTCGATATTCACGTTCACCGCGCGCAGGCTGTGCAGAACGCTGGAGAGCATTGCAACGCCTTGCTCTGTGAAGGCGCAAACCCGCTTGGAATACTTGATGTCCGAGGATGTCACAGTTTGTGATATCCCCATGATCTCCTCGCGGGTGAGTTCAAACATGAAATCGTTAGGGAACCGGTTGATGTTGCGCTGGACAGCTTGATTGAGAACACGGGTTTCGACCCGGTAGAGTGCTGCCAAATCCCTATCCAACATGACCTTTTGGCCCCGGATCAGGAGAATGGAATTCTGAATCCGGTCGAGCGAGACGATGGAATGCTCAGTTGGCATGGAGAAATTCCTTTGTGCTTGTCACCCTGAGCCTAGCGAAGGGTCTCTGTCGTTTGGCCGTGCGCCCGGTACGACTGAGATTCTTCGCTTCGCTCAGAATGACAGGCTTAAGAGCCCGCGTCCGCACGATGTTGTAGCCGCTGACATAGCTGCCGTTTGGCGTGTGTGTCCAAAGCCATTGTACATCCTCGCCGGGGGCAAGGGCGACGCCTTGGACAGCGGGTGCGCCGAGCAATGATGCTTGCGGAGCGCTCACCCAACGGATCGATGGCAGAGATGCCTCGACAGGCTCGGCATGACAGCGATCGAGAACGGCGGCGAGCGGGCCGCTTGCCCTACAATTCTTCGATTCGCGTCTATTCACGTTCATTTGCGGTTGCCACTTCCCTTGCACGCTTTCTCAAACTCACTGCGGTACTTGGTGACGAAGGCTTTCACAGGCCAAGCGGCGGCTTCGCCGAGGGGGCAGATCGTCTTGCCGTCGATATTGTCGGCGACGTCCCAGAGCAGGTCCACGTCTTCGGGGCGCCCATGGCCGTGGGTGATGCGGTGGAGCATTTTCTCCATCCACAGGGTGCCTTCGCGGCACGGTGTGCATTGGCCGCAGGACTCGTGCGCGTAGAACTGCGCCACGTTGAGCGTGCTCTGGACGATGTCGACCGTATCATCGAGCACAATGACGCCGCCCGAGCCGGCCATCGTGCCAGCCTTGCGCAGCGATTCGAAATCAAGCGCCACGTCTATTTGGTCGGCTTTCAGCACAGGCATCGAGCTGCCGCCGGGGATGACGCCTTTCAGTTGGCGGCCCTCCTTGAGGCCGCCACACAAATCGTAAATGAGCTGGCGCATCGTCAGCTTGCCCATCTCGAACTCGAAGTAACCGGGGCGTTGGACGGGACCACTCACGCAGACCAGTCGCGTACCGGTCGAGCCGGGCACGCCCATCCCTTTGAACCACGCCGCGCCGTTGTTGATAATGTGCGGAATATTCGACAGGGTTTCGACATTATTGACGATGGTGGGGCAGCCGAACAGTCCGACCAAGGCCGGGAACGGCGGCTTGATGCGTGGATACGCGCGTTTGCCTTCCAGCGATTCGATGAGACCCGTTTCTTCGCCGCAAATGTAGGCGCCCGCGCCACGATGCACGTAAATCTCGCAGTCGAATCCCTTGCCGAGGATATTCTTGCCCAGGAAATTCTTCGCGCGCGCCTCCTCGATGGCCTTGAGAAGAATCTTCGCGCCGTAGGGCATCTCGCCGCGGATGTAAATGTACGCCACGTGCGCCCCGATGGCGTAACACGACACAAGAATTCCTTCGAGAAGCTGGTGCGGATCGTAATGGAGAAGCTGCCGGTCCTTGAACGTGCCGGGCTCGGATTCGTCGGCGTTGCACACGAGATAAATCGGCTTGCCGGTGCCCTTGGCGAGGAAGCTCCACTTCATGCCGCAGGGGAATCCCGCGCCACCGCGACCGCGAACTTCACTGTTCTTGACCTCGGCGACAATCTCGTCGGGCTTCATGCCGAGCGCCTTGGGCAGTGCCTTGTAGCCACCCTCGCGCAGGTAATCGTCAATTGCGCCTTTGTAATCAGGCTTGCTCATGTTGGCCAGCAACACGCGCTTTTCCAGCGGATGCACGGGCTGCACCGGTGGCAGTGGTTGCGCCTCCAACTTGCCGGTTTTCTTGATGCGGTCGATGATGGCTTCGGCCTTGTCGGGCGTGAGATTCTCGAGCAGCTCGTCGTTGACCATCATCACGGGACCGGTGCCGCACGCGGCCAGACATTCGACCGTGGAAATCGTGAACAGACCATCGCTCGTATTCTCATCCAGCTTGACGCCGAGTTTCCGTTGCAATCGTTCGAGGATGCCACCACAACCGCAGAGTTCACATGTAAGCGTGCGGCAGACCTTGATATGAAACTTGCCGCGCGGTTTGGCTGTGAACATCGGATAAAAGGTCACGAGCTCCCAGACGTTGATCGGCTGCAGTCCGAGTTTCGTGGCCGTCCACTCAACTTGGTCTTTCCCGAGATACCCGAACTGCTCTTGCAAAATATGCAGCAGCCACAGCACCGCCGCCCGTTTGTGCTGCGGCGGGTAGTGCGTGAGGATCTCGTCGATGTGCTTTTCGAGTTCTGCGGGAACGGTCACCGCCATGAGTTCACCTGCCCTCCGGCACATACTTGAGGAACATCTTGTTCGCATCCAGTCCCTGCAAGGACGTAAGAAGCTCGTCAGCCTCATTGGAGGTGGGAGCCCCCGGTCTGGTTAGCGGATGACGAATCCAAACCTCTGTGTCGGGCTTCGAGAGCACAGCGAGGGTTTTCGCCAGATCGTTCCGATCGATGATTGTGTTCCCATTGACGACAAGCTTGTCACCCTGGATTTCAAGATCAACATGGGAACGATTCGCAACCGAATTCGTCTCGGCGATCTTCATGACTCGGTAGTACGACTCGTCGGACTTCACGAGATGATAGCCATTCGCCTCGAAGATCCCATCGATCGCTTGAATGGCTTCTTCCCGGGTCAGCTTTCGCTCGGTTCGCAAGGTAACAGGAAAGTTGACGTTGTATGGGACAACCACGGGTTCATGCGACAATCGCATCACCCACTCAATCACAGCGGACACGGGGGCATTTCGAAACTCGAAGTCGACAATACCGGCAGATGCAGCATTGGTGTCGTCAGCCAAAGAACTCCGAAGCGTCAGGGCGGTTGCCGAGACCACAACAATGGACAGACCGATCATGGATCTCATGGCTGTCATCGGTCGCACTCTCCCATCACGAAATCGACGCTGGCGAGGATGGTGACCATATCGCTCATCATGTGGCCCCGAGCCATGATGGGCAGCGCCTGCAGGTTTACGAACGACGGCGCGCGAATCTTCAGACGGTGTGGTGTGCCGCCGCCTTTGCTGACGATGTAGAAGCCGAGTTCGCCTTTCGGGTTTTCCGCTGAAAAATAAACCTCACCCGGCGGCGCGTTGATGCCTTCCGTGACGTTGATGAAATGATGGATCAACTCTTCCATTTTCGTCAGCACAGCTTCTTTGTCCGGCAGCAGAATCTTGGCATCGGGTGAATTCACCGGGCCATCGGGCAGATTGTCGATGGCTTGTTGCAGGATGCGCACGCTTTGCCGCATTTCCTCCATGCGGCAGAGATAGCGATCATAACTATCGCCCACGGTGCCCACAGGCACATCGAATTCAAAATCCTCATAGCTGCTGTAAGGATGCGACTTGCGGATGTCCCAATCGACGCCTGAACCGCGCAAACAGGGCCCCGTGACACCGAGATCAATCGCGATTTCCTTCGGGAGCACGCCGACACCGCGGGCGCGCTCGCAGAAAATCTTGTTGCGCGTCAGCAATTTATCCACCTCATCCACAGTCGCGGGGAACTCCTTGAGGAACTGGCGCAGCATGGGCACGAATTCGGGCGGCATGTCGTTGGCCAGGCCGCCGATGCGGGTGTAGCTGGTCGTAAACCGCGCGCCGCTGATGCATTCGGCCATGTCGTAAATCTTTTCGCGCTCGCGAAACATGTAGAGGAACACCGTCATCGCGCCCACGTCCATGCTGAACGCGCCGATGCCCAGCAGGTGCGAGCTGATGCGCGCGAGTTCGGCGCAGATGACGCGGATGTATTTGCAGCGCGGCGGGACATCCATGCCCATCAGTTTTTCGACGGCGTAGGCGTAGGTGACGTTGTTCGCGAGCGGCGCGAGGTAATCGAGACGGTCGGTGTACGGGATGAACTGCGTATACGTCATGTTCTCGGCGATTTTTTCGTCGCCGCGATGCAGATATCCAATATCGGGCCAGAGGTTGACGATTTCCTCGCCATCGAGTTCGAGCACCACACGCAATACCCCGTGCGTGCTGGGGTGCTGCGGACCCATGTTGATCATCATCTTCTCGCCGACAAGCCCTTCCTCCACCGCCTGCTGCGCGCGAGAAGCGGAATCGATCAATTCTATTTCGTGTTGCGTGGCCATCGTTTGTTGTAGCGGCGCTCCAAGAGCGCCGATCCTATTCATCACACGGCGGTCATAGACCGCCGCTACAGCTACACCGACTCCTCCTTCGTGGGGTTCGTCAATTTGTCCTGCTGCTCGGCAAGCGTGTCGAACTGGCGTGGCTCGCGGCGAATCGAACTACGCGTGCCACTGGAAGTCACGAATGGGCCGCCCAGCATCGGCGCGGGGCGAACTCTGTCAGCATCAACCGCTGTCTCGGGTAGTTCCGCGTCCATACCAGCCAGCGGGAAATCCTTGCGCAGCGGATAATAGGGATAACCCTCCCACATCAGGATGCGTTTCAGGTTCGGATGGCCGCGAAACCGAATGCCATACATATCAAATGCTTCGCGCTCGTGCCAATCGGCCCCCTGCCATACACCAGTGACGCTATCCACGGTCATATCGTCCTCGGAAACAAGAACTTTGAGACGCAGATGGGAGCGGTATGTCAGCGAATACAACAGATAGTCGACCTCGTACCGTGGGTCTTCGCCGTAATTGTCCACGCCCGCCAGATCCGTCAACATGTCAAAGGCGCCTTCCTTCTTCAAAAACTGGCAGACGGCGACGATCTTCTCCCGAGCGACAGTGATTGTGACCTCGCCGCGGAATTCAACGGGAGCCGAAATCGCGCTGCCGAACTGCACATTCAATCGGTCAATGGCGGTTTGCGGTGTCATGCCTTATTTCGCCTTCAACTTCGGCGCATATTCGCCGCGCACGATGATCGGCCCCTGCACCGGCTTCCACAATCCGGGTGCGTGCTCGGGCTGTTTCATGTTCGAAAGCGCCTTCTCCTGAGCAATCTTGCGCTGGATCGCCATCAGGCCTTCCAAGAGCGCTTCGGGACGCGGCGGGCAACCCGAAATGTACACGTCCACGGGTAGAAAATGATCGACGCCCTGCACCACCGCGTAGCTGCGGTACATGCCGCCCGTGCTGGCACAGGCGCCCATTGCGATGCACCACTTCGGATTCGGCATCTGATCCCACACACGCTTGACCACGCCCGCCATCTTGTATACGCATGTCCCCGCGACGATCATCAAATCGGATTGCCGCGGCGAGAAACGCATCACTTCCGCGCCGAACCGCGCGATATCGAAACGGCTGGCGCCCACGGCCATCAATTCGATGGCGCAACACGCCAACCCCATCGGCATCGGCCAGCATGAGTTCTTGCGGACCCAGTCCACGGCGGAATCCAGACGCGTGACGATGATGTCGCGTCCCTCGACTTTCGGGTCAAATCCTGTGTCGAGCCGCTGAATCACCTGGCCACCAGCTCTTTCTTCTTTTCTGCCTTCGCAGGTGCGGACTCCGGCTCGCGGAAACGGTCTTTGCGCGGAGCCCAATCGAGCGCGCCTTTTTTCCAGGCGTAGATATGGCCGACTTCCAGAATTCCAAGGAAGAGGAACGCACCGAACAGCATCTTGAGGCCGATCCCGCCTGCCGCTTCGGGCTTGATCATGTCGCGGAATACCGCGCTCCACCCCAGCATGAACACCACTTCGATGTCGAACACGATGAACAACATCGCAATGACGTAGAACTTGATGCTGAAACGCGTGTGCGCGTCGGTCATGGGCGGCAGGCCGCACTCGTAGGCGCTGTCCTTGACGGGGTTGTGGACACGGGGCTTGCCGATGATCAGCGGGGCCACCATGCTCACGGTGGCAAATCCGATCGCGACCAGTATCAAAAGCCCTACGGGCACATATTGTTGCAATTGCTCAACCATGAAACCCCTTTGCCTGCCCGTCACGCCAACGGGCGGACTTTGTGACACATTTCACAAGGAAATTACCAGAATCAATCCGTCTTGCAAGTGTTCTTTCGCCTTCATCAACGCCGCCCGCTCCGCTATCGTTAGCGCGTGGATGGTCACCCCGAGCTACGTCGCGAGATTCGCAGCGAAATTGACGCCCACGGCGGGCGCATCACGTTCGAGCGGTTCATGGAACTGTCGCTCTATCACCCGCAATACGGCTATTACACTGGCCCCAAAGGCAGTCGGGGTGGATCGCCCCGAATCGGCAAAACAGGCGATTATTTCACGAGTGTCAGCGTCGGGCCGATCTTCGGGAAATTGCTCGCGAAGCAATTCCTGAAGTTTCGCGAGGAGTTGGGCAATCCGCCGGAATTTGAGGTCGTTGAGTTCGGCGGACATCGGGGTCAATTGCGAGAGGACGTGCTCGCGGCGGCACCGGACCTACGGTACCGCGTCATCGATGTCGGCGATCCCCTGCCCGACTCGATTATCGGGTGCGTCTTCTCGAATGAGTTTCTCGACGCGCTCCCGGTTCATGCCGTGTATGTGAAAAACGGAACATGGCAGGAGGTGTATGTGGACACCAGGTTCCACGAGGTGCTCGGTCCGCTATCGACGCCCCGGCTGGCAGAGTATCTTCGAGATTTGCCCGTCGCGCACATGGAAGGCTACCGCGCCGAAGTAAATCTCCGGGCGCTCGATTGGCTTGCGGACGTGGCTCAGCGGTTGAAACGCGGCTGGATTGTCACCATCGATTACGGTTACGAGCGTCACGAGTATTTCGCGCCGCATCACCGCGATGGCACGCTGCTCTGCTATCACCAACACACCAAGAGCGCGAATCCGTATGCGAACGTCGGCGAGCAGGACATCACCGCGCACGTCGAGTTCACATCGTTCATCGAACATGGGAAGAAGCTCGGGCTTGAGCCTGTGCTGTTCACCGATCAATCACACTACCTGTTGGAGATCGGCAAATCTGAGATTTCAGAGATCGTCGAACGCACCGCCGGCCAACCCAGCAAAGAACGCGCGGCCATTCAGCAACTCATTCACCCGGGACTGATGGGGCGAGCGTTCCAAGTGCTGGTACAGAAGAAAGCGTAGGAATTCGCTCTGTGTTCGACTATCCTCCGCGATATGTTCGTGGACAAAGTCAAAATTCGTATCAAGGCGGGGGATGGGGGGAACGGGTGTGTGTCGTTTCGGCGGGAGAAATATGTCGACCGGGGGGGGCCGGACGGCGGCAACGGCGGCAAGGGCGGCGACGTGGTGATAGTCGCGGACAAGAACGCCAGCGACCTGTCGGATTTCTATTTTCAGCCCCGCGTGATCGCGAAGCACGGAATTCATGGGCGGGGGAAAAATCGTTTCGGCCGAAGCGCGAAGGACGTTGTCGTCAACGTACCCATCGGGACGCAGGTGTTTCGACTGACCGCGCCCGTGAAGCAGCGCGCGCCGTCGAACTATCATCCCGCGGCGGCGACGGAGGAATTTGATCCCACCTCGACCGTCGGGATGCCTTTCACTCCGGGACGGGCGAAGCAATTGGCGGAAGCGTTGCAAAACGACGCGCCGGCAAAGGTGCAGATCGCCGCTGCAACCGGCGGCCACGCGGAAGCGTGGCCCTCCGAGAACATTCCCCCCGTGGAGACGGGCCGCGAATTGATTGCCGATCTCGTCGAGGATGGGCAGCGGTTTGTGGTCGCGAAAGGCGGGCGCGGCGGGCGCGGCAATACGGTGTTCAAAAGCTCGGCGCACCAGGCGCCGCGCGAGTTCGAGTACGGCGAGCCGGGCGAGCAATTGGAAGTCGAACTGGAACTGAAGACGCTGGCGGATGTCGGGTTGGTTGGTTTTCCGAACGCGGGCAAATCGACACTGATCTCGAAAATTACCAATGCGCATCCCAAGGTTGCGCCCTACCCATTCACGACGCTAACGCCGAATGTGGGCATCCTCAACTACGACGACTACACGCGGATACGCATTGCGGACATTCCGGGGCTGATCGAAGGGGCGCACAACGGGAGAGGGTTGGGACACGATTTTCTACGGCACATTGAGCGCTGCCAACTGCTGGTGGTACTGGTGGACATGGCGGGTGTCGATGGCCGTAAGCCGGACGACGATTACCGGCAATTGCTGGCGGAACTGAAGCTCTACAATCCAGAGATCCTGAAGAAGAAACGATTGGTCGTGGCCAACAAGATGGACCTGCCCCAGGCAAAAAAGAATCTGGCGGCGTTCAAACGCGGAATAGTGGGACGGGCGTCCCGCCCGTCTAAACGAAAGCAAGCGGGCGGGACGCCCGCTCCACTCAAGATTCTGCAGATCTCCGCGCTCGCGAGTGACGGACTGGAGAAATTTAAGCTGGAGTTGCACAAGGCGCTGGCATAGCATCGCCGAATGCTCGGTTGCGACGAGCGTGGTTGAATAAATTGCGCCGGGCTGGGACCACGCATTTTGATGCCTGGCGCGGGCGGATCGACTGCTAATCCAACGGAAGGAGAAAGCGTATGAATCCTCAAAGGGCTATTGCGTTGATTCAAGCGGCGAGTGCGATTTGGATCATCGTGGCCCTCACGATTGTACTGATCTTTCTCGTCATCAAAGTCCTTTACCTGTTGACGTTGTACCGCGCGCTGAACCGCTGTTCCATTGAGTCGCGCGCCATGCAGCCGGGGCTGGTCTGGCTGAATCTCATCCCATGTTTCAGTCTCGTCTGGAACTTCGTCATCGTAAATAATTTGAGCAAATCCCTGGACGCTGAATTCAAAAAGCGCGGGATTCCCGCGGAGGATCGGCCGGGACAGACAATCGGGCTGGCCATGGCCATCTTGTGCGCCGTGAGCCTGATCCCATGCGTCAATTACCTCGCGGGTCCCGCCGCGTTTATTTGTTGGATTATTTACTGGGTGCAAATTGCCGGGTACTCCGGGAAACTGACCGGCCTGCCACCCGTAGTGCCGTGATGCACGGATGATTATTTCATGTCGACGGCAACATCATCAATCTCAGCCAACGCTGGACTGACACGCCGTCAAATTACCGGGACAGTGTTGGTGACAACCCTCGTAGCGGCAGCGGCGACGTTTTTATTCTTCGTCAATCCCGCTTCCGTGGCGTTCCTGCCGCGGTGCCCGCTCTATATGAGGACAGGCCTGTACTGCCCCGGCTGCGGAGCCACGCGCGCGGTGCACGAAATTCTCCACGGTCGCTGGCTGGCCGCACTGCGGTTGAACGCGCTGTTCACGCTGTCGTTACCGTGCCTTGCCGCCCTCGGCTTGTACCGATGGGCCGCGCCGCGCTGCGGATGGCGCGCGATCGCCATCCATTGGAAACCTCACTGGACGTGGCTGCTGCTGACGGTTATCCTCGTGTTCGGGGTCGTCCGCAACATCCCCGTGTATCCGTTTACGCTGCTGATCCCGTAACCAGGAGTCAATCGAGAGACGCCATGTACAAGATCATTGGAGCCGACGGTCGCGAGTATGGTCCGATTACAGCCGATCAATTGGGCCAGTGGATTCGCGATGGCCGCGCCAACGCGCAGACGCTGGTCCAAACCGAGGGCGGTACCGAATGGAAGCCGCTGGGGCTGTTCCCTGAATTTGCTACCACCACAGCTGCGAGCGGAGCAACACCACCGCCCTTGGCGCCGCCGACGACCCCGCCATCGCAAGTCCCCAATTATCTCGTGCCCGCCATTCTCAGCACGGTTTGTTGCTGTTTGCCGTTTGGTGTCGTGGCGATCATTTTTGCGGCGCAGGTCAATTCGAAACTTCAGGCCGGCGATATTCCGGGTGCCATGGAAGCGTCCCAGAAGGCGAAAACCTGGTGTTGGGTCGCGTTCGCCTGCGGCATCATCGTCACGCTCCTCTGGCTGCCGGTCATGAGGCTGCATGCGTTCAGGATGCATCGAGGATGGTGATTCAACCCAAAACCATCGGCCTCAGCGTCGCGTTCGGGGTCGTCGCCGTGGCGCTATTTGCATTCGATCCCACACGCGTAGCCCTCTTCCCACCCTGCCCTCTTCATCAAATGACCGGCCTCTGGTGCCCCGGGTGCGGCACGACCCGCGCGCTCCATCAATTGGTGCATGGAAATCTGGCGGCGGCGTTTCGCTTCAATCCGCTGGCGATCGCGATGCTGCCATTGGCGGGTTACCTGATCGTACGCGGCGACGCCAGCACGATGAAGCCCGGCTGGATCTGGGCGTTGCTCGTGGTGGTGGTGGCGTTCGGCGTGTTGCGCAACATTCCCGCTTACCCGTTCACGCTGTTGGCGCCATAGCCCAAACAATTCGACGGAGATTAACATGTATAAAATTATTGGAGCAGATGGGCGCGAGTATGGGCCGGTCACAGCCGATCAATTGCGGCAGTGGATTCGCGATGGCCGCGCCAACGCACAGACCAAAGTGCAGGCCGAAAGCGCCACGGAATGGAAAACCCTTGCCGAGATTCCGGAATTCGCGGGCGCACTGGGCAGCGCTACGCCAACAATCCCGCCCGTGGTGAATGCGGTCAATGCCGAGGCGCTGGCGGCGCAGATTCTGGCCGGGGATTATCGGATTGAAATCGGGCGATGCATCAGCCGCGGGTGGGCGCTGGTGAAAAGCGATTTTTGGCTCCTGATCGGCGCCTCGTTCATCGGCGGGCTGATTGCGAGTGGATGTTGCATTCCGTATTTGGGGATTCTGATCGCGTTGATCATCGGGGGGCCGATGATGGGTGGCGTGTATGCGCTGTATTTAAAGAAAATTCGCGGCCAGCCCGCCGTCCTCGGCGATGCGTTTGTGGGATTCAGCACCGCATTCGTCCCGTTGATGCTGGCCAAGCTCGTTTCGGGGGTGCTCACCGGATTCGGATGTTTACTCTGCCTCCTGCCGGGCATTTATCTCGCAGTATCGTGGATGTTCGCGCTGCCACTGGTGATCGACAAAAAAATCGATTTTTGGCAGGCAATGGAATTGAGCCGCAAGGTAATCTCGAAACACTGGTGGACGATGCTTGGCTTTTTGATTGTCTGTGCCCTGGTAACACTGCTCGGCCTGCTCGCGCTTTGTGTCGGTGTGTTTGTGGCTTCGGCCGTTGCCCAAGCTGCCCTGATGTACGCTTACGAGGACATTTTTGGCGCCAAACCCACCTCCCAAGCTGGTTGAAAAGCCGGCCGAGACGGGGTTTGGTCGTCACGCTGCCTGGTCCTGTCTGCTGAGCAACCTGGTATTGCCGGGATTGGGCACGTTCATCGCCCGCCGCCGTGTCGCCGGGGTGCTGCAATTGGTCGTTTCCCAGGTCGGCTTTATCCTTTCCTTGCTCTGGGCCATCCTCCTCGTGCGGCAGTGGATTCACGAAGGAAGTCTGCCCGCGGACATTACCGGGCACCTCTGGCTCGGCCTGCTCGGGGTGGCGTTGTTCTTCTTGGCGTGGATTTGGTCGCTGGCCAGCAGCCTGGAAATCTTGCACGCGGGCCGCAAGAGCAGTTTGTAATCACGCTCGTCTGCGAATAGGATGCGGCACGCGCATGACGACGTCTATTCTCCAACCAGGCCAACGGCTCGAACTCGATATCACGACGGTGGCCTTTGGCGGTGATGGTATCGGACGCGTGGACAACTTCGTCGTGTTCGTGCCCTTCGTGATCGGAGGCGAACGCGTGGAGGTCGAGATCGTTGACGTGAAACGCCGGTTTGCCACGGCGGACCTGGTGCGGGTAATCACGCCGTCGCCGCGGCGCGTCGAACCGCGTTGTCCGTATTACGCGAGGTGCGCGGGCTGCCAGTACCAGCACGTTGAATATGCACATCAACTCGAGTTGAAGCGCGGCCAAATTCGTGACGTCTTTGAGCGGATTGGAAAGATCGCCAACCCGCCTATCGACCCTGTGGCCGGCTCGCCTCGCGAATATCATTACCGCAACAAGATTGTAGTGCATGGCCCGGGAAAGCCGGGATTCTGGACGATGAGGGGACGATCCATCATCGGCATTGAGCGATGCCCGATTGCCCGTGAGGAAGTGAATGCGAAGTTGGCCGAGGTTGCACAGCAGTCTCTGGAGAATGTCCACGTCACCATCCGCAGCAATTCCGCCGGTGAGGTGTGGCAGTACACAGAAACACGGCGGCCCAGTTCGGTGTGGGACGAACCCGAGGCGACCGAAGAAGCACCGGTCACGCAGAGCATGATTGCGGAAACGGTCCTCGGCAAAGAGTTGCGCGTACCACTTGGCTCGTTCTTCCAGGTCAACCGCGACGTGATCGAATTGGCGCTCGTGCATGCGCGCAAAATCTTCGCCGACAGCGGTTGCAAGATTCTGGTCGATGCCTACTGTGGCGTCGGGCTCTTTGCGTTGATGCTGGCTGATCTCGCCGGGCACGTCTACGGAATCGAAGAGGACGCGCGGGCAATCCAGGCGGCCAACGAAAACGCGCAGCGACTTGGGCTCACGGGCTATGATTTCTATCCCGGCAGAACTGAGCGGCTGCTCTTCTATACACTACGGCAGTGCAAACTCGACGACACCTGCCTGATTCTCGATCCGCCCCGCTCCGGCTGCGCGCCGGCTGTGCTCAAGACGTTGAGGGAGCACAAGCCGCGGAAAATCATCTACGTGTCCTGTGCCCCGCCGATGCTCGCGCGCGACGTCAAAGCGCTGCTGAAGTCAGGCTACAAACTGCAGCGCGTTACGCCGTTCGACATGTTCCCGCAAACGGCGCACTGTGAGGCGGTGGCGGAACTGACTTGCGATCATTGACTAAACCCCATACTCAAGGCGCATGCCAAAAAGAATAAAGAAACCAAGTCCCCCAGCCGTATAGCATGAGAAACAATATCAACCAACTGAAGCCTTGCAGCCACGCTCTGGTAGTCTGCTGCTTGGCTATTGCTCTCACACCCTCGGCTAACGCGAACCAACAGAGAAGTGCTGACGCAAAGCCGCAGATGTACATCCACCTGTGACTGACCCCAAAGCGAATGATGACCAAATCGTGCAGAGCCACGATCCCTGGCTGCCACGGTGCCAGCAAAGCATACCAAAACAGAGAAAGCTTGTGGAAATCGCGGAAGCCGACACTGAAGAGCGCGATAGGCACCGATGAGGGGACTGCGGCAATTATCAGTGAGATTCCCCTACTCTTCACTTTCATAGTCATAGTAGAACCCTGATAAAACCGCAAAGAAAGCATAAAAGGCCTCCATGCGTGCTGCCAGAAAAACACGGCAGCGGCCGCCGCCCCGGTTTTCCCCTGACTCCACCCCAACGCGAACACGTGATGGACGTTTGCCGTGTTCCGTATCGAAATTCAGTCTGACCTTTTGGTAGAATGCCACTGTCGCCATGGTGAACGTTCCGTCACAATCGCTCGAAACCATCGAGGGCACGCTCGAGCGGGTGATCTATTCCAACGAAGAGAACCACTATACCGTGGCGCAGCTTTTGCCGGAAGGCGGGGCACGGCGCACGGAGCCGATCATTATTGTCGGCAATCTTGCGTCGCTCAATGTCGGTGAGTCCGTCCGCGCGCAGGGCCATTGGACGAGTCACAAACAATTCGGGCGACAATTCGCGGTCGAGAGGTTTGAGTCCGTGTTGCCCCGAACGGTCGTGGGCATCAAGAAATATCTGGGCAGCGGCCTCATCCAGGGTATTGGCGACACGTTTGCCGAGCGCATTGTGGAGAAATTTGGCGAGCAGACGCTGGAAGTGATCGACTCGTTCTCCGCGCGGTTGCGTGAAGTGGAAGGGATCGGCCCCGAACGGGCCAAGCGCATCAAGGAAGCGTGGACGGCGCAGAAGAGCGTGCGGGACATCATGATTTTCCTGCAAGGCCACGGCATCGGCAGCGCGCACGCCGCGAAGATCTATAAGCAATACGGCGAAAATGCCATCGCGGTCGTCCGCGACAATCCATATCGGCTCGCCAAGGATATTTCCGGCATCGGCTTCCGCACGGCGGACGGGATCGCGGCGAAGCTGGGCATCGAGAAAGACTCGATTCATCGGTTGAAGGCAGGCGTTGTCCATACCCTCGAACGGGCGACCGACGAAGGGCATACGTGCCTGCCGCGAGAGGAATTGATCCAGTTTGCGCGCGAGCTGCTCGAAGCCGAGATTGCACCCATCGAGAATGCGATCAATCTTTTGTCGGTCAGCGGCGATGTCGTGATAGAAGAGGGCTACGTTTACCTGGCGGGGCTGTGCAAATCCGAGCGCGGGGTGGCGACCAAGATTCACGAATTGCGTGGCGCTCCGCTCACGCTTCCCGCTATCGACCATGAAAAGGCCCTGATCTGGGTGCAGCAGAAAACCGGGGTCGAGCTCGCGACTGCGCAACAACACGCCATCAAGACCGCGCTCACATCGAAGATCGCGGTGATTACAGGCGGCCCGGGCGTCGGCAAGACCACCATCGTCAACAGCATCGTCAAGATTCTGCAGGCCAAGAACAGCAAGGTGCTGCTGGCTGCGCCCACAGGCCGCGCCGCCAAGAGGATGAGCGAGGCGACAGGCGCGCCCGCGCAAACGATTCATCGCCTGCTGAAGTACGAGCCGCGCGAGGGTGGATTCACACACAACGAGCGCCGTCCGATCCAAGGCGATATGGTCATCATTGACGAAACGTCGATGCTCGACATCCCCCTCGCGTATCACCTGCTCAAGGCGATCCCACTGACGGCGTCGGTTGTGTTTGTTGGCGACGTGGATCAGTTGCCGTCGGTGGGCCCGGGTAATTTCCTGCGGGATCTGATCGAGTCCGACCGCGTTCCCGTGGTACGGCTAACCGAAATCTTCCGCCAGGCAAAGAACAGCTTCATCATTACGAACGCGCACCGCGTCAATGAGGGAAACTTGCCCGTACTTGACGGCCCGGAAGAGAGCGACTTCTTCTTCATCGCCGAGGAAGAGCCCGAGAAAGTGCTGGCGACGATCAAGACGCTGTGCGGCGAGCGCGTGCCGAAGAAATTCGGGTTCGACCCGATGCGCGACGTGCAGGTGCTCACGCCGATGCATAAGGGATTGTGCGGCTCAGAGAATTTGAACCGTGAACTGCAAGCCACGTTGAATCCGAGCGGGCCTGTCATCCAGCGCTTTGGCCGGACGTACCGCGTCGGCGACCGTGTGATGCAGGTCCGCAATAATTACGACAAAGATGTGTTCAACGGCGACCTCGGACGCGTGAAGAAGATCGACCTGATCGAGCAGCAGGTGATCGTCGAATTCGATGGCCGCGAAATCCCCTACGAATTCACGGACATGGACGAGATGTTGCCCGCGTACGCCATCAGCGTCCACAAATCGCAGGGTAACGAGTATCCGTGCGTCATCGTTCCGCTGCTGACGCAACATTTTGTGCTCCTGCAGCGCAACCTGCTCTACACCGCCATCACCCGCGGCAAAAAACTCGTCATCCTGGTCGGCTCCAAGAAAGCCCTCGCCATCGCCATCCGCAATAACAAGACCGCGGCGCGTTACAGTCGGCTGAAAGAGAGATTGCGCACTGACCGCTGACTCCCAAGATCTCTCGAATGACCCATGAACAAACATTTGTAATCGGGGGGCTGCGTCGTGTACCATAATCGTGGCTGGACGATTTTTCGGGGGGCATGATGACAAGCACACGGGCGATTGCGAAGCTAATCGGGGCGTTTACGTTGATCGAGTTGCTGGTGGTGATTGCGATCATCGGGATTTTGGCGGGACTGCTCCTGCCGGCGCTGGCGACTGCGAGGAAATCGGCGTTGCGGTCGGAGTGTATCGACCATGAGCGGCAACTGTTCATGGCGGCGCGGATGTTTGCGGACGACAATCAAGGCTGGCTCCCGGCGCGCGGGACGGCCAGCGCGGATCGATGGCCGGCGGCGTTCCGACCCTATGTGGGTAACAACACCGGCATACTCTATTGCCCGGCCTCGCGGGACATTGCGGAGCAACAGGCCGATCCATACTCCAACACCCACAACAACAGCGCGTACGTCATTAACGGGTTCAACGACATTATTCCCTACAACACGGCCACCGCTGTTTCCATAGACAACCTGCCCGATCCAAGTGGCACGATTCTGTTCGGTGAAGAGAAGGACGGCGTCGGGGATTTTTATATGGACCTCGTGGAGAACAACCAGAACGAGATCCTCGATTACGTCCGGCACGGCGTGGGCGCGTGCTATACATTCGCCGACGGCCACAGCGAATGGATCGCCAGTCCGCTGACGGTCACGGAGAAGCTGTGGTGGGTGGACAAATCGTACTCGCCGTAGGAACCGGCCGTCGTAGGAGCGGTTTGTAACCGCGACTGGTCGCGATTGAAAATCGCTCCTACGAAAATGGATCCAACATCTGGTTTAGTCGCCGCCCGGCCCGCTCTTCTGGGGTTTCTCCTCTTTGCGCTCTTCCTGCCGAGGCGCGTCGCGCTTCTCCACAGCGTGCTCCTCATGTGGTGGCTTGGATTCAGTCGGCAGCGGCTCGACGCGCGGTTGGTTCGGTTCCTTCTTCTCCGTCTCGCGCTCGTGAGTCGCGCCGGGCGTTGCTGACGGCGTGGCCGACGTGCCGTGAATGGCCTCCGGTCCGCGTTGATCGCCTTTCTCTTCATTCACCGGCTGGTGCGACCGCTCCGCAACCTCGGGCCTGATGGTTCTCGTCTCCGTGTTCCCGGGTCTGGCGGCGCGCGGCACCGGCTCTGTCAACTTACGGGTACTGACTCTCTGTATGTCTTCGAACTTGGGGCCATGGTTGACGATCACGTTGTTGACGCGGGTGATCCTGGTAATGTTGACCGTTTTGTTGATGATGGTCGTCTTGTTCACAATCACGTCGCGGCGGTGGATCGGCTCCGAGAAGTGGTTGACGTCGACGAAGACAAAAAATCGGTCCTGGACCGGCCGCTCGATGATGACGTCCCCTCCGGAACCGAACGCCGCGCCCGGTGGCAGTGGCGCCCAACCGACGTAGCCGCCGCCTTCGCGCCAGCAGACCCATGATGGACCCCATTCTGTGTCCGGAGTCCAGACCCAGCCGTAGTATGAATCGTACACCCAGCGTCCATAGTGATAGGTGGCCCAGGCCCATTGTTCGTCGCTGACCCAGTACCAGCCGTCGCCCGTCCACATCCAATAGCCCTCGCAGTACGGTCGCCAATCGGAGGACACATATCCCGGGTACCAGCAACGTCCGTAATTCGGCCGATCGACCCAGTGTCCGCATTGCCCGAGCGGGGCGTCAAATATACTGACGGACCAGCTTACGCCCGCCAGCGCCTGGCCGGCTCCCACAACCAGAAGCCCTATGACCGCGCACATACACGACCACCATCGTATTTTCATATCAGCGTGACCCCTTCCCGTCTTCCAAAGATTACAGACGTAAGATTCAGTGGTTTATTCGGTTTATTCAACTTAAAAAAACCCACGCCCATCTCGGTCGGCGCGTCGTCCACAATCCCGAAAAAAATCAAAATTGACTTGGCTGACGCAAGCAAGCATCATGCGGGCGCTGTGCGATACTTGGTCACGGAGAACCGCTGAATGCCGAAACTGCATGTCCTATCAGGCCAGTTGGAAGGGAAAGTCTTTGATCTGTTGGAAGAACGCGTGACCATCGGTCGCGCGCTGGACAACACGATCCGCATGGAAGACGGCACGGTGTCGCATCACCATGCCATGTTCGTCCTCGAGGTGAACGCCTACAAGCTGCGGGACCTCAATTCCACGAACGGCACGCGCGTCAACGGCATGCGCATTACCGAGACGAAGTTGACCAATGGCGACCTCGTGCGCGTGGGCTCGGTGGAGATGCGGTACGAAGCCGACATGAAGAAGGCCAGCCAGCCATTGCCGCCGACGCAAACGGGCATCGACATCAGCGAGGTTGGCAAAGGTGGCGGGCCGCCGCCCGCATTCGCGTCGGCGTCACCGTTTGGTCGAAAGAAAGCTGGCAGCGGCAACGCCTGGATCTGGGCTGTACTCGGCCTCGGCCTCGTGGCGCTGGTTGTGCTTGGATGGTTTGCCTACGGCTATTTCCAGTTGAAGTGACGACGGTGGCGTTGCCAAGCCCCGAGAGCTCTCGGCGTGAATGCGACCTAGAACCGGTTTCGACCAAGCTAGATCTCGAACCCCTAAGTCAACTTGCCAGCCATTTGGCGGCTTGCTGGGCCCAGTAGGTGAGAATGATGTCGGCGCCGGCGCGGCGGAAGCCGGTGAGCATTTCGAGGACGACCTGCTTTTCATCAAGCCAGCCGTTTTGCGCGGCGGCTTTGACCATCGCGTATTCGCCGCTGACGTTGTAGCACGCGACGGGGTACCGAAACTTTTCTTTCACCCGCCATATCAGGTCCTGGTAGCCGAGCGCAGGTTTGACCATCACGATGTCCGCGCCCTCTTCGATATCGAGCGCAACTTCGCGCAGCGCTTCCTCGGCGTTGGCGTAATCCATCTGATAGGTTCGCCGGTCGCCAAACTGCGGCGGCGATTCCGCGGCTTCACGGAACGGGCCGTAGTACGATGACGCGAACTTCGCCGCGTAACTCATGATCGGCGTGTTGGAAAAACCCGTTTCATCCAGGGCCGCGCGAATGGCGGCGACGCGGCCATCCATCATGTCGCTGGGCGCGACGATGTCGGCGCCGGCCTCGGCATAGGTGAGGGCGGATTTCGCGAGCAGACCCAATGTGGCATCGTTGTCGATTTGATACTCGCGGCCCGATTTGCGGACGATGCCGCAATGGCCGTGGCTCATGTACTCGCAGAGGCAGACGTCGCAGATGACGAGGAGTTCGGGCACTTCCTTCTTGAGGGCGCGGACCGCCTTCGACACGATGCCGTTTGTCGCGTACGCACCACTCGCCTTCTCGTCCTTTTTATCGGGAATGCCGAACAAGATCACCGCCGGCACGCCCAGCTTCGCGGCGCGCTCCCCTTCCTTCACGAGTTCGTCCACCGAAAGCTGGAATTGCCCCGGCATGGAGGCAATGGGTTTGCGGAGCCGCGCGCCGTCGCGCACGAACAGCGGCATGACGAGGTGGCCGGCCGACAACTCCGTTTCGCGCACGAGCGCGCGGAGCTTCGGATTCTGCCGCAATCGCCGGGGGCGATAAATTGGAAAGCGCATGGCTCAGGCTCCGGGGATGCGCGGTTCCATGTCGCGGATCAAGGCGATGACGTTGTCGGGCGTTTGCGCCGCCATGAGGCCGGCACGGAATTCCGTGTTGCTCACCAAACGCGAGAGACGCGAGAGCAATCGCAGGTGCTGGCGCACATTCGGCGCACACAGGAGAAAGAAATGGTACACGGGTTTGCCATCGAGCGCGCCGAAGTCGACGCCCCTGTTGTGCCGGCCGTACGCGAGCACGGGGCTGTCCACGAGGCCGACAAGCGCGTTGCGGGCGTGCGGGATGGCGACGCCTTCGGTAACGCACGTGGGACATAAGTCTTCGCGGGCTTTGAGGGCCTGCAGGAGTGTTTCGAACAGCCGCTCCTCACGGGGATCGATGACCAGCGCGCACAACTCCCGCAGCACACCATCCTTGTTGGGCGAGGAAAGGCCGAGGTTGATTCTAGCGGGCGCGATGGCGTTGGCAACAGTCAGCGCCGGCGGGAGACCCGTCGCTTCCGGCGGCAACTGCTGTTCGTCGGCGGGCGTGGCGTCGCGGGCGGCCATCCACGAGTCGATCGAGTCCCGTTGGAAACGCCATTGGCGCGCCAACTTTTGCGCCGGGATGCGGCCCTCTTGGGCCATGCGGCTGACAGTTTTTTCACTCAACTTGAGGTAGTCCGCCACCTCCCTAAGCGTCATGATTCCGGTTTCCATGTCTGAGATCGTTTTCGTCCGAAGGATAGTACGGCGCGGGTGCGCATTGCGCAAGTGATGAAACCGGCGTGGCCCCTTACCAGAACGACGTTAGAATTTGCGCTCGTAGCTGCGAATCACGCCGATGACTTTCCCGATCACTTTCGTGTCGCCTTCCACGGAGATCGGGTCGTAACGGACGTTGGCCGGCTGGAGCCATAGTTTTCCGTTGCGCCGCGCCAGACGCTTCACCGTGGACTCGCCATCCACCAGCGCGACGACGATTTCGCCCGGCTCCGCGTGATCTTGCGCGCGCACAACCACCAGATCATTCTCGCAAATCCCGGCCTCGATCATCGAGTCGCCATGCACCTTGAGCGCAAAGACTTTTTGCCCCGCGAATTCTTCACTAAAATCGATGCTGCCCTCGATATTTTCCTCCGCGAGCAGCGGCCCGCCGGCGGGTACGCGCCCCAGGATGGGCATCGGCGGGAACGCGGCGCGCAAAATCTTCGGCCAGTTCTGGGGCACGAGGCCGCGCGATTTGCCGGGCAATTTTCTGAGGTGGCCTTTCACTTCCAACGCGCGCAAGTGATCGCGGGCCGTTCCCGTGGAGCGATAGCCGAAGGCGCGGCAGATTTCGCGGACGGTGGGTGGTCGTCCGCTGCCACGGATGCTGTCGAGAATGTACGTCAGCAGTTTCTGCTGGCGTAGGGTGAGTGGTTCCTGCATAAAAAACATTTACCACACACTTGTGTGGTGCGCCAAGAAAAAAAACACTCATGTGCCTTTTCAAAATCGGATTGTGTGGTTGGTCCCGTAGTCGCAGGCCTTAGCCCGCGCACCCTGAACGGTGCGGCTACAAGGCCGAGGAAGGGTGGCAGAGGTTACGCGGTGGCCAATGCGCCGTGAATCGCGCGATCCAGATCGGAGACGTCAAACGGCTTCTCGAGGAATCCGCGCGCGCCGGCTTCGCGGGCTTCGCTTTCCGTCGTGCGGCTGCCGGTCACGATGACGACCCTGATGTTCGGATCGTTCTTTGAGAGCAGCGCGGTGCAGGTCAGCCCGTCCATCCGCGGCATGCGCACATCCATCACGATCAGCTCCGGATGCATGGCCGCGTTTTTCTGGATGGCCTCCTGGCCGTCGGCGGCGAAGCCGATGACCTCGTGGCCGAGGTATTCGAGGGCGAGCCGCAAGGCGAATCGCACCGAGTCCGTATCATCTGCGATCAACACTTTCATGTGGTGGATTACTTGAGCAGCCCTTATGCCACAGCCTCACAATCCAGCTATAATGGGCGTTACAAGGCGAAAATGGAGGAAAAACTGGCCGGAATTGGCGGTGAAAACCGCAACGAGGCTGATTGTAGGCTGCTTTTGCAAAGCGGCGAAAGCGTTAGACAATGCGCCGACTCATAGAGTCCGCCCACAACGACATAGGGCCGCCTGAACGGTTATGGGCAGGGAATAAAAGGAGTGGGGGGATTTTGAACCTTCGGAACTGGCGGAAACATCGCAAAAAGGAGAGGATCGCTCGTCTGAGTTGCGGAAGGATCAAGCATCAGCTTTTCGACCCACTCCACGTGACCGTCCATGAAGAGATAGTTGCCGGCAACGATATTTGAGGGCACATGGAGGGAATGGGGCAGAAGACCATTCCCATCAGCCGGACTCGTCATGAAAGCATTCGGATTCTGGTCCAGACCAGTCTGCTGAACGGTCGGAAGGGGAGCGGAAAGGAATTCTCCCACGATGGCCGTGGCGGTATTGGTCAGCCACGTGCAGGTCAGGCGCGATCCCCCGATCCAGTAGTTGCCTTGTCCCGATCCCTCATTATCGGTTGGAGTAGTGTTGTTGTAGCCGGAAACCATTCCGTAAGAACACGGATAGATGGTCCAGTTGCCCTTCGTTGTCGGGACCCGATGGTCACTTGGGCATTGAAAGACTTTCGGCGTGGTGTAACTACGGTTCACGAGGATGTAGTTCCAGGTGACGGGTCGTCCCGGTGACGCTGTTGCTGCCGGCGCATTATCAAAGTCCGGCGTGGGAGTATGATTGTCAAAGTCGCTGGAATAATTGGCAATGGCGAGACCGATCTGGCGAAGATTGCTCAAGCAGGCAACGCGCCGCCCTCTCTCGCGAGCGCTGTTCAGTGAGGGTAACAATAAGGCGGCCAGAACGCCGATAATGGCGATGACGGTCAGAAGTTCAATCAGTGTGAAACCAGACCACCGGCGAGATTTGGCTGCTTGCATTGTGGATCCTCTCTTCAAAGCTCTCTTACACCCCAGTTTCTGTTTCGTCAACCACGATTGCCACTCCTGCGCTTGATGGAGCGTATTCCGGCACCATCACCGGACGTCGCGTGGAGGCACGCGGCCTACAACACTCTTCCATCCAAATGCCCACGCCCGACCTGCGGCACCAAACGGCCTGCCGCTAGCGCGCGTAGAGAATCCGATAGAAACGTGACGGCGTATTGGTCGCCCCGCCGACATCGGTATACGTATTCGTTGTGCCGACGCCGACAATAACCGGCCCGTCGATATTCTGGTAATTGTTGGTGTCGTAACTGCCGTTCGCATCTCCGTTGCCCGCCTGCACGAAGTTGGTTCCTGTAGCCGACGTCGTCCACATGATCATAACATCATTCGTGTTGCGCACGATCGAGATGATCTGGAATGGCAGGGGCGCTGCCGGTGAGGTCAGGGTGACGATCAGATTGACCTGACCAACCGTATTGGTGCTCACCACACAGGTCGCATTCGTAGGCATCGTGCCGACGATCAGGCCGGAGTAGGTGATCGTGCCGCCGTACGTGAACAGCGTGTAGGTCGTATTGGTAAAGCCCCCGCCGTCGTTGACGTTGAGCGCACCCGCCAACGCCAGATTATTGCTCACCACAATGGGACTGCTGTTGGTGCCCAGGGCGAACGCCAGGATCGAGCCGCTGGTAAACGTTCCATTGAGCGTTTGCAGCATGGAATTGTTAATCTGTAATCTGCCGCCGTTGCCGATGGTCAAACCGTTCAGGATCGTCAATGGAATCGGAACCCCTTCGTTCATGTTGGTGAGATTCAGAGTGTTGGTTGTACCCCCGGGACCCGACACGGTAAGATTGCTGACCGTCAGTTCGTCGGGAAAATCGCTCGTGTCATTCAGATCAATCGAAACCACCTTGCTGATGGCGTTCGTAATGAAATCGCCGGCATCAGCGATGGATGGCGCCGCATGCAGCGACCAGTCCCCGTCGACATCCCAAGCATGCGATGACGCAGATACCCAACTGTTGGTGGTGGCTTGAGCACTCACGGCGATTAAGCCAAGGCCGATTGCGACGATAGTCCTGATTCCCACGGGTCCCTCTTTCAAAATAATCTGGCCAAACACAACACTTGAGCCCCTCGCCTGTCGCAGATGCCACAACCCCTGCGCTTTCGAGATTTGCCAATACTAGCCCAAGTAGAAAAAACTGTCAAGGGCTATTGACAACCTTGTACATACCCTGTACATACAGTGCAGGTACTTAGTATGGAGTTTGACTGGTCAGATCCGCCATTTAATCCGAAGGATTCGCCGACCCTTCGTGAAATCGAGGAGTCATTTGAAGATCCGATGGGCATTCGGTTATTTCCCGACTCAGTGCGATTTGCCGAAGAATCGCGGGCGTTCTGCCTCGGTCGCACCCTGACTGGTCGCGGCATCTTTAGCGTGTACCGTTCGGACGGCAAACAGGTGCGCGTGATCGGCTCGCGGTCAATGTCCGAGGAAGAAGAGTATTTTTACGACAGGAAGGTGTCCGAATGGGCGTCGTGATGACAGTTGAACAGGGCACCCACAGGGATTGCATATGAACGTCGTCACTGAATGGGAGAAGATTCCGCCGTTCACGTGCGAGCATGACGAAGCGAAGTTCTGGCTCGTCCACCGGCTCGACCCGAAGCTGATGGAACAATCTATCGTCGGGTCCGACCAGTCCGAATCGACCACGATCACCTTACGCATCGACCCGCGGATGCTGGCGCGCATCAAACGTCTTGCCCGTTCCCGTTATTTGAATTATCAGAGCATGATCAAACAATGGATCAGCGAACGGATGGAGACGGAGCTCCGTGACCGCAGTCGCGGGGAGAGGAGTTAGCAGTTAGTAGTTAGAAGCTGGGAGAGAAAATGAGCAGAGCCCAACTCAAAGGCACTTCAAGAGCGGTTGGTAGTCGGCCCCCAACTACGAACTACGATCTACCAGCTACTCGCCGCGCCTCGCGCGGCGGCTTCACCCTCATCGAAATCCTGGTCGTGATTGTGATCGTCACGATTCTGGCCGGCATCGTCATCGGCGCGGCGAAATATGTCCAGGTCAAAGAGGCGCGGGCGCGGGCCCAATCCCAAATCGCCATGATGGAAACGGCGCTCGAAAGCTATAAGAACGATAATGGGGCTTATCCTTTGAGCACGGCGATTCGGGCGAATAGCATCGGGAATTCGATTTTACTTTATTGGGCGCTCGCCGCAGGACCGAAGCAATACATGACGTTTAAGCCGAATCAACTGAGAGACTTCCACGATTCGATTGCGCTCGCCATCGGTTGCGATACTACTAATTCGGTTGGTCCATACGTGATCCTGATGGATCCGTTTGGCCAGCCGTACAACTATTTTCGCAAAGCGGCGGCGGCATGCGGCACCGATGGCCAGACCAATATCGCAACATTCGACCTGTGGTCCTACGGCCCCAACAACGTCAACGACGAAGGCACCAACGACGACATCACGAATTGGAAGCAGAACTAGGAGGCCCCATGAGACACCATTTCAGAATTAAAACCTCTAACGAAACCCAATTCGGAGGGCCGCGCTTCCGCGTGGCCTCTGATCGCAAACAGACGACACAATCGCGCGGAAGCGCGACCCTCCGAAACCTTCGGGTTCCGTTAGGTGCCACAGGTCGCGCATTTACCCTGATTGAACTGCTCACCGTCATCGCCATTATCGGCGTGCTGGCGGGGTTGCTGTTCCCCGCCATCAAATCGGCGCTACAGAAGGCGGAAATCGCCAAGGCGCAGCAGGGAGTCTCGAATCTGCAGACTGCGTTTCGCGCTTATTACACGGAATATGGGAAGTGGCCGGTGGCTGACACTACGTCAAATAGCACCTATCTTGTTGACGCGAATTTTGTCGCCCTTCTGCAAGGGGTGAACAACACCTCCTCTGTGACCGGCTCGACCGGTTGGAACGGTCCTTTCACGCCCACGTATTTGTCAACCTCGGCTCTCCAAGGAAATCCTCGAGGAATCCACTTTCTCGATTTCAAGGCGGCAGATCTCAATCCCGGGAGCGTTTTTGTCGATCCATGGAAGCAACCGTACTACGCCTGTTTTGACGTCACCTATGCTAATTCGATCCTAGACCCATTTACTGGTGGCAGCGTGCTTAAAACCAACTTAAACGCAGGCGTCCTGATTTGGTCGTCCGGTCCAGATAATCAGTATGATAACAATGGGGATTCGATTGCCGGCCAAACGGCCTCTCCGTTGAACGCAGACAACGTCAAGAGCTGGTAACACCCGATGGTACGACGCCGCAGAAATGGTTTTACGCTGATCGAGATGCTGGTGGTCATTGTGATCATCGCCATCCTGGTGGGCCTCGTCATTCCGGCAATCACGAACCTGATGAAATCGGGCGGCGTGACCTCTGCGGCTCGCGAAGTATATAATACGCTCAGTCTGGCTCGTCAGTATGCCATCACCCATCGCCTGAATACGCGGGTAATTTTTCCCTACAACTCGGGCGGCCTCGATCCTTCTTCCAACTTGTGGTACACGGCTTATTGCGTCATCTCGGCGGACCCCAACGTCGCCAACAAATGGGAGTACGTCAGTAAATGGGAATTCCTCCCCGCCGGAGCCATTTTCCTCAATGCCAAACCGTTGAACACCTCTGCTGCAAGTCCCCCGGGACCCTATCCTGCCGGATTTGCCCTAGACACGTCCCTACGAAATAATCTGGCCCTCCCGTACCCATTGACGAACTCGCTCACATCTGTTCAATTCGCATACATTGAGTTTACCCCCACGGGCGCGGACTCACGGCCCGCCGGAGTGGATCAAATTACGGTTGCGGAGGGTTTCATGCAGACGGTAGCCAGCACCGGCCTCCCGACCCCACTCCGCACGAGCAGCAACTACGTCAATTTCGCCGTGGATAACATCATTGGACGCATCGCCGAGTCGAGACCATGAGAACTTGTTTCAGAAATAGTACCGTGCGCCGCTCCGGCTTCAGCCTGATCGAGGTCATGTTGGCGCTGGCGCTTGTCTCCATTGGCATCGTTGCAATCCTCGGAATGCTGCCGACTGGCGTTCAGTCCAGCCGCGACGCCGCGGACAATACGCTCTCCGCCACAATCGTCCACGATGTGTTTAGCACGCTTCGCTCGAGTCCATTCACGAACATTACGAATTTGAACGCGTTCGTACTCGTCCCCCCTTTGCCCACCCCGTGCAATCTGCAGAACTTTAATAGTTCCACTTCAGCCTACTTCGACCAGGCGGGGTTCTCTACAACGCAACCGAATGGATACTATAAAATCACGTTGAATTTTCAGCCTGAGATCCCGCCGACCGCTCCGATCGGAACGCCAGCGACAGTCTCGATGGTCACTGCCACGGTAGTTTGGCCGTCGCATTCGGTGGCCCCCATCAATAACAGCGTCTTCGTGACCAAAATCGCCCAGTACTACCAATGAAGGATACCCATTTCAACAGCCGAGGCCACGGTGGCTTCACCCTTTTGGAACTGCTTACCTCAATGGCAATTCTGGGTGTCATGATCGCCTTGCTCTTCGAGGTCTTCGGCCAGGCCACCCGTGCGTGGCTGCAGGGGGAAAACCGCGTCGAAACCTTCACGCAAGGGCGCGCGATCCTCGACTTCATGTCGCGCGATCTGTCGCAAGCCATCGCGAACAGTAATGTCACATTCATGGGCACCGAGACGAACGTCGCGTTTATCACAGCCGCTGCCAACGACTCCAGCGGCGTGGACCTTGAAGAGGTGATTTATTTCCGCAGTGGCACCAGTCTGGTGCGCCAGGCGATCCCCTTCTCCGCCGGTGCCGCGTGGAATTTCTATACCCAGCCACAGACCTGGCCAGCCACAGCAAGCGGTATATCTACGGTTGCCGATAATATCATCTCGTTGACTCTGAGCTACATGGGCACGAATGGCGTCGTCATGCCCGGTGGTCCACTCCTGCCGTCATGGTGGAATTCGGGAACAATCGCCACTACTTGGGCCGCGGGGATCCAAGCTGGCCCATCCGAAGTTATGACCAACCGCACGCCGGCGGGAGTCCAAATCACCATTGGAGCTGTCGATACCCGCAGCATGGTACGTCTTCAAACGATCCTTCAACCTAGCGGTGTCACGAACGCGTCCAATGTTGGCCCCTTCACGAACATGCTTAATCAAGCCGCGAAGTACTTTACGACCTTCGTAGCCATTCCCGGCGGCCAGCCATGAGAGAGCGCGTTACATCTGTCTTTCGCAGATTGTTTGTAGGGCAGGCGCTCCGCCTGCCATGTTCTGAAAACGACGGCAAGCGGCGCGCTTGCCCTACAATTATTCGTAAGACTGTGGCTTTGCGGGCAGGCTCCGAGCGCGGCGTGGCGCTGATCCTGACACTGGGGATTCTGGTCCTTCTCACCCTGCTGGTGATCGCCTTCGCGGTCAGCATGCGCGTGGAAAATACCGCCTCGAAAACCTTCAACGATTTCATCAAGGCCCGCGAACTGGCCCAGGCCGGCGTGGACGAAGCCGTCGGCGTCATCCGCATGGCCGCGCCGCCGGTATCAACCCTTACGAATTACGTGACGGCTCCGGGCGTGATTTACACGTGGTCCCCAAACATCCTTACCCCAACGCATTGGATGACAACGCCGTTGTTCACATGGGATCCGAGCAACCCCAACGGTAAAGAAGTGGACCTGAACACCAACAATTTGATTACGGGAATCAGTGCCGCGTACGTGGTTGGTAGTTCGCAACTGTGGGTGGGTTGGTCGAACGTTGTCGCCACGGTGAACGGAGTCAATCAGTTGGTCGGGCGCTACGCGTACTGGGTCGACGACGAGTCGGCGAAAGTGGATTTGAATGTGGCCGGGTCGCGTGGCGCCGATCTTCAGGGATACACGCCGGCAGGAATTGACCTCGTGAGCCTAGGCTTTCAACCCGCGGAAGAGGTGAGTCTGACAAACTACGTGCAAACCCGCTCGCTCGACACGATTCAGAGCATGGTGATGACCGCGCCGCCACTGGTGGGAAATGCCCCAAGCGTCAGCGTCAACACCTTCTCAAACACCCAATTCTACACGACCGTTAGCTCCACATCGCCCGATATCACACCGTGGGGTCTCAAGCGATTGAATCCGAGCAATTATGTGGCCAATGCCGCGTCCAAAGTGGCCGCCGTGAACAACATCGTCACCTGGCTCATCAATAATGAAGATCCCAACCTCCCCACGTGGTTTGGGTCTGGGAACAACTTCACCGCCAAATACCCAAGCTTGTACCAGATCGCTGCCAACATCGTCGACTACATCACGACCGACAACACCCCAACCGATAACAGCACTTTTAATGACACAACGCCGCCGACCTATCTTGGGCTGAAAGAGACGCCGTACCTCAATGAGTTGGTGATTTCCAATACATTCCAAGTGGCAGCTCCTACTACACCCGGCGGCGTGTACACGCTAACCATTAACAGCTACCCTCTCGTCGAGCTATGGTACATGTACACCAACAGCCTTGGCTGGACTCCTCCCAACAAACCGTCCGTGGCGATTCTGAATAGCGGCGCGAGTCCGTTGAGCTTTACCGTTGGCGGCGGGTTTGCCCCAGCTTCCCTTCCAATCCCTGCCACGTACACCATCAATAACGGCATTACAGCAATGGGACCTGGTGCCTATCAGGTTGCGCCACCCACCGCTGTATCGATGCTAACTCAAACGGCCACATTTAATCCTGGTGCCTCCCCGCTTCCCGCTACAATACCAGTCACCCTCAATGCTGGCACCATCACAGCCATTTTCACCAGTCAGCAAACGGGGAATAAGGGACGAATGGACTACGCCGTTATCGGATTGCCTCAACCCATCAAGATCAATGTTCCAACGGGCGGCAATTTGTTTTCGGCTCTCTGGGCGGCCCAGTGCAACGACCCGCGCGTCAAGCCGGTGAGCAACACCTGGAAACAAAACCTGGGTGGACCGACACTCGGAGCCCAAAACAGTGCGCCGACGTACAACCTGTCTGCGGGGTTGGGCACCATACCCGGAGACGGAGATACGTCGTGCCACGTCGTCTCGGTCAACCCCAACACTACCGGGGGCCGACAACGCGGCACGATGACGCCGGGCGAGATGGCCTTCATCCATACCGGCATACCGTGGCGGACATTCTGGTTGCAGCCGCAGCCCTCCGGCGAGAAAGGCCCACCGGACTGGGCGCTCTTGGATTTGTTTTCCGCGACGGATATGACCAACGTCACTGGACGGATGAACATCAATCAGATCATTACGAATTCTGTATTCACCCTTGATAGGTTGTTTCCCACGTCTCCCTACCCCCTGTCGGCGCTGCTGACAAACTCTCTGCTGGGGACGACTTACAATCAGGGTACGGCTGCGCTTAACATTTACAATTATGGACTACTGCCGCGTCCGCTCGTTGACCCGCTACCGGCTAACTTCTCGCCGTACTCGTACACGATGGTCGGCGAGGTGGCGAATACACAGGGCCTGTCCAACAATGGTGGCGCTACAAAGAGCCTTCGCGAGACCCCCGTGCGTGACATCGCCAATCTCGTCACCCCCCGGTCCAACACATTTACGATTTGGTGCCTCGCACAGGCAGTCAAAAAGGTAGACAAGACGCCAGCTAATCTCGGGAGTTTCACCACTGGCGCCGACATCGTCACCGGTGAAGCCAAGGTCCAGGCCATTGTGGAGCGGACGGTGGATTATTCGACGGCCGCACTACCGATCGGACCGCAGGTCAGGTTTCGCACACTGTACTATCGGTACATTTACCAATAAACGATTGGACTGGCCAGAAGGTCGGGGTAAAAACACTCGACAATTGGCAGGGAGAGCAGTATTATACGGGTTTACAGGGAAACTAGGCAGGGATTTCATGAGGGTTTTTTGCATTTTTGCGGTCGTCGCGTCGTTGGCTCTGATCACCCAATCTCAGGGGACGTTTGCCGCCACGGTGAGCCCGTTGTGGCAGTTTACCGGAGGCCACGACGGCAGTGAGCCAGAGGCAGGCCTCATCCAGGGCAGTGACAGCAATTTCTACGGCACGACCTACTCGGGCGGCACGAACGATTGGGGCACGGTTTTCAGAGTCACGCCGACCGGCTCGTTCACAAACCTGTATTTCTTCACTGGCTTGGCTGACGGCGGCAGCCCAGCGGCGGGGCTCACCTTGGGGAACGACGGCAATTTTTACGGGACAACCTACTCCGGCGGAAGCAACGGCGTCGGCGTCGTGTTTCGGGTCACGCCCCAAGGAATGCTGAGCACGCTGTGGCAGTTTAGCGGCGGCAACGACGGCGGGGAGCCAGAGGCCGGGCTTGTCCAAGGGATCGACAATAATTTCTACGGGACGACTTTCAGCGGCGGGACGAACTCCTGCTCATGCGGCACCGTGTTCAAGATCACCTCGGCTGGCACGCTGACCACGCTGTGGCAATTCACGGGTGGCGCCGATGGCAGCGAGCCGGAGGCGGGCCTCGTCCAGGGGGTCGATAGTAATTTGTATGGGACGACCTCATTCGACGGCACGAACGCCTGCTCGTGCGGCACCGTATTCAAGATCAGTTCGGCGGGCACGCTGACGCCCCTGTGGCAATTCACGGGCGGCGCTGATGGAGCTTACCCCGCAGCGGGGTTGGTCCAGGGTAGTGACAGCAATTTTTACGGAACGGCCTCGCAGGGCGGGTCAGGCGATGGCGCCGTGTTCAAGATCAACTCGGCGGGGACATTGAGCCCGTTGCACAGCTTCAGTGGCGGTAGTGGCGGCGACACACCCAACGCGGGGCTGATACAGGCCATGGATGGCTTCTTTTACGGGACGACCTCTGCCGGCGGGACAAATGGGTTGGGAACGGTGTTTAGGATCAGTTCGGCTGGGTCATTTACGAACCTGTACCTCTTCACCGGCCACGCCGACGGCAGCGATCCCGAAGCGGGGCTGGTGCAAGGCGTAGACGGCCTTTTTTACGGAACAGCCTTCTCCGGTGGCGCCAGCAATGCCGGGACGGTGTTTAAGCTTTCAACGTCAAATTCCGTTTCTGTGTCTGCGTCCGTCCAGATTACTGCGATCCAAATCATCGGGACAAATGTTGTCATCACCATTCCATCCCTCGTCGGCAGCACCTATCAGCTCCAATACAGCGCATCCATGACCCCCACGAATTGGCTCAACGTTTCTGGGGCCTCTGCCGCCGGCACGGGTAGTTCCATCATGCTGACCGATGTCGGCGGTGCCTTACAGCCACAACGGTTTTATCGGGTCGATATCACCATGGGAGGCTCCACCCCGTCCACCGCCCAAATCAATTCCATCCAGGCGGTCGGCTCGAACATGGTCATCACCATGACTGCCATTCCAGCCGACACCTACCAATTGCAATACAGCAACACCATCTCCTTGCCAACCTGGATCAATGTTGGCAGCCCGACAAACGGCGTCACCGGTACCTTGCAACTCACCGATCCCGGCGGCGCGTCGGTGCCGAGCCGGTTCTACCAAGTTGAGATCACGCCCTAGGCGATGACGGGCGCCCGCTCGCCGCAATCTCCCAGGCTATTGCAGGTTTGACCTCTGTCGCCTCGCTGTTAGACTGGCCCCGCGATGGCTGGTATTCCGCTGGAGGACAATTTCACGGATATTCTGGGCAAGGCGCAGCGTGGGCTGCGCTTGTCCGACGCCGATCTCGCGCGCCGCGCGGGTGTTTCCGTCGCCGAACTGAGCGCTGTGAAGTCGGGCTTGTCCGCCGAAGCTTCAGCGAAGTCGGGAGTAGATGACGCGGTCGTCCGCAAGCTCGCCGTTGCGCTGCAGTTGGGCGCGGACGCGTTGGTGGCCAGCGCGAGACTGACGTGGCGACCGAAGGACCAAGGAGCAGTGGAAGGTTTCGCGGCCTTTACCACGCCCTTCAGCGACATAACCGTCAACGCGTATCTCGTGTTCGACCCGGAGAGCCGTCGGGCGGCGGCATTCGACACGGGGGCGGACGCCGAGCCGATGCTGCGATTCATCCGCGACCAGAAGCTGAAGCTGGAGTTGATCCTGTTGACGCACACGCACACCGATCACGTGTTCGAGTTGGATCGATTGAAGCAAGGCACGGGCGCGACGGCGTGGGTGAGCGAGCGCGAGCCGATCTCCGGCGCTGAGCCGTTCGCGGACGGAAAAACTTTTGCGGCGGGCGGATTGAAGATCGAAACGCGCCGTACGAGCGGCCATGCCCGCGGCGGTACGACGTTCGTGGTGACTGGCTTGAATCGCCGACTGGCGGTCGTGGGTGATGCGTTGTTTGCCGGGTCGATGGGTGGCGGCATGGTGAGCTACGAGGAGGCGTTGCGCACCAACCGCGCGAGCCTCTTCACGTTGCCTGATGACACGATCATCTGTCCCGGCCATGGGCCCTTGACCATGGTGGGCGAGGAAAAACTGCACAATCCATTCTTCCCGGAATTTCAACAGCAAGCAGCCCAACAGCAATGAAAATCATCCGCTACCAGGACACGAAGGGGAACATCAGTTACGCCGCGCAACAACCCGACGGCTCCGCACTACGCATCCATGGAGACATCTTCGGCGAGCATCGTGTCACGGACGAGCCCGCCGACGTGACGAAGCTGCTCGCGCCGGTCGCACCGGTCGCGTTCCTCTGCATCGGGCTGAACTACCGCCAGCACGCGGCGGAGACGAACGCGAAGATCCCCGAGTTTCCCGTGTTGTTCATGAAATCGCCGGGCGCGGTGCAGCATCCCGGCGACCCGATCCTGCTGCCGACGCATTTGAAGAGCGCACAGGTGGACTACGAGTGCGAGCTGGCCGTGGTTATCGGCCGACGCTGCAAGAATGTCTCGAAGGCGAACGCGCTCGATTGCGTGCTCGGCTACACCTGCGCGAATGACGTGAGCGCGCGGGACTGGCAACGGCAGTACGGTGGCAGCCAGTGGTGCCGCGGCAAGACGTTCGACACGTTCGCGCCGCTCGGCCCATGCCTCATCACGCGCGATGAGATTCCGAATCCGAATAACCTGCGCATCCGCACCTTGCTCAACGGGACCGTGATGCAGGACTGCAATACCAGCGACATGATTTTCGACGTGCCCACGCTCATCGAGTTTCTCAGTGGCAGCACCACGCTGGTGCCCGGCACGGTGATTCTCACCGGTACGCCGAACGGCGTCGGCATGGCCCGGAACCCACCTGTGTGGCTGAAGTCCGGAGACACCGTCATCGTGGACATCGAACGCATCGGCCAGTTGACCAATCCTGTGCGCTCCGAATCTTGAATGGCCTGAGACACGAGGAACGTTGAATTGATCTATCTGTATTCAGCGACTCTCCTGGTCGGCGCCTGCCTCCTGTTTCTGGTGGAACCGATGATGGGCAAGATGATCCTGCCATTTCTGGGAGGTGCACCCACCGTATGGAACACATGCCTGGTTTTTTTTCAGGCGGCATTGTTGGCAGGCTACGCGTACGCGCATTTTTCCACGCGCTGGCTGGGTGTGCGGCGGCAGGCGGTGCTACATCTGGGGCTGCTGATGCTACCATTTTTGGTCCTCCCCGTCGGAATTTCCGATCAGATCATCCGCCGTCTTCCCACCACGGGGAATCCGACCGCATGGTTGGTGGTCTGCCTGGCGATCAGCGTGGGGTTGCCATTCTTTGTGGTGGCTACGACGGCGCCGTTGCTGCAACAGTGGTTTGCCAGCATGGGACAGGGGCGCGCCCGTCACGCGTATTCCCTGTACGCCGCGAGTAACGCCGGCAGTATGCTGGGGTTATTCGGCTATGTGCTCCTGTGGGAGCCAACTTTTCTTCTGAAACAGCAGGCCTGGCTCTGGACGTTGATGTACGGAGCGTTTGCCGTGCTGATGATCGGATGCGCCATCGCATTGTGGCGCTCGAAAGCGAGCGATGCTGCCACCTTGGAGATCGGCGAGCACGGGCTGCAGAACCAACCGTCGGATTCGACGTCCAGTCGCACGACCACCCTGACCTTCACACGGCGACTGCGCTGGCTGTTTCTCGCGGCGTTACCGTCAAGCTTGATGTTGGGAGTGACTACGTACCTGACAACCGACGTCGCCCCCATTCCGCTCTTCTGGGTGATCCCCCTGATGCTCTATCTCCTGACTTTCATTTTGGTGTTCGCGCGGCGGCCCGTGTATCCGGCACCATGGATGCGGCGTGTGCTCTGTTTGCCCGCCGTGGTGTTGACGATCGCGTTTGTTGCCGAGGTAACCGAGCCGGCCTGGTTGTTCATCCTGTTGCATTTGTTGGTGTTTTTTATCGCAGCGATGATCTGTCACGCCGAACTTGCCAAGGATCGGCCGCCCGCGAAAGAGTATTTGACGGAGTTTTACCTCTACATGTCTCTGGGCGGAGTTCTGGGGGGGCTGTTCAACGTACTGGTCGCACCGTTGATTTTTAGGACGGTGCTGGAATACCCGCTCGCGATCATTCTGGCATGTTCCATTCGGCCGACGACGGCCGCAACTCCGCGCGCAGAACTTCGGCATGGAAACGACCTGTTGTGGGCGTTGGGGATCGGTGCGTTGACGGCCGCACTCATCGCCACGACACGTGTTCTCGGCATCAAGCTGGCCAAACTCCCCGCGCTATGGATTTTCGGGGTTCCCGCGGTGTTGTCCTATCGCTTCGTGAAACGACCCGTCCGCTTCAGCTTGTGTTTGGGAGCGATGTTCGTGGTCGCGTCCGCCGGTTATGTCGGCACGCATGGCCGAGTATTGTGGACCGGGCGCAATTTCTTCGGTGTGCTGCGAGTCACAGAGGACGTCGAGGGCAAATACCATCAACTGGTGCATGGCAACACTCTTCATGGCCGACAAAGCCTCGACCCCGCGCACCAGGCAGAGCCGCTGGCATATTATCACCCGAGCGGACCGATCGGGCAGGTCTTTGAGATGTTTCAGGCACGCGTTGGTGAGACTCCCGCCAACGTGGCGGTGGTTGGTCTGGGCGCCGGCTCGCTGGCGAGCTATGCGCGGCCTTCCCAAGAGTGGACATTTTACGAAATCGATCCAGCCGTCGAACAAATCGCGCGTGACACACAGTACTTCACGTTTCTGAAACTGAGCCCGGCCAAAACGCTCCAAGTCGTTCTCGGCGACGCCCGGTTGCGGTTGAAAGAAGCACCGGATCATCAGTACAACATGATCGTTACGGATGCGTTCAGCTCCGACTCGATTCCGGTTCACCTGATAACCCGCGAAGCGTTTCACTTGTACCTCGCGAAATTGACCGAGAACGGTATCCTGGCATTCCACATCAGCAATCGACGACTTGATCTCGAACCTGTAATTGCCAACCTCGCGCAGGATGCTGGTCTGGTCGCCTTTTGTCGCATGGATTTATCGGGTGGCCACAGCGGGAAAGAGGCCTCCGACTGGGTCGTCATGGCTCATCAGTTGGACGACCTCAAGCCGTTACCGGCAGATCGTCGCTGGCACATATTGACGTCCCGCTCGGGCGCAAAAGTGTGGACGGATGATTTCTCCAACATCATCAGCGTCCTCAAGTGGCAGTGACGCCACGCGGCGTATTTTGATATGCGATGCCCTTTCCAATTATCACAGGCAAATGGCAGCACGCGGTGATTTGCAATTGGAATCAGATTGTCGAATTTCTCAAGCAAATCGCCGCGTTGCAGGCAGTGACCACCTGATGATTTCCAGTTCGAACCCCGTCGCTCCCGTGCAAATAGCAGGCTCAGATGGCACGGCTGAAGTGATCTCGTCGCGGTTATTGAGCTTGCCTGTCTGATCACTCCCAACGACGTCAATGGCTGCGCCGGGTATCCAGGTGGGTGTCATTTCCGTTAGCCAAACCGGATCGTCGGCGTGCCATCGAGGCGTTTGGACAGATCAATAGGATCACCCACAGAAACTTCCTGGGGATTCACCTGGTACGCCCAGACCTCGAAATGCGTGAGCCGGGCCTCGCCGTAAATCGTCGCGAACGCACCATCCACGGCGTCCAAACCGTGGGCGACCTTGACGCGTCCAATGCGCGGCACATTGTAGCGCGGATCGAAGGTGAACCACTCCTGTCCCAGATAGACTTCACAGTAGGCGTGAAAATCCATGGACGATCCCGGATCGAGGTACCCGATGTCCGGCAAGTGACCGGTCACGTAGCGCGCGGGCAAATTGAAGGCGCGACACAGGGAAATAGCCGCATGGGCGAAGTCGCGGCACACGCCGTAACGCCGTTCGATCACTTCGGAGGCGGAGAGGTCGGAACGGCCGGACATCAACCGGTATTCAATGTTGTTGTGGACCCAATCGCAAATGGCCTGCACCCGTGGGAGCCCGTTGGTGATCTGTCCGAAATGGTTCCAGGCGAAATTCAGCAGTTTATCCGAATCGCAATAGCGGCTGGGTAGCGTGTAGCGCAATAACTCGCAGGGAAGTTGGCCCGCCGATAATATCTGGACGGGCACATCCCGGCTGTCCGGCAAAGACGACACCGCGACCAGGGCGTCGTGCCGGATTTCATTGCGGCCCGGCATGAACAGGGAGCGATACGTGATATTGCCGTGAGAATCCTGGAACTCATACGACGGCTGGCCAATGCCGAATGAAAGTTTTTCCTGGAGCACCAGCACCTGGCCTTCCATGCGCGGTTTCAGGACAAACAACACCGCCGTCGGCACGGCGGTTTCATAGGCCATATTGCAGCCGACACGGACGGTAAGATTCAGGGGCGTCCAATTCATAATGCGCCACCAAGCCTCTGCCAAAACGCCAGCCTGGTGAATCCAAACAGCCTAATACCGAAGTTCCAAAAAATTTGGCGGCCCCAACGGGATTCGAACCCGTGTACCCAGATTGAGAATCTGATGTCCTAGGCCTCTAGACGATGGGGCCGCGAAACACGCAGGAGCAGGATACAGAAGCACGTCGGGAAATCAAGCCCCTTGCCGCAGGCGCGTCAGCAGCTTGTCATGGATCCCGTCGAATTTGCCGTTGGAAAACACGGCCACCACGTCTCGATCATGAAGGTTCGGGACGAGACGGTTGACGATCTCGTCGGCGCAGGACGAATACTCCGCCACCTTCCCGCCGCTGCGCAACCGCTCAATAATCGCCTCCGGATTCAACCGCTCGCTCTCGTTCAATTCCTGCAGCCGATCCACGCGTGAGATGAACACGCCGTCGGCCAGCGCCAGCGACTCGGTCAGTTCGCGCTGGAACACGTTCCGCCGCGTCGTGTTGCTGCGCGGTTCGAACAGCGCCCACAATCGCCGCTGCGGGTACTGCTGGCGAATCGCGCGAATCGTCTCGGCGATCGCCGTCGGATGATGCGCAAAATCGTCGAGCACGGTGACGCCGCCCTCTTCCCCGCGCACTTCCATGCGGCGTTTGATGCCGGTGAATGTGGAAAACCCGCGCTGAATCTGCTCGCGCAACAAACCGAGTTCCTCAGCGCACATGACGACCGCCGCCGCATTGTGCTGGTTGTGCTCGCCCGCCATCGGCAACGCGAACCCCGCCGCGTCCGCCTTCGTGAAGAACCGGATCCGGCACGTCGCACCACTCACAATGTCGCGTACGTTGGCGTCTTCACCATTGGCGAGAATCAGCCCCCGTCGCGGAACGATGGCGACGAGTTGACGAAAGGCCCGTTTCACCGACCACAGGTCCCGAAAGATGTCGGCATGATCGAATTCGATGTTGTTGAGGATGACCGTGTCGGGCAGGTAGTGGACAAACTTGCTCCGCTTGTCGAAAAACGCCGTGTCATACTCGTCGCCTTCGATTACGAAATGCTTCCCCTGCCCCGGGCGCGCGCCGCACCCAAAATTGTTTGGCATGCCGCCGATCAAAAAACCCGGCGCAAGTCCCGCCGACTCCATCACCCATGCCAGCAGCGAACTCGTCGTTGTCTTGCCATGCGTGCCCGCGACCACAATCGAATGATTCCCGCGGATGAAGTGCTCGCGCACCAACTCGGGCAGCGAACAAAAGTTGAGGCGTTCGTCGAGCGCCCGCTCAATCTCGGGATTGCCGCGTTTCATGGCGTTGCCGATGACGATCAAATCGGGCTGGTGATCGAGATTCGATTCGCGGTAGCCCGCAATAATGCGGATGCCGCGCGATTCGAGAAGCGTGGACATCGGCGGATAGACGTTTTCGTCGCTGCCGGTCACGATGTGGCCGAGTTTGCGACACATCGCGGCGACAGACGCCATCGCGGTGCCACAAACACCCACAAAATGGATGGTGTTGACCTCCTTCTGCAACATCTCTAGGGTTCCCCGTGACCCTTGTAGCACAAATGTCAAACCGAATCAATGTTTCTGATTTCGATCTCGCCCGTACGCTCGAATGCGGCCAGGCCTTCCGCTGGAAACGTGATGCCGACGGCCGGTTTGAAGGCATCGTTGGCAAAACAGTTTGGCGCCTGCGACAACCGTCCCCACATGAGCTGGACTGGGACGTTGTTTCGCCATTCAACCATCGCCCATCGCCCATCGCCGTCAATCGTTACCTCGCCCTCGACGTCACGCTCACAGACATCCTCGCCACATTCCCCAAAGACCCGCTCCTTCGCCAGGCCACCAAAGACCACCACGGCCTGCGCGTCATCCGCCAGGAACCCTGGGAATGTCTCGCCTCGTTCATTGCCAGCTCGTCCAAACAGATTGTCCAAATCCGCCAGATCGTCAGTTTGTTGTCGCAACGCTTTGGCGAACCGATTGACGACGCGCATCATACCTTTGCCACCGTCTCCGCCATCGCCAGCGCGACCCATGAACAGCTCTGGGACTGCAAACTCGGCTTTCGCGCGAAGAACCTCCTCGCCGCCGCACGCCTGATCGATAGCGGTAAGCTCGACCTCGATGCCCTGCCCTCGATGGAATACGAGCGCGCTCTGGAAGAACTGGTAAAACTCCCCGGCGTCGGCGAGAAAATCGCCAACTGCACCCTCCTCTTCGCCTGCGGATTCGACCACGCCTTCCCCATCGATGTCTGGATCGAACGTGCCCTGCGCCGCATCTATTTCCCCAACCACAAGCGCGTCACCGCCCGCGAGCTGCGACATTTCACCCGCAACCACTTCGGCCCCTACGCCGGCTGGGCTCAACAATACCTCTTCTTCAACGAACGCTCGCAGAAACGGACCCTCGTTTCGTCCCAACGGTAGGACCGGCTCCTCGAGGTTTACCCCGATTCCGAGGTCGGGGAGCAACTCCAACTTTGGCTTCGCTTTCGGCCATGCCCCAAGCCCCAGGCGCAATATTCCATCCCCAAGTCTCTGTCGTTCAATCATATCGACGCACGCCCCCCGGAAACCGATTTGGGTTCGTTTCGCAGAAACTGCCTTTCACGCGCCCCTTGGTCTTCCGGTAAAGACTCCGGCAGGACCGCGCCCTGCCCCGAAAGCTTTCGGGGTGAACCGCACGTCCGCAGCTTTTGACGTTTCCTCCCTTGGAGTGCGGCGACTCGTCGCCGCCTTGCCGTTGGCCGCATAGTGGCGCGGGCGTCCCGCCCGTGTGATCCCCGAATCGTGCCCGTCCATACTTCACGCGCCAATTCTAACCCAATTTTTCCAAACGCGTGTGTGAGCTTTGGAAGGTTTGGAAGGTTTAGAAGCTTTTTTTATCCACCCCAGCCATAGGGTGGCGCGAGCAACTTTACCCCGAACGCTTTCGGGGATGCTTGCGCTGGCGATCCACGCCCGCCAAATCCGACCGCCTGCTATTATTGTCTCTATCGACCGGAATTGTAGGGCAACGGGCCCCGTTGCCGCCGTGCCGTTCGATCAACCGGGCCGCTCCCCGAACAATTCGTCGTCTGATTAGCCTATCGACCCGCCGAGCCGCCAGCGCACATTGACGACGAGTGCTTTTCTGCCTACACTTCAGTTCGTAACGTCGTGTCCTCAACGATGCAAGTTATGGAGTCATGAGATGAGTGCTCTCAATAACATCGAACCCGAACATGTCAAACTTCTCAAGAAGCATGAATTGCTGAAGCTCCTGAGAATCCTGCTTTATTCGGAGGCTAAAAACCGCCGGGCTTCGGTACACGTTCCGCTCCAAATTGACGTGCCCGATGGCGGCGAGGATGGTCGTTGGTCGGGTGACGTTGAGCCAAATGACTACATCCCCAACAGGTTCACGATATATCAATGCAAGGCCCAAGATGTGTCTATTGGGGATTGTAGGACTGAGCTTTTGAAGGATCCGTTACGGTCAGGGCGTGCATCCCGTCGCCAAGGTGAAGCAACGACCAAGAGCCCAAGCCGCCTGTTGAAAGAACAGGTTGCTGAGGTGCTGAATTCCGGTGGGGCATTTGTGTTTTTCTGCGGGCATCCTTACGTTGAGAAAGATATCAAGAGGCGAATTGAGTCCGCGGGGCTAGCCCTCAAAGAAGCGGGGAGACCTCTCTGGAACACAGACCAAATAGTCTTCTTGGATGCAAACAAGATCGCGGCGTGGACCAATGGACATTCTTCGGCAATCGCCCATGTGTACGAGTGCTGTAAGCTCGCACGTCCGGTCAACTTTCGAACTTGGGCTAATTGGCAAAGAGATGGTGTGGTCAATGCAACACGGTTCCACTCAAACGCCAAGCTCGACGAGCACATGGCCAGTTTGCGGACGCATCTTATTCAACCACGGAGCGTCGCACGTATTACAGGTCTGTCGGGGCTGGGGAAAACGCGCCTGGCATTCGAGGCCCTACGACCCCCCAAAGATACTTCCAATCTCGAGCACGCCCTCATGTCAGAAACAGCTGTCTACGCAGATTTCGAAGAGGATCGCGAGGCGATATTTGCGGTGGTTCGGCAACTGGCAAGCGCCGGCTGCTCCGGTACCCTTGTTGTGGATAACTGCCCGAGGAATCCACCCCACCATGACAAACTCGCCGACATAGTTCGCATGGACGGTTCGAACCTCAGCCTACTAACACTTGACTACGAGCCCGAACGGGTCACGTCTGGCTTTCTCCACATTGCCCTCGAACGAGAGGTGATGTTCGATGTCATTCCCGCGATGCTGAAAGACCTGCCACAAGCAAGGTTGTTGACCGAACACCAAATTACTCGCATCGCCGAGTTTGCCAGCGGCTTCCCGCAAATCGCAGCCTTAATGGCCGAGGCACAAGATGCTCTCGACTGGGAGCAACTGAATCAAAAGGGCCTCGCAGACAAGATCATTTGGGGCCGAGACGGACGAAATGAGAAAGCGTGGCAGATTATTCGTTCACTTGCTCTCTTTACGCATGTCGGCTTCGAGGGTAGGGTCGAAAACCAAAAGGAGTTCGTTCGAATGCGACTCTGCCCGGGTATCTCGGACCGTGAGTTCCGGGAATTTTGCGGTCCGTTTCGACGGAAGCGAATCCTCCAGAATGCCGGAGACTACGTTATGGTTACGCCACCGCCATTGGCAGTTGCCCTTGCGGCTGACTGGTGGGGAAATGCCACGGAGCAGGAACTTATCGGAATGTTCCCGGAGATGGAAAAATGCGGGCTCAGGCCGTATTTCTGTAACCAAGTGGAGCGGCTACATTTTTCACAAAATGCACAGATCATCGCGGCAAAACTGTGCGGAGGTGATGGCCCTCTTGCTGACGCGGAAGTTCTGAATACTGTGGCGGGTTCACAGCTCTTCCGCGCGATGGTCGAACTGAACCCGCGTGCTGCTTTGGATTGTGTGTACCGTGTGTTCGCTACAAAACCCAGCGAGGACCTTTTGAAGATTGAGGAGGGGCGACGGGAACTTGTCTGGTCCCTGGAAAAGCTGTGCTGGGAGCGCGCGAATTTTCCTCGAGCAGCTGAGTTACTTCTGAATTTCGCAGCGGCGGAGAACGAGAAATGGGGCAACAACGCCACAGGGCAGTTTAAGCAACTGTTCCATCTCGTCCTTTCGGGGACACAGACACCGGCGCTTGAACGGCTTGAGGTAATTGAGAACGGCTTGAGGAGTAGCCAGTCGGGGAAGCGGAGGATTTGCATCGAAGCGCTTGGCTCCGCCCTGAAATCGCAACTCTTCTCAAGGTCAGGAGGGGTGGAGGTTCGCGGTTCCGGTCTACCCCAAGCGGACTGGTATCCGAACGGTTTTCGGGAAATGGCCGATTACTGGGTGAAGGCCGTCAATCTTCTGAGAGGGGTAATACTAGAGAGGTCATCCGAGTCTGCCTTGGCGAAGGAGGTATTGGGGGACAATCTCCGTGGGATTCTTATGCCCGCTCTTCTCATTGAGCTTGAGCCCGCGATCAGGCAGATCGCTGAAGCCGAGAATCATTTTTGGCTTGAGGGTCTGAGTTCGCTGAGAATGGTCTTGGCGTACGACAAAGATCGCCACAGCGCCCAAAGCTTAGCAAAGTTGCAAGAATGGACCGAGTGGTTCAGCCCGCAGGACCTGGAGCGCCGTCTCAATCTCGTTGTCACGCACGCGCCGTACGAGGATCGACAGAATCCGGACGGCGACCACGTGGACGTTGCCGAAGAAAACGCCGTAAAGCTGGCTGAAGAAATCGCAGATGGCAAACGGGAATGGATTCACCTCCTTCCCAAATTGCTTCAGGGCGAACAGCGTCAAGCTTGGGCATTCGGTAGGCGCCTTGGTGAACTGGATGCAAATCCTGAAGCTTTCGTATCGACATGCGTTACCGCGTTGAGGGAGATCGACTCAAAGGAACGCAACATTGGCCTGCTGACAGGATTCCTTGCGGGCCTCGAGGATCGCGAATTGGCAACGCGTACCTTGGAGGCTATAGCCAACGACGAGGAATTAAGAACACTGCTTCCACAGCTGACGGCGCACTCGAAGCCGCAGAAGGCCGATGTCGAGCGTGTCGCTCGACTTATACTCGCCGGCCAGATCGATGCAAACCAGCTAAGAATCTGCCGCTACTGGGGCGTCATGCATTCCCTGCCGTTAACACCACAAGAAGTGATCGCGATTTTGGAGCCGATTGCGCGGCAAAGACTGGAAGCGCGGGCACCTGTTTACGACGTCTTATCTATGTATACATTCCAGTCGGAAGATAGGTGGCGGGGGTGTCGCTCCTTCATCAAGCAACTCCTTTGCTCAGAGGGCTTCCTGAAAGGGCTTAATCTGTCACAAGATGCCTACCATTGGCAAGGACACGCGCTCAAGATTCTTGGCGAGGAAGATGACCCAGAGTTCGCCATAAACCAGACGAGACAGATTCTCGAAATCCAAACCGACAATGACCTCTGGCTAGCAGCAGATCGAGACGCCAAAAAGGTGTTGGGCGCGATCCTGAGGAAATACCCAGCCGTGTGCTGGCCCTTCGTTGGGGAAGCCATCCTCTCGGACGAGTGTTATATGCTATCGACACTTTTCAAGTCGCATGAGTTTGTAAACGAACCCTCATCGGTGTTGTGGGAAGCACCCACGTCCATTGTCGCGGACTGGGCGGCCAAGCATCCCTTCGCCGTATGGCGCATTCTGGAAATCTCCGCGCTATTCACCACCAACAAGGACAGGAGTTACGCGTGGCATCCAACCATCCTTAAATTACTGGAGCAGCCGTTCGACGATCATTGGGGTTCCGCAATCGGGGCAAACCTTTACTCGTTCGGTTCGTTTGGCTCTCGTGTCCCTTACTTCGAAGGGAGGATATCTCTGCTCAAACAGTTGGGTGACCATCACAATGCCAAAGTCAGAGCCATGGCGAAGTCTCTGATCGCCCGCTTCGAAAAGGACAAGGAACATCAAGAAAAGTGGGATGAAGAACACTCGGCCGGGATCGCCAGCCCGCCGCCGCTTTGATCAAAGACTCACTCCGGCGGCGCACTATCGGCCGGTGGCGGGGTGGCTTTCGGATCTGGAATCCGTCGGATGCGCACCGCCATGTACGGTTTCCCGGGCAGCGGCACCGTTCGTCCCTTCTCATCCACAAAATGGTAATTGTCCTTCTTTTTTGTCACGAACTCGCCGTCGAGGGGTGTGATGGTCATGGCCCAAGTGTCGAGCACGTCGACCTTGAATCTCATACCGTTCTTGATGCGGTCCTTGTACAACTCGAACGGCCATGAGGTCGGGGTTTGTTTACCGAAATAGAGCAGATAGTATTCGCCGAGTTGGCCACCCATGTTCGAGTCCTGCCATTTGTCGATGGGGTCGATCCCTTCCGCCGGACCTTCGGCCAGCACTTTGCTCAGGAACGCGAGCCGGGCCGGACTTTCCCCATGCAGTCTCCCGCCTTCGGACGTCCACGAGATGTGGTCGGGACTCGACAATGTCTCTCCATGCGTCACGTACGTGCCCGCCACGGTCGCTTCCCAGAATCGGAACGTCATCTCTTCGCCCGACAGCTGTCCCCAGCGTCTCGCGATGTTGCCCTCGTACTTCACTTCGTCATACACAACGGGCTTGCGATACACGTCGCGGTACAACTCGGCGCGGCCTGCGTCCTCCACCGCCGAACCGTTCTGGATGCTGGCGTGCGTGACCCAAGGCTTCGTGTTGTTGTAAATGTAAAAGCCGTTGTGGATGGAACGCAGATGACCGTACGGATCGGCGGCCTGCACCACCTGGAACAAACGGTCCCAATCCGCCTCCGTCTTGTTCTTGTTGAAATCGTACTCGTTGGAGAGCGACCACCAGACGTTGCGATACGCCGCCAGCCGCGCGACCATGTATTTCACGTACCGGTCGTCCACGTCCGCCGGCATCCGATCAAATCCCCACCGCCCCTTGTCATACGGATCGAACAAAATCAGGTCCGCTTCGATGCCACGGTCGCGCAGATCGCCAACGCGTTTTTCGAGGTGCTGAAAGAACGCGGGGTTAAAACGGGAATAGTCCCACGCCTTCGGCGGGGTCCCCTCAAACGGGTACAGCGCCAGTTCGTTGGCGTTGGTTCCTGAATGCTTCGGGAACACGCACATCCGAATCTTGTTGAACGGCGAAGCTGCGAGGCTGTCGAGCGTCTGCTCCTCCAGCGTGTCGACCATGTGCGCCCAATTATAGGATGTTGTCCCGATCGGACGAAACGGGGAGCCGTCCGCATAAGCGAAATGATACGTGTGGGCCACGTGTACCGGCCCGTGGTTCCGCGTCGACGGCGCGATGACGACGACATCCCCGTGATCGTTCAGTTCCGGTGCATTGCTGCGCGTCACGTAATGCCACGGACCTTGCATCCCCGGCATGAATCGCACGCGATAAACCCCGCCGCCGTCATAAAACCCGTCGACATCGACGTTGCTGTCCCCCAACGAAAACCGCGCGGATAACTGCACGTCAAGGAACGGGTTCCCATTCGTTGGGCCGTGCATAGAGGTTTCGTAGATTCCCCATTGTTCAATGTCCGGTACGGCCACGGCGGCTGACCGCAGCGGCGAAAGAACCCATACGACGGCGGAGATGCCAATTCCCAGGTATTTTCCGGCGGCACGGAACATCGCGATGGGAAACATTATCATTTTGCACCAGTATGTAACAACTCTGTCCTGGCAGCCGCGAGGTGTTGCTGGATCGTGGCCCGCAAGGATTGCTGATGATCGTTGGTCGCGGCGAGGGCTTGCTCGTACGCGGCGACGGCTTCTTTCGGTTTGCCCTGTTTCAGGTACACGGTCCCCAGCGTGTCGAAATAGTATGCTTTGCGCGCCGGAAGTACTTCGGTGGCCCGCAGGCACAACTTCGCCGCCTCGTCGAGATGGTCGCCGATTTCGGAATACACGCAAGCCAGGTTGTTCATGGCGTCGGTGTTCTGCGGGTCCAACTCCACCGCGCGTGCGAATGCGGTGACCGCCTCAGTCAGCCGGTGCTGCTTGAGCAGCGCGTTGCCGAGATTCATCCGAAAGTACGAGTTCTCTGGATGCAACTGCGTGGCGGCGACGTAATGCTGCGTCGCTGATTCCAGATTCCCCGCGCGTTCGAAGAACACGGCGAGATCGTTTTGCTCGGCTGCCGACAAGCGCCAGGTCGCCTTCTCAGGCGGGCACACGAGCAACGTCCAGTTTCCCGCGCGGTCCCAATGCCTCTGAAAATCTTCCAACCGCATTTCGAAGTGTGATCGCGCGTCGGAATGCACGGTGACGATCTGGCGGAAGTTATCCACGCCGAGCACCAGGAAGTAATGCGGCTGTTCGCCAAATCTGCCGAGTACCAGCAGCGGCGCACCGGCGGACAGTTTCTCGCGGAGATCATCGAATGAACCGTGGTACTGCCGCACCCACAGATGGAACCGGCGCGCATAGTCCGTGAGTTCGCTGGTGAGCGTCCCGCCGATGTCGGGCAGGTAGATGGCGCTAGCAATCTCGTCCTGTGTAACGGGATGGCCGTAGTAATTTGCCAGCATCGCCAGCGCGGCGGGACCGCAGTAGTTCGGTTTCTGGGCAATGAAGGGGACATTGAGCACGTCATCACGCGCGAGGACCGCGCGCGAACCGACAACGAAACCGCACAGGAGGACAACGGTGAGGCGGCGCATCACCCGATGCGGAAACGAATGTCGCGAACGGCCGTTTTGCCGACCTGCTCCTGCACTTTTTTGAGGATGTCCGCTTTGGAGTACCTGGTGAGATCCTCCAACCAAACGGGATGATCGACCGCGACCACCAGCAGACCGTTGCGCAGGCTGACAGGTTGCGAGTGGCGTGCGATGTCCGACCCCACAATGTTCGACCACAGATAAAAGACCTGCGATTGCTGGAGCCGTTGCTCGAGTCCCAGGTGTTTCATCACGGCGGGAACCAGCTTGCTCGTGGGATTCACCGCCTTGGAGCCGGACGCATCCCCATCGCCGTGGAACGGCCGCCATTCGCGCAAGACCTGGGCTCGCAACGCGGGCGTCATCAGGTTTGCTGCTGCGGAGATTGTTGGACGGGGGCTGCCACGGAAGCCTGCACGCCGTCGTGGCCAATGGCTTCCACGGGACAACCTTCCATGGCTTCCTTGCAGAGGGCTTCTTCGTCGGGCGATACCGGTTGTTTGAAGACGTAGCTGTAGCCGCCGTCTTCGTTGCGTGTAAAATTATCCGGCGCCGTCTCGCGGCACAAATCGCAATCGATGCACTGGTCGTCCACATAGAACTTCCCAGGCACATTGTCGGAATACCGGTTTGCAAAAACTGCCATATCCCCCACTCTCCGTGAGTTACTTACTATAGCAGGCCCTGCCGCCGGTTCAACAGCATTCTTGACGTGCCACACGCCGACGGCACGCTCCGCTCACGGCGCTCATGATTGAAAGCGCAAGATGGCGCCCATCCGGCCGGCGTCGCGCAACGCGGTGGGACCGCGGACATGCTCAATCTGGCAATTCTTCCGCAGCGCCAGTTCGATCGCCTCGTCCACGATATCAGGGCACGGTTCGAGTGGCTTCCGGCACTCGGGACAATCCCCCGCGCCAAGATTCGTGTAATGGCACCCGTAGCAGGCGAAGCCGGGCATCTCGAACCCGTCTTCGACCAGCAGCGTCAGGGCCTCGCCGCGCACCAGTGCGCCGAGTGTGGCGCCGACGCCACTCACCGCCAGGCTGCCCGCCCCCGCCTTGTGCACCAATTCTTCAGCCAGCCGCTTCTCGCGATCCCACTCAACCTGGTCTTCGATCTCGAGCGCGCGCGACAGTACGTCCGTCACCGACGCCCGGCACGGTTCCGCGGGAAAATCCCCGGCCCAACGTTGCTTCAGATACGGGTGCAGGTGTTGCTTGAATTCGCGCAGCAATTCGCGGTGCCCCCCCAGGATGAGATAATCGAATTTGTCGCGCTGGAACAGTTGGAACGTTTCGTCGGCCAAGCGCCGGAAATGCTGCTGACAGGCCTGCTCGTGGTGGCGCTCCATGTTGCGCTCCTCGCGCCCGCCCAAGCCGCCCTCTTTCACACGGCGCGGCACCTCGGCAATAATGTCCGCGCGCTCGACAATCTCTCCCATGTAAAGTTCAAATACCTGTCCCATGAAGCGATCGACCAGCACCACGCCGTAGCGATGGTATTCCGCCAGAATCGCCGTGAGCGGGCGGACGTACGGGACCATGTCGGCGATGAGGATGTTGCGTCCCATGCGCGGCAATCCATAGGCCTGCCAGAACTTCTGGGCCGAACAGGAAAACATCGCCAGACCTTTATGACGGTTTGTCGCGATTTCCTGCATGACGTATTCTTCGATCCGTTCCAAATCGCCGCGCAAGGATTCCCGGGGCGCGTGACCACCGGCTTTGGCCGAGAGTTCATGCTGCGCCGATTGGAGCAGGTCTTTGACCCGGATCCTGAGCATCTGGGGCGGATACTTGGCACGGTCGAGGTTGAGGTAACAACTCGTGATGAGATGCTCTCCACCCTCGATTCGCAGCAGGCTATCGACCTGGGAACGCGTGATCATGGCAACCTCCGTGGTAGACGACAGCGAAGATTCGGTATGTCGCCGTGCCGTGCGTGACAACCGGCGTCCGCTGTGACTCGTAGCGGTTCATCGTTTCAAATGTGCTGCAACCTTCCGCGGCAGCATGGCAGATTCTACCGACTATTCAAAACATTTCTTCGTCAGTTTCGACAATCTGCCGCGCCGGCCTGTTGAACGAAACGCAACGCGACAGTGTCGCATGAGGGAGAGACAATGCTCTATCCGACGGAGCACCTAACGTGCGAGGGGATTGAGACGTATGAATTCAACGAGACTTCGGGCAATTGGAATCGTGGGTGGCGTCGCGCTTTTTGCCGTGACCAGCCTGCTCGTGTTCACGGCCACCGACCGCCCGGCATCCGCCGCTCCACCCGTCCCCGACGGCAACACTGCGGCGTTGCGGGCACTGGGTGAGACGTTCGGCGAAATTGCCCAACGCGTCGGACCGAGTGTGGTCACAGTGTACTCCGAGAAGGTCATGAAATTGCATCGGCCGGACTATGGGTCTCCGTTCGAAGGGGATCCATTCCGCCGGTTCTTCGGCGACGGGGACTCGCCGCAAGGTCGTCCGCGGCAGCCACGCGATCGCGAATACAGATTCTCACAACGGGGCCTTGGCTCAGGGATCATCATCGACAAGGAAGGCCATATCCTGACCAATTACCACGTCGTCCAGGACGTGGACGAGATCGACGTGATCCTGCCCGACAAGCGGACCTTCGCCGCCAAGATTGTCGGCACCGACCCGAAGACAGACGTGGCCGTCATCGAGATCAAAGATGCCGTGCCGCACGATCTGTCCGCCGCCACTCTGGGTGACTCCGAAAATGTCCACGTGGGCGATTGGGTCGTGGCCATTGGTGCACCTTTCGGTTACACGCAGACCGTGACCCACGGCATCGTCAGTGCCAAGGGACGGGGTGATGTCGACGTTGGCAATAATTACGAGGATTTCATCCAGACGGATGCGGCCATCAACCCCGGTAACTCCGGCGGTCCGCTCGTCAATCTCCGCGGCGAAGTGATCGGTATCAACACCGCAATTGCGACAAGCGTGGGCCAATTCTCCGGCGTTGGTTTCGCCATCCCCATCAACATGGCGCGCGATGTTCTGCCCACGCTGCTCAAGGGCGGTAAGGTCAGCCGTGGTTTCCTCGGCGTCATCATCCAGAACGTCGATGAAGACCTCGCCCGCAAGTTTGGCTTGTCGGACAACAATGGCGCCCTCGTCGCCCAAATAAACAAGGATTCGCCCGCCAAAACGGCGGGCATCAAAGTTGGCGATATCATCACGCGCTACGATGGCAAGACCGTCGAAGACACGCGTCACCTTCGCAACATGGTGGCCGCCACCGCACCGGGTACGAAAGCTGACGTGACTGTTTTCCGCAACGGGAAAGAACTCACGCTGAAAGTCACTGTCGGTGAACTCAGCGCCGAGAAGTCTGGTGGTGAAGCGGAGTCGGAAGGTGAAGCAGCCAAGCCATCCTCCGATCTTGGCCTGACCGTCGAGCCGTTGACCCCCGAGAAGGCCGGACAGTATCACCTGGACGAGAGCGACAAAGGCGTTGTCGTCACGGATGTCGACCAGGACAGCTCCGCGGCGGAGGCCCAACTGCGTCCGGGCGATCTCATTGCCGAAGTTGATCACGCGCCAGTAAGCTCCGCCAGTGAATTCCACAGTGCCGTGGGGAAGGCGAAAGACAAGGACAGTATTCTTCTGCTCGTCAAGCGCGGCGGCGCCAGCCGCTTCGTCATCATCAAGCAGAAGGAGAAATAACGCAGAAAGAAGTGCCTACTCGACTCGTGTTCTATGGACGCGTGAGTGTCCAGACGCATTCATCTTTCGGTGTCTGGGCCAGATGCTGGGCCCGGCTGTAGCCGCAGTTGTTAACCGCGGCCTCCTGCTGCTCGCATGCCACCGCGCCCAAGATGTTTTGGGCGCAACTGACACGGCCGCAACAAACCGTAGCACTACCTTGCGGCCAGCGGCTACGGACGGGATGAGGAGAGACGTTTCGCGATCAATTCCAAACAGCGGTTGGTGGCGCCGACGTTGGATTGGATGACGCGGCGGGCGGCGGCGGAGACGGTCTGGCGGCGTTCCGGGTTTTCCAGCAGGTCCTGCAACGCGCGCCGGAGGTGTTCGGCATCGGCCACCTGCACACACGCTCCTTCGGCCACGAACTGCCGCGCGATGGCCCGGAAGTTCTGCATGTTCGGCCCAAACACAACCGGATGACCGCTCGCGGCGGCTTCGACGATGTTCTGTCCGCCCTGCCCTACCAGGCTTTTACCGACGAAGATGACGGTGGCGACCCTGTAGAACCATTTCAATTCGCCCGTGGTGTTGACGACGAGGCAATCGTACGGTTTGGCGGTCGGTTCGAGACGCGAGTTGATGTCGGAACGCAGGATGAATTTGATCTGTTTGCGCTTCGCCAAGTCCACAACCTCACGGGTGCGTTCGACGTGTCGCGGGACAAGCACCAGAAACAGGTGCGGGAATTTCCGGCGCAGATCGGCGAAGACATCGAGCAGAATCTCCTCCTCGCCGGGATGCGTGCTGCCGGCGACCAGAATCGGTTGCGCGGGCGAGACGCCGATCAGGTTAAGCAATTGAACGGGGTCAACCAGTTGCGCGTCGGCGTGCGGCATGGACACGTCGTACTTCATGTTGCCGGTCATGTGGACACGGTCGGGGGCCACGCCGAGAGCGGCGAAATTATCGGCATCCTCGCGGCTTTGCGCGCAGACAAGCGAGAGTTGGCTGAAGACCCGGCGCGAAAAGGCTCCGAGCCGTTTGTAACCGCGCTCGGAGCGGGGTGAGATGCGGCCATTCACGAGGAACAGCGGCACGCCGCGGCGTACCCCCATCCAGATGTGGTTGGGCCACAACTCGGATTCCATGAGAACAATGAAGTCGGGCTGGATCAGGTCGTACGCACGGCGCACGCACCACGGGAAGTCTTGGGGGAAATACAACAACTCGACGTCCTGGGGCAGGCGCTCATAGGCCAGCGTGTAGCCCGTCGAGGTGGTAGTGGTGACAATGATGTTCAGGCCGGGAAACTTCCGTTGTAGCGCCGCGATCAACAGGAGCGCCACGTTCACCTCGCCAACGCTGACGGCTTGAATCCAGCAGCGCCGTTCTTTTTTTGTCGCGAGGCGGTGCCGCACGTCTACCGAATAGAAACCGAATCGCTGCCAGAAATTCTCGCGATACTTGCCCCGTTTCCACATCTTGTAAAGAAATACAGGGCTCAAGAGCAGAAAGCCCAGCGAATACAGCACGGTGTAGAAAAGCCGAACCACGTCGCGACAATAACGAAATCGACCTGCCGATGCGAATCGTTTTTGCGGCGGGCAGGAGATGCCGATTTCTTGCATAACTTATTCACATCCAATGTAATATCGAACCATAAAGAAGGTCGCGCTGGCATACAAAATGCGTAATCTTCAGGGCTATGGATTCCGCCGTACATTTGGCACGGTCTGTCGGCAGGCCCTGCTCTATCGCCCCGGGTCTGTGGAGATAATCTTCAGCCGTCTGTTACGCGTGCTGCTCGCCGATGACGAGGAAGTCGTGCGTTTCGTCGTCAAAGAGTATCTTTGCGGAGACGGCCATACAGTCGTCACCGCGGCCAATGGACAGCAATGCCTGGATCGTTTCCACCGCGCCGAGTTTGACGTGGTCATCCTCGATCGCGCCATGCCGGGCATGAATGGGGATCAAGTGGCCGTGGCCATCAAGCAGATCAAACCCGAGACGCCCACCATCCTGCTCACGGGCTTCGGCTCCATTATGCAAGCCTCCGGGGAAACGCCGCCCGGGATCGATCTCGTCCTGGCCAAGCCCGTGACCATCGCAGCCTTGCGGTCCGCGCTGGCCAAAGTCGTTCCCGCTCGCTAACCGGTGCTAACGCGGTCGTTCAGTCTTTTTTTCGCGCCAGGTTGTCCACGTACATACTCGTGATCATCGACAGGAAGATGGCCGCTGCAAACCAATACACACCGCGCTGGGGTTGGACTTTCGCCAACGGACCGAGTTTGACCAGCACGATCAGGATCGCCACGACAAACACATCCAGCATCGACCACTTGCCGAGAATGCCCAGCCAGCGCAAAACGGCCTGCCGCTTTTTCTCCCCCAAGGGGACGAACCAGAGAAAGGCCAGTGCCGCTAATTTGACGAGGGGAAATACGAGGGAAAAAAAGAACAGAATGATCGCCAGGATATACTGTTGTTGCTCCCAAAGTCCGCGGACGCCGGCAATCACCGAGTATTCGTTCTTCCAAAACACCATTTTCTCAACCGTCATCAACGGCATGGAAAGGGCGATCAGAAGCAGCACGAACGACGACAAAATCAGCAGCGGCACTTCGATTCGTCGCGGATAGCGATTTCTAAGCGCTTGTGGCATCCGCCCCAAGCATATCGTTTTCTGGTGCGATGGCAACCATCATGCGAGAGTCGCATCGCTTCCCGCGCGCCACCGCAGGTGAAAAAAGAATAATGGATGCTACGGCTTCAGTTCGTCGGCGGCATGTTCCCGCATGTCACGGACGGCAATGATATACTGGTTTACGCGCTCGACGTGGTTGGTGACATGCGCCGTTTTGAACATGGCTCGGACGCGAATCAGCAGATCCTCCATCGGGAATGGCTTGCCCAGAAAATCATCCGCACCCGCATCCATGCATTCTTCCAAGCGGCCCTTGGCAGTGAAGGACGTAATGATGATAATCGGGATGTCCCGGGTTTCCTTGCCGGCTCGGATCGCCCGACAGAACGTCAACCCGTTCAGTTTCGGCATTCCCACGTCGAGAAGAATCAAATCGGGTTTCAACGACAGGGTCTTCTGAATGGCGTCTTTACCGTCCACTGCCGAATAGACAAGCACATCTTCTGGCACAAGAATGCTTTCGAGTACTTCCCGCATTCCCGGGTCGTCGTCGACAACCAAAACTTTGCGTTCGTTCACGCGCCTACCTACATGGTCACGCGCTTATACAATGCCGCTCTTCTGTCTGGCAAGGTTTTCCGTAGAAAAATAATAACTATTGGGACTGCGGCACGCGCGGCGAACGTTAGCTACCGCCAATGGCCGGAGATCCACACACCGCTGCCACCGCGACGCTCCCAATATCCACCGACCCAAACTGCCCGCCGATGCGGTGGCCAGCCCCAACGGCCTCGCACCCATACCCATCGCCCGCCGTACCACCCCCATGAGCCGCCAATCCACACGTAGCCCGGGCCGGGTGCCGGGTAATAAACATCTTCCACAATCGGCGGTGGCGGGGGTTGAGCGACGACCACCTCTTCGTAGTCCGCTGGCGGAGGAGGCGGTGGCGCGGAACCATAGCTGGCGGTATTGATCATGAAGTCGATGACTTTCTCACTGACGCCGGCATCCTTCAAATCGATGATGTCCGCCGTGCTCAGGTGATAGGCGACGCGCGAATTGCGAATCTGGCTGATGATGACCTCGTCGCTGACACCGGCCTTCGCCAGCGCCTTGACGTCCGCCGTGCTCAGCGGCTGTCCCTGCTCGACACGCTGCCACGTTTCCGGGGCTTGCTCCTGAACGCGGGCCCGTTGCTGCTGGTCGATCGAATTGCCAATGATCCCTCCCGTGAGCGCCCCAATCGCGCCGCCAATCAATGCACCGGCACCGGCATTACGGCCGCCAATGATGGCCCCCGTACCCGCGCCAATAGCGCCACCCGCCAGCGCCCCCGTGGCCGTATTATCAGGCCGTCCTTCAGGCGTGTAACATCCCGCCACCAGAAGAAGCGGGACGCCAACTACAATTGCAGCAAAGGAATGACGTTTCATGTTCACCTTTCCAGATGGTTTAGACGGAACACTAGCCCGTAACATTACACACCTCCATCTATTTAACTGACGCATAAACGAGCCGCTTGTTCAACCTTCAAGGAAATCAGCCACGTAAGTGCTTTGCTGTAGCGGAGTTAGGCCGCTGCGCACGCTTTGTTGACGGTCGAGCGCAGTTCGTCCACCTGAAAGGGCTTGGCCATACAGATGTTGCCGCTATTGTGGAGTAGTTTTTGCGCACCAAGCACATCGCCCGTCAAGAAAATGAAACGGGAAGCAGCTTCGGGATTTGAGGCACGGAGCTGTTCGTAAAACTCATAGCCGTTCAACCCCGGCATTTTCCAATCCGATACAATCAGGTCGTAATGCGCGGTCTTTGTCTTGCGCAAGGCGGTGTCGCCATCACAGGCAGTGTCCACGTCGTAATTATCGGCCGTGAGCACGACGGAAATCAGGTCGCGCAGGGCTTCTTCGTCGTCCACGATCAACACCCGTTTGCCAGCCCCTTTGGTCTCTGTTGGCAACACCGCCTCCGGTGCGGAGGGTTCCGCCACGTCACCGGCCGCTTCCTGGGCCACGGGTAATTCAATAACGAATGTGGCCCCCTCACCGGATTTGCTGTGCACCCGGATTGTGCCGCCGTGCTCGTTGATAATGCCGTAGCACAAACTCAGTCCCAAACCAGTGCCCTTGCCGACCTCTTTCGTGGTAAAAAATGGAGTAAAGATCTTCGCAAGGTTTGCGTCTTCGATCCCGGGACCATTGTCGGAGAATGACGCGTACACGGCGCCACCCTCAGATTTCGTCGTCACGCGCAATGTGCCGTGGGGCCGGTGGGCTTCGATAGCCTGGCGCGCATTATTGATGATGTTGACGAAGACCTGTTGGAGTTGGTGCGAGTCCCCCATGACCTTGGGCAACTGGACGTCAAATTCTCTGACCACCTCGATGTTGCTCGTGCGCAGTTGGTAGTCCAGGATTTCGATGGACGCCTTGACCAGTTGGTTGATGTCGACCAGGCAGCGCTCGGGCTGGCTCTGGCGGGCGAAGCTCAGCAGGTTCTGCACGATCTTCTGGCACCGCTGAGATTCGCTGACGACCCGGTCCACATAATGTTGTTGATTCGGCTCGAAATGGCCGCGCTGCAGCAACTGGGCGAAACCGATCACAGAAGCCAGCGGGTTGTTCAGCTCGTGCGCCACGCCCGCGACGAATTCGCCGATGACCGACAGTTTTTCACTCTGGGTGAGTTGCGCCTTGGTGGACTTCAGCGTGTCCACCGTCTTCTCCAGTTGCTCATGGGACACTTGCAGGTTCTGCGTCATGCGATTGAAGGCGCCAGCCAGTTCCCCGCACTCGTCACGCGCGGTGACCGCCACTCGTTTGGAAAAATCGCCACGGCCAACCGCTTCGGCACTGTCGCGCAACTGGCGTAACGGCTGGGTAATGTTGCGTACCAGGCCCCAGACGATCAGGCTCCCCAGCAAAACTCCCGCGACACCGACCAAGACCAACAGTCGTTGTGTATCACGCAAGGCCCGCAACGGCTTCTCGTACGACGACAACAGCACGTAACCGGGTCGATGGGGTCCCTGAAAAGACGTGAAATATCCGACCGCGCACAGGAAGTGTTCATCGCCCACGAGGAGTTTCTGTACCGATTGACCGTCGTGGGCGCGGCCATGACGCTGTGGAGTAGCTGCTTCGGCCAATAGTGAAGCCAGTGGGGCGCGCAATTCGGCTGCCGGGAGGGTGGAGGCCACGACGTTCCCGTTTACCAGGAAGGCAATGTCGCTGTGCGTGAGTTGTTGGAATTCCCGGGCCATGGCATCGCCCGCTTCAATGCCGAAGGTAACGACACCGACGATGCTGTTTCCAACAGTCACAGGGACGGACACAGTATCGAACAATCGTTCGCCAACAAAACTGGTGTCCACATTCGCCCGGCCTTCAAGCGCCTGTTTGACAGACGGGCTGACCGAGGCAAACGCGGCCAGATCGAGTGTGGCGTCCCGACTGGCGCTGGCCAATGGCTTCCCGTTCGCAGTCGTAAACACGATGGCGTCCGTATTGAGTTCATCCAGCATTTTCGTGAGCGAGAATCGCATGGTGGGCGCGTCGGCCAGCTGGCTGAGGGCCTTAAACCCCGGATCGTCGGCGACGTTGCGGTAGCGCAGCAGCAGGTAGTTGGCGCGGATTTTTTGGGAATTCTGAAAAATCGCCTCGGCCGTTTCCAGACGGAGCGCGCCTTCCGTTTCGAGCTGGTGGGCAATGCGCTCGTTGACCACCCAAACGGTCGTGATGACCAGGGTGGCCATGACTGCGATGACAGGAATCAGTACCTTGGCTTGAAAACGAAGCGGTGACTTGGACAAGAGAGAGTGCATGGCCGCTGATCAGTATTGCGGCAGCCCGGTGATTCCCAACGTGAAGTCGATGTGAACCTCTCCGTCCGCGGGCACCGTGACCTCCCTCACCTGTCCGGGCATGCGCTCATGCCAGGCGCGAAGTTTGTAAGTGCCGGCCGGAATGTTCGCGATCTTGTATCGTCCCGCGGCATCGGTCGAGGCGAAGTACGGGTTTTCCAGAACGAGGATGACGCAGTGCATGTCCTTGTGGATCGAGCAAAACACATCGACGCGTCCCGGTTTGTCGAACGTCAGGCTCTTGACCTGATCCTTGTACATTCCCAGGTCAAACGGCTTCGGCTCTGAGAAGGAAAATGCATTGTGGTAAATCGAATCGCGATTGGGCCATTCGACGGTCGTGCCCACCAGCAATGGCAGGATGTGTGGGGAGAAGCTGGCGTCCTTCTGGACGACCATTTGCATGGGGGCGGCCGGCGGCGCGGTCTTCTCGGCCACCGGCTGGTCGATGTACACGATGAAATCGTGCAGGTCGTCATAATCAACCTTCTCCGCGAATTTGAACTTGCGGCTTTCGTACTTGCCGCCATCAGCATCCTGATCAGCGCCTTCCTTGCCGTGCGCGCGGACAGTTCCGATGATGGTCCCGCCGTGTAATGATGGCGCGAGAGCTACCAGGGCCGCCACGAGAATGGGAATGAATGTCTTCATGGTCAGAAGCGAAATGCGAGTTCGGTGGCGAAGAGTTCCTCGTTATCGCGCGGGTCGCCTTCCAACTCTCGACCACCCTCGAAACTGTAATTGACCTTCAAGACGAGGTTCGGGCTGAACCGATAGCCGGTGCCCACCGTGAGCAGCCACAGGTTCTTGGTCAGTTCCTCGAAATAGTAGTCCTCGAAATCGCCATTGCCGACGATGGGGAAACCGTGGTCGGCCAGAATCTGACTGAATCGCACCGCCCCATAGAGCTTCCGTGTCACATCGTAACGGCCTTCCACGTAGTAGTAGTACACGTCGCGGTGGTTGTCCGCGGCTGTGTCGTTGTCGTCGTAATGCAGATAGCCGCCGGCGGCCTTGATCTGACCGCGCGGCAACCGCAACTGGATGTCGCCCTCGGCCAATTCCGCGTGGAACGTGGTCGTGGTACTCGGCGACCCGAGGGGGCCGATGTCCGCGTTTCCAAACCACAGTGCCGAAACCCCATCCCCTTGAACAGCCAGATTACCCGTGCGCATTCCGCTTGCGCTCAACCGCAGCCACTTTGTCGGGTCGTACCCGATGCGCCCCACGACCGCCTTGTCGGCGTTGAAATCATCCAGGTTTGCCCCGCCGTTTTGCACGGCGAGCACGTAATCGAATTTTCCGATGTCGCCGTATAATTCCACGCCTTCGTCGACGCCCCAAATATCACTCAGGGAATGCGCGATCAGCGGATTGTCGATGGCGTAGCGCGCGAGGTATTCTTCGCCAAACGGAATGTCGAAGCGCCCCACGCGGATGTTCAGCAGGCGATCATGGTTCCACAATCGCGAGACGTTTTCGAAATCGAGATACAACTCCTCCAGGCTGGTTTCGATGCTCGAGCTCTCGCGCGTCGCCAGATCCAACTCCGTGAAGAAATACGTGTCGTCCCACACCTGCGCGTCGACGAACAGCCGGGCCTCGTCGATGCGAAACTCGGCGTGGGGATATTGCCCGTCGCTGCCCGAGTCGAAGAACGCCACACCGCCTTCACCGCTGAGGATCAGCTTGCCAAACGCGAACGGTTTTGACGACTCGGCGGTTGCGGTTGTCGGTTGCTCGACCTCCGCTTTGGTCGCGCCAGTCTCTGTCCCGTGCTTCTGGTTTTCGGCCTCGACGTCAGACAACCGGTGGCTCAGGTCATCGATAAGCTGTTGCTGGTGGAGCAATTGCTGTTGGAGTTGACTGTTTTGTTGCTGGAGTTGGCGAAGCTGGTCGCGGAGATCATTGCTCTCATCGGCGCGGGTCCCGACAGCCAGCAGCGTAGACAGGCAGATGAATGCCCAACCTCCCAACGCATGGCTATTGCGTGTTGCTCTCATGCTCTTCTCACGCCAACCATAGAAAAAAGAGCACGGCACGTGCCGTCAGAAGCCGGCGGTCTCAGATGTGCAATTTTGTCCGCGTATTCTGTCTAGATTGGGATCGCCCGCACGAGAGCGGTTCAGAGACCCATCGCCCTGACCCGAAGGGACATGTGTAGTATTTTGTGCCGCAATAGATTGCGAAAAAACAGTGGTTTCAGGTGCAGTCCACTGTGCTGGTCGGTTTCGCCTTTAAGGATCTGCTTCGGCTTCAGCGCCGATGCGACGGGTTATGCGGCATTTACTCCTTCGGCTTCCCGCCAAACAAGTACATCTGCGGCACTTCCTTCACATCGCCCTTCCCTCGTCCCCTTTCGCTCTTCTTTCGCTCCGCCAGCTTCGGCTTGCCTTCCGCGGACAACTCCGCCTCTTCGAGGTTGTTGAGCACTTCCTTCGCGCGCGCGATGACTTCTTTCGGCAGACCCGCGAGCCGCGCGACCTGGATGCCGTAGCTCTTATCCGTGCCGCCCGGGAGAATCTTGTGGAGGAAGATCACCTGGTCGTGCCACTCGCGGACGGCAACGTTGTAGTTCTTCACGCGTGGCAGCGTGGCAGCCAGTTCGGTAAGTTCGTGGTAATGCGTGGCGAACAGCGTCTTGGCCACGACGACGCTGTGCAAATGCTCCGCCACCGCCCACGCGATGCTCAAACCGTCGAATGTACTCGTGCCGCGCCCGATTTCGTCGAGTACGATGAGGCTTTTCGACGTGGCGTTGTTCAGGATGTTGGCCGTCTCGTTCATCTCAACCATGAACGTGCTCTGCCCGCGCGCGAGATCGTCGTTTGCGCCCACTCGCGTGAAGATGCGGTCCACCAAGCCGACCGTGGCCCGAGCCGCGGGGATGAATGAGCCGACCTGCGCCATCAATACCAGCAATGCCACCTGCCGGATATACGTGCTCTTGCCCGCCATGTTTGGCCCGGTGATGATGAGGATCTGCTGTTCGCAATTGTCGAGCAGGGTGTCATTCGGCACGAAGCGCTCTTCGACCAGCGTCTGCTCCAACACCGGATGCCGGCCATCGACAATCTCCAAACGATCACCGTCATCGATCACTGGACGACAGTAATTCTGGTGCCGCGCCAGCTCGGCCAGACCCGCCAACACGTCGAGCGCGGCGATGGCGGCGGCGGATTCCTGAATCGCCGCGGACTTTTCAACGGCGGCGGCGCGAATTTGTTGGAAGATTTCGTATTCGAGCGCGTGGGCCCGTTCCTCGGCGCCGAGAATCTTATGCTCCATCTCCTTCAACTCCGGCGTGACGAACCGCTCCCCGTTGGCGACCGTCTGCTTGCGGATGTAGTCGCCGGGGACTTTGTCGAGGTTGGCCTTCGTGACCTCGATGTAGTAGCCAAACACGGAATTGAACCGGACCTTCAACGACCCGATTCCCGTCCGCTCGATTTCCTTCTGCTGCAACGCCGCGATCCATGCTTTGCCATCGGTGGACGCGCGCAACAACTCATCCAATTCGGCATGGTACCCCGGCTTGATCAACCCGCCTTCTTTGAGCGCCAGCGGCGGAGCGTCGGTAATCGCCCGGCCAATGAGATCGACGAGATCAGGACGTTCGGTGATGCGGGAGGTCAATGCGCCCAATAAATCCGTTGCCGGGGCAGCCTCCTGTGGTTGCCCTGCCTCCCCGGTGATTCCGGCAAGCGTCCCCTTCAATTTCGGCACGGCGGCCAGTGATTCCTTCAGCACAACCAGATCGCGCGCGTTGCCGTTGCCCACGCTGAGCCGGCCCAGCGTCCGCTCCATGTCGCGCACACCATGAAGTTGTTCGCGGAAATCGGCCAGCACCGGCGTCGCATCGCAAAATGTCGCGATCACGCCCTGGCGCTCGCGGATCTGCGCGACGTTCTTGAGCGGATGCGTCAGCCATTCCCGCAGCAACCGTGCGCCCATTGGCGTGAGCGTTCGATCCATGCATCCGATGAGGCTGTGTTTTCGGTCGGCCCGCGGCGATTCGAGGAGTTCGAGATTCCGCTGCGTCGTCGCGTCCAGGATCATGAAATCGCTGACGCTGTACACGGTAAGTCGGTGAACATGCGACGTGTTGCGGCGTAAGGTTTGTTGAAGGTAGTGCAGCGCCGCACCCGCCGCGCCGATGCCGACGCTCAACTGCGCCGCGCCAAATCCGTCCAGCGACTGTGTTTTGAAATGGTCACGGAGGGTGAAGAATGCTGTCTCGCGTTCAAACGTCCACCCATCATGCGGCGTGATCGGCAACGCGAGCGCGGCCAGCAGCGGTTTCGCTTCCTCGAACCATTCGGCGGGCACGATGATCTCGGCGGGCCGTGTCCGGGTGAGTTCGTTCTGGAGTTGTTCGGCGGACGCCAGTTCGGTCACTTTGAAATCGCCCGTCGTAAGATCGATCAGCGCGAGGCCAAACCGGCCCGCCTGGCAAATCGCCGCGAGGAAATTGTTCCGCTCGGCTTGGAGCAAATGGGTGTCGAAGTGCGTGCCGGGACTGAGGATTTGCGTGACGTCGCGATTCACGAGCTTGCCCGGCTGGGCCTCTTCGAGTTGGTCGCACACGGCGACCTTGCGCCCGAGTTTGAGGAGCTTTCCGATGTAGTTCTCGGCGGCGTGATGCGGAATTCCGCACATCGGGACGCCATTGCGATTGGTCAGCGCCAGGTTGAGCAGTTGCGACCCGGCCTTGGCGTCGTCGAAAAACATCTCGTAGAAATCGCCGAGCCGAAACAGGAGCAGCGCGTCCGCGGGAATCTGGTGCTTCACGCGCCGATACTGCTGCATCATGGGCGTCAGGCCGTCGCCACTGGGCTGGGATTTTACACTCGCCATCGCGGGTGCGATTATAGCGGCGGGTTCGGGGCGGTCACGTCCTAAAAACACGCGGGCCGATCCCGACAGGTATCGGAATCGGCCCCGTGTATATTGCTCGAACCGCTTTCTGCGTCGCGCGCGTGTCGATCGTTCAACACGGACGGCTCAGCGCGGTTCCTCGTCCCGTGCGCCGGCAGCAGATCGTTCCGCCACCACGTCACGGCGGGGTTTACCTCCTTGGATCGCCGGGCATCCCCCAACCCGACATATATTTTTCCTAGCATCAGTCTTGCCAACTCGTTAAGTCGCGTGAAATCAAGCTTGCTGCCCGGAAGCTCGCACAAGAATGTCGGCGTTACCGGCCAAAATGGGTTGGACGAAACAAAAATGTCGGCGTTGGGGGGGACCCTTCAGCGCGCTAGAGTCTCGCGGATGGCCGCGCGGAGCGCCTGAATATCGAATGGCTTTTCGATGACACAGTTTCCCGCACGCGTGACCAGGTCGCTGAACCCCGCCTTGTGTGAGGTTTGTCCCGTGACGAATAGAAACCGGTTTGACAAATGCGGGAAGTCCCGCGCGACCTCATTGTACAGCGCTTCGCCATCAAGGCGCGGCATCATCATGTCGCAGAGAATCGCGTCATATTCGCCCGTGCGCAGGCGGTCCATGGCCTCCATACCGTTGCCGGCCACTTCGACCTCGCAATTCTCGTACGTCAGCACCTCGCGCAGCAACTCCGCCAGATCGTGATCGTCATCCACCACCAACACCCGATGCATCAATTGCTGCGCCTGTTCGGTCTCACTCATCGTACCGCAACAGTAGCCCCACTATCCCGCGTGTTCAACGTCTTTCCTGTCGTTGCACAGTCGTTCTCGGACATGAAATCCTTTCTTTTCGTGAAAACTCTGGAGTGCGAACGGAAGGGTTTGGAGCCGGCGATCAGACTTGAACTGATAACCTGCTGATTACAAATCAGCTGCTCTGCCAATTGAGCTACGCCGGCAACCGTGACGACGCTAAATATGCCACCTCGCCCGCTCCTAGTCCAGCGTTGCGAAAGCCGCGCCCAGATGTTCGATCAAATCTGTCGTCAGCATCGCCCGCTCGCCGAGCTTTTCCCGGGCCAGATCACCAGCGAGGCCGTGCATGAAAACGCCGGCACGCGCGGCATCGAATGGAGCCATGCCTTGCGCGAGGAACGCGCCGATAATCCCCGTGAGCGCGTCGCCCATGCCGCCCTTCGCCATGCCGGGGTTGCCCGTCGAGTTGATCCACAGCGGGCTCGATTTGTTGGCGACCACCGTGCCTGCGCCCTTGAGGACGGTGACCACGCCGTACTCCCTGGAAAAATCGCGGGCAACGTCCCAGCGGTTGGCCTGCACTTCCTTCGCGCTTTTGCCGATGAGCCGGGCCATTTCGCCGGGATGCGGCGTGAACACCAGCGGCTTCTGCAGTTTCTTCAACCCCGCCACGGCCCGCGCCAGTGCATTCAATGCATCGGCGTCCACCACCATCGGCACCGGGCAACCGCTCACGACTTTCCAAATCATCTTTTGCGTCTCGGCGTGCTGGCCGAGCCCGGGGCCAATCGCCACGGCATCGAACCCGGCGAAATAGGTCGGGCCGATCTGCTCGAAATCTACCGGCTGCGGCATTACTTCGGGCGGACAAGTCGCCGCGACGATCGGATAGATGTTGCGCGGCACCGCCAACGTCACCAATCCAGCCCCCGCGCGCGCGGCGGCATGAGCGGCCAGCACCGGCGCGCCCGTGTAGCCTTCCGAGCCGGCAATGACGAGGACGTGCCCGAAGTCGCCTTTGTTCGCGGAGCGGCGACGCGCAGGAAATAATGGTGCCACGTCCTGCGCCGTGAGCAGTTCCACGTCGCTCTCGATCTCCTGCACGAACTCCCGAGGGAATCCGATGTCCGCGATCTCGATCCGCCCCACGAAATCCCCCGCGGCGGGCTTCAGCAACCCGATTTTCGGCAGTCCCATCGTGACCGTCGCGTCGGCACGGACGCACACGCCATGCACTTCGCCCGTATCGCTACCGAGGCCCGACGGGATGTCGATAGCGACGACCGGCAGATGCAGGCCGTTGATGACCTTAACGGCGGTGAAGTAAGGCTCGCGCACTTCGCCTTTCAGTCCCGTACCCAACAAGCCATCGACGATGACAGCGGGTTCGGTATCGGCAACATTTTCAGACAATTCGTCCAGCGTGGGCAGTTCGAGAACGCGAGTCCCGCTGACAAGTTTCTGAAAATGTGACAGTGCAGCCCCCAGCAATTCGTTGCGGCGACAAAGGAGCACCAGCGTGGGATGACAACCAGCCGCCGCCAAATGCCGCGCCGCCACAATCGCATCGCCGCCGTTATTCCCCTTCCCCGCAAACAGCAACACCGAGCGCGAATCGCGGCGCTTCAGGAATTCGACCGCTATCCGCGCCACAGCGTACCCCGCGCGCTCCATGAGCTCTTCGCCGGGCGTGCCCACCGCAATGGTGCGTTGGTCAAGCTGGCGAATTTGCTCCGTCGTGACCGCCTTCATCATTGTCAGTGTAGTGGACGCCTCCCCCAAAAGCAACGCCCCGGCTCCAGTTGGAGCCAAATGCGTTTGACAAAATCACGGGGGTTCGCCTAGCGTGCATCCGTCGATGCCGACTCGTAAGACACCACCGATTTCCCCTTCAACCACCTCTCTCGGTTGGATCGGAACCGGCGTGATGGGGCTTTCGATGTGCGGACATCTGCTCGGCAAGGGCTACGCCGTCGTCGTCCACAACCGCACCAAGGCCAAGGCGCAACCGCTGCTTGATAAGGGCGCACAATGGGCCGAGTCGCCGCGGGCTGTGGCGGCGCAATCGCAGGTCATTTTCAGCATGGTTGGTTATCCGCGTGATGTGCGTGACGTGTACTTCGGTGATGAAGGCGTGCTGGCCAGCACGAAGTCAGGCAGCATCGCCATCGACATGACCACCACTGAACCGAGCTTATCGAAGGAGATCTATGCGGCGGCCAGGGCGAAGGATGTCGCCGCCATTGATGCGCCCGTGTCCGGCGGCGATATCGGCGCGCGCAACGCCACGCTCTCCATCATGGTTGGCGGCGACGCCGAGGCCGTCACCCGCGTGATGCCCCTGCTCCAGATTCTCGGCAAGACCATCGTGCACCAGGGCGGCGCGGGCGCGGGCCAACACGCCAAGATGTGCAACCAGATCGTGATCGCGGGCACCATGATCGGGGTTTGTGAAAGCCTGCTCTACGGCCAGAGAGCCGGGCTTAATCTCGAAACCATGCTCCAATCCGTTCGTCCCGGCGCGGCCGGGTGCTGGACGCTCGACAACCTCGCGCCGCGCATCCTGCAACGCAACTTCGCGCCTGGATTCCTGGTCGATCATTTCGTCAAAGACATGGAGATCGCGCTCGCCGAAGCCGAGCGCATGAATCTTACGCTGCCCGGCTTGAAGCTCGTCCACGAACTTTATCAGAAGGTCCAGGCCCAGGGTCACGGCAAGAGCGGGACGCACGCACTCTACCTCGCGTTGGAAGCGATGTCGAAGAAATCGGCGTGAGTTCGCTCTCGTAGGAGCGGTTTGTAACCGCGACCGGTCGCGATTGAAAATCGCTCCTACGAGTGTGCGGCTCATTCGTCCCGAAGACCCATTACCAACCTCTCCAATTGCTCCTGCCGCTTTCTCGCGATTGCATAATGTCGTGAGAACTGCCGGCGTGGATGGATTACGCGCCCCGCGTGCGGTGGCGGCACGGTGACGTCGAGTTTTTCCAGCGCGTACACGGCGGCACCGCGCAGTGAGGATTCCGCTTCGCTGCAGGCGATGACCGTGCGGCCCAGCACATCGGCCAGAAGTTGTAAATCCGCACGCGATTTCTGGATTCCGCCCGACACGACGAACCGTTGCACGGGCAACAGGTCGGCGATCTGTGCCAAGCGATGAAATACGGCTTCGCGCGTCGCTCGCAGGATGTCGAGGGCGGACGTGGATAGCGTGAGCCCGACCATCACCCCGTGCAACTCCTCCGGCCAGGTCGGCGCACGCTCGCCCGCCCAGAATGGCAACACCGTGAGACCGCGTTCGACGTTGGGTGGCGCAGCCATGGCGCGCTCCAACGCACGGGCATCGCTCGGCAAATTGAGTTCACGCACACACCAAGCTCGAAGATTCCCGGCGTTGCTTACCGCGCCGCCAATAACGACACGCTCGGCATCGACGCGGTAGCAGAACAATCCGAACGGCGCGCGGGCGCGCCGGACGCGTCGCATTACGCGAATCGCAGCACTGGTTCCACAATTCAGCGCTGCCAAATCCGTTTTTGTTGCTCCCGAACCGAGATTACCCGCCGCACCGTCGCCAATCGCCGGAAACCAAAGCGCATCTCGCAAGCCGGGAAACTTCCGCTGAAAACGAGCGGACAATAGCAGCGGCCCCTCGGTGAGAGGATGGAGTGTTTGCAGCGAAATGCGGCAGCGCCGCAACAAGTCCGCGTCCCATTGCAGTGTCGAAGGATTGAACAACCCCGTTCCGCTGGCCATCGCGTAACTGCAACCGGCTTCGCCGCACAGTTCGCGGTGCAACCATTCCGCCGGCGACATCCAGCGCTTCACGCGCGCGAAGAGCTGCGGCCGCGTGCGGCGCAGCCAGACCAATTTCGCGGGCCAGTATGACGACCGCAACATGCAACCCGTCCGCGCGTGGACCGCGCGTTCCGAGAATTCGCCGCGCAACCGGGCCGCGTCTTCGCGACACCGCGAATCCGCCCACGTGTAAATCGGGGTCAGAGCACGTCCGCGTTCATCCGCGCCGAGCAAGCTGTGCCAAAAGCAGGACGTGCCGACGGCAATGATGGAGCGCGAGCGAAGCGAGCGATTGGCTTGGTGGGATCGCAGCGTCTGCGTCAGGCAGCGGAGAAATGTTTGGCGGAGAGTTTGCGGCGAAAGCTCCGCGCAGCCGTCGGACGTGACGCGCAACGAATACGTCTCTTGCGCCGTCGTGCCGACAAATCGCCGCGCGCGCGCATCAAACAGCGCTGTGCGCAGCGACGATGTGCCGATGTCGATGGCTAGAATGAGCGGCGACGATGGATTGGGTGCGGGGCGGCGTCTCACGTTGGCCGGTTAGCCAATCATTTTTCGCGCGGAAAGTCGATTTCTTCGGCGCGCCGATTTTTCGTTGCCGGGCGTGGGCGATGCGCCTATAGTCTCGTGCGCATTCCTTGACGGTGCGCCCATAGCTCAATTGGATAGAGCGTTGGTCTACGGAACCAAAGGTTGCAGGTTCAACTCCTGCTGGGCGCGCCACTTCTTTTCCCCTTAATTCCCGCGCATTTCTCGCGCTCCGAATGACTTCCACTCGTCTGTACATGACATCTTTTACCTGTACTAGATCAAAACTCGTGCGCGCCAATGCGTCGCACAGATCGCGATTTCGATCCCATCCTTCGGGTTGGATTTCTTATTGGCCCTGCATCACTTCCACCCTGAAGAAGCCGCTTGCGCCAGCAACCGAGTTGGTGACGCTGACCAAACCACCTGTGCCAGCCATGGGACTACCTAAATTAGTCCAGGTTGCATCGGTAATGTTGGCTTTGTATTCAACCTGGTACAGCTCGGTCGAGAGAGTCAGGAAACTGAAAATGTATTCGTTTCCGCTGGGATGGAGATTGGTCAACAATGGCAACGCAACACACGTCAGTGTGCCGCTGGAATAGCTGATCATGTAGTTTGACGCTACGCCGTTGCTGGCGGTAATCGGATAAACACCTACCGGACTACTCTGGGTTGCCGTCGTGCTCAAGCTCACCGGCGTCGTTAGCACGCTCGGGCCCTCGCCATTCACGAAACCACTGTAGCTGGCCGTAAGCTGCGGATTGGGCAATCCTATCGTCTTGCTCTTGTTATCAGCAGTGACGGTCAATGAGGCCATCGTGATGCTGGCGGTGGTATTGGCACTGGTGGTGGTCAGGGCGTAAGAACCCGCATCACGCCCATTCAACGTCAGGCCGGTCGCCGTGACCGACTTGTTCTGACCGACGTTCTTGTCGGCGAAATTGGCCGTGCCGCCGGTCAGACCGACCACATCGCCGGCGAGTGCGCCGCTGAGACCATACCCACTGATTGTCGCAACGGTCGTACCGTCATAGACCTTGTCACTGGCGGCAATGCTACCCGTGACCGGGGCCGGGCTGATCGTGGCCGTGGTGGTGGCGGTGGTGGAGAGCAGCGCATAGTTGCCGGCCTTGGCGCCGGCCAACGTCAGGCCGGTGGCGGTGACGGTCTTGTTGGTGCCCACCGTCTTGCTGGCGAAACTGGCCGTGCCCCCGGTCAGGCTCACGTCATCCCCGACGACGGCCCCGCTGAGACCGTA